>Ga0265780_10001687_pt1 | contig 30664 bp, 34 predicted proteins | sample P1T30metagenome_FD_192432 | JGI IMG/M metagenome (GOLD analysis project Ga0265780, IMG submission 192432) | Plant litter microbial communities from East Loma Ridge, Irvine, California - P1 T30 | ecosystem: Environmental > Terrestrial > Plant litter > Unclassified | place: USA: California... | reverse complement strand
TGGCTTCCAGATGGGCATAATTGGCTCAATGAAGGTTGTTACAGGCGCAGAGAGACGCGCTCAACCAGAGCTTGTTCAGCCAGGCGATCGCGAGTGGGTTACAGTCATCCAGAGTATCTGCGCTGCTGGGTACGCGACCCCGCCCTTCATCATCTACAAGGGACGCGTCCACATCTCTGCGTGGTACGAGGAGGCTTCAATACCACGTAATTGGAAGCTCTCAGTGTCAGAGAACGGCTGGACCAACAACGCGCTTGGTCTAGAGTGGTTGAAGCACTTTGACGCGCATACAAAGGCGCGCCAGGTGGGGGGGTACCGGCTGCTTATTCTGGACGGCCATGAGAGCCACCTGAACCAGGATTTCAAGGACTACTGCCTCGAAAACAAGATCCTAACCCTCTGTATGCCACCTCATTCATCGCACATCCTCCAGCCACTTGACGTGGTCTGCTTTTCGCCGCTGAAGCGCAAGTATTCCCAACGCGTCAGAGACTTGGCACGCCGACGCGTCTTCCATATCAACAAGGAAGGCTTCCTCCCTGCCTTTAAGGACGCGTTTTTCGACGTTTTCACAGAGGAGAACTGCCGCAAGGCCTTTGAGGCGTCAGGGATAGTCCCTATCAACGCGCAGGTTGTATTAGATCGCCTTGAAGTGCGCCTGCGTACCCCGCCAGAACCCCTCCTCCCAGAAGCGCCGTGGCAGTCAAAGACTCCAAGCAATACTCATGAGTTTGGATCTCAGTCGAAGCTTGTACGCGAGTCTTTTACTCGGTCGCCTGTTACAGCCCAGGCTGGCTTCTTGCAGCTTATAAAAGGTGGTGAGCTGATGCTGCACCTAAACGCGCTTCAAGCAGCGCGGATTTCTGAGCTTGAGGAGCAATTGGCAGTGATGACCAAAAGAAAAACGCGCAAACGCAAGCATATCCAGCATGGTGGTACAATGGAGTATGGGACTGCTGCAGCGCAGGTAGCTGCTAAGGCATCTGCAGGGCCTCAGCGATCAAAGAAGGCTCGTAGTAGTAGTGATCAAGAACCAGCTCAACCAGCTGTACGGCGCTGTGGGAACTGTGGCAGGACTGGGCATAACGCGCGCACGTGCAAAAAAGATACAGAGATATCTTCTGAATCTGATGTGAGCACGACGTACGTAGGCTCCTTGTTTGATAGCGATGATAATGAAGATGCATAACGTGAGATGGTCATGCCAAGCGTTTTTGATCCGCTCGGTGGGTTGACCCGCTCGGTGGTGGAATACGTTAGTACATTGATTTAACACAGAGAAGCTTTGAGCATGCCCTAAATTCAAGTAACTTAGTAGTGAGATGGCTACACGACGTCTGTCAGGGATCCGCGAACGAGGCGAAGCCTCGCGCGACACCGCCTGTACAATGTATACTATTCCGCACACCTTGATCGATGTTCATCGATCATACGTTCCTTTTAGCTGCATGGCGTGGCGGGTGCGGACCTGCGTCCTGACAACGTTAGCGTTGAACATTCGCCACTTCAACATAGTTGAACTGACGAACTCCTCTAGCAACGCTACTTGAGAGAACGGCCGACCCGCACCTGCTATAGGTCTATATACTTTCTGGTGATTAAGGAGTATTATTTTACAGATACTAGCAGGAGGTAGGCAGCTTAAATTGATCTCAAGCGTGTGAGGTACAGCTCCCCCTAAGCGAGGCTGACCCCTGCTGTAAGAAAGGGCGCAAAGTGTAGATACCGGAAGCCGATTCTGCAAGCGAGTGTGAACAGGTGAGTCCTTTAGTAATGACTGTGCGTAGAGAACAAGTGATACTATATGCACGAACCAGAAACCCATTGCGGTCAGCACTATAGCTAAGCCTTGCTAGATACTAACTTCCACTCCGCAGTTTCGCGGACGTGTGCTGTTGCCAAGCTTTTGCACGTTCGCGAACGTTGCTGCCGCCAAGTCTCTCCATGCTGCGTGGGTACCATCAGACCTCTGCTCTACCCTTACTAGTAGTTATGAACGTTAACGACCAAAACTCCTCAACACCCTTAGAAATCACACTGAAGCACCTTACCATACCCCTCATAACTGCAATTCTCATGCAAGAAGCCGTTTATTGTATAACATTAACTGTACAACAACTGTAATTATCCCTAAGTGCAGCGTCCCGCCACGCAGGGTGTCCCGTTACGCAGGGACGGACGTTAGCAGGTCCCTGGAAGGTTGCCTCGCGATGAAACTATCACAGTCAGTGATGCTGGTCCACCGGTCTGGCACCTCTAGAAAATTTGAAACATCGTCGTATTTTTGTAGTTACATCTTCCAATAGCGAAGTGCCTGACACATGCGAATTGCTAATGTAAACGAATGATCGAACGACTCAGTGTAACATGTAGCGACGAATTTCGCAACCGTGCGAAATGTGGCATCGACGACTACTTCACGAATCCTTTCTTCCAATCTCTAGACACTTGACACTTTCACTTGCAACCAGAGCTTACTTTCGTCCATGAATTCTCCTTCACGACAAGGCCCACAGGCTTAACTTGAGTTTGACATATCAAAAATAGCGATTGTATTCATATCCCAGCACTCGAGCCTAATATCGAGTAATAACACTCCAACAACAATGCCCGATGCTGCTATAATACTACCCAGCCCACAAAAGCTCTACATTATAGCCAATAGTCTATCTGATCTTCCTTGGGGGGAACCTATTGATATCGGTCAAAATCAGCGTCTGACAAATACAAAGTTAGGTGGTAGTAGATTTGGGCAGATGTTTTTCATCAGTCCACAGGCATGAGACTTGCGATTATTGCATCTACATAGAGTGCGACTCACCTTCCACTAGTCGTCCGTGGCCTGCTCTGTGTAGGGTGATTCGAAATCTCTACTTCGTTATCGGTATCGTAGTCCCAATTGACAGCAGCAGCATTTGCGTGGTTTTCAATACTGGACCCACTCTTTGCACCCCTGCGCCGCGTCCGAGATCGCGAGTCATCGTACTCATTGCCCATCATGGTGGAGCCATCTTTTGCGGGTGTGCTGGTGAGCCTCAGCTTTTTTGAAGCGCTACGAAGAGAGGCAGGTGTGATGTTTGGCGATTCTGTTTCATCTGATCCCACAGATGAGCCACGTACACTTCGTGTTGGCGTACTGGGTATGTTTTCAACCTGTCTCCTCTTCTTACTGCTTGCAGAGAGGGCGTGCCGGATTGTGGTATGAGGGCGTGCCGGACGCTTGACGTTTTTCAGAGCGCTGGATCTGGACACCTTGCGTTGGTAGCTGACAGTCGTGATACGGGAAGATTTGACGGATGGCATTCGTCCTTGAAGTAATTTGGACCGAGCGTTTCGACCAGTGATCGGTGGAGTCGATCTGTTTAGTGCACGAGATTGGCGAGATGCGATCTGGCGATCGTGCTCGGTTGCCTCTCTCTCTGCTCGGTCGCGTGCTGCCAAAGTCTGGACATTGGCATTATTCGTCTTCGCCGCTGCGGAATTACCCGAATGTATCCTACGCTTCTTGGGAGATGTCTGACGGTGTTCAGTTTTGGTAATGACAGAATCCATGAAATCATGAAGCTTGCGCTTCGTTCCTGCAATGAGCGCAGACGCCAGTGATTTGTCCTCGACCGGCTTCTTCGGTTTGGGACCCAAGACGCCTCGGCAGGATTCCGTGCCACAGCGACATTGCTGTATGTTCTTCTGGGAGAAAGGGCTTACGAGGTTAGCATGTACTCGTTCACAAGGGAGGGTGATGACGATCGACCTACTCGAAATTGTAATCGTACGTGAGCTCTTCACCAGTCATGATGCCACGCCGGCCAGCGAAGAGTGCCATACGAGGTTCTCCGCCAACAGTCCACTTGATCATCTCGCAATTGGGCTCGCAAGAATGGTTCACGAAACGAGCGATGGTACCACGAGTAGCGTCAATGATCATTTTGTTGTCGAAGCTCATGAGATAGTAGCACTGTCTTAAGTGAGTCAAGGCGAGAGATGCATGTATAGGAGGGGATCATACCTTGTCCTTCTTGTAGACCTGCTTCATGCGCCTTTCGCATTCGGACTGTGTGATGATCTCGCCGGCGTACTCAACGATGATCTGGTGAGGATCGAACATTCGCATCGCGCGTACACCGTACCCACGGTCAACGGTGTCGAGCACCTCCACACCGTAATCGTAGCGGTTGCCTTTTGCACGTCGCTTGAGCTCGGCGAAGGGACGGTTCGCGCAGAGCTGGGGTCCTAGCCGGCAATTTGTGTCGTCGCATTCGTAAGCCATTATGCGATTGTGACAAGCATCTCCACAGCCATCTTCGGGGTCGCAGTAGCACTGGGAAGCATCCTGCTTGTCGCGTTTCCACAGTGCTGAAGCGTCGCCAATGAACCTGTCTACACCGTGTTAGCAACATGCAGATTTGTGTCCAAAACCGAAACCTACTTTTGTTCAGTTTGACCCATCCATCGACCTTTACCTTCCGTGGCAGCGGGTTGTAAGTGTCAAACGGCAATTTGAAGTCGCGGAAAACGTGGTGCAGGTCCTCGTTCAGCATGCGCTCTGCAGCGAACATGGGAAGCGGAAGGACGTTGGCATCTTGGAGCCTCTTGACCCGTTTCTTTGCGCGGTTCTGACTTTCTGACAGACGGGGATCGAAATCGCGGTGCTGACCAATGTAAAGACCCTGTCTCAGCCACACTTTCGCCTTGGGCTTCAGGGAGACTTTATCATCTCTGGATTCGCCCGCCTCTGTCTGCTCACCATCCTCGGTCGCAGCATGAGGCCGCTTAGTCTGTGTAGCTTTGCGACTGTTGTCTAGCGCAGCATTCCGAAGACTGTTCTGAACCAGCGTCCGGCCGTCAGACAGAGCATTGGCAACGGCTTGACCGACGCCAGTGATGTTGCGAAGAGCCTCTTTGCGCAGGTCAGTGACGCGCGAGGAGGTGCGGCGACGGGCTGCCTGGGCTGCTTCCGTGACGAGTTGTTCCTCTACGGGGTCGTCCACGTCTGCCGGAGCGGACTTAGTCTTTGGGGCCCGTTTCTTCACTGATGTGACATCGACGGTGCTCGGCGTGCCCTCTACGGAGCCGTGGAGGACGTTTTTGTGGTGCTTCTCGAGGTACTTGGTCGGCGTATGGATGGCAGTGCCGGCGAGGATTTGGACGTTGTACGTGGTGACCGACTTGCGCGAGCTCCGAGCCGATCGGCGGCCCTCGCTGGGAGGCATCTCGGGCGTCGAATTCGACGGCTCCGGCGCGTCGTCGGCGGCTCGTGGAGGATGGACGCTCTCAAAGGCCTCGGCCAGTGGCTCGGCTTTCGCAGCGTCGGACAGCACGCTGTATTCGTCGTCGAGGCTGGTGGGAGGCGTGGAGATGGAGGGCGACGCGCTCGACATGGCGCGGACTTCGACGTGTTTCTCGGTCTGGACGGTGATGTTGGACAGCGTGGACGACGTCGAAGTGGGCGAGGCGTCTCGGATGGTCATGGCTAGGGAGCTTCACGGCTCCTAGGCGCGTATGTGGTGTCGTCGTGCTGGCGCAACGCAGGGACGCGAGTATGGGGCGCACTGGAAAGGTGTACGCGCCTCAGGCCACTAGCAACTTGCCAGACGTGCAAATGTGCCACTGATGACTACAGGCAGCTCACAGTGGGTGTGGGAGGGAGACAGCGCGCCGTGTTGGGGTAATCGTGATATGCATGCGAGGGAAGCAGCCATGGTCCATAAACAAGCTAGACCGTATCCAATCACAACGTCCCTGGTGTCACCACCACACTACTACATCATTCCGTTTCAGGGCGCCTGGAGCACGTCTCTTTGCCTCCTTCAGCCAGTTTGGCTTTCAAGACTGTTGACTCCTGGTCATTGGCACCTTCATCGTCTTTCGACCCACAATTCAGGGGCAGTCTTGAAGAGTCACACATACGCTCGCGACGCCTCACGAGTCCTCAGCAATTCGAATGGCAACATCTCAATGCCAGTATATTACGTGTATTCTTCAGGGAACACCACGGCCTGGACATTTTCCCAGATGGCGACTGCGCTATGGGAGACATGAGGTATTGGGAATGCATTCGTCATGAGTAGTGACAAACTTGAATGAGACAAGCATATTTTCTGCTCTCTAAAAACAATTATCAGGGTGTTATACAGTCATGTAATTTGCCATCTATTCTACAACCGCCCCTGAAGCCGTTCGATCCACCTGGCCTTGGAAGCCCCCAGTGGCGGGAACGTCCTGCATTTCCAACCCTCCACCCTGTTGCTCGCTTGTAAGTGGAGCTGTACGCTTGTCTTTCCGCGGCCCAAACCTCTGATCTCCCTCTTCATAAACTTTCTTGAAATGAAGATATGTTGGTGGTCGTGGTCGCTGTAGCACCGCCAGCCAATTCTTGATGATCGAACCCCGGTTGAACGGCCGGTGTCTGTCCTTTTTCATGAATTTGTGAGAGTTCAGGTACTCGCGTGTCGTTTCACCACGACCAACAAGAAATAAGTGGTATACGCCAAGACTAAAAGGGTATGTCCAGCTCAGGAGACCATATACGGCCATGGCGAAGGGGACCCGCCATGTGGCAATAGCCTCGCCAAAGGAAGCGCCGTTTCGCGACCGCCAGATCAGAATATGTGCGAGGCTGGCCCCCAGGAGAAACAGCCCCAGAAGGGTCGTAGCGCAGACGAACACGAAGAAGTAGCGGTAGTTGCGGCGCCCAACGCAGTTGTTCAGCCAGACGCAGTGGTGGTCTTGTGTCTCAACACAATTATCGCAGACCCGGCAATGATGGGCGCGTGGTGGTCGCCAGATGTTGCAGCTTTTACAGTATTTGGTCGGAACCTCCATGGCGGCGTTGCTGCCAGACGCAGACACGACCATGGTCCACTCAGTTGTTGCTGGTCCCAGGCTCAAGGGGTCTTCATTAGGACTGGGTGGAGGGAAGGGATGCAGATTCCGGGGAAGTATCTGGCGAAATTAGTGGAAGAAGAGTGTTCGTGGCGTAGAGACTTACACCCGGATCCGAAGCTGATGCGTGAAGAAAGGAGGAAACCGATACAAGGAACAAGTACGCAAAGAGAATGGGTATCGATGGAGAAACGTGAAGCCATAACCAGGGCGCCCTAGATGTCACGGTCAGTACAGCAAGCGATAGCGGTGGACGGTAGTACGAACGAATAGCCAAAGAAAAGGCCAGCTGGCAGGAGAATGAGTACCGCCGTAGCGACGTTGACCGGGCGGTCGCGTGTGTTTTGCAGCCGGCCGCCCCAGCAGAAGGCGGTGTTGCCGGCGAAGTACTCGTGGTTTCTGCCCAGCTCGCGGCGCACAGCGTCTTTGGAGGCTTCCTTGCGCGCAAGACGGGGCGACGACTCGGCCGAAGCAAGCTTCTCGTGGCCCTGATTCGGGCGCATCTGTGCAGTGCGTCCATCGCGGCTAGAGAGGAGGAAGCTGGAGCGGAACGAGCGCGGCGATTTGCTGGGCGTGGGCAGCTTTCCGACATCGCCGGCATGCATGTTGGAGAGGTGTAGATGCTGTGGCCGTGGGCGCTGCAGAGGCGCTATGCTCTCGCCGTGGCTGCGCACCGTCTCTGCGCCGGTGGGAGTCGAGTTGGCGGTGGTGCGGTCCGGCATGTCGCGGTCGGTGATGTCTGTGCCGCGCGACGGCGGCGGATGGTCGTGCTCGTGGTGGAGGCCCAGGGCAGGGGCGCCGCGGACGGTCTGCGTGGACCCAACGCTCTGGCGGTACGAGTTGGGCGAGGCGTCGTGGGCGGCTTCCGAGTACAGCGAGCCGGGGCCGAGCAGCGAGTTGGGCCGCTGGTTGCGCTGCTGCTGGAGGCGCTGCGAGCTCATGGGCCTGAAGAAGCCGTGGGCAGCCAGCGGGACATGGGTCCTGCTCGTCGACGTCGTCGGACGGCTACCAGACGCGCTGATGCCGCTCTGCACGCCGCCCGTCCTGCGCCCTTCTGTGCGCGACCATCTGTTCTGGCTGCCCGTACCCGAGTGCGCGGTTGCGATGGACGACGGGCGCGAGGGCGGCAGGCCTGTCTCTCCCGTCGGGCCCGTCATGCCCAGCACGCGGCTCTGTTCGGGCGTCGTCATTGCTGGAGTGTCGCAGTCGCAGTCACAGTCGCAGTCACGGGGGCCGTCGTCTTCACAAACTGCATGGCATCGAGGCGTGACGCTGTCGGTGTCGGATGTGTACGAGGGAAGGAGCGAGTCGGTGGAAAGGAACGTGGAAGGCGCGATGGGCGGAACCGTGAATGCGACGAGGGCGCAAAAGGGGCGTGGTGTTTGATGTGGTGAAGTTGCAAGGTTCCCACGGCTTCGCTAGCCTCGCTCTAGCTAGACTGCTTAGTGACGCAGGAGCTTGGCCGCTCAATTCAACATCGAACCACCGCGCCTTTGACGTCGACCCCCATCACCTCCCCGCACACACACAGCTCGGATACGCCCACCATGTCGTCCCTCGTCGCCCGCTCTGCCTTCCGCGCCGCCCCTCGCCTGCGCGCCTCGCCTGGACCCCGCCGGTGGGCCAGCACCGCCGCCGACGGCGAGAGGGATGCTGGCAAACAGGCCCTCAAAACCGGAGCGAAGCGCGACCCCGAACTCTACGTATGTCGCAGCGTTCGGGCGGTCAGTACAGAGCTAATTGGGCTTTCAGGTGCTCCTGGGAATCATGAGTGGTGTCTTTGGCCTCGCAGGATGGCACTTCTGTAAGTGCATCCACTAAGGAGCAGCGTTGCGAGTGTAAACTGATCCGGCGACAGCGCGTTCCCCAACTAGCGCCTCCTCCGAGCGAGCCGTCGCCAAAGCCGCAGACAGCGAGCCGTGGAAACAAGACGGCGGCGAAGGTCCTTATCAGTACCATCCTGGCGGCGATACCAGCGTGAAGAAGGATGCCCCGTCCGCCTTAAATGTCGTCGTAATTCCAAACGTGACTCTTCCCAAGGTACGTCTCTGTGCATCAGACTCCTGCTCCCTAGTTCTGACCACAGTAGGAACTTCACGATACCTACAACAAGTGGGGGAAGGATGGCTATTGATCAGTTGTGGCGCTTCGTGGATCTGGCGAGCATCATGATACCAATTGCTTGTTGATCTTATTGCCGGACAGAAGACATGCATGTATATACACTCACGAGTACCTCGAAACTTGACTGGCTTTGATCGGCTCCTTTATCATCGAAGAGGATTCTCAAAGAGACACATTCTTAACACCATTCGAGTTTTATTACCGCTGTGAACAGTGAGTACGTGGCTGCCAAAACATTGGTCTTAATTGCCCTCGGTCATGTTCCTGCACGGCCGTCGCACTCTTTGAGAAAGTAGGCATTCAATCGTCTCTATGGGTATCTTCCAGTAATTTTGTCTATCCGAAGCGCGAGCCATCCATAATTGGACGCTCACGAGAGTCTCTTGCGAATCTCGTCAACCATGCTCGCCCTCGAGACAAGGACGCCATCCTTCTCTGGATTGTTCTCGTCCTTGATGCCTAGAACCTTGATCTTCACTTTGCCATCTTTGAGCTCATCTTCACCAAGGATGACAGCCAGTGGTACACCTGCTGCCTCTGCCTGCTTAAACTGTTGCGGCAGCTTAGGCTTCACCTTGTAAGAGAATTCTGTCTTGATACCAGCCGCCCACAGCTCCTGTGCTACCTGCATCCGCTCCGTCAGCATGCCTGTGAAGCCCTTGCCACCAAATGCCATGACGAAGGCGTCGACATCCTTCGCACGCTGCGTTGATTGTCCGCGCGCCTTCATGATGCTGATGATGCGATCAATGCCGAAGGAAATGCCGACACAAGGAATCGGCTTTCCGCTGAACATGCCGACTAATTCGTCGTAACGGCCACCAGCCGCGACACTACCGACACCGATCTCCTGTTGCTGCCCCTGGACGCGCGGTGCGGATCCATCTGTGACGACCTCGTAGATGACGCCGGTGTAGTAGTCCAAGCCCCTTGCAAGCGAGAGGTCGAAGGATACGTGTTTCCGGGCACCGAAAGCATCGAGGTAGGCAAAGAGCTGCTCCATATCTTGAACACCTTTGCGAACATCCTCGGATTCGGAAAGCGCTTCGTCTGATTTAAGGAACTCGATGATGTCGTCGCCGCCCTTGCGCTGGACCCAATATCCAATCTTGTCAGCGACGTCCGCAGCAAGACCCTTTGACTCCATCTCTTTCTTCACTTCAGACCATGGCAGCTGTTCGGCGTTAGCTATTCATCTTCATAGAGGTCTTGCACGTCGTACCTTGTCTAGCTTGTCCACCGCTGAGCTTATTGGCCGTATGAGTTCCTCCGCTACGCCAGCGGTCTTGAACATGCCATCAAGAATCTTTCGGTGATTGATCTTGATTGTGTATGAATCCCAGTCGAGGGAATCAAAGACATCTGTCACTATCTTGAGGACTTCTGCATCGGGAATCATGGCGTCGTAGGAGCCCGCTATGTCGAAGTCACACTGGTAGAACTCCCTCATGCGACCTTTGGTCATGGCAGGCTGATCACGGCGGTAGACCTTGGCGATCTGGTACCGCTTGAAGCTCTGCACGCTGGGGTTCATAGCGAGCCAGCGCGCGAGCGGGACTGTGAGGTCGTAGCGCAGCGAGCACAGCTCCCCACCCTGGTCTTGTAGGTCGTAGATGAGTTTCGAGTCCTCGCCATATTTGCCACTGAGAATGTCCTTCAGCTCAAAGACAGGCGTGTCGAGGGTCGTGGCGCCGTGGCGCTTGAAGACGTTCGTTACCGTATCGAAGAGGCGGTCGCGGAGTGCAGCATCTTCACCGGTCCCTACTCGCGTTAGTTCGCCGTTCACGACTCACGCACACGTATGCACTGGCGCAGGTTGTTTGTCGCATGGCTTACAGTCGCGTGTGCCCTTCGGGACCTTGAGGTTGAAACTTTTGGACTTGTCTTCCTTGCCCATGTCGTCATCAAAAGAGGGTGGTAATGGCTGGCAGCAGTAACGGCGGAAGTGTAGAGGGTGGTGCGTACGGAGAGTCGCGCTGGGGATTTTCTTTGCGGCGGGTGCGCGTTGTAGCAGGCAGAGCGCGGGGCGGAAGTGGGGTGAAATTGCAAGGAGCCTCATGGCCAGAGAAAAGTGACTCAAGAGGTAAAAGGCATAAGCAAGCGCGCAGTTGACATCGCGCTAGTCGCTTAACAAGACCCAGGTTGCGTAGCTCCGACCTCTAATATGATGCAGCATTTTGCTGCACAAGACGACGCCGCCAGGTGTCCCGCAGCTCACATCTAAGACCATATATCAAACACCTTGTAATAAGGAAGAAACAAATCGCATTGATCCGTCCCAAAGAAGCCTGACCTCCACATTATGACTTTGAAACTATGGGGTATCTTGGATATGTAGTTAAAAGCACTCTCTCGCTATCTTACCAACGCCGCCTATAGGCCAGGAGGTCCTTCTGACCAAAACATTCAGCCACTATGGTCAAGATCATGTCGATGGTAACGCTGGTGTTGGCATCGACCAGACTTCCCTCTGCGTCCGTACCGAGTGGTTGATGATGATGGCTGCCTTGCTTTGCTGCGTTCTCTTTCGCCTCCGCTTGGGTCGAGCTTGGGACTGAGGGCAGTGCCGATCTCCTAGAGCCTTTACTGCCTCTTGAGTCATGTCCAGCGGCTGTAGAATGGCGGCTCTTCGTGGCCTGGGGAGAAAACCGTTGGGGGTGTACTAAGCGATCACCAAGCTGGGTAAGCAAACCAGCTTTTGCTCGCGCGAAATCAGGATCCTCGGTGTCGGTGAGTACTTCGCCCTCGTCAGCAGAGATGGACATCTCTGTGTCAGAGGCATCATCTTCAACATGTACAGCTGCAGTGTCGCCTGGTTGTGGGTCACACTGTTCTTGCAGTCCCAAGTCTTCGCCGATACCACTGCGGAGCCTGACAGCCGCGATACTCGCGCTCTGACCAACCTCTCTGACGTGACCAATCTTCTCATAGCTTAATGTCCCGCCATCGGGCACCAGAGCCAGCAGAGACCATGCCCAGCAGCTATACCGAGGAGACATCGCTGTCGCAACGTCCATGCTGCGAGTACAACTCTGTAGACCGTTGTAGATAGCCGCTTCATCCAGATGTACTAAATGTTCGATGTTGGGGGGATCCTCTTCAAGTGTATTGGACCACTCACGTAGAGTTCGTGGTGTCTTTCTCGTCGCGCTCGTCTTAGACGTGCTTGCATTTGCTCGTTGCCTAGCTTCGTCAAGAGTCGTCCGCAAGTGATAGAATCGCTTGAGAAGAAGCTCGTAGTACCGATCTTGTGGTGTGAGGGAATCAGGAGATTTCTCGGTAACGTCTTCGGCAGGCATCTGGTCATCGACTGCAATGAAGGTGCCTTGTTCGAAAACGAAATTTGCACCAGCACCATCGGAGACGTGAATGGGACGGGTCGAGGTGTTGCCCATTAACAAGTGTGGAATGGCGGAGGCCTCTGATCTAATATGGCATAGAATCAGCTGTGTGATATTACCAAAGACGAATGAAGATTGGAGCCGCTTACCTAACAGTGCGAAGATATGCTATAGCATCGCCTGTGCTGTCGTCCGAGGAGAATCCCTCGTCGTCCAGACCCGGCAGTGTTATTTTCATGCCACAGTCCGCATCCCGTGCTCGCTCTCCGCCTGCGCCTCGAAGCAGAGAGCTTGTACCGTCCGCCTTTGCCTGTGCTATTCTGCTACGCTTCTGACCGGGCGTTTCATAGGTGTTGTATCGCTTGCGCTTATTGGACGGTACAGATGAGGCGCTGGCAGGCAGTGGTTTCGTGGGCGGCAGGGTAGGCGCTGTCGACGTGAGGTAGTCCTGTGGCGGTCGTTGGAGCTTGTTGTAGGCCTCGCCGTCCCTGGTGGTCGCCAGGTTGATACCGGGCCCTACCATGTTGACGTCCGATCGAGCGCGATTAGCATTTCAAAGGTTGTGTAGTGGTGGGCGCGTCTGTGAGGGATGGTGGACTGCGGACAGCTCTCGGAGGTGCCACAGGCGCTAGCATTCGCGAGTGGCGCGTGCTTCAAGTCACTGTAAATCACCATCATGCAGAATCATTCAGCTTGGGACGTACAATTTTTGCTGTATTATTGGTAATTCGTCTTACTTTTCGCTGAACGTACAGTCACATCAACGTCGTGCGTGTTCTTCATGCTTGCTCATTCTGCTTTCTTGACCGTATCCTCCTGGCCTGGATGATGAGGATACTTGATCGTAAGACACCAGATATCCAGATAGTCGCAAATGGTCCAGATGACATCCACCACGAAGCTCCCATGTACACCCACGGCTAGACCCAGACACATGAAGACAAAAGCAACTTGATAGACGTCGCTACCCAGAGCGCTCGGCCAGCCGACACCAATGTGATCTTGAAGCCACGGCCCAAGTGAGTCGATTACACCGTATATTAGAGGGTAAATCAGTACGTTGCCCCGCGGAAAGCGAGACTTCGTCAAATGCGAGATGATCATGCGGCCAACGGAGTAGGCGTTGATAAGGCCGGCGTAGAAGACGAAAGGTACGAGATGGTGGTGTAGGATGATCGGCTGTAGGTACAGGTAGGCAGGGATCAGTACCCAGGCTGCGGCGAAAGTAAGGAGGCCAAGCAGAGCTCCGCGTGACTGTTGGCCTCGAGCGCGGCGTGCTTTTATCACATTTCTCGCACTGCAGAATGGTTAGTCATCGTCCAGAGTCAGTAGATCTTCTCAGCACTACCTTGAGATTGTGTTGAAGACAAGGACCACGCCTCCGTAGACCATGTACCATTCGTTCCACGCTAGGTTGGACAACACACTGGGTATGAAAGTGTACTGCTTCAACCCGAGGCTGTGAAACATGGATTGTTGCCAGAAGCTGCCACCCCCGAGGTAGGCAGTGAGGGCGTATATTACACAGAGGGTTACGATGCCCTCCACGGGGCCGGAAATTATGCCCAATGTAAGAGTATGTGTATGATACTCGTCCCAGGTTTGAACATAGAATGTTAGCAGCGCTGCATTAGTCAGTACACAGTTCCACTCTGTAGATCGAGGTAGAAACACGCACAAGCGAAGAGCCCAAGCACGGTTTTCCAGCCTTGACCCATGTTCATGGTCGCCGAAAATAGCAACACTTCCAGTGTCGTATTAACTGCGTCCACGCCATGATCGAAAAGTTCGCCTAGCGGTCCGCTTTGACGCGTTCTGCGAGCCTGGCTGCCATCAACGGCATCAAAAGTCTGATACAGGAACAGTCCGATCGCCCAGCTAGCGTAAACCCATCGTGGGCAGTCTTGGTCCAGTGTGGGTGTGTACCAGAGTAGAGTGAGGAAGTTTAGCACAATGAAGCCGAAGCCGAGGAGGGTGATCTGGAATAAATGTCAGATATGTACCACCGACATGCCTGTGGCACCGCTCATCTTGGACTCGTCAACAAGATGAAGTAGACGAGCTATCAACTTACGAGGTTTGGCCTGCACATGACTGTCAGCAATCGGCGATAGGGGTAACGGGGACTGGAGCTTACGCCATCCACATGGGGAAACATTTGATCACGACATGGGTGTAGAAGGGTTTGAGGACATATCGCGACAGAAGACTGTGGTCTACGGCTGAGTACTTGTACTCCTTCAGCTTTGGCAGCTTGTCTTGTCGTATGTACACCATGGTTGAACTGGTGGCAGGGTCTTGTTGAGCGCTTTTCGAGTGTGGTGGTGCGTGAAGAATGCAGGTCACCTTTGTTTTGGGAGAAATGGCACTAGCTTGCTTGTGATCGCGCCGATGACGTGGGGTTGCTGCCAAACCGGAACGTGGAAGTAGTGTAGAACCAACATATTCCACGACATTGCTCAACAACGCACCCAAAATCATCGTTTCCATCGATAGACAATCAAGTGTACGTGACTGATGCATAACAGTTAAAGCAGCTGTGGGGTGATATTGCTGCCTCGCTATGAAACCGTGGAACGAGACCTTGTTGGCATACCCATTGCCTGCGCCTGATGCTTGCTTTCGTTTCCTGCAATAAGACCTAAAACCTAGCTCGAAAATACACGCTTCTGCTCAACGCCGTGGTAACGATCATGCTACGGGACTCCATGAGCACGGAAGCAAGATCCGGCTCCTCATGGCCTGGATGAGTGGTACTGTCTTATGCACAGTCTCACCCCAGCCCTCGACATTCCAGCTCTGTTCTCGGCGTATCTTACGCTCCTCCAGATTGGCAAATTGCCACAAATGGTGAACTGTGTTGAGATCACCAATCTGAACGAACCACGCGCCAACACCTTCCATGACCTCTCGACGAGCCTTGAGACCCCGGCGCCAATGCGTCTCCCATTCAAGGAGGTTGCCAGGATGTAGGGTGTATGACCGAAGTTCGAACAGTCCGCCGAGACTACGCGGCGATGTAGTAGGCCAGAAGGAGAACTCCTGCATGAGAGAGGTCTGCTTGGAGGTAATCATTGTCTTCAACTTCGAGTCAAAGTCGCGGAACTCGGGGTGTGTTTGTATGTTGTGCAGTGATTGGTGATAGCCTTCGTACCGCTGGTATTCCCAAATGTGTACTGTGACATGTCAGTAGAGCGAACAGAATGTCGGAGCGAGTCCCCAGAAAGCCTACCGAACGTGTTGCAGTCGCCCACCTCGGTCCTCCAGCTACCAACAAGATGCACCTTGTTCTCTGGGATGGCGGCCATCTTCGTGTACCAGTTGCCCACAAGCTCAGCGTATTCATCCACCTTGTCTGGCTTCACCTCGTGGAACACGATAGAATGGACGTACTTGCCCCGGGCCAGAACCTGGGAGAAGCTGCGCTCGATGTCTTTGTCCAGCTCGCGGCCTTCGGGGGTGCCATAGATGAGAGAGGACAGTGCACCGCCCTTCTTCTTAGCATTCTCTTGGTCACGCTCGCGGGCCTCTTCTACATCCCGTATCAGCAAGGCCGGCGTCACGGGGTGGTCGGACTCACTTTCTTGTTGCTCTTTTTGCTTCTGCTCTGCTATCAAGTCTTCGCGGAACTCCTGCTGCTTCTTGTTGAAGCTGGCGGCGCTGTCGGGCGTGATGTCCGCCATAGAGGGAGCTCGAGCTGGGCCCTGGGTAGCGGCGACGACAGAGAAAGACCGAGAGCATCCCGCAAGGCGTTGTGAAGCAGATAGGCCATAGAGCGCGTGGCTATACGCGCGGCGAGCGAACATGGTGTGCTTCTGAACGTGAGCGGTGCCAATGCCGTGATTGTTGATCGCAGATCGGGGGGAGTTTAATGGGCTACACGCACACTGCTACGGGCAGTCAGTTGGTTGTAGGATTAGACGGCCGATTGCTGCGTAGTTTTGCGGGGAGGCGCTGTGCGGATTGCTGGGTGCCAGAGAGCTTCCCCTCATTGTCACTTACTTGTGGGCCCTGTCAAGCCACCCCTGCCGTTCTAGCTAGCTAGCGCACCTGCCACTGGTGGAACCTGGAGATCGTGCGCTCCACTCCTGATTGATAGTGAGAGTGAGATCTCTTGCTCAATAATATCCCATCAAAACGATCATCTTACGAGGGCGATTGCTTCACCGGAAATCAGTACCAAAGTTGTGAGCTCTTGGTCAAAAAGCTGCTGTACTTCGTCGCATTGACATTCTTCATTGCAAAGTGAGTGTGGGCATCATGTCTAGTAAGACTATCTAAACAGCACAGTGAAGATCTGGTAAAGGCCTCCAAATGGCCAAGTCCCCAACACCTGGTCTGTCCAGGTCGTTTGGCCTTGTCTCTCCGCCGATTCTTCGACCTCAGAGTCCGGACAAGTCTGCTTACGATGGACCTTGTCATACATGTTCGGTAGCGCTTCCGCGTGCCACTTTCGCCGTAGGTCTTGGTATCGTTGGCGATCGTACAAATCCCAAAACTCTTTCTCCGTATAGAAGTTCGCGGCGTATGGGACTTTCATACCGCGCAGTTCTTTCAGTTTCTGTTCCATTCGCCTGTTCGTTCTCCGAAACGCTGTTGGGCTTGGGTCGGTCGGGCCCCAGACTCCAAAATTCAAGAACAACTCCTTATTGGTCGATGACGATTGATTCAGGTCCGAATACAGTGCAACATTCTCATCGCCTCTTGTTTTGTAGAACGGCCAGCCTATCACAGGCTCCACGCCAGTCTTCTTCATGATAGGACAAATCCAGAGTGGCCAGATGTCGAGTTCTGCAGCAACATATTCCACAAATGCCTCAGATGTCTCCAGCGGCAGCAGGAGATCTTGAATGATTGCCGAGTCGGCTGAATCAGTGGCCAGCATCGCTTTGTAGATTGCACGGGCCGTCATGATAGGATTGAGTAGCCAGCGAACAAAGCGAGTGTTGGGCAAACCGTAGTATTTCAGGAAAACTCCCCCGCTCCAGAATGCCCCACGATCGTGTCGGAAGAGGTAGCTTTGAGTTGGTACAAGCTCTGTATAACCTTCAGGTCTAGCACCGGCGTGCATGTAGAACCATGGGTCCGTTGAGCGATCAAACCGCTGTTGCGCGATGTGTTGGGCCGCGGCTGAAGCTGAAGACACATGGCGACCTGTGATAATGACCCCCTTCTCCGTATTATACTGCACTGCCTCGATGAAGTCGATGTCTTCTTGGGGCTCTTGACAGAGTTTGGCCAGTTCTTGAATGGTCTCCTTTATGCCCGCAGTTTGGTGATACACAAGCTGTACTGAATCTTTCGCCTTGGTGAGTCGGATTGTAAGTAGTGTTACCACTCCAAATGTCCCCAGGGTGCATCTCGCAGCATTGAAAAGCTCAGCGTTGTCGCCATCTCTCTTTGCGTGTACGATTTCGCCATTTCCCAGAATTATCTCGACTTCTTCCACACTGCAATCGAATAATCCTTCCTTCCATCCAGTGCTCTCCCCACTTGCGCCTGAGAACCCACCACCAACAGTGATGCCCGGGAATTCCATGACCACAGGGGGCATCAGGCCGTACTGTAGAGTTTTGGAGACTAAAAAGTCTAGAGGAACATTTGGCTCGACGATCGCTAGTTGCTGTTCGGTATCAATGGCTAGAATGCTCTTTAAATGCGCGATGTGTAGTTGTGGGGTTGCCGGATCGCGGCGGCGTGTGGAGTTCGTTGATCCATGGTTTATACGAAATGCAACCTGACCTGCATATAAGCGGGAGACTTCGTCAGCTAGTTCCCGTACTGCCAGATCATGCTGATCATGTGTGTAGGGAACCATATCGTCCAGGTGTAGCCGATCAAGACACGCAGCAAAGATGAAGCTCGCTCTTCGAGGATAGCAGTCGTGGACGATGCCGAAGCCAACCAACAAGTACTTCTAGGGGGAACAATAACAAGTTCTGCTTGGGCTAGCAGAACAAAGCTCGCAAAGCATTGATCTTACTTGCTTATTCCGTATCTTGGCACAGGGCGGCGGATGCCCGTGCCTCACAACAAAGAAAAAATGCACTCCGAAGAGTGACAAGGGAGGATGCTGGAGATGATGCGCGGGATCGACCTCAGGCTAAGTGGCAACGTTCAGAAGCAAGGGGCTCATAACCTGTGATAACGCTCATATCCCTTTGTTTGCCCAAATTTGCCGTCGGTTGCTCGTCCAATTGATAAGCTACAATAGAGCGGGTGTAGGGCTACAGTGAAGTACACGGCCAGAATCAAGGAGGATGCAGATAATGTGATTGGACGAGTAACCGACGGCAGAGTGGGCAGACGAAGGGACACCGCAGGAGAGTGTGTTTGCTAATATTTGTTGAGATAGAAGCAAACCAACAAGGTGAAAAGAATATGTGACCAATCTGGTCTATCCTTTGTAAATTTGAGTATACATGCATCAAAGAGCACCCAGTCACCTTCGCTTCATGCAGACTCAATCGTTCAATTTTCTCTTTCAAAAAAGAACGAAAACAAGAAGACTATGATGACTTGGCAGAATGAGGATAAACTGAGAGAAGTCGGACGTCCTGCATATAATCAGGTTCGTGCCGGTGCATATCCTCTCTGATGTGTGTGTATACGGAAGACATTGCGCGTACCCGTAGACTTTCCTCATTGATGACTGCGAACAAAACCTCGACTCTAAAAGCTGGATCTGCTAAGAACACGCAGCAGGTCAGTCCTCGTCAAAGATCTGAAGCACATTGTCCAGAATGGTAATGACGACGCGAGCCTGGAGACCAGCGTCTGCCATGTTGTTTCCTTTGTGGGGCCCCATGACTGATGGTCTACGGAATGTTAGCTGAGGGATTGCATTCGAGGGAGGTTGGCACTCACGCCCAGCATATGCCTAAATTTGCTGTGCTCATGCGGTTCACTTCCGACGCCTGCTGAACACGATGTAGATGCAGCACCAGCGCGCGAAGTGTGGCGTAATTGGGATCCGGCAGGGCGTTAATGAGTGCATGCATGGAGTCCCGGCGCATGGTATCATCGTCAATGCGCGCAGCATCGATGAATTTGCCGTAAAATTCCCTTGTGAGAAGTGGGTCTGGGAGCTCACGGAAAAATTGCTTCAGCAGGCCGGCCACACTGTTGACGTCCTGCTGAAAAGCCTCCGGGTTCCGGAAGTCTACCTGTGATGCATCTGCAGATTGGTCAGTGTACATGGAGAATCTGGTGGCTCTTAGCAGTCATACCACTATCGAACAATCCCTTCATCTGCTGGATGTGTGAGGATGTGCCAGGGATTCGATATATTCCCTCCACTTCGAGCCCGAAAAGATCGACTGCCTGTATACATTGGTATACAACCATTGGTACGGGAGAGCCGTCTCTCCTGAAAAGATCCTCCAGTGTGATGCCGAACACTGGGTTAACGGGAGGCTGCGAGTTGTTGTACAGGACACCACTGCTCTGCTGAGCGGTAGCTTGACCTGCTGGTCCTCGCGGGTAGTCGTTCTGTAGGAGCTGATGTTGCGGCGCTGCCGAGTAGGAGGCGGAAGGGTGTTGCGGCGCCTGCATCTGCGAGAATTGTTGCTGGCTTGGTGGTGCGTACGGAGTATAGCCAGTCTGCTGCGACGGATCAGGGTTGGAGGTCGGCTGCGCATGTGTGTCTGGCTGCAGCTGGGGCAGTGAGAAGACGGGCGGCGGCTGGCTCTGCATCTGCATGGAAGTGTGTCGGGTCCCACTCGAGGCAGCAGGTGGTGTGGGCTGCGACTGCGCGGGCGCTTGAGTGGGGTGCTTGAGGTACTGCAGCTCGGACTTGACCAGAGGAGCCTTTGCGGCGTGCTTCAGGATGTAGTCGTCGAAGTCCCTCTCGTTGTTGATCTGGAAGATAAGGTGGTTAACGCTGGGCTGCGCCTGGATGCTGCTGCCCTTGAGCGGCTGCGGAGTGACCACCTGGCCGTTGTTGACGAGGAGCTTCTCATTGAAGGACGCTGGCTGGTCAGTGGTGCGCTACAACGGGGAGAGGTGCCAGGACATACCGTATTTCTGCATCTCCATGGTCAGCGCGGCGTCCGTTTCCTTGACGAGGTCGAGCAGGGCAGCGACGGCCTGCGGGCGCGTCGAGGCCACCAGCTCCTTGCGTGAGGCCTGGGCAGCCTGCACCTTGCTGGCGTAGTCCTGGTCCGCGGCCTGCGTCTTGCGCTGGAGGTCCTCCTCGTGCTGGGCGGCCGACTTGGGCCCCTTGAGGCCAAACTTCCTGCCGGCGCCCGTGTCGCCCGTCTTGACGCGGTCGAGGTCGTCGGCGAGCTGGTCGTACTTGGCCTTTGCCTTCTCGGCCAGGCGCTCGGCGTCCTGGACCTTGTTCTCGGCGGCCAGGCCCTGCTGCTTCCACGTCTTGCGGTTCGCGTCCATCTTGTTGGTCAGCTGCAGCAGGTTCTCGTGCATGGCGTGCAGGGCGAGGCCAAACTGGGTGCCGTTGTCGGCGACGCGCTCGTTCGCGTGCAGCACGAGCTCGAACTGCGCCGAGTAGCTCTCATGGCGCGTCTCCGGCTTGCGCAGGCCGTCGACGGTGAGGCGGCTCAGCTTCTTGAGGCTGCTGGCGTGCTCCTCCTCAAGGGCGCCGCGACGCTTGAGGAAGCCGGCAAAGTCCTGGGCTGGCCATTAGCAGGCAGGCGCTTTCACGGCGGCGGGGAGGCACCCACCCGGGCGCTCGCAATGCTGGCCTTGAGGCGGTTGAGCAGCGTCGAGACGCCCACGTCCGAGTGCAGCACCTCGTGCACGCGGTGCTGCGTCTGCGCATCGTGCGCTGACGTCGTCGTTGTCGTCGGCTGCTGCTCGGGTGAGGATGGCGCCGGCGCGGCGGCGTCAATGGGCGAGGGCAGGCCGCCGCCGTCTTGGGCGGGCGCGGGCGCGGGCGCAGACGCAGTGTTGTCGAAGCTGGGGTTGAAGCTGTCGGTGCTCTCCATGGGCGGAATGGCAGGCGGGGCGGCCATTGTGGGTGTTGACGTTCTCGTGGTGTTCGCACCTGCCTGTCCGCATTCGCGGCAGTGTCGTACGCGGTCCAGGGATGTATTCCGTCTGCAGCTAATTTAGCCTGCATCTTTCAACCTCATCCGTACATTGTAGCGACGACGAACTGTGCCGTCTCCCTCTTCCCGCCCCCCGTCTGTCACCGTCTCTCCTTCCAGCACGCCCGTTCCACACAGTGCGCCTCTGCGTGCCTCCATGGCCTCTCTCGAGCTTCCAGCGGCGTCGGCCGCATCTAATGGCCTGCCGGATGAGGTCATAACGTGCCTCCAGAATGCGCGCTTTGTGAGTCTCGTTCTTGTTTGTATGCAGGAGTCTGGTGGCCCTGAGAGCCTTGCGCGCCCTTGACCAAGGGGGGCTCCTGCTGCCCGTCTGCCCTTTGTGTACTTCGTATCTCAGCATCTCCTGACGGGCGGCAACAGCTCCACCTCGCGACATGCTCCAACAACGTTCCCCACGTTTCCCTCATGAACTACACCTATTTGCCGAGTACGCCATTCTCTCGGACCCCTGTTATCATCATGACCACCCCTCCCTCATCCCGCAAGACCCACAATCTCGAGTCTAATTCCCTTGTTTCCCTTCTGGTCCACGACTGGATTTCGCATCGGCCCCCTACTCTCAACCAGCCAGGCCGCTCACCATCTCCTGCTCGGCAAGCCCCGCGCTCCGGTTCGCTTGCTGAGCTTCTTCTCGGCATGAACACCGCTTCGCTCAGCCGCATCAGCACCACCATCAATGGCATTGCCGACATCGTACCCTCCGGCTCTGAGCAAGAAGCCTGGTGCAAGGCCCAACACTTGGCGAACAATACGTTCGGGCCGAGTGCTGAAGACGAGTACTCCTCCTCGCCAACAGGGGGCGGCCTGTGGGGCGGAGGTGGTCTGAATGCAGAAACAGGACGGAACCGAGGCGCGGGAGAGGGCGACGGTGGAACTAAATGCTATGTCGAGGGGAGAGAAGTCAGGGTCGTTGTGGTCAGTATTCGAGATGGCAGAATTGCAGACTGGAAAGGCCACGTGCGGGACTGGACATTAGGTGATACCGGCGAGCCTCTCATTAACGGTGTCGTTGATTGAGTGGGCATCGTAAATTGTTTGTAAGTCTGCAAGTTCCCTGCGATTACTCTCAAGGGTATGGGCAATAGGTGTCGGGCATCACGGAATACTTTTAATTCGAGATTGGCCAGCCGGTCAACATCCCGAACTGACTCATGATTCTCATTCTCCAGACTTGATTTCTCATCATGATGGCCACAGTAGCTCAAAGTCTGTAGAGAACAAGGGTCATATTCTGGTCAGATGAGGACCGCCCGGATTCTGTCGCGGCATGTCAGTGCGTTTGCCTTTGTTCTTCAGAGCAGCGTGCCCGTGCTAGGATGCTTCCAGCTCAGTCCAAAAGACTAGAAGGACGACCTCGGGATGTAGCACGTCAAGGCGTGGCACATTCCGCTACCCGCCAAGTATGTAAGGGAGGGCCCGACAGCTTGTACCCATCTCGTATTGAGCTCCTTTTGATTGATGTCAAATCTATCATTCTCGGAAAGGTGCGGCGTACTACTCTCTTTGTCTCATGTCCTTGTGGTGGACCACCTCAGCTGCCCGTATAATTGATGTTTCTTTCACTCTTTTCGACCTCACAATCATCATTTCTTCATATGGTGACTATCTTGACAACGTCTCTATTGTCAGAACTTATACATCTGATCAGCGCTGATTCACTGCGTGCCAAAATTTCTTTTTCACGTTCTGGAAGATCTGTGTCTCAGGCACTCCCACGAATAAAGGAAAGGGTCTGGCTCGCCCCATCGAGCCTCCGGCGACGGGCATCTTCACGTACTCAGCACCAAAGGACCTCGTTCTCAATTGTAAACGACGTCGCGACACCAGCAAAATTATCATTTCGGCTCCAAAAAATCATTCATCAACATCTCGTAGTACTCGTGTCCAATGCTAGGATACACTCACACTGATTCTTTGCGACAAAACACAAGCTCTAGTCCGAGGAAAAAGCTTGCTCTAGGCACTTGCAAAAGTGTTACGTACCAGTGAGTTAGGTGAAGGCGACGACCGGCGGTGACTTGCGCTGACCTCTTACCGCAGTAGTCTTGGCATCGGCCACAAAGCTTCCCTTCCCTCACCCAAAACCCTCGTCCGCTCACCACACTCGATTTTTCCTCTTTCCAATTCTTCAACTGCTCTCTTCTACAATAGCGTCACCTCCATTACAATACTTCAAACTTTCAATCGACGTCCACCGATTCCTCAATAACATCCTCATCGCTCACTCGCAACAATGAACGTCAACGGCATTTGCCAGCACGCCATCCAGCCCATTGAGGCTGCGCTCATGGCAGGCAACGAGGTCGCCACGGACTTCAGCACCACCTTGGACAAGTGCACCCACGAGTTCCAGTGCGGCCGCTTCACCGTGGTTTTCCCACTCAACCTCTACGCGCACTATGGTGAAATGCTCTTCAACTACTTCCAGAAGACCTTGTCTGAGCGAATTCATGCGCCCGTACATTTGAGTTCCGTGGTCGACAGCAACGGTTCGAGGTCTCACATCCATATGGGCCAGCTCGGAGGACCTGAGTATGGCCTGGACGTGCAGCCCGTCATCAGCTCCCAGACAGCGACTTCCGACTTGGTTGCTGCTGGTCCTAACACGGTTCTTGCTAGCAAGAAGAAGGTACCCCGCCCTATGAACAGCTGGATGTGTTTCCGGGACGAAATGCACAAGCAGCTCAAGCAAGAGCACCCCAACATCAGCGTTCAAGAGATCTGTAAGTAAAACAACCCCTTAACGACTGACGACATTGTGTTAACTTAACCACAGCGAAGCGTTGCTCCCAGATATGGCGCGCATACGGCGACAAGGAGAAGAAATTCTGGAAGGGCGTCTCCATCTCAGCCGCGGAAGAGCACAAGCGCATGTACCCCGACTACAAGTATCAACCTCGCAAGGCAGGCGAAAAGAAGAAACGACAGTCCCGGAAGACTAAGCCAGCTGCCGCCACCGCCGCCGCCGCTCAATCCGTGACCACTCCTTTTGCAATCGTTGCCGATATCATCGCGGCCACTTCTAGCGACGTTGACCATGGCTTCATCAACAGCCCTACCCCACCCGTCGATCCGCTCGATATCTTCGCCACTGAGCAACAAGAGCAGGCTGTGCGTGATCAGCTCTATGCGACAGAGTCACTGCGACAGGACCGGCTCCAGGCTGAGTTCGATTTCGATTTCGATTTCAACCTGGATTTTCCCACCGACTTGTTCGCTGAGAACGCTTTCGGCTTCCGCACTGATGCATCCACAAAATGATGTCCCTAGAGTACAACGTATACTAGAGACTAGGCTTATTCCCACATCAACTTCAGCTATACGTAAAGCGCTCGATACATAGTCTGATTGATACCACTCGTCGTAGTAACATTTGCGTAGACCAGACTCGGACGGCGTACTAAAGTTGCAAGAACGTACCATCTGCCGCGCAGCTCTCAACTCTTTTCGACAAGCTGATTTCGTGTCAATATATGCCACCTGTCAGTGCGCACTGCCTTCTCAAAACAAACATCATTGGCGTGATGTTCCGGCAACCCTTGCTTTTCCTTCCTCATGCCGCCAAGCGCAAGGGGCATCTCATTTCGGCCCCGAGTGCATGTCTTGGGCATAGACCTGCCAAATCTCTTGTCTAAACTGTCACTTTCTCAACCCTTTGTCTCTTCCAGTCATTGGAGCGTCTGACCTTCCCCGCAACGCAAGCTTGATTTCACGTCGTTTGCCTCATGCCAACTCATAAGACAGCCTTTTGAACATCACAACTGGCGGTCGAATGTTGATGTCGCAATGTTGCAAAACTCCTAGCTCTGAATCTGCCGGATATGTCTTTCACGTCGAGAGTTCCTAGCTCTTAGTCACTTTGCGCGACGTTCCTCGGCTGGGGCTTGGAAGCTGTCTCTTGTCCAATTCAGTTTTCAATTTCCATGTCATTATATCAGGAAAGTTTCTCTACTGGACTCTCATGTAAAATGTCAGCAGCACCAAAGATGCATGAGTGATTTGGACATCTGTCTTGTACAGCCGCGGTGAAGGTGGCCGCTTTAGGCACCTGCGTCACAGAGTCGTACTAGTGCGTGTGGTGAATGAGAGATCGAGCAGCCTCTGGTGCACTGACCCTCGCGACGACCAGCCCCGCCACTTACTTATATCGCTTTTGCCTCTCCCTCCAGCCTCGTTTAAACTCCCACCTTGTCACTCAAATTTTTCCTTTGTCTGCTCTTTCCACCCATCCGCAAGCGTACAGCAACCTCCGTATCTCACAACAATGAAACTCGCAATCAACCATTGTACGTCGACAATGCAAGCATTCAACTTATCAGCCGCAGCGCCCACTGGAGCGACTTTCGTGGCTCTCGACATCACTTCGACGTGTAAGGAACTGACGTCAGTACTGGACACTGTGAAGGACCCGGCAATCCGGCGCGCGCTCACCACCAAGCTGCTGCTGCTGCCTGCTCCGCAGCAGGATGTGAAGAGGAAGGCTGTCAACTGCTTCGTGGGTTTTCGATGTGAGTATCAGCTGCAACAGCATCTGCCTTCAAGCTTTTCTAACATATTATCTAGGCCACTACACCAAGATACCGGCTCTCAAGGGCTATCCTATGAAGGTCATGTCCGGTGTCCTTGGGGACCTGTGGCATCAAGATCTGAACCAGTCCCTCTGGACCTTGATTGCGCAGGCGTGGACCACGATTCGGGATGAAGTTGGCGACAACAAGGCTCGCCGCGACGAGTTCTTCAACGTCCTCTTCGATCATTTACCTATCCCTTCGCCTGCAACATATCTCGAAGACCACGGTCTGAGCGTCAAGATGAACGAGGCAGGTGTGCTGACACTCGAACGCCTCCCCCATCCTCCTCTGGTACAGTCGCTCGTGAGCGCTGGACTGGTGAGCCCGACTCTCTCCGCTGAGGACCTTGTCGCATTCGCGCAGTGCCACGGCTACGCGCTTGGTTACAAACCGGACATGAACGCGTCATCGGGGACGTTCCTCGGACGCTCAGTTCAGCAGCGCAACAAGTCTTTCCAAGTTCCAGCGTACGCTACGTTCCCCGACCCTAAAATTAGAGTCACCAAGAACAAGAAGCGCCGCTTCGAGCTCCAGACACGAACGACGGCATCGAATTTACGAGCAGAGATCAACAACGTGCACATGGCCGAGTCCAGCAACGAAGCCCCAGCTGACGATGTCACAGCGGTGTCGAGTGGGCGCGATGAATTCTACTACGGTATCGCAACTTTCGCTGTCAACACCATGCTAAGTCCAAAAACTGACACAGCGAGCCCTCTCCACCACGTCGCACCTGAGCCGATGGTGACTTACACCAACAATACCATCTTGCCAAATTGGAACCCGTTCTCTCTTGGCGCCGACCCGGATGCGACTTTGCCGTCATTCGATGAGAGCTTTGCCTAGCTTCACTGCCTCGTCAATAACACAACGGTTCTCATATTCCTGGTCCCATGGTCGGCCGTCTTCTCTGGGCAGTTGCCCATCCCAGAGCACCGACAAAGCATCGCCTGCTACCCAAGGACTCCCATGATCACCCCACCAACTGCCCACACCCTCGACCTATGCCCCCCACTCCACCCACTCGACGCGCACGTCTTCGTCCTCCCACGCTCAAATCCCACTTCAAGAAAGACAGACGCGACAACTCCTGTCAGGATGATTCCCTCCACGATTTGCGACACACCCAGCACGCCCGTTCGACTTCCGCGCGACCCCCAATAACGGATCGCGACACGAACGGCATACTACCCCTACTAGACGGCGTTTCACGACACCACTGCGCATACCTCGCCGGCGCCTTTTCAGGTACTGGCACTTTTGAGGTCGCGCCTTTGCAACCATGCCCATACTGCTTTGTTAACTTCCCCACTCACATACACGACACCATAGCGTTGCTTTTACGCGCAGCTGCGGCCGACTGACAGACTGCTTCGTCACACTTGTTTTTTTCTTGCTGAATAGATTACTGGACGACGGAATGAATGAATGATTGATGGAATGAAATGGATGGAGGAGTGGCGGAAAAATGGAGCGATGGATGGATGAATGGAGCGATATGGCCTGCGAGCCCACTTGTAGATAAGCCCAAAAAACAAATCCCATTGAATTAGAACTGAGTGCTTGTCTTCTGCTTTGCAATTTGTGATGTGTGAGGTTTCTTGGTGGTGGTGGTGTTGGTGGATTGTTCGTGGGATGATGGCGTTGTGAGGTCGTGAACGGCGTGTGTGTTATGCTTGTGCTGCTTCTTTGTAGATATTTAGAGGTTGTTTTCTGGCTTCTGGAGTTGCTGGGACTTGTTCGTGATACTTGCTACTCGTGTGGTCGTGGTGTTGAGTTAGTGAGGTCGGAGAAGGGGGCATTGAGCACCACCATCAAGGCCTGATTACCCACCACGACGCATACATTCAGGTCCCATATCTTCCGGGCTGCCTTTTCAATGTCTATTAAACGCTGCTGACAGGTTCCGGTGTTCGGGAGAGGACGCTGGTATGCTTTTCACACATCGGCGAGTTGAAAGTGACCAAGTCCACCACCATCTCCAAGTCCTGTAATTTCCCACACAGTGTAGCGAGTATATGCCTGCTCCGGCATGAGACTCATGTACTTCTAGAGAGTGTATCAAACAAGGTAGGGAGTTGACACTGAGCGTGCTCACTCTGCACTTCCTCGCTGAGCGTGATCCGACTGACGGTGTGAATTGAGACATGGCAAGATATCTTCCCACACGGAGGGTCGAGCATATGCCTGCTACGGCATAAGATCAGATACTACTCAAGAGTCATATCAGACAAGGTAGGAACTCGATACTGGCTGTGCTCGATCTGCACCTTGTCGTTGAATGTGGTCGGACCAGGAGCGTGATTTCAGACATGACGTAAGTTCGCTGCAACGCAGGTTGTCAAGGACAATTTCCCGGGGATGCATGATTGAATTGTACTCAATAAACATGGCAGACAGGTTGTCAGAGAATTAAAAGGCTGGCGCTGATCAATACCTCTCCTCTGGCAATTCCTCCCAAAGCGCAAAATGTAGACATGACAAGATTACACACCACGCCGACACGCCTGTTCCAAGTCCTTCTCACGAAATCATTTTGTATATATATTCTGAGTTTGAGACGGCTTGGATGTGTAAGAAGATGTATGTGGCTGGTTGGATATACGTTGGTGTGATGAGAAGGGGGAGCTGGGGATTGAGACATTGGCGGGTATCTACCCCGATTCTCTACTTCTTTGCATTTACAGCACTCGAGATTCTTTTAATACATGGTATAAGTCATTTACCAAGTCCATCCTACCTTTAAACGCCATTGCTGTGTTGAGTTGCGGCACTGGCATTGAGCTCAGACACGTACATCAACTAGCGACATGGAGAAATATGCAATGCAGGTTGTCAAGCAAGAATTTCTATCAATTCATGATTTACATAGAGCCAAAGATGTACAGGCGGTAGTATCGTAAGAATCGAACTTGATCTGACTATACCGTAAGTCGGTGCTGGTGAGCTGCGTGTCACGGACAGGCACGGCGCGGCTGAGCTGGATAGTATGGGATGTAGGATGGTCAGCGCAGATTCCTTGAACGATAGTCTTGCAATGCGTTAGAAGAGTACGTATGCGATGTGTCAAGAAGCCTGCATCAATATTGTGGCTGAATATGGGGACGTTGCTGACCCACTTGTCACAGACACGCACTTGGCGGGCGAACTAAATGACGTTAGCCGCAGGTTGTTCAGCCCAATCCCCTTGAGCACAGAGCTTCTTTGATGCATAAAGATCATACTTGCTGTCTGTAAAGTAGCCTGCATGATTATTGTGGTTGGAAATAGTGACGCCGCTGAGTCCCATGTCACAGACACGCATTCCGCGCCTAAGCTGAATAACATCAGCGGCAGGTTGGCCAACACAGGTTCCTTTTGCTTGGCACTTCCTCAATGCTCAAAAATGGCTCTTGACAAAGACCAAGTAGACTGCACCAATATCGTAGCTGGAGTCAGTTATACCGCTAAGCCCCTTGTCACAGACACACACTCCGCCGTCGAGTCCGATAGTGTTAGAACCAGGTTGTTCAACGAGTATCTACTACTGCCAGAGGTACTTCCAAGCCCAAGGAAAACTCTGCAAAGATCTTGAGTATTCGGTAATCAAAGTTACGGTTCAGTGTTCCGGCGCGTGTGAGACGTTGTCACTGACACAACTCCGCCCACGGAGTCGTGTAAACATACATCTCAGGTAGTCTACTAAACATTCCTTCGGCCTAGACTTTTACGTATACTGAAAGTCTGTTCTGCGAAGATACAAAGATTTCATACTATAACGTTAGACATTGACAAGTCAATTCAAGCGAGCCCTTGTCACAGACACGATCCCATCAACTGGGCTATGTAAACATACAACACAGGTTGGTCACCAGATATTCCTTTAAACCAGAGCATATTACATACCCAAAGATTGTTTGATGAAGATATAGAGCTTCCAGCGCTTGATGTCGTGGAATAGCAAGCCGGTGCAGTTGAGCTCCTGTCACAGACACAACTCCACCGGCTGAGCTATGTAAACATACAACCCAGGTCGACCACTAGATACTCCTTCGGTCCAGCCCTTTCATTCTGCATGAAGACTATCCAGCCAAGGTCTAGTGCTTCCAGCACATAGTGTCCCAGAATAACAAGCCCATTCAAACGAGCCCATGTCCACAGCCACCAACCTCACCAACCAACCTAAAATCAAACAAAGTCACGTATGTTAGCCACCAAATACTCCTCCTCACAAAACTCATACACACACCCAACCCCCGCTCCCCAAAAAACCCCAGCTCCCAAACCCTAATCCCAGAATCCAACACCTCTCTCCGCAATCCCCTATCCAAGCCCATCCACCACGCATACCATCTCCCACCAAATATCCCTCCCTACCAGACTTATACACACAGACATACCCAAAGACTTCACTCTTCTACAAAGATACAACGCTGAGTTTGGAATGTGATATGTCGCTCCGCAACTTTAAGCGCCCTGGTCCAGAACAACGCCTTCGCTATCTACAGCGGACGGCGTATGTATGTCGTCAGGTGCGGGAATCTAGTCGTCGAAGGGAAGGATGAAGGGGGGGAAGGAACATCATTCATTCCTTGAAGGACTAAGGGAAAGTCGGGTGATGCAGGAACGTTATGAATGAATAGCATGTCATATACAAAGAAGGACTAAACAGGAAAGTATATATGTAACATAACTCGTG
>Ga0265780_10001686_pt1 | contig 30688 bp, 23 predicted proteins | sample P1T30metagenome_FD_192432 | JGI IMG/M metagenome (GOLD analysis project Ga0265780, IMG submission 192432) | Plant litter microbial communities from East Loma Ridge, Irvine, California - P1 T30 | ecosystem: Environmental > Terrestrial > Plant litter > Unclassified | place: USA: California... | reverse complement strand
GCCTTGGGGTTCGACCAGACGACGCCGGCGGTGCGCAGCACGGTCTTCCAGGCGCTGGGCGCTGCCTGCTCGGCGGCGGGGCCGGCAGGGTCGCCTCCCTCGGGGAGGCGGACGGACACGGTGGAGGTCATCGGCGGGTCCTTGGGTCGAGAACGCCGTACAGGATGTCGACGAGGAAGTTGGCGACGAGCACGCTCACGGTGATCATCAGGAAGAGGGCCTGCATCAGCGGGTAGTCCTGGCCGATGACGGCGTTGAAGAGCAGGTAGCCGATGCCGGGGTAGCCGAACACCTGCTCGACGAGGATCGAGCCGCCGACGACGCCGCCGAGGGCCAGGCCGAAGCCGGTGAGGTTCGGCAGGATGGCGTTGCGGGCCGCGTAGCGCACGGCGACCGTGCGGCCCTTGAGGCCGTTCGCCTCGGCGAAGGTGACGTAGTCGTCGCCGAGCGTGTTGATCATCGCGTTGCGCATGCCGAGGATCCAGCCGCCGAGGCTCGTCACGAGGATCGTGATCGCCGGCAGCACCGCGTGCAGCAGGGCGTCGCCGACGAAGGCGGGCGTGAACCCGGGCGTCGTCGTGGCGCCGTAGGCCCCGGTGGTCGGGAACCAGTGCAGCACGTAGCCGAGGAAGAACAACAGCAGCAGGGCCGTCCAGAAGTACGGGAACGTGCTCATGAAGCTGCCCGACAGGGTGGGCAGCGAGTCGAGCCAGGTGCCGCGCCTCCAGGCGGCCGCGACGCCGATCAGGGTGCCGACCACGAAGGCGACGACCGTGCACGCCCCGACGAGGATCAGCGTGTACGGCAGCGCCTGCCCCACCAGGTGGCCGACCGTCTCGGGGAAGAACGTGTAGCTCGTGCCGAAGTCGAGGCGCACGACCTGGCCGAGGTAGGCGACGTACTGCTCGAGCACGTTGCCGGACGGGACGCCGAGCTGGGCCTCGATGGCGGCGCGCGTGGCGTCGGTGACCGGGCCGTTCTGCGACAGCTTGGCGATGGCGGCATCGGTCGGGTCGCCGGGCATCAGCCGCGGGAGGACGAAGTTCAGGGTCACCGCCGCCCACAGGGTGAGGACGAAGAGGCCGAGCTTCTGGGCTGCGTACCTCATCGGTCGTCAGCCCCCTGGTCGACGCGCTTCAGCTTCGTGAAGATCAGCAGCGGCGCCTGGTCGTAGTTCTGCGGTGCCATGTACGGGTCCTCCTCGCTCGGCCAGCCGGTGAACTTGGCGTCGTTGAACAGGCCCCAGAGACCGCCGTAGTAGAGGCCGATCACCGGCTTCTGCTCGTAGACGACGTTCTGCAGCGCGTACGACAGCCGCTGCTGCTCCGCCGGGTCGATCGCCGCCTTCCACTCGTCGAGCAGCTCGTCGACGGCCGGGTCGCTGAAGCGGCCGAAGTTCGAGGCCGTCGTCTCGCCGACCGGCGTCGCGAACGCGCTGTTGAGCAGCGTGTTGAAGGCCTGGTACGTGTTGCCGTTGCCCATGCCGCCGAGCGCCATGTCGAACTCGCCGTTCGCGATGGCCGACTGGTAGCCGGCGGGCTGGGGAGCCTGGATCTGCACGTCGACGCCGATCGCGCCCAGCTGTGCCCGCACCTCCTGCACGGCCCTCAGCCAGTCGGTGTAGCCGTTCGCGGTGAGGATCGTGACGGCGAGCTGCTTCCCGTCGGGGCCGACGAGCTGGTCGCCCTGCTGCGTGTAGCCCGCCCGGGCGAAGGCGGCGAGCGCGCCGTCGACGTCCTGGCTGATCACTCCGCCGTCGGGGATGGACGGGTCGAGGTCGTCCTGCTGGTTGGGCAGGATGAGGCCGGTCTGGCCGGCGGCCTCGAGGTAGCCCTCGGTGGCGGACTCGGCGATGCGGTCGCGGTCGAGCGCCAGGGCGATGCCGTCGCGCACGTCGACGTCGTCGAACGGCGCCTTCGTGAGGTTCGGCATGAGGCCGATCACTCCCCCCGGCGGGAACCAGTACGAGTTCGTCTCGCTGGCCGCGCCCCAGGTGCCCTCGACGTCGCTGATGAACGAGTACGCCCAGTCGTAGCCCCGCGTGACGGTGTCGAGCTGGTTGTTCGTCGCGGGCAGGACGAGGTGCTCGACGTCGATCTTCTCGGCCTGCCAGTACGACTCGTTCTTGTCCATCGAGTACTGCTGGGCCGAGTAGTTGCCGAGCGTGAACGGGCCGGTGCCGACGGGGTCGGGGTTCCGGTAGGTCGTCGGGTCGTCGACGTCGCCCCAGAGGTGATCGGGCACGATCGTGGTCTGCCCGATGATCTCGAGGGCCGGCACGTCGTCGGTCTGCAGGTGGAAGACGACGTGGTCGCCCTGCTGCTCGATCGTGTCGATGTGCTGCCACGCGCCCTTGAGGTCGAGCGCCGGGTTCGCCTTGATCAGGTCGAACGTGGACACGACGTCGGCGGCGGTCATCGGCTCGCCGTCGGACCACTCGACGCCGCCGCGGATCGTCATGTCGACGGTGCGAGCGTCGGGCAGCGTCGTCTCGCTCGCGAGCCACGGCGTGATCTCGCCGTCGAGCGGGTTGATCTCGAGCAGCGGCTCGTAGATCCAGGTGGAGGCGGTGCGCTTGTTGGTGAGGAACGGGTTGAAGTTCCGCTCGAACTGCGGGTTGCCCTTGTCGGCGTTGATCAGCATCGTGTCGGCGCCGATCGTCGGATCGGGCTCGCTGCGGATCTGGATGCTGCAGCCGGTCGCCGCGAGCACCGCGGCGGCGGCCAGGGCGGCCACGGCGGTGCGCCTCAGGGCACGGGGTCTGTTCGTGTGCGTCATCGCCACGGTCTCTCATTCGTCGTCGAGGTGAGCCTGGCCAGTGTAAGCGCATACATCGAGGAGGCGCAACGGGCGCGTGCAGGACCGCCGCAGTCCCTGACCGGGTGCGGGCCGCGACGCGGACACCGGTGCTTCGAGGTCGAGACAGGGCGGAGGCGGCGCCGGGACGGGCGCGAGAAGATCGGGTCGTGATCACCTCGTCCCAGCTCGACGCCCTGCAGCGGACGCTCCCGCTCGTGGAGGCCGCGGCCGAGTCGATCGCGCACGACTTCTACGCCCGGCTCTTCGCCGAGCGGCCCGACCTGCTGCGCGACCAGTTCAACCGGGGCGACCAGGCGCAGGGGCGGCAGCAGCGGGAGCTCGCGCTGACCATCACGACCCTGGCCCGGGACGCCGTGGGGACGCGGGTCGGGTCGGGCCGGCGGGACGGCTCGGCGACGTGGGGCGGATCGAGCGGCGCCCGGACCCGCGAGGTCGGCGACGCCGCGCTCGCGGGCCTGGCCCCGTGGGCGACGAGGTCCCCCTCGAGCTGGGAGGCCCGCGCGGCGGCGCGGGCGACGATCTCGCGCCTGGCTCAGCGGCACGCGGCCATCCACGTCACCCGGGACGAGCTCGACCTCGTCGAGCGCCACCTCGTCGACGCCTTCTCGGCCGCGCTCGGCGAGGTTTGGGACGCCGATGCCCTCGACGGCTGGCGGGCGCTGTGGCGGCGGACCCGCGACGACCTCGTCGCGGCCGTCGAGCAGATGTACGCGGCCTGCGGCGCCACGCCGGACGAGGAGTGGCGCGAGGCCGTCGTGACCGAGCGCCGCACCGAGGCCGAGGACGTCGTCGCCCTCACCCTCGTCTCCGCCGACAGCGAGGCCCTGCCGACGTACCGGCCCGGCCAGTTCGCCTCGGTGCAGGTGACGCTCCCCGACGGCGCCCGGCAGATCCGGCAGTACAGCCTGCGGGGCGGCTCGGACGAGCAGTGGCGGGTCAGCGCCCGCGTCCTCACCGGGGTGCCCGTGCTGGGCCTGCCGCCCGGCGAGGTGTCGAACCACCTGCTGGCGCACGTCGGCGTCGGCGACGTCGTCTCGGTGTCGCCGCCCATCGGCACGCTGACGATCGACGAGCTGGACGACGCCCCGCTCGTCTTCGTCTCGGCCGGGATCGGCTGCACGCCGGTGCTCGGCATGCTCGACCACCTGGCCCGCACCGACCCGTCGCGGCCGGTCACCGTGCTGCACTTCGAGCGCACGCCCGAACGGCACGCCCACCGCGCCGAGCTCGAGGCCCTCGTCGCCGCGATGCCGCACGCGACCCTGCGGGTGAGCTACACGCAGGGCGCCCTGACCGCCCTCGGCGCGGTGGGCTCGTCCTCCGACCCGGAGACCGCGGCCGACAGGTCGCTCGACGGCCAGGGCGCCTACCTCGACCCGATCGACCTCGGCAGCGTCGACCTGAGCCGGCAGCACCGGGTGTTCCTCTGCGGTCCGGTGCCCTTCATGGCGATCGCCCGGGCCGCGCTGATCGAGCACGGCGTGCCCGCCGAGCGGGTGCACCACTTCGTCTTCGGCCCGGACGACGGCAGCGTCACCGGCACCGACACGGGGCAGCGCGGCCGGCGGCCGCCGCCCGCCGACGGCTGAGGCCCTCGGCCGGCCCGCGCACCCGACGCACCGAGCAGCCCGGCGCCCGGGCGAGCACGCCGGCTCAGCGGGCCGGACAGCTCTCGCGGAGCAGGACCTCGACGGGCAGCGTCACCCGCTGAGGAGGCGCGGTCGGGTCGGTGAGCCGCGTCACGATGGTGCGCACCGCGACCCTGCCGAGGTCGTTCATCGGCTGGCGCACGGTGGTGAGGCGCGGCGTCGAGAAGCGCCCCGCCTCGATGCCGTCGAAGCCCGTGACGACGACCTGGCCCGGCACGTCGACCCCGTGGGCGGCGAACGCGTCGAGGACGCCGAGGGCCGACTGGTCGTTGGCGCAGACGACGGCCTGCGGGAGCGCGTCCGAGGACGCGACCAGCGCCTCCCCGGCTCGCCGGCCGCCCTCGCGCGAGAAGTCGCCGCGCTCCACCCGGACGCGCCGCGGCCTGGCCGGGTCGTCGGCGGACGCCGCCGCCACCGCCTCGTCGAAGCCGCGGTGACGGTCGGCCTCGTCGGGCGAGTCGCCGGGCCCCGAGACGTAGACGAGGTCGGAGACTCCCTCCCGGCCGAGCACGAACCCGGTGAGCGCACGCATGCCCGCGGCGTTGTCGACGCTGACGTGGTCGAGGTCGTCGCCCGGGCGGGAGTCGGCGAGCACGACCACGGGGATGCGCCGCGAGACGTGGGCGAGGAGGTCGTCGGGCACGGTCTGCGCGAGCACGGCGAGGCCGTCGACCCGGCCCGCGATGTCGTTGAGCATCACCTCGCGGCTGGAGCCGCGGCCCGCCGCCACCATCAGCGCGAAGCCACGTCGCCACGACTCGACCTCGGCGCCGCGGAGCACCTCGTCGAAGTAGAGGTTCGCGGGGTTCGACGCGGTGCGCGGCACGACGACGGGGTCGACGCCGTCGGCGAGCGCCGCCCGGTCGGCGTCGGCAGGCGCAGGAGGCGTGGGTCGCCCCTCGCGGTCGTCGACCAGCGGGATGCGGCTCGCGTCGGCGACGCGCTCCCAGTCGGGCTCGGGCAGGTCGATGCCGTCGTGGCCGGGCAGGAACAGGCCGAGCACGCCGTGGCGCCGGCCCGCGAGGCCCCGGGCGGCGCCGCTCGGCACGTAGCCGAGCGACCGCACGGACTCCATGACGCGGCCCCGCGTCTCGGGGCGGACGTCGTCGGGCCGGCGCAGGACGCGCGAGACCGTGGCGATCGACACCCCGGCGTGGGCGGCCACGTCGTAGACGGTGGGGGCCTTGGTCACGGGGTCCGTCCGACGCAGGGCATGGCGTCCATCCTAGGCACGGGGGTCGGGTCGCACCCGACGACGACGGCGCCGCCCGCCCCGAGGGACGAGCGGCGCCGTACGTGGTGGATCCCGCCGGGGCGACCTGCCCTAGCCGTCCTCGCGACGACGGACGCGACGAGCCGCGACGACCGTGCCCGCGCCCGCCAGCAGGAGCATCAGCGCGGCCGCGAGGGGCGCGACCGGCTCCGAGCCCGTGTAGGCGAGGGCGCCGGGACGCGTGGAGGCGACCGGCACGGCACCGGAACCCGCAGGCACCGCCACGGGGACGGTGCCGCCGGGGGTCGTGACCGGGGGCACGACCGCGGCGGCGGCCACCGCGAAGAGCACCGGGTCGGTGAACGTCGACGCGGTGCCGTCGGCGAGCACCTGCAGGGCGGTGACGCCGAAGTCGCCCTCGGGCACGCCCGTGAACGGAGCCGAGAAGGCGCCGGTCTCGTCGGTCTGGACGGTCGCGAGCGCGTACCCGAGCTCGGGGTCGAACGGGGCGGACGGAGCGACGACGTCGAGGGCCGCGGCGCCGTCGAGCGCGTCCTGACCGGCCAGCGAGCGGTCGGCCAGGGCGGACGACAGCGACTGCTGGTCCGAGAGCGAGCGCGCCTGGGGCGAGGAGGCGGCCCCCGGCTCGATCAGGCCCTCGAACTGGTCCGCCGTGGCGAGCACGACGGCGACGAGCGCGCGCGGCTGCGAGACGCCGGTCACGGTCACGGTGCCCGGCTCGACGGTGGACCCGGCGACGGGCGCGGTGATCGACGGGCCGGCCACCGCCTCCTCGACGATCAGCTCGAGCGAGGTCGAGCTGCCGGCGTCACCGGTCAGCTCGAGGGTGCTCACGCCGGCCGGCAGGGACGGGCTGAGGACCGCGACGTCGGCGATGCGACCGCGATCGTCGGCGGCGAAGCTGCCGTCGAGCGGCTGCCCATCGGGGCCGGTGACCGTGACGGTCTCGCCCGGGACGAAGTTCGCGGCGAGGACCCGGAAGGGACGACCTGCCTGGACCGTGCCGTCGGCGACGGCCGCGACCGGACCGACGGCGGGGACGACGTCCTCGGTGACCGCGGCGAAGGCGTTCACGAGACCCGCGCCGTAGAGCGCCGTGTCGCCGATCGGCGTGGCCTGGTCCGTCAGCAGGGACTGCAGCTCGGCGGGCGTCGCGTCGGGGTGGGTCGCGGCGAGCAGGGCGGCGACGCCCGCGACGTGCGGCGAGGCCATCGACGTGCCGCTCTTCGACCCGTAGCCGCCGCCGAGGACGGTGCTGAGGATCCCGGTGCCGGGAGCGGCGACGTCGATGACGCCCTCGCCGAAGTTGGAGAACGACGACTTCACGACCGAGTCGCCGGCGCCCTGCGCGAGGGACGCGACGGTGACGACGCCCTCGATCTCGGCCGGGATGTCGGAGCATGCCTGTGAGATCTCGCGATCGACCGGCGTCGAGTCGTTCGGGCTCGACTTGCTTCGCTGCTTGTTCGCCAGGTCGTAGTTCGAGTTGCCGGCGGCGGCCACGTTGAGCACGCCCTGCTGCTCGGACCACTCGACGGCCCGGGTGACGGCGGTGAGGGCCGGGGCCTGGTCGGGCTCGGTCGAGCACCAGAACTCCCACGGGTCGACGTAGTAGCTGTTGTTCGTCACGTCGAAGCCCTGCTCGGCGGCCCACATGAAGCCGCAGAGCGCGTACTCGGGGTAGATGAAGCCGACGTCGTTGACGACCTTGACGCTGGCGAGCGTGGCGCCGGGCGCGACGCCGACGATGCCGACGCCGTTGTCCGCGGCGGCGATCGTGCCCGCCACGTGGGTGCCGTGGTCGCTCGTCGTGGGGATCCAGGCGGACTGCTCCCGGTCGGTCTGGCCGTTGACGGTGCAGCCGACGGACGCGTCGGCGTCGACCTGGTCGGCGAGGTCGGGGTGCGACACGTCGATGCCGCTGTCGAGCACGCCGACGACGACCCCGTCGCCCGTCTCGAGCTCACGGGCCTCGGGGGCGCCGACGGCCCGCATGTCCCACTGCTCGGCCTCGCGGGGGTCGACGGGGGCGGCCTGCGCGTCGAGCGGCTCGTCGATCGACTGGGGGCCGGAGCCCGTCGCGCCGGCAGGGGCCGACTCGGCGGGGGCGGGGACCTCGGCCGGGGCCACGACCTCGCCACCGGCGACGGGCGCGGTGCGGGTCGGGCCGGCCGAGTCCACGCCGCGGGCGGCGCGCAGCGCGGCGAGGAAGTCGCCGTCGCGGGACTGCGCCGTGACGACGCCGATCTCGGCGTACGACGAGAGGACGACCCCGCCGGCGGCCTCGACGACGTCCTCGACGGAGTCGACGGCCGCGGCGTCGCGGCCGGTGGTGTTGACGACGTAGTTCATGACGACGCCGTCGGCCACGCGGGCCGACGCGGCCGGGACCTCGGCCGTCACGGCCTCGGTCTCGTCGGCGGGCTCCGGGGCGGCGGGCGTCTCGGCGGGCGCAGGGGCCTCCTGCTGCTCGGCGGGGGCGGCCCCGGCGTCAGCGGACGCGTCCGAGGCGGTGCCCTCCGAGGTGGGCGCGTCCGCAGCGGTCTCGTCGACGGCGACCGGGGTCGTGGCCGGGGCGGTGGGCGCGGGCGGCTCGGTCGCCGTCGGGTCGCCGTCAGCGGCGAACGCGGCGGTGGGCGCGAGCACGAGGGCGCTCGTGAGCGCCAGGGCGGTCGCGTAGCGCGCTCCCCGGCGTCGGGTGGATCTGATCACGTGGTGACTCCTGATGTCGGGCGCACGGCGACGGGCGCGAGCCGCGGGAACGTGGTCGCCCGGCCCCCTGGTCGAGCGGCCCCCGAGGCCGGATGTCCCCCAGAATAAGGGCCAGCTGTTTCCGGCGGGTTACGGATCCGCATCCCGACGCACCGCCCCGTCCCCCGGCTCGGCCGGTTACGCGCCGTGACGCCTCCCCCGGTGGCCCGCGCCGCGCCTCCGTACGCTCGGGTGATGGCCCCGAGCGACAGCACCACGACCGCCCGCGACACCATCTCGAACCTGCTCGACGAACGGCGGACGTTCCCCGCGCCTCCTGCGCTCGCCGCCGGGGCGAACGTGACGAGCGCCGAGCACGGGCGCGCCGCCGCCGACCCCGTCGCCTTCTGGGAGGAGCAGGCCCGGCGCCTCGACTGGGAGACGCCCTGGCACACCGCGCACACCTGGTCGCCCGTCCGCGAGCTGCCGGACGGCAGCCTCACCGTGCCCGAGGCGACCTGGTTCGCCGGCGGCAGGCTCAACGTCGCCGTCAACTGCGTCGACCGGCACGTCGCCGCCGGGAACGGCGACAAGGTGGCCCTGCACGTCGAGGGCGAGCCCGGCGACCGCCGCGACGTCACGTACGCGCAGCTGCAGCGCGAGGTCGTCAAGGCCGCGAACGGGCTCCGCAGCCTCGGCGTCGGGGAGGGCGACCGGGTCGTCGTCTACCTGCCCGTCATCGCCGAGACGATCGTCGTCAGCCTCGCGATCGCCCGGATCGGCGCGATCCACTCGCTCGTCTTCGGCGGCTTCTCGGGCGAGGCGCTCAAGTTCCGCGTCGAGGACACCGGCGCGAAGCTGCTCGTGACGACCGACGGGCAGTTCCGCCGGGGCACGGCCGTGCCGGTCAAGGCGAACGCCGACCACGCGGTGAGCGGCGAGAACGAGGTCGAGCACGTGCTCGTGGTGCGCCGCACGGGCGACCTCACCCCGGACGTGCCGTGGACCGAGGGCCGCGACCTCTGGTGGCACGACGTCGTCGACCCGCAGCCCGACACCGACGAGCCCGAGGCGTTCGACGCCGAGACCCCCCTGTTCATCATGTACACGAGCGGCACGACCGGGAAGCCGAAGGGCCTCGTGCACACGAGCGGCGGCTACCTCACCGCCGCGAGCTGGACGCACTGGGCCGTGTTCGACGCGAAGCCGGACGACGTGCACTGGTGCACCGCCGACCTCGCCTGGGTCACGGCGCACACCTACGAGATCTACGGCCCCCTCTCGAACGGCCTCACGCAGGTGATCTACGAGGGCACGCCCGACACCCCGCACCCCGCCCGGCACCTCGAGGTCATCGAGCGCTACGGGGTGACGACCTACTACACGGCGCCGACCCTCGTGCGGACCCTCGCCTCGTGGTTCCCCGACGGGCTGCCGACCGACCACGACCTGAGCTCGCTGCGCCTGCTCGGCACCGTCGGCGAGGCCATCAACCCGGAGGCGTGGGTCTGGTTCCGAGAGCAGTTCGGCCGGGGCGAGCTGCCGATCGTCGACACGTGGTGGCAGTCCGAGACGGGGGCGGCCGTCATGGCCCCGCTGCCGGGCGTCGACACCCTCAAGCCCGGCTCGTCGCTGCGGGCGCTGCCCGGCGTCTCGACCGCGGTCGTCGACGAGCACGGCGAGCGCGTGCCGAACGGCTCGGGCGGCTACCTCGTCGTGCAGCAGACGCCGCCGTCGCTGGCCCGCACCGTCTGGGGCGACCCCGGGCGCTACCGCGACAGCTACTGGACGAAGTACCGGAGACAGGGCTGGTTCTTCTCCGGGGACGGCGCGAAGTACGACGACGACGGCGACATCTGGCTGCTCGGCCGCGTCGACGACGTCATCAACGTGTCGGGCCACCGCCTCTCGACGATCGAGATCGAGTCGTCGCTCGTCGCCCACCCGCTCGTCGCCGAGGCGGCCGTGGTCGGCGTGGCCGACGCCCGCACCGGCCAGGCGATCGCCGCCTTCGTCGTGCCGGCGACGAGACCCGCAGGAGGCGCGGTGCGCGACGCCGGCGACGCCTCCGAACCGCAGGTGTGGGCCCCGCTCTCGGGGTCGCTGTCGCCGACGCTCCGCGCCCACGTGGCCGACCAGATCGGCCCCGTGGCGAGGCCCGCGACGGTGCTCGTGGTGCCCGACCTGCCCAAGACCCGCTCGGGCAAGATCATGCGGCGCCTGCTGGGCGACCTCTCGGACGGGCGCGAGCTCGGCGACACGACCAGCCTGCAGGACTCGACGGTGCCGGGGCGGATCGCCGCGGTCCTCGCGGAGGTGCGGGGCGCCTCCTAGGGTCGGTTCCCGCCCCGCGGGCTGAACGACACCCGCCGTTCACTTCCCGGACGAGCGCGGCCCCTAGGTTCACAGGGCTCAGCTCGACGATCCAGGGGAACTCCACAGCATGCGCCGTCGCCACACAGTCCTGCCCGCCGCCGCCATCGCCGTGGCCCTGGTCGCCGGAGGTGCGGTGCCGGCCCACGCCGCGGCCGGCGTCGGCGACGTGCTCGTCACCGAGATCGCCCCCGACGGCGTCGGAGCGGACGACTTCGAGTACGTCGAGGTCGTCAACACGACGGCGGACGACGTCGTCCTCGGGCCGGGCGGCGCCTCGCTCGCCTACACGTACGTCGACGGCGACGACCGTGCTCGCGACGTGCCGCTGACGGCGCCGGAAGGGACCGTGCTGCCCGCGGGCGAGCCGGTCGTCCTGTGGCTCACGTACGCGTCGGGCGCCGTCGACTCGGCGGCCCGCACCGTCGACGAGTTCCGTGCCGCGTGGGCGACGGACCCGTCCGCCCCGGGGAGCTACCCGGTCGTCCGCGTGACGGGACAGCCCGGCATGGCGAACGGGGGCGGACGCGGCGTCCGCGTCGTCGCCGACGACGGGTCGTCGGTCTCGTGGTCGTTCTACCCGACCGGCTCCGTCTCGCAGGGGACGGTCGCGCAGTTCGGCCGCCCGTCCGACCCCTCCCAGCTCTCGGCCGCCCTGGTCGCCGGGCGTGCAGCACCGTCCCCGGGGGTCGTCGACCCCGCCCAGCTCCAGCCGGTGCCGGCGGACCCGACGCCCGGGCCGACCTCGCCCGCGCCCACGCCGACGCCGACGCCGACACCGGCGGACCCGACGCCGACGGACCCGACGCCCGCGCCGACGTCGCCCGCGCCGGTCGACCCGGCACCGACGCCGGCCCCCGAGCCCGACCCCGCCCTGCGCGCCGCGTCGCTGCAGGTCACCGAGCTCCTGCCCGACTCCGCCAACGTCGGCAGCGCCGACGGCTACGAGTTCGTCGAGCTCTACAACGGCAGCGACCGCGCCGTCGACTTCTCCGACTACTCGCTGCGCTACCTGTACCCGCTCGACGAGGTCCAGAACTCGTCGACCGTCCTCTGGCCCTCGACGCCCCGGGCTGCGAGCGTCCAGCCGGGCGACACGCTCGTCCTGTGGATCCGGAACGGCCAGAACTCCGCGCTGACCCGAGCCGACTTCAACGCGCACTTCGGCTCGGCGGTCCGTGAGGGCCAGCTGCTCGACGTCGCCTCCGCCGGCATGGCCAACGGATCGGCACGGGGGATGGAGATCGTCACGAACACCGGCACCGCCCTGAACCGGGCCCACTACGGCCTGGTGGCCGGACGCGACGACGTCGACGCCGACCAGGGCATCCAGTACGGCGCGGACGCCGCCGACCCGACGAAGCAGGCGTTCCTGAGCAAGGCCCCGGCGAGCCCCGGCTCGGTCACGGCGGACCAGGTGCCGACGGGGCTCGTCGTGACGCCGACGGACACGACCGCGCCCGTCGTCGTCGACCGCACCGCCCCCTCCGTCGACGACACCACGACCGACTTCGAGGTCGCCTTCACCGTCACCGACGACGTCGGGGTGCGGACGGCCCGGCTGACCGCCTGGAACGACCTCGACGCCGACCCCGTGGTCGTCGACCTCGTCGCCCGGCACGCCGACCCCGCGGACACCGCGGGCCCGCGGGACACGTACACCTGGTCGGTGCCGGGCGTCGACCTCTACGGCAAGAGCTGGCTCCGGTACTCGCTCGAGGTCCGCGACGGGTCGACCACGACGACGACGGAGCCGCGCACCGTGCCGGTGGCGGGCCGCGACGACTCTCCCGTCCGCCTGAACGTCACCGAGGGCCAGGGGCTGCGCGGGACGGTCCCGGTGGCCGCCGCCGGCTCCGGCACTCCGCCCGACGTGCAGCTCGCGATCGACGGCGCACCCGTCGACGACGTCGACCGCGCCCTCGAGCGGGAGGCGTTCTTCGCGTTCGAGGCGGGCGGGGTCAACACGTACTTCCGCAACGGCGTCCTCCTCGGCACCGACGTGCTCACGATCTTCGACGACGGGATCTTCGAGGGCGTCGAGACCATCACGACGGCGGTGCCGCTCTCGGCCGTGCGCCCCGGGCAGCCGCTCACCCTGAGCATCTGGGCCGGCACCAAGGCCGCCCCCGAGCTGAGCCCCGAGAACAACGACGACTTCACGGTGCAGAACCTGCGGCTCGTGCTCCCCGACGGCCGCACGCTGCGACCCGAGGGCCTCGAGGACCCCGCCCGCGTGCTGCAGATGGGCGACAGCGCCGGCAAGCTCGACGTCGTCGACGCCAGGTTCGCCCTGCCCGACGACGCCTTCGGCGCCCTCTCCCACGACTGGGACACCACGACCGTCGCCGACGGCGACCACGTCGTCACGGCCACCAGCGCCGGAGGCGCGGAGACGCTGTCGAGGACGGTCCTGGTCGACAACACGGCTCCCGCGGTCACGACGGACGTCGAGCAGGGGCGCGAGTACCGCGGCGAGTTCCTCCTCACCGGCACCGCGGAGGACGCCGGCTCGGGCGTGGCGACCTTCGTGACCACCCTCGACGGCGAGCCGGTGCAGCTGCCGTTCCGCGCCTCCTCGGTGGACCTCGCCGGCGGCGAGCACGTGCTGTCGCTGACCGCGACGGACGCGGTCGGCAACGTCACCCGCACCGACGTGCCGTTCACCACGCCCGTCGAGCAGCCGTCCGGCCAGGCCGTCCTGCCCGCCGAGGGCGCGGAGGTGACCGAGGGCGAGGTGGAGCTGCGTGCTCGCGTCGACGACCCGAGCGGCGACGCCCTGCGCGTCGACTTCGCCCGCGGCTACGAGCTGGACGTGGCGAACGGGGGCGTCACGAGCCGGTCCGGCACCACGGACGTCGCGACCCGGGTCGACGGCGAGACGCCGGCCTCCGCCGCCGGAGCCCGCTCGATGAGCGCCGCGGACGTCGCCGCGCTCGGCGGCGTCGACGGGCTCGACACGACCGTGAGCAGCGACAGCGCGCTGCCGTACCAGGTGTTCGACGTCGCCGTGCCCGCCGAGGCAGGCCCCGAGCACCGGACCAAGCTCACCTGGACCGGCTCGGCGGACACCGGCTCGAAGGTGCTCATGTACGTGCGGAACACCACGACGGGGACGTGGGAGGAGATCGACCGTGTCGTCACCGTCGACCCCGACGACGTCGAGTTCGCCCTCACGGCGACCGTCGCCGCGGCCGACCACGTCGCCGCCGACGGCACGCTGTCCGTGCTCGTGCAGCACTCCGAGGGCTTCGCCGGTGCGCCGCGGTCCACCCGCGAGAGCCCCGTGGTCCCGGCGAACCCGGCCGACACGCCCCGCTCGGAGTACGACTTCACGCTCGCCTGGGAGTCGGACACGCAGTACTACAACTCGGACCCGCTGAACCACAAGCACCAGGTGGCGATCCACGACTACCTGCTCGAGCGGCGGGACGACCTCAACCTCCAGTACCTGTTCCACACCGGCGACATCGTCGACGACGGGACGGTCCCCGAGCAGTGGCAGCGCGCCGACGCCCAGTACGACCGGCTCGACGCCGCCGGGCTGCCCTACGGCGTGCTCGCGGGCAACCACGACGTCGACCAGAAGAACGACGACTACACCGCCTACTCGCAGTGGTTCGGCGAGGAGCGATACGCCGCGAACCCCTGGTACGGCGGCAGCCACCTCGACAACCGCGGCCACTACGACCTCGTCAGCACGGGCGGCGTCGACCTGCTCGTCCTCTCGATGGGCTGGGCCCCGGGCGTGGACCAGATCGCGTGGATGAACGAGGTGCTCGCGCAGTACCCGGAGCGCACCGCGATCATCAACCTGCACGAGTACATGCTCACGACCGGCGGGCTCGGGCCGGTGCCGCAGCAGATCTACGACGAGGTCGTCGCGACGAACCCGAACGTCTCGATGGTCATGTCCGGGCACTACCACGACGCCTTCACCCGGTACGACCAGTTCGACGACGACGGCGACGGCGTCGCCGAGCGCACGGTCACGCAGATGCTGTTCGACTACCAGGGCCTGCCCGAGGGCGGGCTCGGCTACCTGCGGCTGCTCCACTTCGACAACGAGGGCCGGCAGATCACCGTGCGCACCTACTCGCCGTCGCTCGACGACTACGACAGCGACGACCCCTCGCTCGAGCAGCAGCACCAGGAGTTCGTGATCCCCTACGCGACGGCAGGCATCGAGCCGCACGCCAAGACGCTGCGGACCAACGGCTTCACGGCCGAGGTCCAGGCGCCGGAGGCGGTCGCGACGGTCGCCGACGTCGCCAGCGGCACCGAGGCGGTCGCCGCGTGGGCCGACGCCCCGCTCGGCAGCCTCGGCTGGTGGTTCACCGTCACCGACCCGTACGGCGCGCAGTACCGGTCAGGAGTCAGCACGCTGACCGTCGTCGCCGCCGCCGTCGAGCCGGAGGTGCCGGCGGAGCCGGGCGTGCCCGGCGACGGAGGCACCGTGCCGCCCGGCGACGGAGGCACGGTGCCGCCCGACGACGGAGGCGCAGTGCCGGTCGACCCCGGGACCAGCCCGTCCCCCGGCGCCGGGACGAGCCCGGCAGGAGCGAGCCCGGCAGGAGCGAGCCCGGCGGCCGCCGCACCCGCCGCGACGCTGCCGCGCGACCCCACGGCCGACCCGCTCGCCTTCACGGGAGCCGACGCGCTCCTCCTCGTCGCCGGCGGTCTCGGGCTGCTGCTGCTCGGCACGGGCGCCGCCCTGCTGGTCCTGCGCCGCCGCCGCCTCGGCTGAGGGGCACCGAGTCGCCGGGCCGCGACCGGGAATCATGCGTGCGCATCGGCGGTTCACCCCGACGGCCCGACGACGCGCCGCCCCCTGACCACACCACCAGAAAGCCGGTGCTCCATGTCGCTCTCCGAGACCACAGCCCCCTCCACCGTCCGCACCGCCGAGACCAGCGTGCCGATCGTCGACCTGCTCGAGGAGCGCTGGAGCCCCCGTTCGTTCGACCCCGCCGCCACGATCAGCGACCGCCAGCTCGACGCCCTGCTCGAGGCCGCCCGCTGGGCGCCGTCCGCCCAGAACCACCAGGCCCGCCGCTTCGTCGTCGCTCGCCGCGACACCCCCACCTTCGACACGATCGTCGACGCCCTCCTCAGCTTCAACGCGATGTGGGCCGGCAACGCCTCCGCGCTCGTCGTCGCGATCGCCGAGACCTCGACGGTCGAGGGCGACGCCCGGCCCACCGCCGAGTACGACCTCGGCCAGGCCGTCGCCCACCTGGGCGTCCAGGCGCACGCCGAGGGCTTCCACACCCACCAGATGGCCGGCGTCGAGTGGGACAAGCTCGTCGCCGCGTTCGGCCTGACCGAGAACCTCAAGCCGATGACCGTCACGGCGATCGGCGTCGTCGACACGGCCGACAAGCTGGCCGAGCCCCTCGCCGAGCGCGAGACCGCACCGCGCACGCGTCTCCCCCTCGACGAGCTGGTCCTCGTCCGCGACTAGCCCTCGCCCCGGTCGAGAGGCCGCAGATCGACGTCCGCCCCGTGCGGAGGGTCGGTCTGCGGCCTCTCGTGCGTCCGGGCACGTCATCCCCGGGGGCGAGGGCCGAGGAGGCGCGGGTCATCCTGCAGGACCTCCCCCTCGGCCCTGAGGGCGGACGACCGGGGAGGCGTGGCTCCGTAGCGTCGAGGACGGGCCGGTGGACGCCGTCCCGCCGCCCGGAGGAGACACGATGACCGACGACCGCACACCCGCCGAGGGCCCCGCCGACGAGCCCGACCAGGACCGAGACGCCCACGACGACGACGCCCCCGAGAGCGCGGCGACGACCGAGCGCGAGCACACCGCCGCGGCGGACACCGCCGCGGCCGGCCACCGGGGTCACGACGCCGACCCGGCTCCTGCCCCTGCTCCTCCCGCCGCGCCCGCCGCGGCACCGGCCGACCCGCCCCTCGGCGCGAGCGGCTGGGCCGTGGCCGCCCTCGTCGTCGGCATCGGCGCGTTCCTCGTCGGGCTCGTGCCCGTCGTCGGCCTGGTCGTCGCGCTCGTCGGCGTCGCCCTCGGCGTCGTCGCGCTCGTCCGCCGCCGCCGCACGCAGCCGGGTCTCGGCCTGGGCGTGACCGGCGTCGTGCTGTCCGGCGTCGCGGCGCTGACCAACGTCGTGGTCGTCGCCGCGCTCGTCGTGGCCGTGCCGCTCGGCGTCCGGGCCGCCGACGAGGCCGCGAGCCGCTGGAGCGGCTGGGACCAGGGCCAGGGACGCGACGGCGACCCGTCCGGCCCCGGCGCGTGGCCCGGCGACGAGGGCACCGGCGACCCGGCCGACGTCACGACCTCCTGCTGGTCGTTCTCGCTCCCGGACGACACCTGGGCTGCCCAGGCCCAGGACGAGGCCGACGCCTGCACCACGTCGCTGGCCGTGACGGACGACGTCGCCGCCACCTCCACCTCCGTCGACGTCGTGACGGTGCCCGCCGCCGTCGCCTCGGGACTCGTCCCGGCGACCAGCACCGACCGCGTCGCGGACGCCGTCGCCGCGCTCCGCCCGAGCTGGCTGCCCGGCGTCGGGACCGTGGTCGGCGAGCCCGAGGCGACCACGCTCGACGGTCAGCCCGCCGCGCTCGTGCGGCTCGCGGCCGGCACCGACCTCGGCACGCCGGCCGCCGTGGTCGTCGCGTGGTCGCCCGCCGACGCGACGGGCGCCTCCGCGCTGACCCTCGTGACCGTCGGCGGCGACGTGGACACGGACCTCGGCCACGCCTCGACCGACGCGTCGGCCGCCCGCGCCGCCGCGACCGAGCGCACGCTCACGAGCCTCAGCACGACCTGGGACTGGGCCGGCCGCTGAGCGGGCCGAGGCACCGACCGCACCCGCACCTCCTCGTCCCCTGATGGCGCAGGAGGCGCGGGTGCGGTTGGCTGGACCCATGTCGATCTCCTCCACGGCCGCCAAGGCCGACCTGCTCCGCTCGCTGCACGTGCCCGGCGACCCGCTCGTGGTCACCAACGTGTGGGACAGCATCACCGCCCGCGTCGTCGCCGGCGCACCGGGCGTGAAGGCGCTCGCCACGGCGTCGCACTCGATCAGCGAGGCCCACGGCGTCGAGGACGGCGAGGGGCTCGACGTCGACCAGATGCTCGACGCCGTCCGCCTCGTCATCCGCTCGGTCGAGCTGCCCGTCTCGGTCGACTTCGAGAAGGCCTACGCCACCGACGCGGCCGGCACGCTGGACAACGTCTGGCGCCTCATCGAGGAGGGCGCCGCCGGCCTCAACATCGAGGACAGCGTCGGCCAGGCGAAGGCTCCCCTCTACGACGTCGACACCCAGGTCTCGAAGGTCGCCGCCGCCCGGCAGGCCGGCGACCGCGCCGGCGTGCCGATCGTCATCAACGCCCGCGTCGACGCCCTGGCCGGCGACCCGGACGGCTTCGACGACGCCGTCCTCCGCGCCAACGCCTACCTCGACGCCGGTGCCGACTGCGCCTTCGTGCTCGGGCTCGGCACCGAGGACCTCGTCAAGCGCGCCCTCGACGAGATCCACGGCAAGGTCAGCGTCATCTCCGGCCCCGACTCCGTGCCGCTCGCGCGCCTCGCCGAGCTCGGCGTCTCGCGGGTCAGCTTCGGGCCGATGACGATGGGCCTCACGCTCTCGCACCTGCGCGACGCCGCCGAGCAGCTCACGGCCCGCGGCGAGTACCCCCGCGAGCTCGGCTTCGGCTTCTAGCCGACGCCCCGGCCGGCGCCCCGCCCGGCGGACGACCGAGGCCCCGACGACTCACGTCGTCGGGGCCTCGGTCGTCCGCGTCGGCGCGGATCAGTCGTCGGACTCGGCCTTCGCGCGCTTCTTCGCGGCGGCCTTCTCGGCCTCGGCACGCGCCTCGCCGGCGTCGTCGGTCGCGTCGTCCCGGGCCTTCGCGCGGTCGAGGTCGTCGGAGTCCGCCGTCGGGCGGTCGTCGTCCGCCTCGCGCGCGCGACCGTCGCGCGCCTCCTCGGCCTCCTGGCGCTCGATGGACTGGGCGGCCGACTGGCGCAGGCGCATCCCGTCCAGCTCGTCCTGGGCGACCTTCGCCTGCTTCTTGTCGCTCTGGGCGGTGTCGCGAGGAGGCAGCAGGATGTCCTTCTCCGCCTTCATGCCCGCCTGCAGCTCACGACCGCGCTCGATCTCGGCGTCGAACTCCGCTCCGAAGAGCAGGGCGAGGTTGGTGATCCAGAGCCAGAGCAGGAACACGATGACGGCACCGAGCGAACCGTAGGTCTTGTTGTAGTTGGAGAAGTTCCCGACGTAGAAGCCGAAGCCGACGCTCGCGATCATCCAGATGACGATGGCCAGCAGCGAGCCCATGCTCATCCAGCGGAACTTCGGCTGCTTGACGTTGGGCGAGAAGTAGAAGAGGACGGCCACGACCAGCACGACGATGAGCAGGAGGACGGGCCACTTGACGATGCTCCAGACGAAGACCGCGGTCGAGCCGAGTCCGATCACGTCGCCGACGGTCTCCGCGACGTCGCCGCTCAGCACGAGGATGAGCCCCGCGACCACGATGAGCACCACGGTGAAGGCGGTGATGGCCAGCATCGTCGGACGGAGCTTCCAGATCGGCCGCCCCTCGTCGATGTTGTAGATGCGGTTCATCGCCCGGCCGAAGCCGCCGACGTAGCCGGACGCCGACCAGAGGGCGCCGAGCACACCGGCGACGAAGGCGAAGCCCGCCGCCTGCGACCCGGCGAGCTCCTCGATCGGACCGCGGAGGGTGTCCGCGACGGAGGCGCTGCCGAGCTGCGAGAGCAGGTCGAGCATGGCCTTCGTGGTCGTCTCGGCCTGGCCGAAGATGCCGAGCAGCGAGACCACCGCCAGCAGCCCGGGGAAGATCGCGAGCACGGCGTAGTACGTGAGCGAGGCGGCGAGGTCGGTGCACTGGTCCGAGCCGAACTCGCGGAGGGTCTTCTTGAGCACGTAGCCCCATGACCGCTTGTGCAGGTCGTCGGGGCTGTCCGGCTTGCGCGAGTCGTCGGGATCGGGGGCCGTCTGCTCGCGCGTGGAGCTGCTCTGCGCCATGGTCGTGTTCTTCCTGTCCTGGGTGCTGCTCGTCCGGCGGGTGGCGCCGGCGTGGGGGTGTCGCTCGCTGCCGCCGGGCCGACGCGGGGGCGTCTGCGGACGGTTCGACGAGCGGAGGACGGACGGCAGGAGGCGCACCTCCTGCCGCCCGTCAGCGTCGCGTCAGCGGCGGGCGATCTTGACGATGCCCGCGACGACAGCGACGACGCCGGCCACGCCCGCGGCCCCCGCGGCGATCACGGGTGTCGGGTCGTCGTCGAGGCGTCGCTTGACGCTCGCCTTCAGGCGGCGGGCGTGCGCTGGCACGCTGAGCTTGTCCTCGATGGCGTCGAGGGTCTCGCGGAACTGCTCCCGGGTGCGAGCGATGTCCAGCTCGATCTCGGGGATGCTGGCTCCCTCGCGGGGGCCGGCGGCCTTCTGGTCGTCCTTGTCGCTCGTGTCGTCGCTCATCGCGTGCTCGTCCCCTTCAGGGCGGCCACGTCGGCCTTCACGCTGTCGACGGCCTGCTGCGGCACGGGCGGCACGCCCTTCTTGAGCGCCTTGACGCCCAGCAGCGCGAGCACGGCCGTGATGACGAGCAGCACGCCCGCCACGATCAGGGCGGCGAGCCACGGCGCCACGACGGTGGCGAGCCCCAGCACGCCGGCGGTGATCAGCACGGCGAGCAGGAAGAAGCCGAAGAGGGCGGCGCCGACGAGGAGCCCCGCGCCGACCCCCGCCTCCTTGAGCTTGGCGACGAGCTCGGTCTTGGCGAGCTGGATCTCGCCGCGGATGAGGCGCGAGATGAGATCGGGCAGGCTGCCGAGCAGCGAGCCGAGCGACTTCTTGGTGCTCTGTTCGGGTGCCTTGAGGTCACTCACCGACGTTCACCCCGGGCAGCTTCGCGGCGCCCTCGCTGTCGGAGCTCGCGCCCGTGGTCGAAGAGTCGGAGCCCTTCTTGTCGGAGGACTTCGAGGCGACGGACTTGGCCTTCGAGCCGGCGGCCGACGCCGCGTCGCCCGCGGCGGACTGCAGCTTCTTGCCGACGGCGGGAGCGTTCTCCTTGACGAAGTCCTCGGCCTGGTGGACGGTCTTCTGGACCGAGGGGTTCTCCCACAGGCTCTCGGCCTGCGACTTGATCTTGACGTAGGCACTGCGGCCGGCGCGGGCCCCCAGCACGTATCCCACAGCTGCTCCGGCGACGAAGAGGATCTTGCCCTTCATGAGTGCTCCATTCAGTTCGAGGTCGAGCGGGCCCCAGCGGCCCTGGACACCAACGCTGGCACAGACCCCGGGACACAGACCAGATTCCCAGGGCCGTCGGCCGGCCCGGGGTACAGGAGCGGCGCCTCAGGAGGAGAGGCCGCCGCCCTGCCGGGGGATGTCCGTGCGTGCGCCGGTCGGGGCCGCCGGCGCGTGCGACGATCGCAGCCCGACCGGGGCCGAGGAGGCGGCGGTCACGCCCGAGAGACCGGTCACGCCCTCGGATCGCGCCCGGCCCGCCCACCAGCGGGGCGGGAGCTCCCGGCCCCACGCGGCCAGCGCCTCCTCCGCCAGGCGCAGCACGCACCAGGCGAACAGGGCGACGAGGAGGGCGTTGCGCGCCCCGAGCACCAGCACGGCGACCGGCTCCAGGTCGATCAGCGCCAGGTAGAGCACGGGGAACACGAGCGTGGTCAGCCCGGCCGCCCACGCGACGATCCGGGCCGGCGTGCGGAAGGCGACGGGATCCGACCACAGGCCGACCGCCACGACGGGCGCGATCCAGAGGACGTACTGGGGCGACCCCACCTTGTTGAAGACGATCAGCGTGATCGTGAGGGTGAGGGCGCCGAGCAGCACGAGACGGAGCTCGTGCGCGCCGCCTCGGGCAGGACCGCCGATCGTCCGGTCGTCGTCGACGAGACCGCCGTGCGCCTGCCCGGCCCGCGCGCGCCCGGCGACGGCCACGGCGAGCAGCCCGGCGAGCAGCACCAGGACGACGCCCATCGCCTGGGTGCTGCCGTGCACGGCCCAGGTGTCGCCCGGCCCCATCACCTCGCGGGTCGCGAGGCCGACGTTCTCGTAGACCGAGGCACCCCGCACGCCGAGCATCGCCATCCACAGCCACGGCGTCGCGAGCGGCGCCTCGAGCTGCAGGGCCCGGTCGGACTGCGTCGTGACGAAGCTGTCGACCGTCGACAGCCCGCCGCCGAGCGCCACCGCCCCGACGACGACGAGCGTCACCGCGAGGCAGGCCCGCACGACGGGCGCCCGCCCGCGGCTCGCGACGACCACCGCCGCGACGACGGCCGCCGGCCACACCTTGACCCAGGTCGCCGCCGCGAGCAGCACGCCGGCGATGCGGGGGCGGGTGCCGAGCAGCAGCAGGGCCGCGACCACGGCGGGCGCGCTGAACGCCTCGAGGCGGAGGAACGCGACGGGGCTCAGCAGGAACAGGACGAGCAGCCACCACCACGCCGCGGGGGCGTCGACGGTGCGACGGCCCCGGTCGGTGAGCAGCCACAGCGACGCGGCGTTCGCCGCCGTCACGAGCACCAGCCAGACGAGCTGGTAGAGCGACTCGCCCAGCACGTTCGGCAGCACGACGGGCAGCAGGGCGCCGGCCGGGTAGACCCACGCGAAGTCCATGACGGGCCAGCGTCCCTCGCTGAGGGCGCCGGTGGCCCAGGTGCGGTAGAGGGGCAGGTCGCCCTCCGCGCCTCCTCGCAGCATGAGCGGCCCGAGGGCGACGAAGACGGCGGCGTGCAGGGCGGCGAAGGTCCACCAGATCGCGCGGGGCCCGCGGCGGAACAGCGTCCAGACCCGACGCAGGTGCGAGGAGGAGGTGGTCCGGGACGCGGAGGGGCTCACGTCCGCGACGCTAGGGTCCGCACCTTTCGGCGAGGTGAACGCCGGGCGTCTAGCCCAGCGCCACCCAGCCGATGAGCAACATCGTGGTGACGAACCCCGACACGAAGTTCAGCCAGAGGAACCGCTTCCAGCCCTTGTTCGCGCCCTCGGCCTCGGCGTCGGTGATGGTCCACCACGGCGCGCAGTTGAGGGCGTAGGCGACGGGGATCACGGCCGCGAACGGCCCCGGCGCGTCGGTGAAGGTGAGCAGGATGCCCGCGAGCAGGTAGGCCACGACGGCCAGGCGCACGGTCGTGCGAGCGCCGATCACCGTGGCGACCGACGCGATGCCGCCCTCGCGGTCGGCGATGACGTCCTGCACGGCGCCGAAGGCGTGGCTGGCCGCGCCCCAGAGGAAGAACGCACCGAGCAGCGCCCAGAGCTGCGGCGTGAAGGTGGCCCCGGCGAGCACGAGGCCGTAGACGGCCGGGCTGACGAAGTGGGTGCTCGACGTGACCGAGTCGACGAACGGGCGCTCCTTGAACCGGAGCCCCCCCGCCGAGTACGCGACCACCGCGAACAGGCTGACGGCGAGCACGAGCCAGCTGAGCGGGCTGCCCACCACGACGAGGAACAGCACGAAGGGCACGCACGAGAGCACGGCCGCCCAGAGGGTGGTGCGGTGCATGCTGCGGTCGAGCAGCGCTCCCTCGACCCCGCCCTTGCGCGGGTTGCGCAGGTCGCTCTCGTAGTCGAAGACGTCGTTGATGCCGTACATCGCGAGGTTGTACGGCACGAGGAAGAACACGATGCCGACGACCGCGACGACCCAGTCCACCGACGAGAAGTCGAATCCGGCGGTGCTGCTCGCGCTCGCCGCGGTGAGGACGTAGGCGGCGGCGAACGGGAACGCCGTGTTGATCCAGCTGAGCGGGCGGGACGACCAGAACAGGGCCCGCAGGGTCGCGTTCACCGCGCCTCCCTCGCCCCGGCCGCCTTCGCGGCCTCCGTCTCGCGTCGCGACCCGAGCAGGGTCCACACGCTCGGCAGCAGCACGAGCGCCGCCACCGCGTAGGCGAAGTCCTCGAGCGGCGCGATGCCGACGAAGGCGCCGCTGATGCGCGACTCGTCGTAGCCGACCAGCCCCACGCCGATCATGACGTTGTCGAAGACCGCCGTCATCACGAGCAGCACGGCCGTGGCAAGACCGGCCGCGCGCACGACCGGGCCGAGCGAGCCGGGAGCCGAGGAGGTGCGGGCCGCCCGGGCGCGCACCCACCGCAGCAGCAGCGCGGCTCCCGCCGTCACGGCCACGAGCCCGAGGAACACCGCGTTGATCGCCCAGTAGGTCATGCGCGGCCGTCCCTCGTCGAGGGACCGGCGCCCGGGGAGGGACCGGCGCCCGTCGAGATGCCGGCCGAGGCGGCACGCCGCTCGGCGCGCGCGTCGAGCACGAGGCGCGAGCCGGCGAGCAGGTTCATCGTCAGCCAGCAGAGCAGAACGAGGAAGAAGACCTCCTCGAGGGGCAGCTCGGGCGCCAGCTGCACGCCCGTCATGAACGACGTCTCGCCGCGGAAGAAGACGCCGGCGTCGATGCCGACGATGTCCCAGATGAGGAAGAACACGACGCCCACGAGCAGGGTCACGAACGCCCGCCAGCCGTCGCGCCAGAAGAACAGCCCGAAGCGTCGGTCGAGCGTCGCCATGCCGACGATCGAGATCAGCAGGACGACGAGGTACGCGAAGCCCATCAGGCGTCGCCGCTCGGGCCGGCGGCGCCCGCGGGCTCGGGCAGCGGGCCGGTGCTCGTGTCGCCGCGCATGTTCTTGAGCAGGATCTCGGCGCTGATCAGGCACATCGGCAGGCCGATGCCCGGGCGCACCGAGCCGCCGGCGTAGAAGAGCCCCTGCACGTGCTCGGAGGTGTTGCCGGCACGGAACATCGCGCTCTGCGACAGCGTGTGGGCCGGGCCGAGCATGCTGCCGCTCCAGGCGTTGACGTCGTCGACGAAGTCGCGCGGCCCGCGGGTGCGGCGCAGGACGACGCGCGACGCGAGGTCGGGGATCTCGGCCCAGTCGGCGATCTGCTCGATGACCTGGTCGGCCAGGCGCTCGATCAGCGGGTCGCCGTCGCCGCCGACGTCGCCGCGGCCGAGCGCAGGGTCGGCCGGCAGCGGGACGAGCACGAAGAGGTTCGTCTTGCCCTCCGGCGCCGTCGACGGGTCGACGGTGCTCGGCTTGCAGACGTAGAGCGACGGAGGGTCGGGGATGCGCTTGTCGTCGCCGAAGATGCGGTCGAAGTTCTCGTGCCAGTCGCGGGCGAAGAACAGCGTGTGGTGCTCGAGCTCGGGCACCTCGCCCTCGACGCCGAGGTAGAGCAGCAGGGCGCTGGGCCCCGGGTCGCGGGTGGCCCAGTAGTCGGAGTCGTAGGTGCGGAGCCCCTCGGGCAGCAGCTGCGTCTCGAGGTGCTCGAGGTCGGCCGCCCCGACGACCACGTCGGCCTCGAGCACGTGGTGCCCGCCGTCCGCGTCGCCGTGCTCGACGCCGCGCACGACCGCGGTGCGCCCGGGCCCCGGGGCGGTGAGGACGCGGGTGACCGGCGCCTCGGTGACGATGCGGACCCCCGCCTCCTCGGCCACGGCCGCGATCCGCCGGATCACCGTCGTCAGGCCGCCCTGCGGGTAGAGGACCCCGTCGTCGAGGTCGAGCGTGCTCATCAGGTGGTACATGCTCGGGGTCGCGAACGGCGACGACCCGAGGAACACGGCCGGGTAGCCGAGGATCTGCCGCAGCCGCGGCTCCTTCACGGCCCGCGAGGCGAAGGCGTCGAGGTCCTGCAGCAGCAGCCGGCCGAGCTTCGGCAGCCGCACCACGACGTCGCCGCGCAGCAGCGGGCCGACGGTCTCGAAGCTCGTGTAGAGGAACCGTTGCTTCGCGAGCTCGTAGGTGTCCCTCGCCGAGCGGAGGTACCCGCGCATGCGGTCGCCGCTGCCGGGCTCGACGCTCTCGAAGAGGGCGATGTTCTCCTCGAGGCCGCGCGGCACGACGATCGGCTCCTCGCGGGCGCCGTCGGCCCCGGGCTCGAAGAGCACGCGGTAGCCCGGGTCGAGCGGCACGAGGTCGAGCTGCTCGTCGGCCGAGGTGCCCATCATGCGGAAGAAGTGGTCGAACACCTCGGGCATCAGGTACCAGCTCGGGCCCAGGTCGAAGCGGAAGCCGTCCTGCTCCCACGTGCCGGCGCGCCCGCCGACCTGGTCGTTCTTCTCGAGCACCGTGACGTCGTGGCCCTCGCGGGCGAGCAGCGCCGCGCTGGCGAGGCCCGAGATGCCCCCGCCGATCACGACCACCCGGCGACCGTGCCGCTCGACGCTCGTGTCGCCGACGGCGCTCTTCAGCCAGGGGGTCGTCACAGGGAGGCTCCAGGGGGTCGGTGGTCGGGCACGGAGGCGACGCGGCCGGCGGTGGCCCGCAGCGCGATCCGCACCTTGACGGGGTCGGGCACGCGCACGCGCGTCCGGATGAGCGAGGAGGCGGGGGTCGCCTCGAGACGCCGGTTCAGCTCGGCGAACAGGCCGTGGGCCAGCGCCACCGCGCGGCGCGACGAGGCGGGCAGCACGGGGATCACCTCGCCGGAGACGCGCAGGTCGTCGTCGATGTCGGCGACGAGGCGCATCTTGGTCGCCTCGTCGAAGGTCGTCACGTCGACGCCGGGGAAGTAGCTGCGGCCGAGGTGCTCGAAGTCGGCCGCGAGGTCGCGGAGGAAGTTCACCTTCTGGAACGCCGCGCCGAGGCGCGTGGCCCCCTCGTCGAGCAGCGCCCGCGTCGTGTCGGGGTAGCTGTGCCCCGCCAGGAACGCGCGGAGGCACATCAGCCCGACGACCTCGGCCGAGCCGTGCACGTACCGGTCGAACGACTCCTGGTCGTGCTCGCTCGCGCTGAGGTCGTCGCGCATCGACGCGAAGAACGGCCGGGTCAGCTCCGGGCCGAAGCCGGTCGCGCGGGCGGTGCGCGCGAAGGCGTGCACGACGAGGTTGGCGCTGAAGCCCTGCTGCATCGCCCGCTCGGTCTCGGCCTCGAGCTCGTCGAGGCAGCGACGGGACTCGTCGACGGTCATGCCCGCCTCCGTGGCCGGCCCGTCGACGACCTCGTCGGCGACGCGCACGAGGGCGTAGACGTTCTCGACGTGCTGGCGGACGGCGGGCCCCAGGAGGCGCGACGCGAGGCCGAACGACGTCGAGTAGCGGCGGATGACGCCCGAGGCCGTGCCGTCGGCCGTGGCGTCGTAGAGCGCGAGGCCGGTCACCGGACGCGCTCCAGCACGACCTGGACGAGCGGGGCGAGGGCGTCCCGCAGGGCGGCGCCGACGTCGGGGCCGTCGAGCACCTCGAGGGCCCGGCGGGCGTGCTCCTCGACGAGCTGCTCGGCGAAGCGGCGGGCACCGCAGGCCTCGAGGCGGCCGCGGACGACCTCGGCCTCGACCTCGGTCAGGTCGGCCTTGCCGATGAAGGGGCGGATGCCGAACCAGTCGTCGGTCGTCGCGGCGTGGGCGACGAGCACGGTCCGCTTGCCCTCGCGCAGGTCCCCGAGCGTGGTCTTGCCGGTGTCGGCCTGGGTGCCGAACACCCCGAGCAGGTCGTCGACCACCTGGTAGGCGACGCCGACCTCGCGGCCGAACTCGCCCAGGGCCCTGACGACCGCCTCCGGCGCCTCGGCGAGCACCGCGCCGGCCTGCAGCGGCGCCTCGAACGAGTACACGGCGGTCTTGGCGCGCTCCATGTCGAGGATCTCGTCGACCGTCGGCAGGTCGTCCGAGAGCGAGAGCTCGACGTCGATCATCTCGCCGCCCGCGCTGACGAACACGGCCTCGTCGAGCAGGTCGAGGAGGCGCGCCTGCACCGGGCCGTCGCAGGGCACCTGCAGCAGGAGGCGGCTGGCGCCCGTCAGCGCGAGGTCGCCCGCGATCACGGCGGCCGACATGCCGCGGTGCTCGGCGGTCGGCGTGGGGACGCCCGCCGTGGTCGCCTCGTCGCGGTAGCTGCCCGAGACGTTGGGGATGCCGCGTCGCGAGAAGTCGCGGTCGATGACGTCGTCGTGCACGATCAGCGCGGTGTGCAGGAGCTCGAAGGCGGCACCGACGCGGGCCGCAGCCTCGTCGTCGCGACCGCCGAGGGCCGTGTAGGTCGTGAAGACCATGCGCGGCCGGAACCGCTTGCCGCCGCTCGTGTTGCGCTCGAGCACCCGCCAGAGGTCGACGTAGCGGTAGCCGACCGACTCGGCCCGGCGCTTGGCCAGCCGGAAGAAGTCGTCGAGGACGGCGTCGACGCGGGACTGGTCCCTGGCGTCGCGGTCGGCGAGGTCGCCGCCGACGCGGCCCTGCCGGTCGTGCGTCCCCGCACGCTGGTGTTCACCGCTCACCAGGGCAGACTACCTCTCATGACACCCGAGACCTCCGTGCATCCCCAGGCGCTCCGCAGCCCCGTCACGAGCAGCGGCGACGAGCTCGTGGTACTGCTCGACGAGACGGGCGAGCCCTGCGGCACGCACCTCAAGGCCACGGTGCACACGGCGACGACGCCGCTGCACCTCGCCTTCAGCTGCCACGTGCTCGACGACCGCGGCCGCGTGCTCGTCACGCGGCGCGCCCTGTCGAAGAAGACCTGGCCCGGCGTGTGGACGAACTCGTTCTGTGGCCACCCGGCCCCGGGCGAGTCCCCCGAGGAGGCGGTGGCCAGGCGGGCGTCGCAGGAGCTCGGCATCGAGGTCGCCGACGTGACCAGCGTGCTGCCGGACTTCCGGTACCTGGCGACCGACGCCTCCGGCGTGGTGGAGAACGAGATCTGCCCGGTGTTCACGGCCCGCGCAGTGGGCGTGCCCGACCCGTCGCCCGACGAGGTGGCGGAGTGGGCCTGGACCGACCCCGACGCGCTGCGCGACGCGGTCGCCGCGACGCCGTTCGCCTTCAGCCCGTGGCTCGGCTGGCAGCTCGAGGCCTGGCCGACGCCCCGGGGCTGACCGACGAACGACCCCGTTCCGGTCACCGGACCACGATGCGACGAGGTCCGGTGAACGGAACGGGGTTCGATGCCGCCTGCGGGCGACGGGTCAGCGGGGGCGGAGCTGCCCTGCGGCCGGGCAGTCGAAGGGGTCGCCGCCGGCGGCGAGGCCGACGCGGTTCAGGTAGCGGACGACGATGCCGTACGACTTGACCGCCGTCGTCTCCTGGTAGGGGATGTCGTGCTCGGCGCAGTGCGCCTTGACCAGCTTCGAGGCGGCGCGCAGGTGCGGCCGCGCCATGCTCGGGAACAGGTGGTGCTCGATCTGGTAGTTCAGCCCGCCCATGAACGCGGTCGAGAAGCGACCCGTGATGTTGCGCGAGGTGAGCACCTGCTTGCTGAGGAAGTCGACCTTCGCGCCCTCGGGGATGATCGGCATGCCCTTGTGGTTCGGGGCGAACGACGAGCCCATGTAGAGGCCGAAGACGGCCATCTGCACGCCGATGAACGCGAACGCCATGCCGACGGGCAGGAAGAAGAAGACGGCGCCGAAGTAGAGCACCATGCGGGTGGCGATGAGCGAGATCTCGAGCGCGCGGCCCTCGATCTTCTCCTTCGTGAGCAGCACCTTGAACGAGTGGACGTGCAGGTTGACGCCCTCGCCGAGCAGCAGCGGGAAGAAGAAGTATCCCTGGCGACGCGTCAGGTGCTTCATGAGGCCGGTCTGCTTCGCGGCGTCCTCCTCGAGGAACGACACCGTGTCGAACGCGATGTCCGGGTCCTTGCCCTTGGTGTTCGGGTTGGCGTGGTGCCGCGTGTGCTTCGACATCCACCACGCGTAGCTCATGCCGACGACGCCGGCGGCGAGCACGCGGCCCACCTTGTCGTTGCGCGTTCCGGAGTCGAAGACCTGGCGGTGCGCGGCCTCGTGGGTGAGGAACGCGAACTGCGTGAGGATGACGCCCAGCGCGGCGGCGATCAGCAGCTGGAACCAGCTCGAGCCGAGCAGGACGAAGCCGGTGGCGGCGCCGCCCAGGCAGGCGACGAGGATCGCGAAGACGGTGACGTAGAAGCCGGTGCGGCGGCGCAGCAGGCCGGCCTCGCGGACGCTGGCGAGCAGGGCCGAGTAGGTGCTGGTCGGGCGGCTGGCGCGACCGGCGACGGTCGGGCGGAACCCGGACGAGATCGGGCCGGAGGCGCCGACGGAGGGTGCGATGACGGACATGGAGCTCCCGCGGGGGTTGATCGACTTCCCAGCCGCGTGACGTGAGCAGTGTGCCCCAGATGCTCCGACGCTAGGGGCGGGGGCTGGGAAAGCGCCTGCCCTGCGCCGACTTGCCCCCCGGTGCCGGGCGGATGCCCAGGTGGCCGGGCTGTCTCGGCGACGAGTGACCTGCGCCTGACGGCGCGGGAGCTGCCAGGAGGGGGCGGTAAACTCCTCGGGTCCGTCCCGCCAAGGAAGAAGTACCGTGCCGTCTGCCTCCGTGCCTCCTGCGCCTGCCGGCGCCGACACGGCCGACCGGAGCAGCGCCTCCTACTGGCCCGTGCCCCTGGTGCGTGCCGTGCCCCTCCTCGTGACGGCCGTCGTGGTGACCTTCTCCCGCGACCACTCGCCCTTCGTCGGCCTCGTGTCGTTCGGCGCCGCCGCCGTCGTGGGCGGCCTGCTGCTCGTGATCGGCGTGCTGCTGCGCCTCGGCGACCGCAGCAGCCGCACGCTCCAGGTCGTGCAGGGCGTGACGACGGTCGTCGCCGGCGTCCTCGCCCTCGCCGCCTCGTCGGCGGGGCTCGCCTTCTTCGTCGCCCTCGTCTCGGGCTGGGCCGTCGTCGCGGGCGCGCTCGAGCTCGTCGCCGGCCTCCGTCGCCGGGGCCGCTCGCCCCTCGCCCGCGACTGGACGAGCGTGGGCGTGCTCACGCTCGCGTTGGCCGTCGTGTTCCTCGTCGTGCCGCTCGACTACGCGCAGCCGCTCGGCGGCGTCGAGCAGATCGAGGGCGAGCTCACGTCGTCGACGGTGCTCGTCGGCGTGCTCGGCGCGTGGGCCGCGGTCGTCGGGGTGTTCCTCGTCATCGCCGGGCTCTCGCTGCGGTGGCAGACCGAGCCTGGTC
>Ga0265780_10001684_pt1 | contig 30695 bp, 22 predicted proteins | sample P1T30metagenome_FD_192432 | JGI IMG/M metagenome (GOLD analysis project Ga0265780, IMG submission 192432) | Plant litter microbial communities from East Loma Ridge, Irvine, California - P1 T30 | ecosystem: Environmental > Terrestrial > Plant litter > Unclassified | place: USA: California... | reverse complement strand
GGGAGCCGCAGCCGACCCATTTGTGGACTGGAATGAGCGTCTTTTCCAGTGAGATGAGCCCGCCGCAGACATCCATGCGGGCGAAGCACCAGAAGATGGCTTGCTCTAGCCCGCCACAGGTACCCGTGATACCGAGGGCCTGTATCAGCGCAGCACACCCATCCAGATGGCGTCTCCACGCCTTTGGCGAGCAGCTGAGCATTTCCAGAACACACAGGACTGCCGAAGATGCCAGGACGACAGTAGAGCGCGTTTCCAGTTGAGGCGTCAGCAGGTGGATTGCGAGTTGATACAACCCTAAGCTTGTGTTGAGCTCCGTTTTCTTCTCTTTCAACTCGATCTGTCGCGCAGATAGTGCGAGTATCGAGTATTTGAGATGCTCGGCTTCTTTCGCCAACATAGGCAAGACGAGCTCAAAGTGCCGGTCGTTGTCGAATTTATCTATCCAGGGCGCGACTTCTGTGATGTAGACCTGCCATAAAGTGTATTCCTGTTCCGGGGATAGTTGGGCGAGCCGGCGAGGATCTTCTTCTACCGCGCCACTGTCTGAAGGTAGTGGAGTTGGATCTAGCAGTCCAACAGGCACTGGCGTTCCACGCCTCGATGGTTCCACCGAGTGGGCGGTGTCGAATAACCTGGAGCGTAGTTCGGCATGTAATTCGAGGTACTGAGAGCCAGGTAAAAAGATGCCATCCTCGAAGCTTGTGTCACTAATATGTGGCGACGCAGTGTTGAGGAACGGATTACCACCGAGTGATGGCATTCCTTCTGCAATAGACGGCCGTGGCGTCTGCTGTGGAATATTGAATATGGGCAGCAAGGATTCAAGGCTCGGTTCCTCCTGAACGGCTTCAGCGTCTTCAGGCTGACTCAACCGCGGTTTGTCAGATTCTTTATCAATCTGGCTCACAGGCTCCGGCCCATCTGTGATATAGTCGCGCGCAATCTCCGAAGTAACATCAATAATTTGGTATACGCGGTGCGGTGTGTTCGAGTGGCGAAACAAATGGTCGACTGTGTGAGCATTCTCTGGCCTGAAGGACACCTTCACACCCCACTGACAAGTTTCGCCACGCGCTTGACAGCCCTCGCATGTTGGTTTCGTTTCGGAGCATTTTCTTCGTTTACGGCGGCAGTTCAAGCATCCATTTCTGCTGCGTTTTTTCCCGGCAGTTTGCAATTTGCCATTGTTAGACGATGGCGGTTGCGAAGACTCGCGAGTATCTGGGCTAGTCTCATTTTCCTTGTCGTTGTCCTTTGAGGTCTCCATGGGTCCACGAGCTTGTTGCTTGAAGGTATGCCTTTAGTGAACTACCTTGGGTCGTGAAGATTTCGAGTCTCCGGGTAGAATGAGCTCCCAAAGTGTCCGCCGTAGACTCTTTCTCACACTTGCCGAGTCGCACGTCGCAGTCCAGCTACAGCGTTCGCGTGGGAAGAGTTGTTGGTGCACAAAGACATACACCTTCGAATTGCAAGTCAAGCAAATCGGGAGGCGTAGCGAGGTCTCGAACGAGTGGGCTCTGGGCTTTACTCCGCAGCTCGGCCCAGCAAGGTTCAAAGCTTAACCGTGATCAACAAAAGGCATCGGAGGATGTATGTACCTACATTAGCTGTTCAAGACGCCAGGATATTAACTCAAGTTTCTCTCTGGCATCACCATGATTATGATACAGGGGAGCTGCTGATAGTACCGCGTGATAACGCGTGACGCCAGTGAGAGAGCACTGCTTGGATATCGCCTTCTTGAGGTTAGCAAAACATACGGTGACACAATCAACTTTCGCATGCTTTTGACGTGGCAATGTCGACGAGTGTGCTAGGTAGTCTCTGTCGAACTCGTAGAAGATGATGAATGCAAGGATGAGAATAATGATATTAAGTAGGTAAGATTGGAGAAGAAGGGGCCATCAAGCCCAGCTTCTTTTCGGCAAGTTCCGACAACCAACTCAGATCTTGGACCAAGGGACGCGATTACTACATTCTCATCACTTCTACCAACATCTAAGTTACAGTGTTATGCTTGGTTCAAATGTCCAACTCCTACCCAACATCGAACACCACTGATGCACCGTGCCAATCAGCGGGCAAAATTTGCTGTCGTCCGGTGTAACTAACGCTCTTCGCTGTCAAGGTCCATCCCATTCTGATCAGATATAGACCAGTCGCCACTGTTGTTACTAGTCTCGGAGCGGAAGATACCTACATGCTCACATCATATGTCGGCGATACTAGCAAGAGCGATTCGTGTTTAGACACTTTGCACGCGAACCGCAGACTTCCGGACTGGAGAGTAGTTCCAGGTCATGCCTCTGCACGAAAAGGTCACTATCACAACACGCGCCGTAATGGTGACTATTTGCAGACCAGACGACACGCCCGGAAGCGTTTCCAACAATCTCATCATGATGCGCCTCCGGCACGTTTGGGATGCAATCTGGAAAAGAAAGAAAGCCCCGGGTTTCCCGATCCGGTAACCAGAGGCACTGACTGGCCTACGGATTCTGCTGCGTCTTCTATCTTCCGGGACACTACCACAACTACATGTCAGCATTCTCGACTCTAGCCTCTTCACCTCTTAGAGCTCTGTTCAGCTTGAGATAGAACAGATCCGCATCTGGACCCATAGCAGCGTCCCGGTAGGGCTGAACCAACGCCGAACGCGACGACTTACATCGGATTTCCACATGAGTTGACTACAATGGGCCTTGGAGACTGTATTCGCAGTTTCTTTGCACAACCGTGTATCCGTGCTTCAGGCCCAGACCACGCATCACTGGCGTGCAACAAACGCATACATCGCATTGTCACTATGATTCAAGCCACGAAGGGTAGGTGAATATATGTAGGTCGACCGGCCGGGCAACACCTCTCTCATCCTCATCCTCATCCCATCATCCTTCATCGAAACTGATCTCGAAAGTTCTTCCGTTTCTACAACACAAACTCACATTATCTACTCAATACCTTATACACAGAATGGCACCAGCAGCTACCGCCGACCTTGCTCTTCCCGACCTGGTCCCTGAGAGCAAAGAGACTCAGGCAAACCAGAGCGTTCCCCAGCTCTTCTCTCTCAGTGGAGGCACCACACTCGTCACTGGTGGTGGTCGTGGTCTTGGCCTCGAACTCGCCCATGCAGTCGTCGAGGCCGGAGGATGCGTTGCTTGCGTCGACATCCTACCTCACGAGGTCGTCGAAGTTGACATGGCGGCTCTCCAAAAGCGAGCCAAACTCTCCGGCCTTCACGCATCATACGACAGAGTCGACATCACCAACGAGCCCGAACTCGAGGCTGTATACGCATCCGTCATCGCCACCGCGAAGGAGCATGGCAAACCGCTTCAGGGAGTGATCGCATGCGCAGGAATCCAGCAAATCACCAAAGCTGTTGACTACACGGTCTCGGACTTTCAACGCATGTTCAACGTCAACGTCACCGGCGCTTTTCTAACCGCCAAGCACGCCGCTCGCGAGTTCATCGCCAGTGGAACCAAAGGCTCGATCGTGATGATCGCTTCCATGTCCGGCCGTATCACCAACAGGTCTCTCGACTGCTCTGCCTACAACTCATCAAAAGCCGCTGTTCTCCAGCTCAGCCGCTCGCTCGCTGCCGAGTGGGGTCCCAAGCATGGTATCAGAGTCAACACCCTGTCTCCGGGTTACATTCGCACCGCCATGACCGACAAGCTTCTGCACGATGAGCCTGAGATCCATGAGACCTGGATGAGGGGTGCCATGCTCGACCGACTTGGCGCTCCTCAAGACTTCAAAGCTCCAGCGATCTTCCTGTTGGCGTCTGGTAGTGCGTGGATGACCGCAGCTGATCTCACTGTTGATGGTGGTCACACTGGGTGGGCTTGAGGTGAACATCCAAGCCAAGAGGAGTTTGGAATATGGTATTTGCGCGGAGTTTGGGATGGAAAACGAATCGCGAATTTGTTAATGCGCATCTTCTTCGCCTGACAAAAAGGTCTAAATTAATTTGTTTGATTTTTCAGCGCGTTCACTAGAGATGATTTGATCTATCAAACGTCACGTGACTGACACTCTCTTCGATTTAGTAATCGAGCCGTCACTTGCGTCCAGCTCTCTATCTCAACGATGATACTACAACCCTGTAGAGCTTTCTTTTTACCAACGACAATACCTATAATCGACCGTACAGGATATGGGAGATAGGCTAGAATACGTGAATCCAAATCGCACTCTCCACATCGGTCCAGCTATTGAATTTATAGGCTGAATCACAAGATAGCAGCATATGTGACTGCATCGACCACTGAGATACCTAGATCTAATGTTTACTCTCTCAACGGTTGACTCGATTGATTTGTGGGCTAAGTTATGAGATGATAATAGTACATGCAAATCCATCCACCAGTGAGATGCCCGATTAGACGGCTCTCTCTCTCTCTCTCTGGTGCGTTCGGCAATATTTTCAAGTCAAACCATTAGCTAGACGGCAACATACACAATTGCTACAAACCGGCGAGATTGGAAGTAGGGAGGATGTCGAATTTACGAGTACAACAAAGACTTGTTTTTGCCTATCATGTCGCCGCTAATCTTTGCTAGCCAATGCTACTCTCACGCCGACGCCCTCGACGCAAAGTGGAACTGCTGCAGCGCCGCCGTCGCCATTGGGCAAGGATACTTGATCTGCGCACACTTTTCCACGGCCTCCGCGAGCTTCGCCTGCACCTCTTTGGCATGCGAGCAATCCGCTAAAGTCCAAGAGTCGTTCGCCAGCATGTCAGGAATGCACTTTGTGAACATGGCGTTCCAGCCGGCCGCTTTCGAAATGATCTCGTACATGGTCTTGGAGTCGACGCCGAGCTTCTTGCAAAAGGCCATGCCCTCGACCGAGGCCGCGAGGTGGATGCCGCACAGCAAGTCCTTGACGGTGTCTTTGCTGACTTGGTAGTTGGAATTCATCTTGACGTCGGCTTCGGCAGACTTGGCGACCAGGTCGCCTTTGTCTTTGGGCAGGTAGAGCTGCACGAGCTTGGCGTCGTCGTCCTTAAGGAAGCCGGCTTGCACGCCGCGGAGGTACTCTTGCTCGGCGGTCGAGGCGAGAGGGGTCGGGAAGGCCTCTTTCCTGGCGGCTTCGGTCACGATGCCGGCATCTTTCAGGATGATTCCGAGGGCCGAGTAGGGGTGCCAGTCGTTCTTGATCATGTGCGGGGCGCGGTTCTCGAACATGAAGCTTGCGCCGTCGGATTTGTTGACGTGTTCCATGACGGCTTGGGTGTTGAGGCCGACGGTGGCGGCGAGGCCCATGGCTTCCGAGGCTGAGATGATGTTGGTGGCGGCGAGCAGTTGGTGGATGGTCTTGGTCTTGGTGCCGTTGCTGATCTCACCCATGCGGTAGAGGTTGCCGGACATGCACTCGAGGACTTCTTTGGCGTTGTCAAGGTCTGCGTCGGGGCCGGAGGAGAAGATGGATAGAGTGCCGTCTGCTGCACGAATGGTGCCGCCCGATACAGGGCAGTCGAGGAGTTTGATGTCGGGTCGTTGGGCTTCCTCGTCCAGACGCTTCCTCAGCTCGGGCAGAAAGGCAGGCGGACACGTCGAGCACAGGATGAAGGTCTTGCCCTTGCCCAGTCCGTGGATCACTGCGTCTGGTCCGTCGAGAAGCAGACTTGCGTTTTGTGCTGCGTTCGCTACCATGGAGACGAAGAAGTCGGCGTTTGATGCTGCTTCTTTGGGAGTCTTTGCGGGTTTGCCGCCGGCTTCGACGAAGCTGTCGACCAGTGGTTGGTATACGTCGAAGCCAGTGACTTCAAAGCCATTCTTTACGAGGTTCTTTGCCATGCCGCCGCCCATGGCTCCCAGGCCTGCGAAGCCGATTGTAGGTGCCATCTCTTGGGGTCTTGTTTATGTGTCGTCGCTGGTGTGAGTATCGTATGAGGCGTCTGGTGGGTCAGAGTATGGTAGTCGAACCGTGGTATCGTGACGAAGATAAGGAGGAGTAAATGTAGCGTATGACACCTACGACATGGTACTTGTATGTATATCTCAGCCTAAAGACTCAACATTCTCTCAAACACCGAGGGAGCCAGTTGCCGTTGACGTGGGGCCTGATCGGATGAATGTCGTTGCGTTCCGCTTTCCGAGTCCTTGCCCACTTGTCCACCTGAGCCGAAGTCATCTCCAACTCTTCTTTCAGTTTACTTTGAATTCGAGAGGCCATCGAGAGGATATCACCGTAGCTCAAGCCAAGTTTCTACTCGACAAATACCGATCGTTTTTGCCGTTATGCGAACATTCCCACAACAACATCGAAGGTCGTAATCATGCGTTCAGCCCATCGGGAACAATTGTACCGAGACCGAAACCCCACCACCACCCCACCTTGCTGTGGATGATGCGAATAGATTCAGGCCTGAGCCGAAAGACGTGTAAATTGTAGATTGCCAATTCATCATTCCGGCAAACCATCGCACGCAGAACTTCTCCCACACCATCAACGCCCAAACAAGAAAATGGCACCCCAACGCCTCGCCCAAATCGTAAAGCTCAAGCGCTCCAGCCTCGCCGACTACAAAGCCTGCCACGCAGCAGTCTGGCCCGCCGTCCTACAACAGATCAAAGACTGCAACATCGTCGACTACTCCATCTTCCTGGACGAAGACACCATGACGCTGTACGCCACGATGAAATATACGGGAACGGACTTTGAGGCCGACATGGCGAACATGCGTGCCAACCCGGAGGTACAACGTTGGTGGAAGATGACCGATGGCATGCAAGAGACGCTGGTCAACGGGAGTACAGGCTCGATGGATCCTGCAGGCTGGTGGAAGCCTTTGGAGGAGGTGTTCAGGGTGGATTGAGCTGGTGAGGTGGAAAAGAGAGGTCTTGGAATGGAACAGGTGGAAGCTGTCTGTTGTGATGTAAATTAATGGGATAATGCTCCCTCCAAACCTGGCTCCTACTGTCGCCATGCGACCACGTCCACAGGCGTGTCCCACAGCTTCAAGGCTTGCTCTCGCTCCATCGCTTCTCCGCTGGTGGGTGGCAGGCGCCAGATTGTGATGCCGACGCCGCTCATTTTCAAGCTTGTCACTAAGGGACCAAGAGTTACTCGCTTCACCGTGAAGCCGCGCTTCTTCAGCTCTGCTGTCGCGAGCTCGGCGAAGCGTGCGAGAACTTCGTCTGATGTGCTGCCGAGTGAGTTGAGCAGTAGCACAACCTCGTTGTCGGTTGTAGGGTTGGTGGACTTCGAGAAAGGCACAAAAGCTCGGTCCTCGTCGGAGACATCGAGTAGGAGATCCAGCATCTGGGATGTGAGAGCTTCGGGCGTCGGGATAGGCGAGATCTGTCGGAGACCCGGCTCGCCGTGTGCGCCCATGCCGAGCTCGATCGTGGCTGGCGGAAGGACTTGGAGGTCGGTCAGAGTAGCGTTTGGCAAAGCGACGCTGTAGGCGGGTCAGTTGTCGTACTCGTGAGATACAATCCATCCCAAGTCGAGACTTACCGGTCGAATGCAACGCCTATCGTTCCGACATTCTCACAAACATACTCCATAACCTCGGTGACCCTCTCCAAACTCTCACCCTCCGCAGCCAGTGCACAAGCGCTCTTCAAAGCAACCAAATGCCCACTCAATCCTCTCCTGCCGACTTTACCACCCTTCTTCCTGCCCACAGCTACATCGTCGCCTACAGGGGTGAAGTGAACTTTGTAGCCCGCTGCCTGAGCTCTAGTAATAGCCAAGCCAGCATTGAGGATGTCACCCGTGTAATTGCCGCAAACGATCAGCGTGCCTTTGCTCTTCTCACCACCCTCAGGCTGGCACATCTTGATCGCGTTGAAAATCTGCGCTGCCGTCGGGCTGGCAAACACATTGCCCGACACGTAGGCGCTCAAGTAATTCTGGCCGACGAAGCCACCGAACATGGGCTCGTGGCCGCCACCGGCAAAACCAATGGTCGTGACATGGTCCTTTGCGAAGGTAGACAGGTCATTGCGGTAGATGGTTTTGAACTCTTGATTGTAGGACAGGTCTGGTTTGAGATGTGTGAGGCCGGTGAGAGCGTCGTTGATCGCGTCGGCTGGGTCGTTGATGAAGTGGAATGTCTCCTTTGCCGGTGGAGGTCTTGTTTGAGTCTCTGTTGCCATTGTGTCTTTTCTGCTCGGCTCAGCTCTGTACGATTTGAGAAGCGATTGGGCTGAGAATGTGTTCGGCAGTAGTGTATCAGGTTCGTTCTCACGATGGTCAGAAGGAAAGTGGTGGGACTAGAAACGGGATACTATGAGAGATGAAAGACGCGAGATATACTTAGACCTTGGTTCTCCGCCTCTTCTGACCATGGCGGTCTACCGCAAAGAGTGATGCGCGTGCTGCGGGGTTTCTTGTCGATGAGAGGTACGCGCCTCTGGCCTCGGAGAAGTGGTCGAGGGAGCTGACGGCCGGCTCTCGGTCTGCCCGATTGGGAATCCCGTGGGCTAGAACAACATCGGCTTCGATGGGCACTGAATATGTCTAGGGTAAGTGTTGGGGTTGCGACTTGATCGATGTCAACATCTTTGAGTCGGTATTTATTTCGCCTCGAGTCAACCGCTGACCGGGTTCGAAGTTGACTGATCACATCGCGATAGCTTTATGATCCGACCTTATTATGCAGATCATCGGCAGAGACAATCGTGCGTTCCGAATATCTACTGACACTACTTGAGTGCATCAAGACGGATTGGACGGGAAGCTCTTCATCAAAGTTTTCGAAATCGACACATAAATGCCAAAGGAGGCATACATGTCAAGGAGAGGCCTGCATGACGAAAACTTCTCCAGTATTTAGGCAAGACGACATTCAATGTACGTAGAGCCGAATGTTAATGCTTTATGACCTATGTGAATTAGTCGAGCACGAGAGTACACTACATGTACCGTCGATGTTGATGTCTCAATGGTGTTCAAGACACCAATGCAAGTCATGACTCGGCAGCGTGGAAACCACGAAAGAGTACTGTGCAGATCAAGGATTCTGCCCTGTCCAGCATTCGCCGTTTGAAGGATCAAACAATATGAAGACACCATACATATTGTATAGATGACACCCAAAGGTTATCGCAAAGGCAATCGTGCATGACTTCCAAAGATGCACGCGATCTGACTGCAATGAATCGTCAGGGACCTGGGCACAAAACCACCTCACTCCGATGGCATCTCGCCCGAATCCTATTCCGATCGCCGCGTAAGAATGTTGTTGACATTTCAGGCCCTAAGTTCGCGTATCTGGGCTAATCTGGCTGTAACAGCCAAAGCTTTTCTTTGTTAGGGCGATGATTGTTTACGGTGTTTTCTGCATGTCCAAATTTGAGAAAGGAGAGGGCTGACGTAAAAGATCGAGACTCGTTGAAGAACCAGTGATACATCGACACATGCCAAAACGCTGCTCTCTGTTGTGTGTCAGGTGGTTCTCGTTGCGAACTCTGCTCTGTCAATCGTAGCATTCCCGGCAGAACTCGACAGCCAGCACTCTGTACCTAGGTAATGTGTACTCACCGTTGCGCCTTCCGGGGTCGGTATCGGAGCACACCACCAGCACAATTCCATTGTGTCACCACGGTGAAGTCGCTAACACGTCCTGCCTCCACAGTAGAGAGAGCCTCGTGCCCTGGCTTGTGCAACCGGTTTGTCGCAAGGCCAGGGCTTCAAACGTGTTTCTGACGTGTGGATGATTGCTTGCTTGCTGAGATGCTTGTTGAAGATTGACACAAGGTGTAACACGACAAGCTGGCAGGCAGTCGACATTCGGTAACCGCTCCAGGCGCGTGGCTCGGGTCGGCGGCGGCGGCGGCGGCGGGAGTGTCAAGGCGGCAGGAACCCGAGCGCCCAAGTTAAAATACGTGCACGACATGTAACGACAAACCTGCATCCGCGGCCAACGTTACCATGTTTGCAAACAAGTGCACAGTCTGCCGTGCTTTGCATCGTCTTGTTGTCTGGACGGACAGGACTCGTCGCATCTTGGCTCACCACCGCACGATCTGATCCTTACAGGCCCCCTTCCCCCGGTTCCATCCAGTCAATGCAACGCTCGCAGGAGCCGGGTATGGGTATGGACCCACGTCGCTTACTGGCTCTTCATTCGAATTTGATGCGAACGGACATAGTCTCTATACGACTCTCTGACAGCACATATCAGCATATCCAGAAAGGGGCGACGGGACCACGGCGCACTGGAAAAAATGTATCTCGACGGCTCTATTGACCGCCTCGAACAAATCTGTCGTCTCCCGTCTCCCTTACCCATCGCAATTGCAATCAGATCCTGGGCAGACATGCGTGCAGCCGCGTTACATACGTGGCTCATCATGCACGCCAGTGGAGCGCTGTCGCTGGCGCAATCGCCTGTAGCCGGCACCTGAGCCATCCATCTGCATGAACGGCCGCTTGAAGTGACCTCTTGATGGGCTGGATCTGACATGGCGGCTTTAGTGGCGTGGGTAGCTGCATGTCGCCTTCAGTAGCCGTGGCAGCCCCACGACGCTCGAGACCTTGATCAGCAAACTGATTCAAGTGCTTTTCCAGGCTAATGCGGACCAAGTGGGCGCGCGTGAATTATTGCGAGATCCTGCTCTTGCACTCATGGCGACAGCTGAGTGGGGACTCTCGTCTTTGTGTGGGTGTGTTGCAGAGCACTTGCTTGAAAGCTGCAAATCCTGCCCTCAAACACGCCGACCTACGATGACTGGCATCGGCGCGGCCCAAACCTCGAGCCGGGCCTTTGTACGTGAACTGCTGTCGCATCACCACAAGGGTACACGGCACCGATCAGAGAGTGCCGAGGGGGTAGTGGTCAGGATGGATGTATACCGCATGTTCAGTACCTACCCGCAAGCCCGACAGCATCCAACAGGCGCATGCTGAACACTTGGGTCACGAAACGAGGTTTGTTTGTTCCGCGACATCCACTCGCGGCGCCTGTCGTCAGCCAGCACATGCCCACCTCCCTCTTTGATAGTTCCCATTGCTGGTACCGCCCTGCTGAATTTCCTCTTCCTGCTTCATGTGCAAAATGGGGGATTGCATATCCCCGGCAACACCCCAGCGGCCAGCTGACAGCGGGCAAGCAGCCTTCCGTTGACGTGGCTATGGCAGCCCTGATGAGCTCCGTTGGGCGTAACGAACAGCGAAGTCGACTGGTAACGTGTGAGCGGTGCAAGAACGTGCGAAGCAAACGATGGGTTGTCACATCCATGCAACGCCAGGGTTATAAGAATGCAGCGCCTGGAGCAAGTCAACTCGAGCTAAGGAAACTATCTCCTCACCCTCTTCTGCACGTCTTCACGCGCTCTCCTCGTAGCCAACTCACCTGTTCGATTTCTTCTTGGATCCGTCTAGATCTTCATCCGTCGTCACATCTCTTGCTCCTTCGCGCTGCACGACATCGTCTTCCTAACCCTTTCTCCACTCGCCACTGCCCTGAACCGGATCCACAGATCACTGCTCGTCTCTGATCCTTAGTCTCAGACTAGCCCACATCAATACACACGCCATCTGTTCTCATCAAGGACCGGACCGTACCTTGCCTCTCCCTTCTCAACAGCAAGCCAGAATGTCGTCGCCTTCTGCTTCCTCCGGCTCTGTCTCTGGCAACTCACCGGTTGCACAGTCGCAATACCAGGACAAGCTCATCAGTATATTCACCCCACGTACCCCCAATCTAGAGGAGCCCCAACTGACCAGTCATCGCAGCTTACTGCCGCGAAGTCAGCCCGCGCACACCGCTCTCCCCCAACTATCAGATCATCTCTGATCGCCGTGGTCCGTTCCCCTTGCTCTTTTCTTTTCTACAGACCTCGACTCCCTGCTAACCTTGCACCAGGTGGCCGCACCGCTTGGTCATGCACCGTTACTGTTGGTGGCCAGACTGTCCATGCTCGCTTCTGGTATGACGGCCAGTACGTCAACAACGCTCGCGAGGATGCCGCTGAGCGTGCCCTGCAACTCTTCGGCCGACTCCCTACGCCACAGGGCCCACAGCCTGCGCACCTGCAACAATTTCACCAGAGACACTTTGGAGCGGTGAGCAGCTAAGGTATCGCGGCACAGTTGCTTTGTATACGGGGTGTGGCTGGTACGACCGAGGTCGTGGATTGACCGGTTCTGGACATTGCAAATCCTCACCCGCATCCCGGCTCTCTTATGACTGCGATTATCGAATAATGCGTCGCCACTCGTCTGGTGTACTCCACGGCACACCGGCAGAACGCTTTGCATGGCGAGTTTCTTGGTGGTCGCGGCGAGGATGTATTTTTCCCTTGGGAGTAACGGACTGTGTGCGATTTCTTCTTCTATCCAATCGTTCACCTGTGAGCGAGCGAACTCTTTGCCTATTTTCAGCAGTATCAGATCTAACGGACAAACGGACATATCTAACCATCAAAAATTTCAGTTTGACCAACTTGTGCCATCGTGCGTGATGAGCGACCGACGCTCGGTCGAAGTGGCTTCTTACAAGTATAGTAAGGACGCATCTCACATCTCTCGATACGTACCATCTTCAGACCTCAAGCCGGTTCGATCACATCTTACCGCTGAGAGTTTATGGTCAGCAGTACCAACTCTGTGCCACTGAGCCATTTTGAGTAACAAAGTTCGAGTTCCAGTCAATAAAACTCCTATATACCGCCGAAGCAACAATTCTAGCAGTGCGATAGATGTTTTACATCCGCCGTATTGCTTGTATCTTGACAACGAACTCGCCACTTGGAATGGCACCACGATCTGATCGTCACCATAACGATGACGATTAGTTGACCTCGATTCTGCCTATATCGACAACAAGATCAATAGCGACGTCTCTTCTCTCCAAATGCAGTAATCACACGGTTATCTCCAACAGCACGCACGCACGATCAAGCCGAGAGCCGAAGAGCCCTACCTGACTAAGCCCACACAAAAAGGCAGCTCCCGTAAAAGCCCTCTCCGCGTCTCCTCGCTTTCTCCGTCCACCGTTATCTCTCGCTGCCACTCACATCCGACTGGACGAGGCCAAGAATCTTATCGCTGCTGCATCCATCGCCCATCGCCCTGTCGGCGAGCTCCTGGACACACCACAGCCTTGTCACAGATAATCGACGCCTCGAAATGATATGCTTCTCTCCGAAGCCAAAGTCTAGATTGATTTTGACGATGCCACTTCTTGGACGACCGATGTCGGTAGGGAAACAGCGAGGTGTTGGAAAACAGATATAACAGCTGGAGTCGTCGCTGATTTTCGTGAGCTTACTTTTTTGCATACCTAATCTGTTATCTAAGCGAGTCGGCTGCATTGGTCTGCGATTCGCTACCCGAATAATCTTCCCAATCTTCACATTTGGACAAAGACCACTGGACCTTGTGCCGATCCATTGTAAAAGCAAGTCCGGAAACCTGGAGACAGGCTCAGGGTACTAAATATTAGGTCCCGGCGCTCACACCTTATCTTCCACGAGGCCGAGTCATCATCTCTTCTACCGCCAACGTCTCTTCTCTCGTCTGCTCTAGCGACTGGACTTCACGACTGGTTTTCTATGCGCTGGGCATACAATCAGCCACACGACTGGAGGGTTGACCTTGTATCCTACTAGGCTGCATACACTGGAACCGGTTCGCAAACTAAAGCCATTTTCGCCACTACATCATCAACCATGTCTTCCTCACACGACGTTAAGGACGACGCGCCTGATCTCATCGGACCAGACACCACAAGGAAGCCCTCGATTGGTGAGAAACTTCGCCGTACAGTCAAGGCCTTCACGACCAGAGATGGACTTATTGGAAATTACGATTATGCATTCCTTTTCAAGCCAAACCTTCCTTTCATCAAGAAAGAGCGCCGCGCTGCACCATTCTTTGGACTCAATGCCCGCATGCCTGTACTTCTTGCGATGCTCCTGGGCTTCCAACACGCCCTGGCCATGCTGGCAGGCATCATCACGCCTCCCATTATTCTTTCGTCGGCCGCACATCTGGACGGAGAGATGCAGGCCTACCTCGTCAGCACTTCCTTGATCGTGAGCGCCATCTTGTCCACCATCCAGATCAGCCGATTCCACATCTATGGCACACCTTACTACCTGGGTACCGGCCTTCTGAGCGTGGTCGGTACTTCGTTTGCAACCATCCCGGTCGCGACTGGCGCTCTAGGACAGATGTACACAACGGGCTACTGCCCCTCGGACGCTGATGGCAACCCTCTTGCATGCCCGAAAGGCTACGGTGCTATTCTGGGCACGCAATGTCTTTGCGCCCTGCTCGAAGTTCTGCTGTCCTTCACGCCGCCCAAGATTCTAAAACGTGTTTTCCCTCCGCTCGTTACTGGTCCCACCGTACTCCTCATCGGTGTGAAGCTGATTTCGACCGGATTTCAAAATTGGGCTGGCGGCTCTAACGATTGCCGCGGCCGACCTGAATCTGGCCTCTTTGCTCTGTGTCCTAATATCAATGCACCCAGGCCTCTACCCTGGGGTAGCGCGGAGTTTCTCGGATTAGGACTGTCGGTTTTCATTACAATCATCTTATGCGAACGCTTTGGCTCTCCAATCATGAAGAGTACTGCCGTCGTTGTTGGACTTCTCGTCGGCTGCATCATCGCAGGGGCTTGTGGCTACTTTGACCGCTCTGGCATTGATGCAGCGCCTGCTGTGAGCTTCATCTGGGTCCACACTTTCCCTTTGAGTCTCTATGGACCGCTAGTCCTCCCCTTACTAGCGGTGTACATCGTTCTAATGATGGAAGCGATCGGCGACATAACAGCGACATGCGACGTCTCTCGCCTGCAAGTCGACGGAGATCTCTTCGACTCCCGCATCCAAGGCGGTGTTCTGGCCGATGGGATGGCCGGAGTGCTTGCTGGTCTCTGCACTATTACTCCTGTCTCCGTATTCGCCCAGAACAACGGAATCATTGCCCTGACACGCTGCGCGAACAGGAAAGCAGGCTACGGTGCCTGCTTCTGGCTCCTGATTATGGGTATCTTCGCCAAATTCGCCGCAGCTCTCGTCGCCATCCCCTCCGCCGTGCTCGGTGGCATGACGACCTTCTTGTTCGCTTCCGTCGTGGCCTCGGGTATCCGCATCATCTCAACAATGCCTTTCACCCGCCGCAACAGGTTCATCCTCACTGCCGCTTTGTCAGTCGGATTCGGAGCCACTTTGGTGCCGGATTGGTTCGAGTGAGTATCATCAGCACTCTCCACACAGTCGTAACACTTTTTTTTTTACTGACACACCATCTAGCTACGTCTTCACCTACTCAGGTAACAACAACGGCCTGATCGGCTTCTTCAACGCCATCCAACTCGTCATGGAAACCGGCTTCGCAGTCGTCGCCTTCCTGTCGCTGATCCTGAACCTCGTCCTTCCCGAAGAAGAGTCGGATGAAGAGCTACCGGAGCTCACGGCCAACGATGCTGACGATGCTGCTGACGCTGCTGAATGGAACAGGCTCCACGGCAGACCGCAGTCTACGGACGGAGTGCCTGTCGAGCAGGGTGAGGTGAAAGCTTGAGACTTGTTAGCTATGCGGACGGACTACTGTGTGTGTTGATACTAGTATTTTTTTTTTAGGTAGACGTCCATTTCGGGCGAAAAAAGTACATTTTGCTCTCTCTCAATGGTCTTACAGGCTTAATCGTAGGCGGGTGTGTCAGGTAATACCACCACCAGGCCACAGGTTCCGAGGAGACATATATTTCTCGAAATGTGTTTTTCGTCGGTGCGACTTGGATGGATCGGGTCGAATGCATTATACATTACCATGCCACACAACGGAACTTCGGGAAATAAGTGTTCTCAACAATGAGTCTCTCACTAGCTCTGCCGATTTGATCGTAGCCGGGTGAGCCAAATATTTCCCTACCAGACCACAATCTCCGAGGACACATAAATCTCTCGATATGTGTTTCTCAGGGGCGCGGCTTTATTGGACATAGGCGGATACATCAGATGTTACCGCACGAACCAGCTAGACTCGTGGGGGACGCGTTCTTCAAACTGGACATCTCAGTGGCATCAGTGGATTAACATCTAGTCGGATGAATCAGACATTACCACGCAACACAACGGATGTCCACGAGATACACTTTTGCCAAAGACGTGCCTCTCAATGGCCTCATACAATCGGGTCTCGACGAGTGTATTAGGTACCACCGTACGAAAAGCACCGCTCGAGGAGATACACTTCTTCAAGGAAGTGTATCTCCTCGAGCCGCACTGCTCCATCGAAAGCAGGCGGATGGGTCAACCATCACCACACACCAAGCGACGGAAGTCGAAGAGATCTACATATATCCCAAAAGGCGTTTCTCAGCGGTGTTAATAGACCAATTTCTAGAAAGGTGCATCACATATCACCAACGACAGATGGCAGAAATGCAGGGAGAGAAAGTGGCAACTAAGGAAAAGAAAAGCGCGCATCTCAGCGGCGCCACATCGCGGATTGCAGGCGAGAGAATCAGGTATTGCCACACGAGATAGACAGATGACCGTCGGAGCACTTTTACCTACACATACTTGCCTCCTTGGTACTGGAAGTCGGAATTGTGTGTGTGGCGCGGAAAGACATCATCACCATATACGTACTCTCTACCGAACCGCCACACAGGTATACTAGCGACATACTGCACGACAATATATGTATAATGTGTAAGCGACAAGTACAGTACAATCGTATTCCAATTACACGTATGCTGAATGCTATGCCAATTTATAAAAAAAATCCCGCTGGAACCGATTCCAAGACGGACTTAGCCCTCCCATATGCTGAGGCTCGTAGGTGAAGTAAAAGTATATGCCGAGAAAATCGGAGGAGAGAGGAAAGAGAACAATGGGAAAAAGGGCCGTGACTGTGGCGCCGGCTTGGTTGTCGTGATAAAATCCTGCTCGCCATCAAAATGATTTCGCCGCTCATTGCCGTGAACCATAACTGCTCATTCTCGATCCAGCGACAGCAGCAGCATGGTTGGGGTAACCATGAGACGTCGAAGGTCGACTCGACGACCGGCTGTCAGCCTTGTAACTCGGAGAGCGGTGGTTCGGCCTGAACATCTCGTTGATCAAGCGTTTCGGCCCGACATACTCGACTTTGGGGAGGATCGAAGGCTTCTCCTGCTTAGAGTGAAAGCGATCGCGGATGGTGTGGTCGACAAGAGCCATGAGACCGGCAGCAACGACAACGTCTGATACGTCCTTCTGACTGCGCACGATCCTCTCATCTGCAATCCACATTGTGCACGGAGCGATCCAGCCTCCTTTGGCTTCCTCTTCGCGAGCTTCCGAAGGCGAGAGGGAGATTGGGATGATGTAGGCGAGCACTTCTTCACTGCCAGCTCGGACGAGGTGGAAGGAAACTTGCTGTACGCCGTCGTGTCTTCTTTGGATGATGCGTTTCCAGGAGTAGCTTACGCCCCAGTAGCTGAATTCGTAGCGTTTGCTTGCTTTTGCGCCGGCACGGGTGACGTCGAGTTGGGCATAGTTTGAGAACTCCAGCTTCATGGTGTGGGTCATTTGTGGTTGTTGAGTTTTGGACTCGTCGGTGATAGGAGGAAGGTCTTCATCGTCGTCGTCAAAGTCACCGGAGTGCATCGAGCCATACCCAGAGTCGTTTCGTTTCAGACTTGACATCGCGGATGGCTTGGATTCAGGGGACTTGGGAAGGAAGTTGTTCAGAGCGTTGCTGAGCGAGCGTTGGAAACCGGGTCGCTTTTCAGGTACGGCTTTTGGTTTTGCAGATTTTAGCAGGGAATGGCAGACTTCCCGACCGGAATCTCTACAATAGCGACGTAATGAGAATTGGCGTTCTTTCAAATCGTGCATGCGAAGGTGGAACAAGGTCATGTCACATCTTCGTCCACTCGCGTGTACCTCTGTGTCGATGCGAAGGTTCAAGTTCCCGTCGAGCGTTGAATCATCGTGTCGGATGGCAAGCCGTCTATGTGATGGGAAGAGCTCGGAGAAATCTGAGGGAGTCGCAGGGATTGCGGTATCGTAATGTTGTGCCGTGTATTCGGGAAGATGGAAATGGTCGAGGTCTTCGATAAGAGCCTCTTCACTTGGTACGGTCGAGGCATAAGTGTCCACCGAGGTGTTGGATGCGCCGGGACTCGCAAACGGTTCCTTCTCCGGGAAGTAGTGCACCGGCGGCCTCTCTATTCTACCATTGCATGTTTCGTGATGTCTGATGCTCGGTCTCTTTACATGACTTTGATCTGAGTAGGTTGTTGCGGCGGTCTGATATGAGCGCTCGCTGTCGGATGTGCGCTGGCGGTAGGATTCATCGCTGCTCGTGTTGGAGGAGAAGAGGTAGGAGCGATCGGACTCGTAGGCATTCCTCATGTCCTCGTACTCTGCACGTTGGCGGAGTATGTGCGACACCATGTTGACTGACTCGTGATGGAAAGTCGTGGAGACGGGAAAGATGGGTCTTGCTGCAGAGGTCGAAGCGGCTAATGTAGATGGTGGAGGTTGTAGCACCTGCGCTACACGAAGGATTGTGTCTGTGCCGATGGGCTTTGATACGGCGGTAGAGCGCGTAGGAGGCTACGCCGTCGTGTTGCCGATGAGGTCAGACCGTGATGTTGTGCTGCCGAGAACAGTGTAAGAGTACGATGTTGTGTAGCCGATGAGAGAGAGAGAGAAAGAGCACGGTGGGAGTTCCGTGTAGTGCCGGTGATCTAGACTTTTAATGAAAGAGCTTGGTGGTGTAGACGAAGACGCCACAAAAGGCTGATTTGGGTATGGTGGTGTAGATGAAGGATGGGAGTACAGTCGAGTGATGGTTTGATAATAAAAACACGGCCGAGTTGGGAGAAGGAGTTTATGGGTGGTACCAACGAGACAAGACGGACGCTTTTGGCGGCGAGAGTATGTGAGACAGCGCAGTCGCAGTAATACCGTACATGTACGTGGTAAAGTGGCCGCAGCAGGCAGACGTGACATGACATGGGCCAGGCAGGCAGGCAGGCACCAATATTCCCGAATCCGTCCATCGCATCGAATCGTATCGCATCGCCTTGCCTTGCTGCCTCCCACCATCACCACCTCCCTCGCCTCTCTGATGATCGTATCGCGTGGCATAGCATCGGCCCATTCGCAGTACAGTAGTACGCGTTGCAAGGTATACACGGGACGGACTAACTCCCAGCCCCCTGCAAGGATTGGAGCTGCGGGCAAAACCGTTTGCGAGTCCGCACGGTTGGGGCAAAAGGATGGGAGTTAGACTCGTTTTGTGTTAGTGAAAGAGACTTACACTGCTGCTGATTCGTGTGACAGGCCGTTCTTGTGCATACACCAACGAGACATGCAAAGACACAGCCCCGGCGAATCGACGAGACGACCACAACACCACACTTGAAATGTCAAGCATGTGAGGCATTCCATGCATGTCAGCCTGCACGTTCTGGCCCGATTCTTCACACCGTGACACGCCACCCCACGCCTCGACTGCTGCTAGTACTGCAATCAATCGTTGATGTAGTACAGCCCATCGCCATATTATGGTTCATCGTCGTGGGAGTCCTTTCTTCCATCCATCATCGTGCTGTAGCTTGTATTCCATCGTCCCATCACTACCACAAGCTGGCGGCGACGTGGCATTATCGGACAGCGGCGACAACATAACGTGAAGCCGTCACGCGCCTGCACCCACCACCTGCGTTAACTCCTCGCTATCCCTCGCGTGGTATTAATGAACAGAACACTATACTGTGCGCCGATATCGCACGCAGAAGGACGCCACGCAGCTAGGCGAGCACGGCGAGGTCTTTCAATCCTGTGAATCAGTGATAACACGCCATTCTCGCCAATACTGTAGCAGTAGACTATCAGCATTGGAAAACAATGCTAACAACCGTACCGTTGTACTGTATCTCATGTTCTTTGTATGTACCTAGCTGCCGCTCTCCCTCCCACCTCGTGTCCATCTTCTCCCGGAGAAGCAGCCGATCGCAGTTCGCCTCACACAACAAACACGAAACATCAACAGGGTCCAAACACAAGACCACAATTCTCGGATGATAGTCATAACACACGAGGAAAACCCCAAACACGTTCCCACCTACTCCAAGATCTACTTCCCCCAGACCCTTCTCGCCCAGGAACAAGAAGCCAAATACCCCTTGAGCCTTTACACTTTACAGCACCAAACGCGACTATCTCGGTGGTGCTCTAGAAAGTCGCCCGAAACCGCTCGAATCACCGTCAGCCGCATCGCGCCGATGATATCGCCGCATGTCGACTATAGGATAGCAGGACACATGATACTTGTACCACTGTAGCTCTCACCCCGACCCGTGACGGTCGGATGGGTGCTGCTAGATTTCTACCATGTGACATGTACATCTGTTAAGCTGCACCTCTTCCCAGCTATGCATGAGCTTCTGCAGGCATCAGTCACCACAACGAACCCTCTACTCGCGAATCAAAAGTCCTTGCGAAAGGAAGAAGGCCGAGGAGCTGCACGCTCCAAGCTACTCCAAGATGCAAAGCAATATCGCACGCGATCAAACTTGAACCTTGATTGGCAAGTTCGGCAAGTATCCAACCATGTCGTGCGACGGTCGTGAAACGAACCTGTCAAATCTTCTCCTCAATGATCTTCCTGGGCTTTTACTGGAAGGAGGCTTATACTCCGAGATGAATATAGGTTCTCTCATGGAAATACAACAACGATGGTTCTCGAAAGAGCCGTCCTCGCCGCCGCAGCGCTCAAACGCACTACTACCTTCCTTACTCGAGCCGCCTGAAGTCCCAGCTACCACGGAGACGAATGTGATAGGTCTTTCTCGAGAGATTTGCATCAACATTCAACAACCAAAGATTGTTGTCTTCCGATGCTTTCCACGCAGGCATCACGGCCAACAGCCTTAGCCATCACTCATCATCGCCTTCCGCTCTCCAAGCCTACCCATCGGACAGAGAGTCAAGTGCATTGGTCCATTGCTGATGATGCTAATGCCAACAAATGCACTCCCCCAAAACCCGAGCACTGATGACCGCTGCACAAAGCCATGTCATGGAGACCAGCCAGCCGGAAGCGAACAGACCACACTGCAAAGCAGAGCCACCTAGCACAGGTGACAGCACACCAAACGCTTTGCCGGGTCCGAAAAGAAAAAGCACACAAGTCGTCATATTGACCTCAGCGCGCAGGGACAACATAACAAAATCCCACGTTTTCCCAAGTGTCACGATACTACTACTGCATGTGAAGAAACCCTGCGAGCCAGTCGATGGAAAATAGTCGATGCATCGAATCGAATCGAATCGACTTCGCAGACGTCCAGTCAAATTCCTTCGCCTCCTCTGAACTTCTGCCTTCTGCTCCTATAGGCCTGCAATGGTGGTAAGCGATTGCGCCAAGTTGCCTAGACAAGTATTTGCTGCCCGAACGCTCGGGCTGCGCTACTGTCTCGTCGTGCCACAGTGATTAGTGACATCGAGCTCTAAGCGAGGATGTATGTGTGTGTTGTTCTCTTGCCTATCGATTCTTGCACTGATTAGCATCGGATCGAGCGAAGTCGCTATGTCACCATCGTCGTCTTGTAAATGTTTGAACGATTGTCGACAGGCAAGGCCAGTATCGCAGCTTTCTCTGCTGTGCATTTTTCCATCACCGTCAAATCGCAGCTCACAACCTCCTTTTAAGGAACTCGCGCATTCTCCGCACAACACCAGTTCCATAACGATCGTCTACCCCTGTGAATGGCTGTTGAGAGCCTACTCCAGCTTCAGGATGTTCGCGCCCGCCAAGTGACTTGTGCAGCTTCCTTCCGCCGAAAATGACGGCTCCGTTCTCGTTGTCCGCAGCGACGAGGACTTCGCCGCCCATGAGATTTCTCGATAGATGCTTTCTGTTGTACCGCAAAGCCTGGCTACGATCGCAAGCGCGTCGTTGCTCGGAGCCACTAGTCCCGCACTGGCACTCGAAAGGGTGCTCGACGATGGGCCAGTAGACGTTTTCCGCCAGCTTGATCGGGATTTCGTCAGGCCTCCCGTGTTTCCTCGCGATGCGCCTAAGCTGGGAGACCGGTACTGCTAGACAGAACTTCTTCTGAGGTACGGCAGTCCAGTTCACGCAGTGTTCGCCCATGGGCCTCATGAGTTCGCCGAAGCCGTTGCCGAACAGAACTACTGCGTCGATGTGCCGGATTAAACGGATCCAATCCTTAGCGCTGTCGTCCAGTTCTGCAACGACTGGGTTGATAGAGTGCTCGCAGTCGACGACGTCTTGGAATTTCCAGCCTTCCAGTTTCGTTTTGAAGCCTTCTAGCGCAACGCCGGTCTGTTCTTTCTTCCCCTTCCACCTATCGTACATTTGCTCGAGGATATCCCACATGTCAAGTATCCTGTCCTTCAAAAGGCAGTTCCTCACGTCTTTCTCGATGATGGTCTTGAACGCTAGATCTCCGTCGCTCTGTTCGACAGACTCTTTCTCGCGCCTCGAGCGTTCCATGAGAAGTATGATGTCTTGAGCTTGGGGGTTCAGCAGCACGTCTTTCGCCGCATCGGAGCCGACTCGCGAGTCTGCGTAGCAGAACTGACTCATATTGAAAGCACCGCAATCCCGAATTGGCTTGTAATTGGCCACGTGGAAGCGCAGGATGTGTAACAGCGCACTGGCTCCATCGAGAAGCCATCCCCTCGCGCACTTGTGGTCGTACAGAAGGACATGGATCTTCGTCATCTTATCGACAACATCTGCGAAGAATTGTGTAGGGGATGAAGTGCGGATGCCTCTCTGCGCTGGGCCGAGAGTGAAGGTCGCTCCCATGCCGACAATCTTGCTTATGGTGACAGAGACACCGCTCAAGACTAGTCCGCGACCCGGGGAATCGAGGTAGACGTCTGAGCTCCGATCGTTATCGCCATCTTCAGTGCCTGATGGGAGCGTCAGTCAATGGATCAAACGACTACACTACTGAGCAACGTACCGGCATGTTGGCTTGCTTTCGGTACCCAACCCAAGAAGTGTCTGCAGCTGAGCAAATCTTCGACGTAAACCTGCTGCTCGCATCCGTCGCCTAACTTCCCGACCGCGTTGAAAGATATTCTGCGACAATTGGCTTTCGTCACGAGATGCCAGGAGATACAGTCGCCAACCTTCTTGACCGGAACAAATAGCGTTTCGAATCCTTTGAGAACAAGTCGCCCGTTCCAGTATGTAGCACGGTGAGCTCCTCCTAGCTGTGCCATCAGATCGAAGGGAAGCTCCAGTCCGAGTTCCTCTCCACTTCGAGGGCTGATTGGGAAGCCGTCGACAACGCAAATGTTCCGGAAGAGCTTGCGCCAGCACATCCCGTCCTTCGCGTGTTCAGCAGGGCGGTCGCTGATCTGGAATGTGAGATGAAAGGAGATGAGAGGGTGTGATAGTTGACGGGATGACAAGTCCGTAAAGCCCATTCGCGAGACGGTCGGTTTCACTAGAGTCAAGCTATCAGAAGGTAGCCCCTCTCAACAAACGGAGCCCAGCCAAGCGAGCTGCTCTCCGATCTCCCACATCAGAAATGGCAGCCCAGTGACGGAGACTTCGAAGGAAGAGTCAGATGAGTCTATCGAGACTTCGCCGTTTGAAACAAAAGCTGGATATATTAGTCACACGCAGAAAAGCCAGCGGGCGTAAACTCACACGTGAGATAGCTCTTTTTTCCCTCATCGAAATTGTCCGTCCACTGTTGTAGTATTTCCAAAAAACGCACTCCTGTTGTTGGCCATATTCGAGCCATGTATTCGCCCAGAGTGCTTGCTTCGTGTAAGCCCCCGTTAGTGTTTACGCAGATGAGGTTAGCCAAAGAAATGCGGCCGTCGAAAGCAGTCGTCATGTATGCTTTCAAGTTGCAATCGACCGAGAATGACATCTTTAGGTTCTTCGTGTCGTTTGAAGCAACGTAGTCCAAGGAACGTATCAATACGAACGACACAAGGTGGAGTGACAATCCCCAGAATCTTGGTATAAAGGCCTGGATCCGCCGGATCAGCCAATCGAACGATCTGGCACCTGTCAAGAAGCCGAGCATTTTCCGCATAGTACCGTCTTGCATGCTTGTTGCTTCTGGATTCGCTGGAACGACACCGAGCGCACCATCCCGCATCTGACCTCGGACGCCTCCAGATTTGTGGGTTGGGACGGGCTTGTGATAACGCCCAGAGGTACGACTGCGCTGCGGGCGCAGGCGTAACAGTCAGCCGCAGCGGGCTGACACGTGACAACAGAGCACGGGTCATGTGACCTGCAGACTGCTCTGCTGCAGACTGCTCTGTTGCTCTGTTGCTCTGTACGCTCTGCTGCTCTGCGTCCACAGAGCACAGTACAGGAATGAACGAGTCTCCTTAGTATATAGAACGGATACTTTCCTTAGATAGGAGCCTCGTGCTCAACTCATGTATCGAAGTCAGTGATTACAACGAACCGTATTCATTGTGCCAACCACTTCTTCCCTCGCCTCAGTCAACCCTTGGTTTAACCCGAGCTAAACCCAGCGGCATTCCACCTCCGTTACAGGGCTCTCGTGTTGACACTGAAGTGTACAGTAGACGATACACTTCTGTTGCAATCTGACTTTTGGATCGTCAGCCTAAAAAGGTCTTCAAGCGAAGCCTCTCATGAAGTGCAAAAATCACACTTACATGTTGTGCTCATGGGGAAACCCGGGGAGATGTAACGCGGGATATCGATCTTCCCATTCCAACGAGTATGCAAAGACTTGTAGAGCATCCTGCGTGCTGTCCTGGGGCATTTCACCATTGTAAGTCAGATCTCTGGGTTCGAAGGTGACAGCCTCAACTATACTCATGGCAAAGGCGTCGATAAAACAGTTGTAGCGGTCTGGACTGAGCTCCACAGGTAACAAGGACGTCGGATCAGAGGCGTACTTCAAGTCCCCTACGTTTTGAAGCTCGCTCTGCACCAAATGTTTGTCGCTGGACACCGCAGACACTTCAAAAGGTTTGACTGCGGCACGCGATTTAGTAGACCGGCTTGACGAAAACTGCGTCCCTGCGACTGAATATGAGCAAAAGAACACTTTGGGGAGTCTTAGGTGGAAGGGGTGTACTTTTCCGTCGACTCACTATACTCATGCTGATATGACTACATACACGTAAGAAGGCTTCGGAATAATCTTCTTCGAACGCGCAGATCTGATTGTGGTCCGCATCGATCGGCTCCGAGGATTCACCTGCAATCTTGAGCAGCGTCGAGCTCTTTTCAACAGCCTGGCGAGCGTCAATTCCATCAGGTAATTGAAAGTAAGTGGCAGGCGTACCAGGATTTTCTGAGAACGCGTAAGGCGAAGCTCGTAGAAGCTGACAATCCTGAGATAAGAAAATTCGATTACGAATTCACTCGTTAGCCGTTGCAGCATCTCAATCTTCGTTTGCAGCCCTTCAATCAACATCTGGTTCAGCTCATGGTCGTGGGAACCCTGGACTCTGGCTATTGTCGCTAGGACCTTAGCATATGAAACCTCGTTAGTCCCTTGGTGAGGTGTGCCGAAGAAGAAGATGCCAGTGGTGGCATTGGCGATCGAGAGGTGAGCATTGACTATTGGGGCGCATACATCTGCTAGCGCCTGAGTGTATTCCCGTTAGTCATCTATGTCGCTCTGTCCTACTCTTGTTCCCCTCACCTTCTTCACTAGGATGCCACCCAGTGAGTGAGCCATGAAAATGATCGGCCGGGCCTTATAATTCTCAGCAAATGTACGCATCTAGGTTCGCTGAAGGCTTCACACCTTTTCCGCAGTTCGTCTGACGGCCACCAAGCTGTCCATCAGGCTGATCGCACTTGCAAGGAACCTCTCAGGAGACCGCCCGAAAGCGACGAGGGCGTCATAATCGAAGGCAAGGATGCGGGCTCCAGGGATCTTGCCAGGCAGGAAGTCTCTCAGCCAGAACGCTTTTGTTTTGGGATGGGTCCAGGTTTTGACAACACTACCTCCAAGACCGGGTACGGCGACTATGCTGAGAAGGAAGGCATTATTGCTGAGACTGACAGCCATTTATATGGGACATGATGGCTGGCTAGATTTTGGGGCGTGCTTACTCGAGTATGCATTCTGACTCGACTGGTTCGTAGACGACTGTGAGCGGCATTGTAAGTCGAGGCGGCGGCCAAAACCGAATGTAGAGGGTGTTGTCGAGACTAAAAAGTGCAAACCAAACCAAACCACTCTTAGTGGGAAGAGGAGCTGCTACTATGACCAGGCTGAGCATGTCCTGCAGGCGGCACAGCCCTGTCAGCTGATCACCAGCTGACCCTGCAGCTGCATGGTGGCTTGGAGGGCATTCTAGATTTTCCCGATTCGGCATTGAGAGAAGTCATAACGATGTCAGGGTTTGAGATCTTTACAGCTTCGTAGAATGAAAGTCGTTAGCAACCTCCGCCCCTTTGAGGTCCACAACCTAGGTTCACTCGCGATGTGTTGCCTTCGCGTGATCCTCTCTCTCCTCCCACCACCTTCTGGCGGCCTCCACTCACTGCGAACAAGAGTCCAAAAACCCTCCCACGGACTTCTCCCAATTCCCCTCATCCAACAGCCACATAACAGCCCTCTCCACATCCTTCACAAACCTCTCAGTCTCCACCTGCGAATAATTCGCCGCATCCCACCTCAAACTGATCATATAAGTAGTAGCCTTTGGCCCACCAAGGCCTGCAACGAAAACCATACCCAAAGCGGCACGGATGGCGATCTGAGCTACACGCAGTCGCTCGTAGTCGCCTAGAAATCCGGGCACCCAAGTCATGAAGAAAGTCTGATGAACCTCCGGCAGCATGTCACCCGCACGCTCGCCAGGGTGCAGAGCGTTCAATTTATTTATGATACGGCGCCAGGGGGCATGGGAGCGTTTTGTCAGCTCGGCTTGCTCGGCTTGCAGGCGGGCGAGGAAGGCGATGCCGCTCTCGGAGTGGTGCACGGGGATCAGGTTTGTTACGGCGTTCATGGTTGGGCCGGCAACGTCCGAGGCGTCGAGGTCGGCGAGACTCGTGCCGTCTGTGTTTTTGCTGTTGGAGAGGTGACCGAGAGAGGTTGGCCAGAAGGGGAGGGTGGAGCGGCAGGCTTCTTTGTTGCCGAAGAGAGCGTGCGTGTGGCCAGTTCGAGTGGTGCTTACTAGGGCTATTGCTGCTTTGAGCACAACGGAAGCCGTAATGTGAGGGTGCCGTTCCTTGAGGTCCAAGAGCTGAGGTGCGTCGAAGCCGTAATCCCAGCCGTCTGGGTTGGACGTGGTGGCTTGTCGTGGGACAATTGCTGGTGGGTACAAAGCCTTGCGGTGTAGGTGAATGTTTTTCAGGCGATTGACGTGCCAATTCACCTCCAGGGTAGCGCGTGGCGAATCACGCAGGGAGTGGTAGATATCTGCGAATGCTTTGAACGGCACGTGAGGGCGCAGTGGTTGATCTGGCTCGCGGAGACTGGTGTTGATGTCTTCGAGCACCAGGCGCATTGACGACGCATCGTGTACAGCATGATGCAGATACATGACAAAAGCTGCAGAGTTGAGCTCCTCGACATGATAGAGCCGAGCATGGAACAGCAGGCCTGGGTAGGTGGAGTGCTCTCTTTTTGGGTACTGGATCGCCACCTGCTGAAGGTCCGCCAAAGTCGGTATCGACCCACAGAGTGTGAGACAATGGTCGTAGAGCTTCTTCTGGGGTCTCATCGTAACGTAAAATGGCGAGCCGTTATCGCCGAGAACATAGAATGACGGCCAAAGAGGGCTCTGTTCAAGAGCGGCGATCAGAGCCTTCTCCAAAGCGGGAACTGTCGAGCCATCGGCCACAATTGCAATCCCAAAGTTCCAAGTGTCAATGACTTTGGTGCGAACGAGTACGTCGGTGAAGTCACTCGACTGGATGACAGCAGAGACGTCTTGATCGAAGGTGAAGCCGTACTTTGCAATTGCAGAGCTAGCTGCCTCTTTAAACGAGAAAGCATCATTGTCTGCGCCTACGACAAGCTGGATGTCTTCCAAACTCGGAGGTGAAGTCACGGCCAAGTGTTGATATCCCGAATCCTTTTTGAAAGCAGGGCTGCATTTGGACTGCAACGCACTGACCTGAGCTTTAAGGCTCTCGTGATTTGCCATCTCACGCGTGGACAGCGTGAAACCAAGCTCTTTCCGGTACATGTCTTTGACCCTCATGATTGTGATGGAATCGGCAAAATTTGAAGTTGGAGCTTCCTTGTTTAGGCTGCCAGGTGCGATCCCAGTGGCCTTCCACCAGACGTAAAGTACTGTCTCCACGATGGACTTGGATTCTTTCTTCAGCTGAGCAGTGTGTGAGCCACGATGCTTTCGAAAGGCTGCCACGAGATTTCGAAGTGTTGACTTTTGTACTTTACCGGACATGGTACGAGGATAGTCATCGAGACCGAGGTCATGGAGTGTCATGATCTCATCTGGCACATACAACAAGCCCATCGTTGTGCGGACCTCCTCCTGAAGGGACAGAGATGTATTGGCGCCGAGAGGAAGCCTTCGCACGACCGCAACGGGCACCTCGCCTGCGATCGAGTCTGCAGCAGCAACGACTTGTGCCTCAACACCAGGGGTACTGTTCAAGACAGCTTCGATGGCAGCCGGCGAGATGTTTTCACCTCCACGGATTATCATGTCCTTGTATCTCCCAACAATGGAGACACGGCCATCGCTGTGCATGATCGCGCGATCGCCGGTCTTGAACCATTTGCGACCTCCATCGGCGTAGAAGCTGTCGTGCCCAACATCCTTCCCGATGTAGCCTGCGATGACACCTGGACCACTTTCATGAACTTCACCAGGCTGACCACGTAGGAGCGGCTGTGTTGAGTCCGAGGCGCAGATCTTGATACAAGCGCCGGGCGATGCATGTCCAGAAATCGTGTCGTCTCCAGAAATGAGTGTCTCTGGGTCAGATGTCGCAGCGGTCCAGATTGGACTGCCTTCTGTCATGCCAAAGCCTGTGGATACGCCCTTAGAGCCGAGAGTATGGACAACTTGACGCAAGTTGCGCGGTGTGATAGATGCGCCCGCCAGACACACGTCTTTCAGCGTAGGGAACGTCAGACGATCCTGCTCGGCGACATCGATCAGGCTGTGGAGGGCTGTAGGTACAAGGCATGTGTGCGAGCAAGAGTGGGCCTCCAATGCCTTTGCCATTTGTTCTGGTTGGAAAGTAGGGGATGGATACACCACACTGCCTCCCTCGCAGAAGAAGTGGAGGACATAGAAGTAGCCCATTGCATGATTGTTCGGCAGAACTCCGCAAAACACATCATTGGACGAGCAGCCCCCAAGAGCTAGATTCTTCATGAATGCATTCAGTGTCAGATTCGTGTGAGGACATCCTTTAGGCAGCGAAGTAGTTCCACTTGTGAACAGCACAGTGACAAGGGCATCGTCGTTTTGAGGGTTTCCGATCAAGAGTGAGTCGACCATCGTGTCATTCGGGTCGCGGCTTGACAGCATTGTCTCTCCACTTGGCTTTGGATCGACAGATAAGATTTTCGAAAAGCTGACCCATCCATCGAGATCAGCATCTCCAGCAGATATCTTGAGTAAAGTCCGTTCCGACTGATACGCGAGCGCATCAAAGGCAGCCGCTGACTCGAGACTTCCGACGATCACGACGGCGACATCGGCTACAGCAAGCATATGCCGCGCTTCTATTGTGTTGAGCAGATTCCGGGGATTGAGTGGCACAAACGGACATCCCATCTTGTGGGCGGTCCAGACCGACAGTCCGAATTCGACACCATTGTCCAGGAAAGTCACGATGGCAGACGCGGAAGATAGACCGTGTGCTTGCAGTCCGTTACTGAAAGAGTCCGTAGCAGAGCCAAGCTGAGCGTAAGACCATTGCAGGTGATCGTCCGTCAGGCTTTTCCGCCCATAGAGGTTGGCAGATTGGTGAAGGCTTGCCAGTGCGAGTTTTTCCGGATGCTGACTTGCTGATTTCGCCAGACGTTGCCAGACAGATTGAGGCGATGCAGCCCAGTCCCCCCCGTATGCTTCGCTCGGTGCCATAATGTTTGCTTGCTGCAGCATTTTGTGAAGCAGTGTTGTGCCGTATCCTAGAAGCTTGAGAGCACTGAAGACCAAGGTGCGACGTTAGCAGACGATTAGAATGAAGGATATCTTCCACCAGTTCGTTTCGACAAGCTGCCTCCAGAGGTAATGCAAGACATGATCAATGCCGAGCGATGAGTTAAGACTGGAGATGGTTGTCAGACTCTTGAAAAAACACTCAGCACGATTGCCGCTCTCGGCGGTGTGAAGGGATGGAAGTGGCGCCATATTATCAGGCATGACTGCATAGTCTCTTTCAAGTATATGTGCCTGAACAAAGATGGCTAGGAAGTTTGCAGTAGTCAGTAGCAGGCGAGCACGACAACTTCAGCCGGTGGGTCGATCATAAAGCAAACTATGCCAATCGACAGAACAATGCATTATTACGCGTAATGAAAGCTGTTGTCTCGCTTTAGACAAGCAGCGCGCACCGCAAACACACTTGGCGAGCGCGGACAGGAAGATCTATGCATGTTACTTCCTCTGTGTAGCTTCACCGATACCGTTATCGCAGTGCAGTATGCATGCTGTAAATTCCTGTTTGAGCTTGGGGATCCACAAGGCAGCAGAAGTGGATGCGGTGCCTACTCCCAAGTTTCCATAGTCATTGCTCGGCCAATATTAATGTTGACGGTGCCTCGATAGGTGTACGC
>Ga0265780_10001683_pt1 | contig 30726 bp, 28 predicted proteins | sample P1T30metagenome_FD_192432 | JGI IMG/M metagenome (GOLD analysis project Ga0265780, IMG submission 192432) | Plant litter microbial communities from East Loma Ridge, Irvine, California - P1 T30 | ecosystem: Environmental > Terrestrial > Plant litter > Unclassified | place: USA: California... | reverse complement strand
GTTGAGGACATGTTGGATGGGTATTGTGTGGGTGGGGTTTGGAGGGGGTTGAAGGAGGTGGAGCGGATGAGGGTGGAGTGGTGGGATCGCGGGTTTGAGGGAACTGTTATGGACGCGAGATGTGTGGAAATCGTTAGGGATGTGAGAAAAGGTATGGGAGTTGTGTAAATTGCTCCCATGATAATTTTATATGTGTGTGTCTTCGTGCTTCTTAGCCAAGGTCCCATGTCTCTGATATGTTACCGAGCATCATCTCGTCGAAGCTGACGATTCGATCCATGCTTGTAAAGTCTGGGTCTAGCAGAGATTGCGAGATTGCTAAGAGGCTGCCATTATCTGATCCCCCGTCTCCTAGCTGACTAAGATTCATCGGATCCCATGGCATGTCGGCTTGATTGCTGAAGGCTAGGTCCGGGCAGTTTGTCATCTCGTCTTGCTGCAATGAAGCGCTGTCATGTGACACCTGAATTGGAGTCTGCCCCTGTCGTGCGGAGCCAATTTCAGTTCGATTTTGCTCCAAGCAAGAGGCGAGGTCATTCGGCGAAACCCAGTGTCTCACACGTTTCTTGCTGGCTGAAGCAACGATCTCATAAAGAGGCTCGGATCGGTCTATGCGGTATGAAAGGTCGAGGTTGCAGTTGGCATGTATTGTGCGCAGTCGTCCAGCGAATCTTGAAAAAATGGAAACAAGTCGCATCTGACCTGCTTCTCTATGCGCTGCCCATCGAGCGGCCATGGTGTCCAAGCTCTCCAATAAGAGCCAGAAAACCGATGATAGCTGCGTCCGATGATGGCTCCATTGCACTGACTTCTGTAAGAACTCCAATCGGGGTGTTGGGGAGGTGAGGTGACTCACTGAGCAGAGTTCTTGCGCTGACAAAGGCAGTGAGGCCCAGCTGAGGTGCCAAAGCATATGGCGCGGGTCTTTACTCTAGAAACTTGGTGATGATGGTGCACACTTCTGTCACAGCGCGAATGCAAATCTCAACACTGTCTAGACTAGGCAGCTGGACCCAGTGAAGGTTCTGGTCGGGATAAGCGATGCGCTCGTGAAGTAGGATGAGACAAATGTTGTGAGTATCGTTCGCGGCAGTCATAGCAGGGTCCATGACGCCAGGCAATATTCTGCGAGAAATTCCGGAGTCTCTCCACTGTTGCGGCAGGCGAATTTTCCATCTCCCGTTTGCCTTAGCAAGACCCTGTCAAAGGATATCAAGTACGTACCGCATGAGATTAAGCATCCAGTTCCTTGAAACGGGTCAGCCACGGTGCAACATGACTGCTGTTACTGCAGTCCACTGGCTGGCGCAGAAAGTGGACTTCGATCGTGCCCAGTGATTCGATAGTCTCGATATAGAATGCAAGAGCACCTAATCCAGACGATGCAAGGTCCTCGTCTTCACCATCGCTTGAGCTTTTGGATGACGTTGCTTCGCCAAACTCCGGAGATGACGCATGAATCAAGCGCAGATATGGTGTCGGTCGCGGCCGGTTTGTGCCCCAAAAGCTGGCGCACGCGGGCAACCTTCGATGCGCTCGTTCACGCGACAGGGTGGTGGCGCACCCCAACAAAGCCATGCAGAGACGATCAAGCATGAGGTAGTTCCAAAACACCCTCTTTCGTTCCTCTTCTTCGAGCGTTTCTACAGCAAGCTGTAGTTGCTCAACACATCTCGCAGCCATTCCAAGCAACGATGATGCTCTGAAAGCATTATCGTCGGCCAACTCGGTGTAGATTAGTAATAAAAGCGCTTGTAGGCTTTCGATGGAGACATGTTCTGTCACTGAGGCCAATATCTCATGTCTTGCTCTTGACGTGTGTTCAACATGGGAAGTTGCAGATGACACCATGCCGCCCCTTCTCACAAAACGTAGTGATGATACAACCATGGCTTGGAAAATAAGTGGCAAGGGCTCGTTCCTGGGTGCTGCATGCAGTGCCTTTCGAATACTCGGGTCGTGAAGAGTCGAGATCCAAGGATGAACGAATCGAAAATGCGATTCAATAACGTCGTCCCACAACGACACGATCTCTTCGTGTGAGTGGGTGTGGGCTTCTCTCATGGGCGTTGAGGTCACTCTAGTCGTATCAGGAACATCTGTACGCGGCCTTTTTCTATACACGACGTCTTCATCGGCGGGTTGCTGCAGGATATGCCTTTGAGTCGAAGCGATCGTAGACGCCAGGCCACGAAGCTCTTCTGTCAGTGAAGACAATGCGCCAAGAACGGGCGCTGGATTTTGTTGATTTACATTAGCAAAGATACCTGCGCTTGCAGATGATGCCGGACTAAAGCTCAGATGCGAAGATCCTTGGTCATGGTTGATGGAGAGTGCTCTTTCCACAACATCTGTTCTACGATATCAGTTCCTATTCTGGCAAGACGAACATGAAAACGTGGGTGCCACGGGAGATTTACCAAGGCGACGACTTAGACTCTCAACTGCGCCAACTTTGAAACCGGGTTTCTTCTTCTCATACTCGTATGCGCAAACTGTCGCTACACCACTCAGTCAGTACTTGTCTGACATGCGATTGTAAGCGCATACCAAACTTTTCACAATTTGAACACGATGGCTGCTCTCTCGTGCATTTTAGCTTTCGTTTCCGACAGCTTTCGCAAGATGGAATATTCGCATCGACATGAGTCTTGGACGATGTGCTGTTCTCCATGGGTACCTGCTGAAGAATGCGGGGCAAGTTTCGGCCGGGACCTCTCGCGTTATATTGTAAACCTTCATCGAGTCATGCAATAGCCGCGCCCAGCTGTGCTGAGTTGTACAATCCTTCTTGTCATGATTTTCATGTCAACAAACACGGAATTCGTAGGACAGCAAGATCGTATGGGGTGATATGACGTATGCACAAGCCCTGTGTCGACAGATTGATTTAGAAATTTGGCTTCATACGTAGGATTACTTTCAAGTCTTTGCACAAAGACCGTAGAGAGTTCACATATCTACTGAACTACCTGCTTTTCCTGTTCCTGTTTCTGATGCTCTACTTCAGTGTTGTGCGCCGTCTTGGTAGACGCGAACCTCCAGGCTGGGATACCTCGCTCGTACAACTCGTCCAGTTCAGCATAGGTCCTTCCTTTTGTTTCGGGAAAGAACAGAATGCAAGGAATCAGATAGAGCGCAGTGGTGCCACCAAAAAAGAGACCGGTCTTTTGGCCCCATCCCGCATTTTGGTTCGAAAGCATCAGCGGGACCGTATAGCTCTGTGATAATGGTCAGTCCTGATGCAACAGATTCATGGGCAACTCGTGCAACGTACGAATAGGATACCCGTCCAGTATTGAATAGTCACTGCGATTGAAGTCGTCTTGGCACGAAGTTCGGGAGAAGATGTCTCCACGAGACTGATCCATCCTGTCTGGAATCAGTATCTTTCGAATAATCTTGGTCTCGACTGGCACTCACCAATTGGAGCTAGCGAGTTCGCGTAGACAAACGCCCAAAGAGAGCAAAGAAACACTAAAGCAATACCACCGGCAGGTGTTGGTGCCATGAAGCCAAGACCACCAACAAGGACGTTGATGACGCACATGGCCGCACCCCCGTAGATGAGTAAGGCTCTACGGCCAACGACATCAACAGTGTAGAAGGAAGTCGTAATTCCGACGACCAAGACCAGTTGCTTGATGAGGTTGCCGAGGAAAGGGTCTTTGACGCCCGCCAGTTGGAAGAAGTATACGGTGTAGCCGAACATTAACGGCACACCACAAACGTTTTGGAATGTGAAAGGAAGCGTGGCGACGATGCAGCGCTTGAGGTTGGTCTTGGTACGGAGTGCCGCCCATCCAGAAGATCCAGCAGCCTCAGCCAGCTCTTTGGATCTCTTGGTTTCGTATGCGAGAACAGAATACTCGTGGTCGACATCGTAGCCTTCAACACTGCCGACTAGGCGACGCAGCGCTTTTTTGCCTTCGTCGTGTCTTCCCTTGTTGCAGTACCACGCTACGCTCGTCAGTTTGAGCATTATCAAAATTCACAAGTAACATACCTGGGGATTCTGGCAGTAGAAGCAGAGGAATCAGCCATAGGCCGGTGAACACGAATTCGGAATAGAACATCCGCCGGAACTGGAGCGGTTCGGTCTCTTCAAGGACTTTGAGACCGACTGCGAGGAAGACTTGGCCAAGCGCAAAGGCCATGGAAAAGGCTGCCAAGAGAGCACCGCGAAACTGGGGCATCGCAATCTCGGACATGTACACCATGCAAGACGTACCCATCAAGCCACCTGCAAAACCAGCAATGGTTCGAGCAATGAGGATTTCCCACCAAGTCTTAGAAAAGCACTGGATGATGATTGACTGCTTTGGTTAGTTGGGAACTCTCTCTCTCAAAGCGGCCGACTTACTATGCCAATGAAGACTGTAATACCCCACATGTTGAACTTGCGTCCATAGCGATCTGCAGTTGTCGGTGCAACAAGCTGAATGGCGATGCAGGTGACAAAGTAGAGCGCCCCCCAAAGTGCAATGTGCGTGGCGTTGAGTGCCAGCTTGCCGGTGGCTGGGTCTTTGACGGTTCCGTACTGGTTGATGAAGCCCTGATTGGCGACAATGCTACCAATAACTGAATTTGCGTATCCAGCATAACTTGACAAATAAGTATGGGCACGATTCGAACTATGAGAATAACTTACAGTCCGGCAATACACGCGCCGAGTCCACCAAGATAGAGACGCCAGAACTTCTTGACACATTGCGCCCTGGTCAACGTCGCAAACGCAGAGACTGGGGGTGCGTCCTGGGCGATGCTTGAGTCCGTCTCCTCCATTTGTATGGGGGTATTCTTCTCGTCCGTCATGGTGTCAAAGCGCCGAAAAAAGAGAAGACAGACGATACGATGATCTCTGGAAGTGATGAAAAGATCCTTATCTCGTGGCGAGGAGGCGTGGACTATAAGTTCCTAGGATAACTCACGCAGACCAATGTCATGCCACCCCGGTTAGTCCCGATCGGGGGCTTCTTCTCCAATCTTGTTTCGCTTCAGCACAATAGCGAATATTGTGGTCAATCTATAGAGTCGGCATTTGAAGCTTGAATCATGGCTTCCACAAATCGAAGGTCATGCGTGGTTCTACCCCAGACTCCGCACGACATCTCCGCATTCCAAGGGCCTGGATGAAGCGCAGCCGATGTTTTGCCGACAACGTGGCCACCCCCTTTGCAGTTAGCTTCGACCCCGCTGGCTCATGTCTCGCGCGACACTTGCTCCGACACTCCAAAACCAGTAACCACGACGTAAAGACTCGCATTACGAGTCACGAGCCGACTTTTGGTAGTGGAGACTGAGTCGCGAGTGGAGTTCCGGCATTTGCAGGCGGGCAAGACATGTTCACGTGAGGATCGAAACTGCAAGAGCTTTATTACGCATCATCTCTTTCCTTGGTGGACTTTCACATCTGCACCATCTTCATAAGAACATAACCATCATGCTAAGACCGCAACCCACCGCCACGCGAGAAGTCGTTTCACTCGACGGTCTCTGGAACTTTGACATTGTCAAATCAATCCCATCAGATGACTTCAATTGGACAAGTCGTCTCTCAGACAAGACACAAGTTCCAGTTCCTGCCAGCTACAATGACATCTTCCTCGACTACGACATTCGGAACCACGTCGGGTGGGTGAGATATCAGCGCAAGATATGCATACCAAGTGGCTGGGCCAACTCACGTTACTTTGTTCGATGCGATGCTGCAACACATCGAGGAAGAATATACGCGAACAGTAAACTGCTTGCTGACCATCAGGGAGGGTACACGCCATTTGACGCCGAAGTGACGGATATGGTGAAGACAGGAGAGGAGCTGCTACTCACCATTGCAGTCAGTAGTGAGCTGAGCAACGAGACGATTCCACCTGGCAAGATTGAGACGCTACCCGATGGCCGCAGGAAGCAAACTTACATGCACGACTTTTTCAATTATTCTGGATTGTCTCGGTCCGTGTGGCTTTACTCGGTGCCAGCTGAGCACATTCGGGATGTTTCCATTACGCCAGAAGTCCACTGGGACCGGAAGAATGGAATAATAAATTATCGCGTCGAAGGCTCTACCAAAGAGGACGTCTACTGCCAAGTGTCGGTAAAAGACGAGGATGACGTCGAGGTTGGGACCGCAACAGGATTTGACAACGCCATCACCATACCGTTCGCTCGTCTCTGGCAACCTGGCGCAGCATACCTCTACGACATTGCCATACAATTGTGTCGCTCGAGCGACAATTCGGTCCTTGATGTGTACCACGTCAAGACTGGTATACGCACTGTACAAGTCAAAGGCTCACAATTCCTCATAAACAATGAACCTTTCTACTTCACCGGTTTCGGTAAGCACGAGGATGCGCCGATCCGCGGCAAGGGTCACGATCCGGCCTACATGGTGCACGATTACCAGCTCCTAGACTGGATAGGCGCCAATTCCTTCCGCACATCACATTATCCCTATGCCGAAGAGGTTTTGGACTATGCGGATCGCCACGGGATAGTAGTGATTGATGAGACTGCCGCTGTAGGGCTGAACCTGGGTGTTGCATCGGGCTTGTTTGGCATGAAGGTACGCAGCAAAAGCACGGTTCCTGGTATCACCATTAATGAAAATTAGGCTCTGCGGAGTTTTTCACCCGAAAACTTCAACGACAATACCAGATATGCACACGAGCAGGGTATTCGCGAACTAATCGCTCGAGACAAGAATCACCCATGTGTAGTTATGTGGTCCATTTCCAACGAGCCCGCATCCCACGAAGAAGGCGCCAGGGAGTACTTTGAACCTCTAGTGCAAGTGACCAGAGATATCGATCCGCGGCCAGTCTGCTTTGCAAACTTTGGAATGGCAACTGCAGAAAAGGATCGTCTCTCCGACATGTTCGATGTCTTGTGCCTCAATCGTTACTATGGCTGGTACGAAAGATGTGGAGACATGAAAAGTGCTGAGGAAGAGCTCGAAAAAGATCTTCTGAGCTGGCAAAACAAGTATGGAAAGCCCATGATCATGACTGAATACGGTGCAGACACGGTCGCTGGCCTACATTCCGCGAGCATAACGCCATGGAGTGAAGAATTCCAGGCAGATTTGCTCGACTTGTACCATCGCGTGTTTGACCGTGTCGAGTGCCTCATTGGCGAACATGTATGGAGCTTCTCCGACTTTCAAACGAGCCAGCACGTGTTCCGTGTCGACGGAAACAAAAAGGGTATCTTTACCAGGGACAGAAGGCCGAAAGCTTCGGCTCAGGTACTGCGACGCCGTTGGCGCATTGATGGGGTTGGAAGAGCCAAGACTACCGATGCAGCAGCTGGCAAATAGTCAGGAATACCATCTCTCAACGATGCACCACTATAGCTCCATGACTGATGATGTCACATGTGCAGGAAAGTCTTGTTGAACAAGTTGTTCGTTTCAGTCGCAGCAATTCCAGGTCGGACCGGAAGGTCCAATCCCCTACCGGTACTGCTATGAAACATACCAGTCTCAAGCAAAGCGCGATAGTGGCGCCACAAAACCGGTATGCAAGTTAAGACGGCCATGTGAGCTTTCCACTCCCTTCGCCGGCGCGCCAGTGATGAGGCTCGTTGCATTCCGAATCATGCTCGTCACACTCAAAATGTCCGCAAGCGTAACTTCAACCGCCTTCTTCGACGATCCGCGTTATGTCGGAAAGCATTCATGTTCTGGTCTCCCTTAGCCCAAGATCCTTATTCTAACCCTAAGTAGTCCATCAGTGCACGATCAACTGTTCCAGCACCCATGTCGCCAAACGCAATTATCGGTGCAGCCACCTCACCCAGGCTAAAATCTTCCGTCGACGCAGAAAATGTGTAATCTGGATTCGATGCGCGGCTCTCAATCTGGCGGAAGAGCTTACTATGCGCCAAGTGTTTCGCCGTCACTGTCTCGTCCGTCCACCATTGCCTCGAAGCATTGTACACCGTCTCGTTGAAGATGTCATTGTTACCAAAGTACGCATCTGTACGGGTCAGACTGGCATCGTGTTCAAGGACATTATGCACGTTGAGATGTTCGAGTGTGAAGAATGTAGGGTTGGGCTCAGGGTTGGCGAAAATGACTTGCTCCCACATGAGTGCCCCGAGTGACCTGTTGGAGTTCAAACCAACCTTGAGGCCGGCAATTACGTTTGCTTTTGTGATGTTGTGACCATCGCCGGGGAGGAAGCCGTGGTTGGTCAAGATGTTGAGCATCGGACTGCGGCATGATTACTTCGTAGATCAAGAAAAGAGATTTAGGGTTGAATTACAATCATTCGGTTCGGGCACCATCCATTCATGGAGGTTGGTGGTCTCGTATTGCAATCTGACATGTGTGCCAGTGATCATACATGCAAATAAGACGAAGAAGTTCATAGCTGATTCTATTGCAAGACTGGTATTAATAGTGAGAATCGGAGTTCCTTGGGTTCGCAGTCACTGAGCATGAGGAGATAATCTTTATATGCATTTTACTTGCACAAGAGTAATTGATGCTTTGAAATCTTTGACACTTTACTCGTAGAGCAAATGTCGACAAGAACGTATGCGCGAAATCCTAAGATTTCCCAGTGTCGCACCAACCCGCGACTACATCACCAATCCTTACCAATCTTCATGTCGATCTGGTCGTGCCCACAAAGTCATTCCTTGCTCGAGTCGATAAGAGCTAATGAAACTTGATGCAATTCTCGCTGAGTGGACTTGGATGTAACAAGTGCTTTTGTTGTGTTGTCGCGAAGGGGGTAGTGCATGGAACATTGAAATCCGAATACGCGTATTCGTGTACTGCATAAGTAGACGCTGAGCAATGCGAAAAACAGATTTCGCTGCGGTTTTACCATGACAACGTCTGAAGTAAAGATTGTTACTGTGACCGCCCACATATAGTAGGGAGGAAAGATGGGTCGCCCAGCAGCACCTTCCGCATCGCGGAGTCTTTTCCTTCTAGGATACAGTCACCACTTTTGCTCACATCAGCGACCCTTCGTTACGCCACCCTCCTTGCCGCACGTTATATCTGAGTCCACATCGCTTAGGTGCCGCTAGAATTTCTGCCCAATTTGTACGGCTTTTAACCCCGTCCAGAAGTTAAGCGAAGTTTTTAGACGTGCCGAACAACATTTGGAACGTTGTTTCCGTGTGACGGCTGTCGACAAGATCCACAATTTGTTGGAGAAACGGTGATGAGAGGGCAAGGAATTAAGCAGCGAGGAAGTGGCCGAGCTTGTTTTCCTATCCGCTGGCGAGTTAGCGAGGCGAGTTCCAAAACCGATCTCGAAAACAAAGCAATCACGCGAAGACGGCAATATGCCGGCTCGGATGAGACACAATTATAGATCTTCCAGCAATTGTCTACATGGCGGGTCTGCATGGAGCACTCAGGAGCCGGAAGCCTTGCCAAGTCATTGAGCAGTTGACGTTTCGGTAGAATCTAGAATCTCCGCCGCATGAAGGCGAACACAGACCACCGGCTGTCGCGTGGGCTGCTCTAAGACACTCAGGACCAATCAGCCAGGATCTAAAGCCAATCATGCGATAACCTTGTGCCATTTTTAGCACCACAACGGAGATTGTTCTCGTCGGCCCAAGTACCCGCAACTCTCCTTCGGCGTGTCATCTCGTATGCTGAACACGATGTCACCTACCAACATGGGATCCTGCACTTCCATGCGCAATGCCTATGCCCCGTTGAAGAAACCCCACGCAATATTCTTCAACAGGAGAGGGTCTACCTAGCATGGCTTAAATGAGAGCACATGTGCGGCATTCTTAAACGATATCCTCCCGCTTTCAGAAATCCACAAGCCCAGTCCAGCGGTCATCGCAGATACAATCACCATGAGGAGCAGCCAGATAATCAGTCTCGCGCTGCTTGCGCCAATCTCTCAAGCATACGTCTGGCCCGGCAAATTTGACGACCTCGATGACCTCCTGTATCTGCAATCTGGATATATCAGAAACGGACAACTGTCGGATCGTACGTATTCTGATGTTGACCCTTTGACCAGAACTAACCCAGCAATAGAAGTCATGACCTGTGGTTTTGGCGCCACGCAACCTGGTATACAAAAGGCAGCAGAGTGGGTGCGAACTGCCTTTCACGACGCGGCAACTCACGATGCGTCAACCAAGACGGGTGGTTTAGACGGTTCCATCCAATACGAACTCGACAGACCAGAAAATCTCGGCAACGCATTGAACCATACTCTCGGCGATATCTCGAGTCTAGTTACCACCCGGAACTCAGTAGCTGATTTATTGGCCTTGTCGCTGGTAATGGCTGTAGCTCGTTGCGCCGACATGCGCGTCCCATTACGACTGGGTCGCAAGGATGCAACAGAAGCTGGCATCAAGGGTGTACCCGAAGCTCACACTGATCTTGACACTTCTCGAAAGAGGTTTGCCACTATGAGTTTGGACGAGGCCGACATGATAACGTTGATTGCCTGTGGGCACAGCATTGGTGGAGTTCATTCCGTCGATCATCCCGAAATCGTTTCCGGCCCAGTTAGTCCCGAGAACAAGGCCACCTTCGACACTAGCAGCGGCGAGATGGACAACCAAGTTGTACTTGAGTACCTGGACAATTCCACGGCCAACCCCTTGATTGTCAACGCCAACGACACGCTCAACTCTGACAAGCGCATTTTTGCTGCCGATGGCAATGCAACCATGCGAAAGCTCGCAGACAAGGCGTACTTCAAGTCCCAGTGCGAGAATGTTTTCGAGAGGATGCTCGATCTTGTGCCAGGAGACGTTACGCTCTCAGAGCCTATGGAACCAGCTGACATTCGCCCTTACATCACGCAATATGAACTCAATGCAAATGGTTCTATTGCGTTTTCGGGACGAATCCGTATTCGCATCTCGCCCGTCACCGGCCGCGACATGGACAACCTGACTGCATCTATCATTCTGCCCTCCCACAGCGGTGGCAACCCGACTGAAATTGTCGCGAAACAAGCTACCTACAAGCTGGGACGATCCGTCGGATACCTAGACGAGGCATTTACGTGGTTCGAATTCACCACGGTACTCCCTGCGAGCGAAGCGTTTGGCTCTTTCAACATCCGCGTCAACGACGTTGTACACGATAATGCCGGAACAGGTGGCTACCCAGTCAACGCCGATGTCCTCTATCAAAGGCCGCAATCCTGCACATTCTCAGACCCAACCACGAAACAATGGTCGATAACACTGGTCGCTGCCGTGTCGAAATCTCTTTTGCAGGGTGGAGCAGAGCCCCGGCTCAACTTTATGAAGAAGACGAGGAAACCGCGCAGCTTTCTTCCCAATCTGACGCCGGAGACTGTGAAGATGGAGCGTGCGGGGAAAGAAACGGCAGAGTACGTTTACTTTACGGCCACGACTCCTGTATCCACTGATGGCCTCGAGCCCATGGTGGATTTTGAGGTTGGCGATAGCAAGGTGGAATATGTTCCGACGGGCGGTCTGACCCAGCAACAGTGTGCTGCATTATAGATTTAATGTTTAACGAGCTTATTTTTAATTAATCCAATGTATATAACCCCAAGTGCAGACATATGGCTTTGCTATAAGACTGCATACTGTTGATATTACGCGCGATACCGGCGAAGATTCTGGCTTGAACAGAGGATGATGTTGGCAACCTTTACCGACAGCACAAGTGAATGAATTGAGGTCTATGTTGCCGCGCCGAAGAGCACGAGCCGCCGCTTGTTGATGTAGGGATCATGAAAAAAATCTCAAATCGTCCACATATAATTTGCAGGAGACGGCGCTATCGTTGCGAGGCGCTGGAAACATCCAAGCAGATCGAGCTTATGAACAAGCGGATCACGCCATTTCGAGGATCCGAACTGCCATTATGAGAACATTATTGTGGAAGCGATGGACAGCTTTTGTTCGATGTAACACGCCATAGCGATTGTTGATTCGATGGATAGTATGCAGGTAGGAAACAACAAAGAGCGAGGTCGTGTATGGTAATACCTCAGTAAAGCATGACGTGATGGATATATAAAAGGATTAAAAATTACATATATGGGTCTGGCTCAGTTCCCCGCAACAATCTCAGCGGCAATCTTCTCCGCGAGCGCATAGATGGTCGACTGCGGATGTCCAGGTGGTAGCAAGGGGAACGCGCTAGCGTCCACAACACGAAGGTTCTCAACGCCGAAGACACGCGCCTTGCTGTCTACCACAGCCATCTTGTCCTCCTTCTTGCCCATTTTGCAAGTTGACGCCGCATGCCAAACGGTCATCAGCGACGACTTGATCACATCCAAGATTTGCTCGTCGGTCTGCTTGTCAAGTCCAGGAAATGCTTCTTCGTTGCCAACTCGGATGGATTGAAGCTCAGGAGTGTCCCAAACCTCGCGCATGCGGCGGTACCACGCAATCGCGACTTCTTGATCACCTGGGTGCGAAAGATAGTTGGGGTTGATGCTCGGGGGAACGGTAGCATCCGCGCTTTTGATAGTGACGTTGCCTCGAGAAAGAGGTGCTGCGAGAGCGCCCAAGTTTGTTGCGTACTGCTTTCTATCCAGAGGTTGCTGGATCACAGGGAAAGCAAAGGTGCCAATGTAGCCGTTGCCGGAAATGTGCTCAACTTCGGGCCAGTCATTCGCGAACCAGGACAGCGCGTCTCTGGTAGACTGCGTAAAGTTTTGGCGATACTTGTCGGGTAGCTTCTCCCAGCCCAGAAACTCTGCAACGTTGGAGCTCAGGACGCCTTCGCCTTTTGTGGTGTATTGCACAAGGGCCTTGGCGAGCTCGACCGGATCGTGCAGTGTCCTGTCGAGCGTGTCAAACGAAACTTGGTAGCTAGGGCCAAAGAGAATATGGTCCCACATGTTCTGGCCAACACCCTCGAGGGCGGATACAACAGGAATGTCGAATTGGGCCAAAGTGTCCTTGGGACCAACGCCAGAGACCATCAAAAGCTGAGGCGATTGGAACGCGCCGGCCGAGAGGATGACCTCTTTGCGCGCTTTGATGGTGTAAGTTGGAAGAGCTCCGATGAGGCTTGCCCTGACACCAATCGCCTTCTTGCCATCGAACAAGATCTTCTTTACCATGGTCTGGGTGTAGACTTTCAACTTCTGTCCAGTGGACCCCGACTTGGCCTGATAAATGTACGACGTAGAGCTGCTTCGCGTCTGATCTGATGCTCGGATCGTGCACTGTGCGTAGTGGTAGCCCTGTAGGTCTCCGCTCGAGAAACCGGTCGTTCGTTTCATCCCGACGGACTGAAGACCCTTCTCCAACCATGTTGCCCAAACGGAGACGAAATTAGAATATCCGACCTGGACAGGGCCTCCTTCAACAGAGAATGCGTCGGCATCGTATTCGGTCGAAGCGTTGCTGCGGCGCACCGATTTGTTGGGAGGAGTGAAGGTCACGCTCTTCTTGAAGTGGGGTAGAAATTGATCCAGCCTGTCGATATTAGAACCCGAGACTGGGAAAACTGAATAGAGACTTACTTGTAGCTATCATCGCCGACCGCTTCTGCCCACTGCTCGTATGAGCCTTTGGAACCACGGTGGTGGATCATGAAGTTGAGCGCCGATGAGCCTCCCAGGCACTTGCCTCGAGCATAATGGATCCGGCGGTTGTTCGCGTAAGTTTGAGGCTCGGTCTGGAAGCCCCAGTCTACTGTTGGTACAGTATCGATAAAAGAACTACCGATACCAAAGAATGCGCCCGCGGGAGTCGAGCCCAAGACGGGCTTGCCGATTTCGTAAAAGATACCGGCCTCGACAATTGCAACTGAGAAGCCCGCCTCTGCCAAGCGGACGCCTATAGCATTACCGGCAGTACCCCCGCCAACAACCACATAGTCGTATCTGAAAGGCTTGTTAGATACAATGAACGAAAAAGCTCGGCAATGAGAAGCAGCACTCACTCTTGGTCCGAACCCAGAATACCCCCAAGACTGCCTAGAACACCTTGAATGATACCCTGTCCTGAGAGGATTGAGCCGCTAACATCAAGCAGAGGATTTACAATAGAGCCCAAAAGCCCCGCTTGCGCAGGCGAAAAGAAGGTGACTGCAGAAACAATGGAGAGCAAACGAAGGAGTACCATTGTTGCGATGACTTGTAGTCAATCGCGAGTGAATACTTATTAGCTGGGATGAACCCTTAAGACGTACAGCCTAGGGAGTAGCCGAAGTCTTAAAGTCTTTTCAAAGGCTTTGCTTGTTCCTCGGTCCTTTTACAAGGGGCGCCAATCTGACGGGCCCGTCCACACGAGGCTGGCAAGGGTTGCGATAATCATCATTTCGAAGCCGAACAACCTCCCAGGAGTTTGGAAGACAACCTAGGCAGCACGTGGCGAACATCGCAAGGCCCTTGAGCGGTGTTCGATGATGTGAGGAGCACCTGTAAATACCTGCAAAGATTGGTAGTCCCTGATCTCTCATCTTTCCTATCTACTGAGGCTTTACAACTTCCGTTATCGTGGTACAGGAGCAGGGACGTTGAGCGATTTGCGTGAGTAGCCTCAGCCCGCCCTTCCTGTTTCATACAGCAATCGCCCAAAAGATCAAGGTCGCGCACAAAAGCTCAACACAGATCTGCCGTCCAGCATCTGCCAAGATCCCCTGTCGCCAATGACCAGACGTCCTTTACGCCACAGTTCCAAACACGTGGACGGGCGGCAAAGCTTCCCCGCTAGAAGTGTGGGGTCTTCTGGGGTCTGAACAAGGATGTGGAAATGAGGATGGTCCCCAAAACCTATTCATCAGTCTAGAAACCGGTCTCTTCTCCGAGGAGAGGTGTGACAAACTTAGAACTTCAAAAGAAAATGTTGCGCGCCCATGTTGTTGAGCAGAAACTTGGGGTCGCTCTGCGTTTTGTTTGGATTGAATAATCTAATGTGCTCGGTTAATATCAGATGCAGGTCGGAAGTTGCACGGTATTGTTCGATAAAGTTAAAACTTCTTGAAGGCTGCATCAGCTGCACTCGTTGCCGAAGAACCTTTGTACTTCGATAACTCACTGATTACGAAGCATCGCTAGCCGTGTCTTGCGCCTAGATCACAATATTGCACGCTTCAAACCTCAAAGGTTGCATTCAAAAATGTTGCGCAGAGTCTGCCTCGGCCGTACTTGGAAGGAAGCCCACATCACAATCACGTGACTTACAAGTTGTGAGCAAATCAAGTTTGTCCAAACAGTGTTTCATTCTGTTGCACGCTGCGTCTCTTCTAGAACTGATTGTCAGAATGCCAATACGCCCACCTTGTCAACAAGGAGGAAAAAGCAAAACTCGTTATAGTGTCTTGCAGAGAAAGACGTCTAGTTTAAGACGAAAGATTCGAAGACAAAGCAGCAGTACAAAGGAAGGACAATGCAGTGAAGATACTACTGGGCCGCTGATATCGACCGCACTCTGTGTGTGCGTAAAGGCGAAACCTTTCCTCTGCTTCTCCTCGGGTTCCGGCAACTTCTCCACCAACTTCTCAACCAAGCTGATCAACGAGCTAGCATTTGTGATATCTAGCTCCTTCAATTAAATAGCCAACATTTGTCAAATCCAGTTGCGCAACTCGACAGCGGATAGACTGTCGAGCCCATATGCCATCAGTGGTCGACCAGGCTCAACCTCCGCCTCCAGCGGGAGGATCTTGACGAACTGGCCCCCAACCGCCTCAACTGCAGCGTTCACGAGCGCTGCTTTGTCTGCCTTCGATTTGTGCAGAACGCGCACCGCCTTGACAGCCGCATCTGCTGCGTCACCATTGCCACCAACGTCAAGCACAGAGCCGGCACCATGAGAACTAAAGAGGTAGGCAAATCGCGGCTCAAGATGGAGATCAGAGCCGTCTTTTGTCAGAGGAAACCCGACTCCAGTTATCATTTCGGCGTCGCTAGCGGCATTCAGGGGTGCATTGTCTTGCTGCAGAATGGGGTACTTTAATATCTTGCGCAGCATAGTCTCGTTGATCAGTGTCCATTGAAGCTTATCCAAGCGCGCTTCGAGCTCAGTATCTTGCTCGGCCACGTATCCAACGTCTTCAATGACGCCGAGGTCAACGCTGTGTGCTTTGTGGCCAAGCGAGCGGCGGTAGCTGGCGAATGCATCAAGGAAAGTGTTGGCAGCGGCGTAGTTGGCTTGAACTTTGTTACCAACGACGCTAGATATACTAGAAAGCATGCTGAACAAGTCCAGTGGATACTTCTGCGCCACAAACGCGTAATGCAAATTCCAGGTTCTATGGACCTTGGGACGGACTGCAGTGTGGTAGTCTTCGATAGTCAACGGTTTATCCTACAGGGATGATTAATATGAGCTTTGCGATGCGACACCACGCTAGACTTACTCGAAGAACCATAGCTCCCTGGAACAAGCGACGCACTGCTTGGGGATCGCTAATGTCGCCCCTAGCTTCAACAAAAGTGGTGCTATAGTTAGTGTAGGGACGAATGATACGTTTAGAGGTCGGGTCAGCGATGCCACTCCTACTACAGACGACGATGTAGCGTGCGCCGAGGCTAGGCATGTGAATATCTAAAGTACCACAAGCTCCCTTAAGCCCTCCAACGATAACGTACGAGACGTCAGATCGCAACTTAAGCTTTCGAACAGCTGATCGTACTGTAACTGGGATGTCTCCCTTCTCCTGATTCGAGATAACAATTTTGCCCAGATGGCGGCCAGCGCGGATATGAGACAAAGCTGCGGGCACATCGTCGAAGGGAAAGATGGTGATTGGGTGTATTAGCTTGATATGACCACCCTCAATGAGAACTAAGAGCTTATTGAAGAGCGATGTAATTTTATCGTTGTTAATATCTTTTGTGAACGACATTTCGACAGCACGGAAGGAACAATTGCGATCGAAAGGCTCTATTGCCAAGGTGTTGCGATCCACGATGTCTCGTTTGCCAATCTCGACTATAGTGCCACCGTTAGCTACAATCCTCCACGACTCATCGAGTAGTTCGCCAACGAGTGAGTTGAGCATGACGTCTATACCCCGACCGCCTATGGCGCGCAAGATCTCACCTGCGAATTTGGTGTTTCGCGAGGAAAACATGTGGCTGCGTTGGATACTGTATGTATCTCGAAGATACTTTCGCTTCTCTTCGGTTCCTACAGTTATATGAATATCGGCCTTCTTATGCAGCGCAAGTTCGATTGCGGCAATGCCGACACCTTCTATAGCAGAAAGAATGAGGACGCTTTGACTCTCCTTAAGACCCCCGAGATGGTACAGCCTATATAGGGAGCATAGGTAGACCGAAGTGATAGTAGCAGCCTCTTCGTAAGTGATTGTAGCTGGAATAATATGGTATCTTTTAGCCGCGACTCGTGCGCGATTAGCGTAGCTTACCGGGACCAAAATGTAGACGCAGACGCTAGCTTTGTAGTTATAGTTAGTGACGTTGATGCTAACTTAGTTGGCAATACCCGCGCACTCGAAACCAATCATGTACTTATTCTCCGGCACAATGCCCATACTAGTAGCGATATCTTTGAAGTTGACACCTACAGCATGAACCTCGACTTCAATGTCGTCGGGTTCAATGGGGTCTTGTTCGTACACGCTAGTCTCGTTCCACGCTAGGCTCTGAAGCGTGCCGACACGCTCAGCGTACAGCTGCAACTGTGCCCCCGTACCGTAGAAATCGCGAATAACAGTAGCAGCACCCTCAATCTCGGCCTGCTTGAAGTTGTTGACTAATTTATCTGGAAGTAGCCTTTGCACGTAGAGGATTACATCGCGCTCAACGTATTCGGTTTCGTTGCTTATGTCCGGCTTGCTCGCTTAGCTGGACTGCAAAACCTGCTTGATAGCCCAGCTAGTAGCTAGACTTGTGCTGCTCTGAACATCTAGGGTAGTGAGCTTAGCCCTATCGCCCTCGCGACGAGCAACACGGAAGAGACTATTGACTATAGCGTTGTCAGGATCGGTGACACGGAAGATTCCCTGTTCAACGGCGCCCTTAGTAACCCACAACAGTGGCGTACCTGACGTGAGGAGTAACTTCAGCGCTTCCTATTACGCTGATGTAGCCGTCTTGAGAAGCGGGCGTGAGGGCTCATCGATGACGAGTACCATGTCGGTCTTCTTGGTGAGCTCAGAGAAGGGTGCTTTCTCTTCGACCACGTTCCACCCTGAAGCTTTCAGTGTCGTCAAGACTTTGGGGCTGAGCTGAGAAGTTTCCGCGAGACTAGCCACGGGGAACTTTCCCAGGTTGCCGTCGCTTGACGTAGACTGTGCTTGATTGCGCCAGGAGTACGCAAGATTGCCTTGAGCCGCGGCCATTTTAATGACAGAACCAGTGCCAGCAGATCTAGACAGCGTCTCGATATTGCGATAGCTCTAAAAGCTATTAGAAGGCTTCAGTGCGAGAAGCTTCCCGTTAACTCGCCTTCCGATTTAGAGCCTGTGGAGCTTGCGGGGGTATCTGTGGGAGAACGCGACCCGGAAGCTTCAGAAGGGGTTGCAGAGTCAGGTGGAGAATCTTCCTCGCCAGCTATTCTAACTATGCCATAATCACGACAGATTAAGAGAGTAGAGGCACCATAAACAAGGAGAAGCTTAAGGTTCTTAACCAAGGTTTTAATCACACCTGAACTTGTGTTCACTAAAGATTTAAGAAGGACCAGATCGCAGTTTGCGTCTTCAGGCAGGTCAAGCGACTCTCCCTCGTTGTTAGGGTCAATGAGAAAATAGGATGAGCTTGTTTTGTCCTTGTACTTCGCCTAAACATTGATCATTATCTTTGCGCTGACTGCAGCGAAGTCGTATCGAGTATTAGCAGCTCTGGCCTAGATCGAGCCTTCCGATAGCTCGCCATTGGTGGCTTCGAACCAGAGACTAGAAGTATCCGCGATGTCAACGTTGATCTCAAGTACATTTAGCACGTGCTTCTTGTGGACAACAAGATCGACCGTGCTATCGCCCCGAGCAAGGGGTCTATGGCCATGGTTGATGGGGAGGTGAAACAACTGGTCTTGCGTGAGCCTGTCAATATCAGGCTTCCAGTCTATGCGGAGAAACGTGTGCGGATCGGCTTTGGGGGCATTATCGAGCTTCACGATACTCGGTCCTTTCGTCGGCTACCTGCAAGCCCTGAACACCACCTACTCCAATTACACTTCTTATGAATCCAACTTCCTCGCTCACCATTGCGCGCCATCACATCGCCACCAAATGCTGATTTCCAGATCAACAGCATCGTTGGAAACGTCTCGCACGCCCGCGTCGGCAACATTCCTTCGATCAACGCCGTCTTTCCTTCGTGGTGCGACTTCCTATACGCTCTGGTTTTGGATGTGTACTGGGACCCTGCGAGTCCCTTGTCGCAGTTGCAGATCCTTCAAGACAAAATGCTAGACAATCAGAACCTGTTTAAAGACTTGAGCCCCGGCGCGGGGTCGTATGTGAACGAAGCGGTGGCGACGAACCCTGAGTGGAAGGAGGACTACCTAGGTACTTTGGAATTGATCACGGAAGGTTGTTGGAAGTGAAGAGAAAGTATGATCCGAGGCGCTTGTTCTACGGGCCCGCGTCGGTGGGCAGCGATTGTTGGAGAGTTGAGTCCGATTGGTGGCTGTGTGTCGCACACCAGACTGTGTACTAGCAATGTCTTTAGCGCTTTGGTTCGTATTGTTATATTCTTCTGACCATGTCCTCGCTCGCTTCGATAGAATTCCACATAGTTGTGCGTATACCTAGGTAGACTAGAATGGGATTTGGCATTTTTGACGTGTACTTGCCACAAATACGTTTACAACTTTCTAGTAGCATTAACTGTGAGGTTACAGTTGCTTATCATTATTATGAAATTGGTATTGACTTTTGCTTGATTCAGGAATGTTCGGAAAGATTCTATTCAGGCAATCTGAGCGCGGGTTTTTGTAAAGCTACATCATAACAGTTAACTTAATGAAGACGCTGCAAGGGGCTTAGCCATTGCGACCGCGTATATTTGGCGACAGTATGGTAACGCGACACAGGCAGCATATATCTTTTTACAAAGGTAAAGACCTGACATAGCTCACCTGTAACTTATAACGTGGTGTACTGAATGTATTCACAAACACCAAAACACCATGCATAGCTGCCATGGATATGCATGGCTGCCATACCCCTAATAGATCGCTGCTCGCTTAATACTAAGTGGCGATCAAGTCACGAGTTGGGCAACAAGATCGGCCAAAGTGCTCGACGCGATGCGATCTGCGACTGTCCTGCAGACGGGATTTTCTCCCCGGATAACGCTAGCGATTTCGCCTTCTCCCATTGGCTCGATGCGCGGCTCTCAGCACATGGCAGACAATGTCCCCACAATGACGGACCGACTCCCAACATCTCTGACACGGGCAAATGCTAGTAAACGGCCCTTTGGAGGCGAGCCGCTGCGAGAACTTCACAATTTTCAAGGAAACCAAATTGCAAAGGCTCGCACAGCACTCCGACTGGAACAATGCACAGACCGCTTGACGTCATGGTGTTGACCCGAAGAAGCAGACGAGCTGGACAGAAGATAGGAAAGGCAATCCAAGCTGCAAGCAACATTGATAGACGTGTTCGACAGCGTGAACATCAACGGGGCTTCCAGCATTACCCTGAGACGGCACGGAGATAGTTCATGGCCTAATCCGCAACCTTTTCTTGCGTCATTAGTCAGTGCCTCTTGATCGCAGCCCAATATTAGAGTCCAGGGGCCATGCTCGCGTATGGGAGATCATGGTCCGGGTCACAGAGCCCTGTACCCATTGAAATCAAGGACAATCGCAACTGGGAAATACCTCATGCGGACATTCCAAGGTTGTCATCGAAAGACATACTCTACACCACACTCGCGACTCCCAGGTAGGAGGCATTCAAGGTCACCATGGCTTGTGCCAACGGCTCCGTCCCACTGCTCCTGCCCTGGACCAACAACACAGTGTCCGCAACCGGCAAAATCCTGTCCAGGGGCATTTCGTTCGCTATCGGCACTCCTCCACAGTCGTTCTCTTTGACGCCCTCGACGTTCTCAAACAACATTTTCCTTAATAACGCAGCGGAATGCGTGGCTGCAACGAACAGTAGCTGCATCGGCCAGCTTGGCGGCATATACGACAGCGCAACTTCAACTACATTTGCAGAGATCAACTATGCGACCTGGCCAGGCAGTAGAGATTCGGTTGGGCTGGCAGCAGGGAGCTCTTCCATCTTCTTCAACGATGCGGCAGCATTCGGTCTCAAACCAGCTACGAACAAGTTTGCAGCCTTTCCCATGCGAACCAACGGATCAAAAGACAGTGAGTCTGCGGCGATGACATCAACTGCAAATAGCGCTAACAAATTACAGCCAGTGCTGAAGCTTTCGTGAGGAATGATCCAGATCACAGAGCGACTCTCCCCCTGGGGATGGATTCAAGCTTTTTGAACTACCTCGTTGATTCAGGTCAAGCTTCTTCCACGACATACGGATTGTGGGCTGGTTCCGAGTCCGAAGAAACTCCACAAGACGGTCTTCTTGTGGTTGGTGGCTATGACGAGACCCGGCTCAAGAGCGCTGCCACTACTTTTCCTATGTTTTCGGATTGCCCAACATGTGCCATTCTGACGGCCATCACATACGACGTTGGGACCACGAGCACCACTCTCTTTGCCGCAGTCACAGACACACTTGTCGTTCACCTTGATCCCTTCTCCTCCGACATACGACTCCCCGCGGCGATGCTCCAGAACCTAGCGGCTGCGGAGAAGACGGCAGTCTGGAATGCTACCTCTCGCCATTTTGAACTTCCCACGACCCCTGCGCCGGCTGGTACCATTACCATTACGCTGTCTGACATGGGCGCGCCCCTCGGTGACGCTTCAAAGCCTTCGGTCGCCACGTACAAATCAGTCATTCCAGCCAGTGAACTCTACAACCGACCGCGAGAATACAACGACGCCGGCCTGCTCGAAGTGAACAACGCTACCGTGTTCAACCTCGCTGTTACCAACCAAACCAGCGCAGTTCCTCAAACCGGCGCAGTCACAATTGGCACTCTTGGGCTGCCTTTCTTCACGCAAAACTACCTCATCGTCGACCCCGAGGCGCGCACCTTCCAGCTCGCACCCGCCGTTGTCGCCCCAGCTGCTCCCGCCGGCGCAGACGCAAAGGTCAAGCAAGTCTGCCGGCTTTTGCCGGGAGCTAAGCCCAAGTCACAAGTCGCCGCCATCGCCGGTGCAGCAATTGGTGCGATTGCTGGCACGCTGCTTCTTGTTGGACTGTTCCTTTGGCTGCGCAAGCGTCGGCAGAACAAAGAGAAGGACAGCCCGCGCCAATCCTGCGACAGCGACGCACCAACAGCGACATCCCAGAACCCCATTGTCGCACGCATGGCAATGCGCAATTCCTCGGAAAGCAAGTCGCTCGATCTGCCGCGCCAGGCTCCAACTACTCCTCCAGTCATGGCGCTGGGCGATGGCACTACATTCCCGTCGCCGGCACGACGCACGAAGAGCACGACGAGCGGGAGGGGCGGAGATCCAAGAAGGGGACTTGTCCACGATGTCTTCCAGAGAGTCGACGAGGACAATGATGGGCGCTTATTGGATGAGAGACCAATGGGCCTGAGCGAGACGATCCATTCGCGCACGACGTTGCCTCGATCCGCAGCAGAGCATACGGTTGATTGAACAAAGACCTGTTTGAGTGAAGTGTGTAGGCGAATGTGCAGCGCAGAGTTCTCTGCTTTTCTCTGTCATTGTAATGTAGAAATACCCTAGAGTTAGAAAAGTCGCGAAGGCATATAGTAAAGTTCCAAGTAACAATGTAAATTCTCTAATACTTCGTATTATACGGCAGATATTGATCCGCCATCTACAACAATAGTCCGGCCAGTAACAAAATCCGAGTCTTGGCCAAGCAGGAAAACTACGACCCGTGATACATCTCTTAGTTGGCCTACACGAGGAATAGTCTGAGCCTTGGCTCTCGCGAGCAGGGCAGCTTTAGTTGCCTCTGGCGCTCCATCGGTCATAGGCGACTCAATGTAGCCACTAGAACCGTTAGCGCTCTCTTTTTACCGTCCAATTTGGGACACTTACGGTGCTACTGCATTGATCCGAATACCCCTCGTACTTTCCTCGTGTGCAGCAATAGTAGTCAGGCCGATGATGGCTCGTTTCGCTGCCCCGTAAGCACTGCATCTAGGCACGGCAATAACGCTAGCAGAGCTCGCTATATTAACTATGCGTGCCTCTTCCCTCATTACTCTTAGTTCCGCTCGCATGCTGTAGAACACGCCGTTGAGGTTCACATTCATTGTCCCATGCCACTCGTCATCACTCATGTCGCGCAGTGGAGTGTTAGAGAACCCCACCCCAGCAACATTCACCGCAGCATCGAGCTGTCCGAACGTCCGTACCGTTTCTGACACCCACGCTTCGATGTCGTCATTCGCGCTTACATCTACCCGGCGGATGAAAATATCGGCTGCGGCACGGCTGGGGTGGGCTGCAAGTAGCGAGTCACGCATACGCACGAGATTTTCCGGGTTGATGTCGCAGAGGGAGAGTTTTGCGCCCAGATAAAAGGTGCGGTGGCTTGTTTTTAGGCCTATGCCGGATGCTGCGACGGTTATTGCTATGACTTGGCCGGTGAGGTTCGACATTGTGCTTTGGATCAACGCCCCACTAGTTGGCGTGTGCTTGGAACGAATGGAGAGGTTTTAAGTGATTCGGAACGAGACAAGGAGTCGGATTTAATTGCCTCTTTCAAATGTGAGTACTTTTTTCAGAGTGTTCAAGGGCTACTTAATGCTGTTTTGGACATGGGCATCTGATTCCGCGGAATGGGTGCCACGGAAACGATCTGCGATTGGAACTCCATCTTCCGGCAGCTAAGTTGGCATATAATCCTCAAGATTTTTGATTTTTCATGCTTCTTTATCCGGAAGCGATAATAAACTTTCGAGATGTTTGAAACCACTATAGCTGCAGCCATTTCTTTCATTGCTTTGATTTATTGGCTCTCTCTACCAAAGCCAATCCCTGGCATCCCACACGACCCAGCAACAGTAAAGCGACCGTTTGGCGATCTTTTCGAATTCATCGCGCACAAGAAACAACATGGCGAGGTGCGCCGGTGGTATCCGACCAAGATTCGCAAGCTCAACTCTCCAATTCTTCAAGTCTCAATCAAGCCGTTTGCAAAGCCAATCGTGCTCATGACATATTATTTTCTCGATACAAGAAATATGAGCGCACGGATCGAACTTTGTACGCTTTCAGGCATATTGTTCCCGAGCAGATGGTCTCTCTCAAGACGCGGGACGCGTCTTGAGAGAGTCGCGGGAATTAATGCGGGATGCCATGACGACCAGTTTTCTCAGACAGTTAATAGCATCGTTTTGGATATAGTGGCATGTACTGATTTTTTCGATAGAACAGTGTGCCTTTAATGTACACTAAAGCCCAGCTGCTTGTCGAATTGTTAGCAGAGAAAGCACATATTGCTAAGGACCGCCCATTGAACATCCGCGAAGACCTCGATGTGGCGATTTTGAAGGGCATCCTGGCAATCTCATTTGGTTTCACTGAGGGGCATAGTGAGCTCCGCAAACAGCTTCGAGCATTACGCTCAAGCCGCGACAAGATCGATCAGAAGCGCAAAGACGCCTTCATCGAAGAAGTCCTACGCCTAAGCGCCCCGATACAACCCATCTCCCGCCTGGCAATGGAAGACACGGTCATCTCGGGCCACCGGATCCCCAAAGGCACTATCATTTGCAATGTTACAAACGGGCCTGGCTTTGTCGAAGACACCGCTATCGTGCCGCGCGAGCAGGACAGAAGTGAAAATTCGCAAGCCAATCGCGAGAAACTCTTCACACCGAACCCGGACAAGCCCGTGCACTTGGAGCAATTCATTCCAGAGCGCTGGATCAAGGAGGACGAGAATGGGCGCACCATATACGACAAGGATGCGGCGCCTATGCTGGCGTTTGCTGGGGGCGTTCGCGCCTGTTTTGGTAAGCGTTTGGTATATCTGCAGCTGCGCGTGTTTTTGGTGGTGTTGTTGTTGTTGTTGTTGTTGTTGTTGTTGTTGTTGTGGGAGTTTGAGATAGGTGAACCTGATGATGAAGATTTGAGGGAGTGTTTTATTGAGGAGGATATTGTTGTGGGGCCGGCGCGCGTATATGTGTGCTTGAAACATGTTGGGGGGAAGGAGATAGGACAGGAGTGAGGATCTTGGTGATATTGGGGAAGTGGATAGTTATTGCGCGACGTGCGAGGCTTCGACGAAAATCGACCTGTACATTCGGACATGTATGCATTCTTCTCTCATTATACATTTTTAGTTTGGTGTTGTAATATTAACTGCCGATTTAATCGTGAGTTGAACGTAAGAGATGTGCCATCTTGTTGAAGGTACCGCTTCCACGACGCCCGCCTTAGCGACCTTGTATGCGGAGTGAGAAGATAGTTTCAGAGTTCAGAGGTCGAGGCGGACGTCGTGGAAGCGACTATCTTCTCACTCCGCATAGAAGAAGGTCACAAAGACGATTAAGGCGATACTAGCACAACGTTCTAGGCATGAATATATTCACTGACACCACAAAATCGATAATGTATACCACTCTATATTCCCTTGGACGAGCACTATGCAAAGCCTTTGTCGGATGCAGACAGTATCTGATAAGTCAAGTCAGCACCTAATCCATCCAAGCCATAAGGACGATATACATACGAAGGGTCAATCTCCCCACTTGTCTCGCCAACCGTAAAGCCATTGCCCAGCCACGGGAAATAATCCTCGGGCTTCTCGCACCAACTCGTCCAGTCAAAGTCCTCGAATCGCGGCGATTCCAGCAGGCTAAAGTAATGCAATCGGGATCCTGGATGTAGCGCGATGACATTGCCGTCTTTTGTCCCGTTCTTGTACGTGCTTCGGCATGAGGCACTCCCACACGCTCTTCTTCGCCCAGCGAAACGCATGCGCCTGCTACGCTCGTGCCGTGCCTATTTACCTACAGATCAACGAGTGTTGAGCAAAGGCCCAAATTGACTTACCGGGTTTCAGCATCACCCATCTGTAATTCTCCGTCTGCAGTTTCTTAACTATCTTGGAAATATACTTGGTCACCTGCTCAATCGCCCCGACGATTAACCCGTGCCCGAGTGGACTTGCGGGACCCATGAAGACGAAGGAGTTGGGCATAGAGTAAAACAAATTGCTTTAATAGAGTTTAGTTACTTGACTATATTATCTATTAGTTGTTTTATTAGAGATGTCTAAGCTCTATAATTTACGAATACTAGAGTGTATTCTTAGCATTCTTGCTCACTGATAGTCTAGAAACGCTGCTATCACCCCACCCCAACTCCCTGGATTCTCCGTCTGCGTCGCCGTCGTCGTATCCTTACTCCCACCAATTGAAATGAGATTTTGCACGCCTCTTGTGTTAACGCTGTACAACTTTACCTGACTCCTGCGCTGCAGATCGTCGAGATCGACGATGTTGACCTGGCAAATCCCATCTGGCCCCGAACATGACGCATACTGCGGCCCGTTGAAAAATACCCAAAAGCCCATTCCATACAGCGCCACGTTCTGCGTTTCGGGACCGAGCACTCGCACCGCCCACGACATGTAGCACTGGCTGATATTTCCGGAGCACCCTTCGAACGTCGGATCGTGCCAAGTTGCGTTTGGGGTCCAGGGAAACGGCGCCTTGGGCAAGGGTTGCCAGTAGGGCGTCTCAACTTGCATCAAGGTCGACATGACGTTCTGGGCGTTGTGCAGTGTGTATCCATACAGGGTGTGATGCTCGCTGCCCGTGCCGATCAGCCACGTCGCAGCGGTGGCTTCGACGAGCATGCCGCGCCCCGTGCCGACGGATGTGGGATTCGTCCCGTCGAGATCGTGGTCCGCGGCCCAGAGCCACGAGTTTTCAATGTAACTTGAACTCGTATCTTTGAGATGCAAAACCATGAACGCGGCTTTGCAAGGCGACGTGTAGGAGTTGCAGGCCGTTTCGGTAAGGGAATCGGCGGCGCCGCCGATGCGGTAGTGCACGTTGTGGAAGGACACGTCGCCTTGGTGCGCGCCGCGCATGTTCACTTCGGCGAGAATGGCGCCGGGTAACACGTCGGCGACAGTGAAGAGCATGTCGCTGAGTTCAGCTATGCCTACCTCGCCGGGCTTGCCGACTTGGATCATGGGCCGCGGATTTGACGAGGAGTTGAATTTGCTGCCTGCAGCGCTGATTACGGACCAGACTTCGCCGACGATACGACTGCCGGGTGGGACGTAGATGGTGTCTGTTACGCTGTAGACGCCGTGGGGGAAGTAGGTGATCTTGCAGTTGGCGTTGTTTTTGAGGGCGGCGTTGATGGCCGCTGTGTCGTCCGTCTGCCCGTCGCCTGTTTGGAGTTAGCAAACGCTGAAACGAATTGTACAATTTAAGAAGACGCACCCTTAACACCAGCATCTTTTACGGAAGCAAAAGCGGACGCAGGGTACTGTGTGTACTGTGGCTGCGGCTTGATGAAATAGCGCCCCTCAGCATCGGCCAGACTACCGCGATCAGAATACGCCTGCGCAGTTCCATTCGAAGTAGCATTCCGGCCATTATCATCTTTATACACGCGTCCCGAAATGTACGTTTTCCCAACGAGGCTGCCCTGAGCCTTCGTCGTTCCATTCACAACCAGCAGCGGACCAGAATGCTTGACATCAATGTTCTCCAGCACAACGGAACTAGAACCATTAACAACGACGCCGCAAGTATCGCACCAGCTGTCGATAAGATTGATCGACCCCGTTACGCCTTGTTCACCCATGTCAACGCAGATACCAACGTTGATGCAGTTGATCTGCTGCATTGTGATGATAAAACCGTGCGTAATCGCGATAGCTGTGCCGACGTTGGTGAACTTGAGATTCTTCAAGCTGTACTGTTGGTTGTTGAAGCGCAGTCCAATGAGACCACCAGAGAACGTAAGATCGCCCATGAAGAGGCCTGACCCACCGCCGCTGGTCCCTCCGTCCATCTGGATACCAATGTGATTGCTATCGACGGGCAAATTGAAATGGACGTTGATCAAGTTGGTTGCTTGGGAGACGGCCCAGTTCAACGCATAGATTGTTTTGTCCGGCGCCGCTGCAGTAGTGTCGATGTTGAAGTTGCGAAACCCGATGTAGAAGTTGTTTGTACTCTGGGTACCGCGATCGTAGCCATTGACCACGATAGTGTTGTTTAAAGCGCTCGACACCGCTTTTAAAGTCGGCATATTGATGGCATCTCCAATCATCTGAGTATTGATGTAAAGCTGGATGGTGGAGTAGATGGCATATGTGCCTGGCGGCACATATATGAGGGCAGGTTTCCCAGTAGTGCCACCTGGACACTGACCTCCGGCACATCGACTACCATCTGGATACTGTCAGCAGTGCACGTATAAATCAGACGAGAAATACGTACAATCAATCGCAGCGTTGAAGGCATCGGTGTCATCGTGAACGCCATCTCCCACAGCGCCAAAGTCTTTTACATTACGGTAGATATGGTAGTTGGGCGCATTCAGCAAGAAAGGACTAGTCCCGTTGTGCGGTACGTTCGGAAGCCAAAATTTCGACTGCGAACTTGGATTCGATACGCTGCATTGCTGGTGAGGTGGATAGTTGGGAGGTTGGTACGGTTCCGGATGCCACGGAGCTACAGAATTGTTCTTGCCGCTGAAGACGCCATGCACAGGATTGGCCGGTGTCCAATTGTAGTATGCAAACCGGTCCGGCTGGGTTGCATCTGGTTGTGCTGGTGTGTTGTACGCGTTGGATAATTGATAAATTCCCGAAAGACGCGCTAGAATCTGTAATGACTTCATTATTGCAGCCCGCTTTCCGGACCTTAAGGAACGTGATAAACGCGTGAAATCGAGAGCCAGATTCAGTACATGGAGCCGGAATTCATGCGCACTTATTCTGTAGTGCCGCTCCGAGCGTTGCGCCGAAATGAGATGTTGTAATTAATGGCTGTGCGCGACGCGCGGAATCAAGGGGCATTTACGTTTGCATGGTACAAGCCAGGGCGCGTGAAATTGCACCACGCTGACAGGCAACATTTGGGACCTTAAGGTTCTCCCTGTTGAACAGATTATAGTTGACTGCCGTAGTCGTAGGTTAGATGAAGCTCCAGGAAAGTATAGATGAGACAGTACCTACCGTATAGTTTGAGCGATCTGGTTTGTACGCGCAACGCTCGAAGTTTGTCTAGCTATGCGCAGAAATTAATTTTCGCAATAACGAATTATTGTAAACAATAGCACTCTTAGACTCTATCTACTTGCTCTGCTCTAAAAACGCTGTTTTAGTAGAAAATACCCCGCAAAAGTAAGGTTCGCACGCGCAAGCAGCATCCGATTATCCCGAATTCTGTGCTTCTTACTTCCTCTTCACTCTCGTATATCGTAGGGTCTTACATTAACTATATCCCTACCTGCAGCACGACTGACTATACGCAGGAGAGATAAATATACGCGGAATGCATAGTAAGATCTCTCTAAAAACTAAGCAAAGTATAAGGTATAAGAGTAAAGAGGTTTGTAAGTAAGTAAAGTACCTTACTACTTCTCTAACTTACTAGCTACTCTCTAACTCTATCTTACTATATTACTCTTTTTTCTTTTTCTTCTTAGCTAGTCTACTTTAGGCCTAGCATACTTGCTTAGCTTAGCTTACTTTCTAGCAGTATATATAGCTAGCTACTCTCTTCTCTTAGTAGACTCTTTATCTACTATTTTATCTTTAGTTAAATATAAGCACTTTTTATTAATCTAAGCTCTTTATACTTATAGTCTATCTTATATAATAGTAGACTAAAGTAAAAAATTACTCTTTGCAGGCTTTATAGCCTTAATTAACGCAAGTAGTTTCTTACTTATACTTAGTTATTATATAGAACCTTAGGTTATTAGCTCTTAGCTAAGTCTAGTAGCTTCTTTTATCTTCTCTTACTACTAGAATCTAGTCTCTGCTCTACTATATAGAGTATAGCTTAATGCTTATCTCTTTAGAAAGAACTTACTTTTTAAAGCTATTACTTATCTATCTATACTTACTATATGCAGTAAACTCTAGAAGTTTATATCTAAAGCTCTAGAAGCTTATTATTACTAGCTTACTAAAGCCTGCTATATATCTAAACTCTAGAAATTTATTATTGCTAGCTTATAGAGGCCTGCTACGTACCTAAAGCTCTAAGAAATATACTATTGCTAGCTTACTAAAGCCTACTATATATCTAGACTATAGAAGTTCTAGGCTTAAGAAGCTTCTAAAAAATTTAATGCGCATATAGCTACTTACTATCTACTATTATATACTAGCTATTATCTCTATAGCCTAAGGCGCTAGAAGAAAATTTTTCTTAGCCTTTTACTTAAGATTATATTATCTTGCTAGTATAGCGCTAGCTCTTTACCTTCTACTATATTAGAGTTATCTCTTACTATTTAGAATAGCTAATTACTACTATAACTACTACTACTAGCTAGAAACTTAACTATCTAACTCTCTTATATACTACTTACTCTTACTTACTTTCTCTCTATACTAGTATACTATAGCTAGTATAGCAAAAAAAGGTCTACATTTATTTAACTTAGAATTTTTTTTTTAAAAAAAAAAGTTATATTTTTGCTATTCTACGTAGTATAACTATAATATTTCTAATTAAGTTTAAGTTTTTTTTCTAGCGTACTTAATTAGGTTTAGTTTCTCTTCTAGTATATAT
>Ga0265780_10001682_pt1 | contig 30726 bp, 20 predicted proteins | sample P1T30metagenome_FD_192432 | JGI IMG/M metagenome (GOLD analysis project Ga0265780, IMG submission 192432) | Plant litter microbial communities from East Loma Ridge, Irvine, California - P1 T30 | ecosystem: Environmental > Terrestrial > Plant litter > Unclassified | place: USA: California... | reverse complement strand
TATGGCAGCTCAGCGACATGTACATCTCGAAGTTGTACTCGCCCTCGAGCGCCTTGATGGCATCGATGGTGTCCTGCTCGACCTTCGGCGGGTGGCCGCCGGTCCACAGCAGGGCCAGCACCAGCGAAGTGAATTCGTGACCCAGCGGCAAGCCGGCGAAGCGAAGCGAGGTCTGACTGCCGCTGCGCTGGACGCTGAACGACGGCTTGCGGGCGTCGTTGCCGTCGGTGCGCACGGTGATCTTGTCGGCGCGCAGCGACTGGATGGTCTGCAGCAGTTCGAGCGTCTGCTTGGAGGTGTCGCTGTCGTCCAGCGAGGCAACCAGTTCGAACGGTTGCTGCACACGCTGCAGGTAGGCGCCGAGTTGGGTCTTCAGGTCATTGTCAAGCACGCTCATGGTGGTTTCCTCGTTCGTATCGTCGTTAAGTCGTTAAAATTCTGGGCAAAGCCTGGCCCCGACGCATCGATTGTTCAATCGTGCATCCATCAAATTAGTAAATCTGGCGCGGCAAAATCGACTAGTTTGATCGCCTGTTTTTTGGGGCGGGATCAAGCGGCGCTTCAAGAGGTGGGGACACCGGCCGCCGCCACAATCGGGCTTTGGCTGATGTCCGCGTACAACTGGGTCCTACATACGGCTTGCTGCCGTGCTGCCGCCGTTGGTGGGCACGGCGTGCCTATGCCGGCCGCGCCCACCCTACCTCGATCTATTATTAGATCTTGCCGACCAGGTCCAGCGACGGCTTCAGGGTTTCAGCGCCTTCCGACCACTTGGCCGGGCAGACTTCGCCCGGGTGGGCGGCGACGTACTGGGCGGCCTTGACCTTGCGCATCAGTTCCGATGCGTCGCGGCCGATACCGTTGTCGTGCACTTCCATGACCTTGACCTGGCCTTCCGGATTGATCACGAAGGTACCGCGCAGGGCCATGCCTTCTTCTTCGATCATGACTTCGAAGTTACGGGCCAGGATGCCGGTCGGGTCGCCGATCAGCGGGTAGTTCACTTTCTTGATGGCTTCCGAGGTGTCGTGCCATGCCTTGTGGGCGAAGTGGCTGTCGGTCGACACGCCGTAGACTTTCACGCCCATCTTGGCGAATTCCGGCTGGAACGTGGCCAGGTCTTCCAGTTCGGTCGGGCAGACGAAGGTGAAGTCGGCCGGGTAGAACATCAGGACGGACCAGGTGCCTTTGAAATCGGCTTCGGTCAGGTCGACGAACTTGCCGTCATGGAATGCGGTTGCCTTGAACGGTTTGATCGTGCTGTTGATGAGGGACATGAAAGCTCCTGTTGTGGGGTTAAAAAACGTCAGGTGCGTACTATAACCCGCGCACACGCCAATGTGAAATTAATTGAACGGATTTTATCGATTGATTTTCGCTATCGGACTTGGATAGTCCCTACCTATCAGTTCAATTGCCCGGAAAACATAATGAAAAGCGCGCGCCGCGGCTCCAGCGGCGCGCTGCAGGATCAGGCCGGTGCGACGGCCTGCAGCGCCGGCTCGGTGCACGGAAGGGTCAGGCTGAAGGTGGCGCCCTGCCCTTGGGTGCTTGCGACGGTCAGCTGGCCGCCGTGCGAGGTCGCCAACTGGCGCGAGATGTACAGGCCCAGGCCCAGGCCCTTGGGTTCGCCGCTTTTGGCGCCACGCTCGTAGGGTTCGAAGATGCGTTCCAGGAAGTCGGGCGCGATGCCCTTGCCGTGGTCGGCGACGTCGATGCGCACGTTGAAGCCGCCGACGTTGCAGCTCTCCTTGTGCACGCTGAGTTCGATCTCGCCGCCGCCGCCGTAGCGCAAGGCATTCGTCAACAGATTGACGACAACCTGCTCGATGCGGAATTCGTCCCACCAGCCTTCGACCGGCGGATGCGGTTCCAGCACCAGGTTGCAGCCGGCCGCCGCGGCCGCCAGAGACAGGTCGTTGACCACCCGCTCCAGCAGCCCCATCAGCTCGACCCTGGCCGGCCGGATCGACAGCGTGCCGCTCTTCATGCGCGAGACGTCGAGCATGTCGTCGATCAGGCGGATCATCGACTTGATCTGGCGCTCGTCGCGCTTGATCATCGTGCCCATCTGGTCGGCATTGAAGGCCGGCAGGTTGCCGCGCTTGAGCTGCAGGCTGCGCATCTGGGTTTCCAGGAACAGCGTATTGAGCGGCGTGCGCAGCTCGTGCGCCACCAGCGACATGAATTCGTCGCGCATGCGCAGCGAGCGCTGCAGCTCGCCCTGGGTGGCGTTCAGTTCGCGCAGCAGGACCTCCTGCTCGCGCCGGCTGCGCTCGAGCGCCTCCATCTGGCGCCGCATCTCGCGCCGCTGCTGGTCCAGCGTGACGAACACGTTGACCTTGCTGCGCACCGCGTCCGGATCGAGCGGCTTGTACAGGAAGTCGACCGCGCCCGTTTCATAGCCCTTGAAGGCGTAGTTCAGCTCGCGGCCGGCGGCGGACACGAAGACGATCGGGATGTTGCGCGTGCGCTCGGTACCGCGCATCAGCTCGGCCAGTTCGAAGCCGTCCATGCCCGGCATCTGCACGTCGAGGATGGCCAGCGCGAATTCGTGCTCGAGCAGCAGCGACAGCGCTTCCTCCCCCGACGAGGCCTGGTAGACGATGCGCTGCTCGTCGCGGATGACGGCGTCGAGGGCGCGCAGGTTTTCCGGCAGGTCGTCGACGATCAGGAGTTTGCTTGGGTCTTTGGCGCCCGTGATCATGATAGTGTCTCCAACAGGGGCAGCAAGGCACGGATGCGTGCCAGCGGCAGCACCAGGTGCGGGTTGCAACGGCGGATCGCTTCCAGGGGCATGGTGGCCACCTGGGCATCCATCGGGTCTTGCACGACGGTGAAACCGCCGCAGGCGCGGATGCGGGCCATGCCGTCCGCGCCGTCGTGGTTGGCGCCGGTCAGCAGGATGCCCAGCAGGCCGTCGCCATAGGCTTCCGCACTGGATTCCATCAGCAGGTCGATCGCGGGCCGCGCGTAGTGCACCGGCGGCTCGCAACTGAGCGAGAATGTGAAATCGCGCTCCACCGACAAATGGTAACCCGAACCGGCAAAGTATACCGTGCCGGCGGCGATGGCTTCCTTGTCGACGGCTTCGCGCACCGGCACCGGCAGGCGTTCGTCGAACAGCTCGGCCAGGCGGCTGTCGCGATCCTGCGGCAGGTGCAGGATGCAGAACACCGGCGGCTTGAGGCCTTCCGGCAGCGCCGGCAGCAGCTGGATCAGCGCGTCGACGCTGCCGGCCGAGCCGCCGATGACGACGGCGTCCACGCGGCGCCCGTCGAGGGCCGCGCGCAGGACGCCGTCGTCAGCGGAGGCACTGCGGGCGGCGCCGGCGCTCATGGGCCCACCTTGCGGAACACGCGCTCGCGCCTGGCCAGCGGCTCGAAGCGGTGGGCGTAGCTGGAAAAGTCGATGCTCTCCTTGCTGCCCAGTCCCAGGAAGCCGCGGTGCACCAGCGATTCGTGGAACAGGCCCAGCACCCGGTCCTGCAGGCGCCGGTTGAAGTAGATCATCACGTTGCGGCAGCTGATGAAATGGGTTTCGGCGAACACGCTGTCGGTGGCCAGGCTGTGATCGGCGAAGGTCACGTTCTCCACCAGTCCACGGTCGAACAGCGCCCCGCCGTAGGCCGCCGTGTAGTAATCGGAAAACGCGCGCTTGCCGCCCGCCTTCTGGTAGTTCTCGGTGTAGGCGCGCATGCGGTCGAGCGGCATCACGCCGCGCCGCGCGGCCTCCAGCGACTCCGGATTGATGTCGGTCGCGTAGATCAGGCTGCGTTCGAGCAGGCCTTCCTCGTGCAGCAGGATGGCCATCGAATACACTTCCTCGCCGGTGCTGCAGCCGGCCACCCAGATCTTCAGCGACGGATAGGTTTGCAGGAAAGGCACCACCTGGCGCCGCAGCGCGAGGTAGTACTCTGGATCGCGGAACATCTCCGTCACCGGAATGGTCAGGAACTGCAGCAGTTGCGCGAACGCGGCCGGGTCGTGCATCACGCGCGCCTGCAGGCCGGAGACGGTGTCGCACTCCATCACGCGCATGGCGGCCAGCACGCGGCGCTTCTGCGAGGCGCCGGTGTAGTCGCGGAAGTCGTAGTTGTACTTGAGGTACACCGCTTCCACCAGCATGCGCAGTTCGATGTCGATGTCGTTCGGCTGTTTATTCACTTGAGTCAAATCCGCTCCATCGTCGGCATCCATACGCGCAGCAGCGAGTAGAGCCGGGTCAGGTCGATCGGCTTGGCCAGGTAATCGTTGGCGCCGGCCGCCAGGCACTGCTCCTGATCATCCTTCATCGCCTTGGCGGTGATGGCGATGATCGGCAGGCGCGCGAAACGCGCGTTCTGGCGGATGCGGCGCGTGGCTTCCAGGCCATCCATGCCGGGCATCATCACGTCCATCAGCACCAGGTCGATATTCTCCACCTCGTCCAGTTTGGCGATCGCCTCGAAACCGTTGCGGCCGACCACCACGTTGGCGCCGCGCTGCTCCAGCGCCGAGGTCAGTGCGAACACGTTGCGCACGTCGTCGTCGACCAGCAGGATGGTGCGGCCTTCGAACACGCGGTCGCGCCCACGCACCGTCTTGAGCATGCTCTGGCGCTCCGTCGACAATTGCGACTCCACCTTGTGCAGGAACAGCGTCACTTCGTCCAGCAGGCGCTCCGGCGAGCGCGCACCCTTGATGATGATCGAGCGCGAATACTTCGACAGCTCCGCTTCCTCGTCGCGCGTCAGGTTGCGGCCGGTGTAGACGATGACTGGCGGGAAGGAGCACAGTTCTTCCTGCGACATGCGCTGAAGCAACTCGTTACCCTGCATGTCGGGCAGCTTCAAGTCGATGATCATGCAGTCGAAAATCTGCGAGCGCAACAGGTCGAGCGCTTCGCCGCCCGAGCCTACCGCGGAAATTTCGACGTCATTGTCGGCGATCAGCTGGACCACGCTGTCGCGCTGGCGTTCGTCGTCCTCGACCAGCAGCACGCGCTTGAGTTGCTGCGTGGATTTCTCCTTCAGCTTCACGAAGACGTCTTCCAGCTGCTCGCGCGAGGTCGGTTTCAGCGCATAGCCGATCGCGCCCAGGTGCAGCGCCTCGCCGCCGTTTTCCATGCTCGAGACCACGTGCACCGGGATGTGGCGGGTCTCCGGACTGTCCTTCAGTTGCTGCAGCACCGACAGGCCGGAGCGGTCCGGCAGGCGCATGTCGAGCAGGATCGCGTCCGGGTTCTCGCTGGACGCCAGTTCCAGGCCTTCCTCGGCGCGCAGGGCGACCAGGCAGCGGAAGTCCATGTCGTGCGCCAGGTTGTACAGGATGCGCGCGAATTCCGGCTCGTCCTCGATCACCAGCACGGTGCGGGTGCCGCCGGCGGGCTGGCCGCGGTCGTCCGGGAAGCTCGGTGCATCGAACGCGGGCGCCGGTTCCGCCGTTGCCGCCGCCGGTCTTGCGGCAGGGGCAGGCTGGCGCACCGGCGGCGCGGCATGCACCAGTTGCGGCGCCGCCGGCGGCGTGGCCGACACGGTGCCGTTGCGCGGCAGGCTGAGCGTGAAGGTGCTGCCCTGGCCCGGCGCGCTGGAAAGTAGCAAGGTGCCGCCCAGCAGCGCGGTCAGGTCGCGCGAGATCGACAGGCCCAGGCCGGTGCCGCCGTACTTGCGCGCGGTCGAGCCGTCGGCCTGGTGGAAGGCATCAAAGATGCGTTCCTGCTGGTCCTGGGCGATGCCGATGCCGGAATCCTGCACCGCGAACTGGATCCAGCCGTCCGCGGTCGCGCTCACCGTCAGGGCGACGCGGCCGCTGTCGGTGAATTTCACGGCGTTCGACAGCAGGTTCTTCAGGATCTGTTCGAGGCGCTGGCGGTCGGTGTGCACGGCCAGCGGCACGTCGGGCGCGACCTCGACCGTGAATTCCAGGTCCTTCTGGCGCGCCAGCGGTTCGAAGGTGCGCGCCATGCCTTCGACCACGCGGCGCAGCGGCAGGTCTTCCGGCACCAGTTCCAGCTTGCCGGCTTCGACCTTGGAAATGTCGAGGATGTCGTTGATCAGGTTCAGCAGGTCGTTGCCGGCCGAATAAATGGTCTGGGCGAAACGCACCTGCTCGTCGTTCAAATTGCCGCCCGCGTTGTCGGACAGCAGCTTGGCCAGGATCAGCGAGCTGTTCAGCGGCGTGCGCAGTTCGTGCGACATGTTGGCCAGGAACTCGGACTTGTAGCGGCTGGCGCGTTCCAGCTCCAGCGCGCGGTCACGCAATTGCTCCTGGGCTTGCACCAGCGCGCTGTTCTTCATGTCCAGGCTGGTGGCCTGCTCGGCCAGCTGCTCGTTGGTCTGCTCCAGCTCGGCCTGCTGGTTTTCCAGCGCCGACTGCGATTCTTCCAGCGCGCGCGACTGCTCTTCGAGCTCCTCGTTGGCGGTGCGCAGTTCTTCCTGCTGCACCTGCAGTTCCTCGTTCAGCGCCTGCTGCTCTTCCAGCGCCACCTGCAGGCGCTGGCGGTACAGCACGGCCGCCACCGACGAGCCGACCGCCGGGCCGATCAGTTCCATGAATTCGGTGTCGCGCTCGCGCACCGGGTGCAGGAAACCGATCTCGATCACGCCCTTGATCTTGCCGTGGTTCGAGATCGGCGCGATCAGGAGTTCGCGCGGCGACGCGTCGCCCAGGCTGGAACCGACCTTGATGTAGTCCGGCGGCAGGTCGCGCAGCGTCACGATGCGGTTCTGGTTGGCCGCCTGGGCCGCCAGCGATTCGTTCGGCTGGATCTTCTTGTTGCGCTCGGTATCCTCGTGCGCGAAGCCGTAGGCGCCGACGCGGGTCAGGGCACCATCCTCGCTGCGCACGTACATGGAGGCCACCACGCCGCCCAGGTAGCGCACCACGTAATCCAGCACGGCGCCGGCCAGCGGTTCCAGTTCGTGCAGGTTCGAGCTCTTGCCGGCCAGCTCGGCCTGGCCGGTGCGCAGCCAGTCCTGGTGGCGCAGCAGCGCGTTGTGTTCGGCCTCGTGGGCCAGCGTCTCGTTATACGAACCCGAGAGCTTGAGCAGTTCGCGCCGGCCGAACAGCGCCAGCAGGCCGGCCACGGTCAGGCTGAACAGCAAAAAGGCCGCGACCGACCAGCCGATCACCGAGCGCGACGACGCGTTGCGCTGCTGCAGCAGGGTCTGCTCGGACTCGATGAAGTCGGCGAACTGGCGCCGTACCTCGTCGGTCAGCACCTTGCCGCGGCCGCTGCGGATGATGTCGATGATGTCGTTGGCCTTGCCGCGGCGCGCGATCATCTCGTCGGCGAACAGCTGCCACTGGCGCAGCGCGTTCTGGATACGCTCGATGCGGGTGACCTGGGTCGGGTTGTCGACCACCAGGGTCTTCAGGCCGGCGATGTCGCTGTCCAGCTTGGCCTTGCCCAGGGTGTACGGGGCCAGGAAGTCGCTCGACCCGGACAGCAGGTAGCCGCGCATCGAGGCTTCCATGTCGGCCGACAGGCGGCTGGTCTCGTTGGCGCGGCCGATCACGTGCTCGGAATGTTCCACCCAGCTCAGGACGTTGATCAGGTAGGTGATGATCCCGACGAATACCAGCGCGCTGAGGACGCCCATGGCCAGCGGCATGGCGACGTTGCGCGTCAGGATTTGTCGGAACTGGGTGCTGTCGATACTCGTGCCAGGCATGCTTTTACGCGACTCGTTCTGAAAAAAATATCCAAAGTGTAACGCACTTGCCTTCGGAGGCGCGTTCTTTTGAGCTATTTTTTTCTCTTCAGCCGTATATTTACATGCCGATGACTACCGTTGACTGCGTGTTGCCATCAAGTAAGGCGCAGTACGGCTCCGTTTGTTCGACGCCACCTCTTCCGGCCGCCCCTGCGCCACGATCGTACCGCCGGCCTCGCCCGCGCCCGGACCGACGTCGATCACCCAGTCGCAGCCGGCCACCACGCGCATCGTGTGCTCGACCATGACGACGGTGTTGCCGGCGTCGACCAGGCGGTGCAGCTGGGCCATCAGGCGGTCGGCGTCGAGCGGATGCAGGCCGGTGGTCGGCTCGTCGAGCACATACAAGGTGCCGCCGCGGCCGGCGCGCTGCAATTCCGTGGCCAGCTTGATGCGCTGGGCCTCGCCGCCCGACAGCTCGGTCGCGCTCTGGCCCAGGCGCAAATAGCCCAGGCCGACCTCGCGCAAGACCTGCAGCGGCCGCGCCACCGCCTCGTCCTCCTCGAAAAAGGCGTGGGCCTCGTCGACGGTCATGCCCAGCACCTCGGCGATGTTGCGCTCTTTATAGTGCACGGCCAGGGTGTCGGCGTTGTAGCGCGCGCCGCCGCAGGTCGGGCATGGCGCGTAGACGCTGGGCAGGAACAGCAGCTCGACCATCACCTGGCCCTCGCCCGCGCAATGCTCGCAGCGGCCCTTGGCGACGTTGAAGGAAAAGCGGCCGGCGTCGTAGCGCCGCTTCTTCGCCTGCGCCGTAGCGGCGAACAGCTTGCGCACCTGGTCGAACAGGCCGGTATAGGTGGCCAGGTTCGAGCGCGGCGTGCGCCCGATCGGCTTCTGGTCGACCCGCACCAGGCGCTTCACGCCGGCCATGCCCTCGACGATGCGGCCTTCGGTCGGGATGGCCTCGTCGCGCTCCAGCCCCGGGTCCTCGTCCGGCTCCTCCTCCGGCGCGGCCTGGCCCAGCGCGGCGGTGACCAGCTCGACCAGTACCTGGCTGACCAGGCTCGACTTGCCGGAACCCGATACGCCGGTCACGGCCGTCATCACGCCCAGCGGGAATTTCACGGCCAGGTCGTGCAGGTTGTTGCGGCTCACGCCTTCCAGGCGCAGCCAGCCGCTCGGCTCGCGCAGTGCGCGCGGCTCGGGCTGCGCCTCGTTGAACAGGTAGCGCCGCGTGTGCGAGGCCTCGACCTCGCGCAAGCCGTCCGGCGCGCCGCTGTACAGGATCCGGCCACCGCCCTCGCCCGCCGCCGGGCCGACGTCGACGATCCAGTCGGCATGGCGGATCACGTCCAGCGCGTGTTCCACCACGAACAGCGAGTTGCCGGCCGCCTTCAGGCGCGCCAGCGCATCCAGCAGGGCTTCGGTATCGGCCGGATGCAGGCCGGCCGAGGGTTCGTCCAGCACATACACCACGCCGAACAGGTTCGAGCGCACCTGGGTCGCCAGGCGCAGGCGCTGCAATTCGCCCGGCGACAGCGTCGGCGTGCTGCGCTCCAGCGCCAGGTAGCCCAGGCCCAGGGCCAGCATCACCTCCAGGCGCGCGCACAGGTCGGCGGCGATGCGCTGGGTGACGATCATCTGTTCCGGGTGCTTGGCGGCCTTTGGCTTGCCGTCGCCCCTGGCGAAGGGTGCCATCAGCTTCGCCATGCGTTCCAGGGGCATGCGCGACAGCTCGGTGATGTCCAGGCCGGCGAAGGTGACCGACAGCGCCTCCGGGCGCAGGCGCTTGCCGCGGCAGGTCGGGCACTCGGTACTGACCATGTAGCGCGCCACCCGCTTCTTCATGGTGGCGCTTTCGGTATTCGCGAAGGTCTGCAGCACGTAGCGGCGCGCGCCGGTAAAGGTGCCCTGGTAGCTGGGCGTGTCCTTGCGCTTCAGCGCCCGTTTCGTCTCCTCGGGCGTGAGGCCGGCGTAGACCGGGACGGTCGGGGTCTCGTCGGTGAACAGGATCCAGTCGCGGTCCTTCTTCGGCAAGTCGCGCCAGGGCGTGTCGACGTCGTAACCCATCGTGACCAGGATGTCGCGCAGGTTCTGGCCGTGCCAGGCCGGCGGCCAGGCCGCCACCGCGCGCTCGCGGATCGTGAGACTGTCGTCCGGCACCAGCGACTGTTCGGTGACTTCGTACACGCGGCCCAGGCCCGAACACTGCGGGCAGGCGCCTTCCGCGGTGTTCGGGGAAAAGGATTCGGCGTACAGCAATTCCTGGCCGGGCGGGTAGTCGCCGGCGCGCGAATACAGCATGCGCAGGGAGTTCGAGAGCGTGCTGACACTGCCCACCGAGGAGCGCGTGGTCGGCGTGCCGCGCTGCTGCTGCAGGGCGACCGCCGGCGGCAGCCCGTCGATGTCGTCGACTTCGGGCACCGGCATCTGGTGGAACAGGCGGCGCGCATACGGCGACACCGATTCCAGGTAGCGCCGCTGCGCCTCCGCGTACAGGGTGCCGAAGGCCAGCGAGGACTTGCCGGAACCCGAGACGCCGGTGAACACGACCAGCGCGTCGCGCGGGATGTCGAGGTCGACATTCTTGAGATTGTGCTCGCGGGCGCCGCGCACGCGGACGTGGCCGGGCAGGCCGGCCTTGGAGGGGGTGGGGGTGGCGTCTTGGGTGTGTTCGGGCTTGCGGCGCATCGTCGCTCCGGAAATTAGCGGGATGGCATGATTACAGCGTATGTGGCGGGATGCGTGCGGTGCGGTGACGCACCTATAGCGTCGCTCCTGCGTAGGCAGGAGCCCAAGTTGCACGCAGCCAGCCAGCGCATGTGCCAGTGGCCTGCACAAAACTTGGGTCCCTGCCTTCGCAGGGACGACGGGGATCAGGGAATCAAGCGCTCCGCCCGCAACGCCGTGAACAGGTCGAAGAACGAATCCTCGGTCGCCTGCCAGGCCGCGAAGCCCAGCCGGCGGCTGTTGGCCATGTCGGTCATCACCTCGAGCGGACGCCCCAGGTCCAGGTCCGTGTGCCACGGCGAGATCAAACGCCCCAGGTTGGCCTCGACCAGGTTGTGCTTGCGCGCGATGCCAGCCCAGACGTCCTGGTCGTTCGCCATGATCTGCTCCAGCGGCTGGGTCTCGCCGCTGAAGCCGGCCGCCTGCACGCCGAACCAGGCCGCCAGGCGGCGCCACAGCCAGCTCCAGCGGAAATAGTCGCCGTTGGTGATGTTGAAGGCTTCGTCTTTCGCGGCGTCCGTATCCGCGGCCCAGCGCAGCTGCCTGGCCAGCATGCGCGCGTCGGTCACGTCCGACAAGCCGTTCCACTGCGCTTCCGAACCCGGGAACTGGAAGGGGCGCCCGGTTTCCTTGCAGATCGAGGCGTACACGGCCAGCGTGGTGCCCAGGTTCATCGCATTGCCGACCGCCAGCCCGATGATGGTGTGCGGACGGTGCACGGTCCAGGTGAAGCGGTCGCGCGCGGCGGCGGCGTAGACCTCGTCTTCCTGCGCGTAATAGAAATTGTCCAGGTCCAGGCGCGGCTGCGCTTCGCGCAGCGGCGTGTCCGGCAGCGTGCCCGAGCTGGCATAGGCGTCGAAGGGGCCTAGGTAGTGCTTCAGGCCGGTCACCAGCGCCACGTGGCGCAGCGATTTCTTGGGCGCCAGCGTGTCCAGCAGGTTGCGCACCATGGCGGCGTTGACGCGGATGTTCTCGGCCTCGCTGGCCTGGCGCATCCAGGTGGTGATGAAGACGTGGGTCGGGGCGACGTCCGCCAGCGCCGCCTCCAGCACGGCGGTGTCGAGCAGATCGGCGGCCACCGGGATCAGGCCCGGCAGGTCGCGCGGCGGCGTGCGCGCCAGGCCATACACCGTCCAGCCGTGGCCCAGCAGTTCGCGGGCGGTGTAGCGGCCGCCGATGCCGCTGGCGCCGACCACCAGTGCGCTTCGTTGCATGATGTATTCCTTGGAGTGCTTGTCAAAAGCCTATTGTGCCCTGTTTCGCGAAGTGGCGTTGTCCACCTGCCCCATGCCCGCGCCGCCCTCGCCTGCCAGCGTTTCCAGGCGTTCGCGCAGGGCGCGCATCGGGTCGCCCCCTGCGAAACGGGCCGCCACCTGGCCGCACTGGCGCGCCAGGTCCGCGTTGCCGACCAGGCGCCCAAGCACCGCGGCAAGCCGTGATTCGCTGACGCGCGCTGCCGGCAGGCTGGCCCCCACGCCCAGCGCCACCACGCGCGCCGCATTGTCGAACTGGTCGTGGGCCAGCGGCACCACCAGTTGCGGCGTGCCGGCGCGCAAGGCCTCGGCCGTGGTGCCGATGCCGCCATGGTGGGCCAGGGCCGCCACCCGCGGCAGCAGGCGGCGCAGCGGCACGTATTCCTGCCACAGGATGCTCGCGGGCAGGCCGGCCGGCATCTGCTCGCGGTGCGCGCTGAGGAAGATTGCGCGCAAGCCGAGCCGCACGACCGCACCCTGCGCCGCCCGGAAATAATCGGCGGCCTGGAAGTTGCCGGTGCCGTGGGTGAACACGACCGGCGCCGGCCCCGCCGCCAGGAAGGCCGTCAGTTCCGGCGCCAGCTGCGCATCCGGTTTCGGGTCGAACAGGGGAAAGCCGGCGCGGTAGATCGGCCGGGGCCAGTCGGGCTGGGTCGGCGCGAACCATTCTGGAAACAAGGTTACCGACAGGTCGGCCAGGCCGAACAGGTCGGTCAGCAGGCTGGCCATCGGCGCCCGGCCGCGCGCCAGCCGCGCCGCGTTCACTTCCGGCAGCGCGACCGGATCGACGAAGCTTTTCGCGCCCCAGCGCCACAAGGCCCGGCGCGCCGCGAACGGCACCCAGGACGGCACGCGCCAGGGGCCGACCAGCAGCGGGTCGTGCACGGTGGGCAGATTCTGCGGGGCGAGGTAGGCGGCGGCCACCTTCAAGCCCGGGCGCGTGGCGCGGCACAGGTCGGCCTCGGGCAGCGCCAGCGGGTGCACCAGCAGCACCAGCTGTTCGTCCCGCGGCAAGGCGTCGATAAAGGGAAGGATGCGTCCCATCCCGGGACGCGTGGCGCGCCAGACCACGCCGAAGCCGCGCGTCGGATGCCACAGGTCGGGGTCGTGCAGCACGGCTTCGTCGGCGGGCAGGCCGGTGAAATCCAGGCCGCTGCCGGCCACGAAGGGCGCGTGCTGGCGAGGGGCCAGGAAGCTGACGCGGTGGCCGGCATCGCGCAGGGCCAGCGCCATCGCCATGAAGGGGAACAGGTCGCCGGCCGAGCCGATGGTGACGACGACGAAATGGATGGGGGATCGGATGCCGCTCTCCTTGGTGCGAACACGGGACGACTTTACGCGAAATCGTGGGCGCCTGCCGACACGCCACGCATGTGCGCGCTACCCAATGAGCATCCGCAAGCGTCAGCTCGACAGTTCGCGATACGGTGGGCCATCCGATCCGCATGACCTGACAAGGAGTCCACGATGGACCGCGTCGCGACCAGCTTCACGGGGGCAGTGCAGCGCCTTGCCCTGGCCGGTACCTTCCTGCTCGCGGCGCTGCTGGCCGGCTGCGGCGGCAGCGATCGCCCTACGCCGCCCGCGCCACCGCCACCGCCGCCCCTTTCACTCGACGAGCAGCTCACCGGCACGCTCGCACAACAGGGCTTCACCGGCGCCGCCGAACAGCAGCTCGAGAAGCGTCTCGGCCGCCCGCTCGACTTCAAGATGGCCGGCCTGGGTCTGTTGCTGTTCTTCGATCCGGTCACCAGCCTGCACAACGACAATTCCTGCGCCGCCTGCCATTCGCCCAGCCACGGCTACGGGGACACGCAATCGATCGCGATCGGCATCCAGAACAACCTGCTGGTCGGACCGGGCCGCGAAGGCCCGCGCAACCGGCGCCGCTCGCCCATCATCCTCAACACCGGCTTCTACCCCAGGCTGATGTGGAACGGCCGCTTTTCCGCACCCTCCGGCGACCCCTTCGACAACTCGCTCGGCTTCCTCTTCCCGCAGCCGGAAGGCACGGCGCTGTTCCGCCCCAACGATCCGCTGGTGAAACACCTGCTGGTGGCCCAGGCCTTCCTGCCGACGACGGAACTGGTCGAGGAAGCCGGCTTCACCGGCATCCGTGACGGCCTCGATCCGCGCTACTTCCAGTTCGACGACGGCAAGGGCGACACCTGCCCCAGCATGGACGCCGGCGGCTTTCGCAACGAGCCGATCCGCGCGCGCGTGGTGCAGCGCCTGAACGCCACCCCGGCGTACGTGCAGAAATTTGGTGAAGTCTTCGACGAGGTGCGCGCCGGCGGCCCGATCGACTACGCCATGCTGGCGCGCGCGCTGGCCGAATACGAATTCATATTAAAAGGCGCCAATGCCCCGATCGACCATTTCGCACGCGGCGAGCACGACGCCCTGAGCGACCAGGAAAAGCGCGGCGCGCTGCTGTTCTTCGGCAAGGCCAATTGCGTGGCCTGCCACGCGGTGGGCGGCAAGTCCAACGAGATGTTCAGCGACTTCGGCACGCACAACATCGGCGTGCCGCAGATCGCGCCCGTGTTCGGGCTCGGGACCGGCAACGTCATCTTCGACGGTCCCGGCGAGGACGAGGATTACGGCCTCGAACAGGTCACCGGGCTGGCCGGCGACCGCTACCGCTTCCGCACCTCGCCGCTGCGCAACGTGGCGTTGCAGCCGGCCTTCTTCCACAACGGCGCCTTCACCAGGCTGGAAGACGCGGTGCGCCACCACCTGGACGTGCAGGCCTCGCTGCGCAACTACGATGCCAAGCGTGCCGGCGTGGCGCCGGACCTGGCCCAGCGCATGGCGCCCATCGCGAAGGTCGCGGCCAGTGTCGACCCGCTGCTGCGCAAGCCGACGCGCCTGTCCACCCAGGAATTCGAGGACCTGGTGCAGTTCGTGCGCAACGGCCTGCTCGACCAGGGCTCGCTGCCGGCGCTGGCCTGCACCCACGTGCCGGCGTCGCTGCCGAGCGGCATGCCGCTGCCGAAGTTCGAGGGTTGTCCACGCTAGTGCAAGGAGCCCTGAAAAACCGTAGCGAGCGGAAGCAGTGTTGGTCGAGAAGCGCAGCTGTACGGATGTACAGCGAGCATCGCAGGCCGACAATGCGACCGGTCCGCCGGTGCGGCGCAGTAGGTTTGTCAGGGCTCCGACTAATCCGCCTTGAAGTTCTGTCCTAACGACATCGGTTTATTCAGCAGGATCGTCTGCGGATTGCGGCAAATGATCACCAGCACCACGATGGTCGCCAGGTAAGGCAGCATCGACAGGAATTCGGAGGGAATCGCGATGCCCAGTCCCTGGCCGTGGAACTGCAGCACCGTCACGCCGCCGAACAGGTAGGCGCCCAGCAGCAGGCCGCGCGGCTTCCAGGTGGCGAACACCACCTGGGCCAGCGCGATCCAGCCGCGGCCCGCCGTCATGCCCTCGACCCACATCGGGGTCAGGGCCAGCGACATGTAGGCGCCGCCCAGGCCGGCCAGTGCGCCGCCGAACAGCACGGTCGCGTAGCGCAGTTTGATGACCGACATGCCGATCGCATGGGCCGAATGCGGCGCCTCGCCCACCGCACGGATCAGGAGGCCGACGCGGGTGCGCGCCAGCACCCAGCCGGCCACGGCCACCAGCAGCAGCGACAGGTAGACCAGCGCGTCGAAGCGGAACAGCAAGGGGCCGACAAAGGGCAGGTTGGAGAGCACGGGAATGGCCAGGTGCGGCAGCGGCGCCACGGTCTGGCCGACCAGGTCGCGCCCGAGGAAGGCCGACAGGCCCAGGCCGAACAGGGTCAGCGCCAGGCCGGTGGCGACCTGGTTGGTCTGCAGGGTCAGCACCAGGAAGGCGAACACCAGCGCCATGCCCGCGCCGGCCGCCAGCGAGGCCAGCAGGCCCAGCGTCATTGACCCGGTATGCAGGGCGGTCGAGAAGCCGGCCACCGCGCCCACCAGCATGAGACCCTCGAGCCCGAGGTTGATGACGCCGGAGCGTTCGGCCACCAGTTCGCCGGTCGAGGCCAGCACCAAGGGGGTGGCGGCGCCGGCGGTGCTGGCCAGGAAGGCGATTACGTAATCAGGATTCACGGGCGGTCTCCAGGGGAACGGCGGGGTCGTTGGCGGACGCGGCGGCGGGTTCGATGGCGGGTGCAACTGCGGCGTCGAACCCGCGCGTGCGCGGCTTGAAGCGGTAATGGATGAACAGATCGGCGGCCAGCAGGTAGAACAGCAGCAGCCCCTGGAACAGGCCGGTGATGGCCGAGGGCAGTTGCAGTTCGATCTGGGCCGATTCGCCGCCGATGTAGAGCAGCGACATCAGGAGCGAGGCCAGCAGCACACCGAGCGGATGCAGGCGCCCGACGTAGGCCACGATGATGGCGGCAAAACCGTAGCCCGGGGACACCGAAGGCTGCAGCTGGCCGAGCGGCCCGGCCACCTCCCCCACCCCGGCCACGCCGGCCAGCGCGCCGCTGACCATGAAGGCGAACCAGACGTTCTTCGGTTCGGAAAAGCCGGCGTACAGGGCGGCCGCCGGCGCCATGCCGCTGACCTGCATGCGGTAGCCGGCAAAGGTGTGGCGGCAGAAGAACCAGGCGCCCGCCACCGCCAGCAGCGACAGCAGGAAGGCGGCGTTCACGCGCAAGCCTTCCTTCAGGAGCGGCAGCAAGGCGCTGTCGCCGAACATCTTCGATTGCGGGAAATTGAAGCCGGCCGGGTCGCGCAGCGGGCCGTGCACCAGGTAGCCCAGGAACAAATAGGCCACGTAGACCAGCATCAGGCTGACCAGGATTTCGCTGGTGTTGAAGCGGGTGCGCAGCAGCGCCGGCACGGCGGCCCAGGCCAGGCCGCCGAGGGCACCGGCCAGGATCATCAGCGGCAAAACCATCGGCTGCAACCCGGGCGCCTCGACGCCGTCGAACTGCAGCGCCACCCAGCCGGCCGCCACCGCACCCATGGTCAGCTGGCCGTCGGCGCCGATGTTGTGGACGTTGGCGCGAAAGCCGATCGCCAGCCCGACGCCGCACAGGATGAGCGGCGTCGCCTTGAGCAGCAGCTCGCCCATGCCGTACTCGCTCGTGAGCGGCTTGATGAAGTAGACGTAAAAGGCGTGCAGCGGTTCCTGGCCGAGGGACAGGAACAGCAGCGAACCGGTGGCCAGCATGGCCAGGGCCGCGATCAGCGGCGAGGCCAGCATCATGGCGCGCGAGGGCGCGGGTCGGGCTTCAAGCCGGGACATGATCGGCTCCTTCGTTGGCAAGGGCGTCGAATTCCCCGCTCATCCACACCCCGATCTGGTTCACGCTGGTGGACGCCACCGGCACCGCGCGCGACAGCCGGCCCTTGGCCAGCACCGCGATCCGGTCGCACATCATGAACAGTTCGTCCAGCTCCTCGGACACCACCAGCACCGCCACGCCCTTGTCGCGCAAATCGATGATGGCCTGGCGGATCAGCATGGCCGCGCCGATGTCGACGCCCCAGGTCGGCTGGGCCAGCACCATGACTTGCGGCGCCAGCCCGACCTCGCGGCCGACGATGAACTTCTGCAGGTTGCCGCCCGAGAGGCTGGATGCCGCCGCCTCCGCACCGCCGCACTTGACCTTGAAGCGTTCGATGACGCCAGAGGCAAAGGCGCCCACCGCGCCGCGCCGCAGCAGGCCACCCTTCACCATGCCGGCGCCTGGCGCCAGGTAGCCGGTCAGCAGCGCATTCTCGGCCAGCGACAGCGCCGGCACCGCGCCGCGCCCGAGCCGTTCTTCCGGCACGAAGCCCAGGCCCAGGCGCCGGCGCGCGGCCGGGTCCAGCCGGCCGGCGTCGCGGCCGAGGAGGCGGATGCTGCCGGCCCGGGGCGAGATCAATTCGCCCGAAATCGCCTTCAACAGCTCCTGCTGGCCGTTGCCCGAGATGCCGGCCAGGCCGACGATCTCGCCGGCGCGCACGTCCAGGCTGATGTCGTGCAGCTGCGTGCCGAAGGGGTCGCTGCTGGCCAGGTCGAGGCGGTCGATGGCCAGGCGCACCTCGCCCGGCGCGCGCGAGACCAGGCTGCAGGTCGGCAGGTCGCCGCCGATCATCAGTTCGGCCAGCGACTGCGCGGTTTCCTGCTTCGGCACGGCGGTGCCGGACACGCGGCCGGCGCGCAGCACGGTGGCCTTGTCGCACAGGGACTGGATCTCGTCGAGCTTGTGGCTGATGTACAGGATGCTGACGCCTTCCGCCGCCAGTTGGCGCAGCGAGACGAACAGCTTTTGCACCGCATCCGGGGTGAGGACCGAGGTCGGCTCGTCCATGATCAACAGGCGCGGCGACTGCAGCAGGCAGCGCACGATCTCGACGCGCTGGCGCTCGCCCACCGACATGCTGTGCACGCGCTTGTCCGGATCGAGCGGCAAGCCATATTGCTCGGAGACGGCGCGGATGCGCGGCGCCAGCTGGGCCGGCGTGGTCTTTTCGTCGAGGGCCAGTGCGATGTTCTCGGCCACGGTAAGCGTTTCGAACAGCGCGAAGTGCTGGAACACCATGCCGATGCCCAGCCGGCGCGCACTGGACGGCGACGCGATCTGCACCTGCCGCCCTTCCCACATGATCTCGCCGCCATCGGGCCGAGTCACGCCGTAGATGATCTTCATCAAGGTGCTCTTGCCGGCGCCGTTCTCGCCCAGCACCGCGTGGATCTCGCCGGGCATCACGGTCAGGTCGACGCCGGCGTTGGCCACCACCGATGGATAACTCTTCGAAATGCCGAGCAACTGCAGGCGCGGCTCGACGCGTTGCGCTTCTGTGTTCAAGGGATGCTCCATGGGTGGTGGACTCGACATGGGAGCATTGCAAGGTCCATGCCATCCACGCGCAGCACAAGTTGTATACAAAACGCACCAGTCCGGGTCGACAATCTCACCAGCAATGCACAGCCGCGCGCCAAGTTCGCGCGTGCGCACCCTTTTACGATTGTGAAACCTGAGCACGATTCCTGCTACATAGCCGGGAGACGCCGGCGGACCCCCGCCACGCAACCTGGAGACCACCATGACACGACAAACCGCTGCGCCCCGCCCACAAGGCGAACGCCAGCCGGCCGCGCCAGCATCCGCACCTGCATCCGCATCCACACCCGCACCCGAATCCAAGCCCGCCAAGCGCGGCGTCACCGCCATCGACCTGCGCATCTACCGCGCCGTGGTCAGCGCCGTGATGAGCCATCGCCTGCCGCCCGGCACCCGCCTGGGCGAAGCCGATTTCTGCGAGCTGTACCAGGTCAGCCGCACCACCGTGCGCAAGGCCCTGCAGCGCCTCGCGCACGACCACATCATCGAATTGCGTCCCAACCGCGGCGCCGTGGTCGCCTCGCCGTCGCCGCAGGAGGCGCGCGACGTGTTCGCCGCCCGGCGCGCACTGGAACGCGAGATCGTGCCGCTGGTCGTCAAAAACGCCACACCGGGCTCGCTGCGCGCGATCCGCGCCGCCCTCGAGGCCGAGGAACAGGCGCGCCGCGGCGGCGACCGCGCCAACTGGATCCGCCTGGGCGGCGAATTCCACCTGCTGCTGGCGGAACTGTCGGGCAATGCGGTGCTGCAGCGCTTCATGGGCGAGCTGGTGTCGCGCTGCTCGCTGATCATCGCTGTCTATGAGACCCCGGGCGCGCCGATGTGCGGCAACCACGAGCATGGCGACCTGCTGGCGCTGATCGAGCAGGGCCAGGCCGCGCAGGCGGTGGCACTGATCGAGCACCACCTGCTGGCGATCGAAGCGCGCCTGCACCTGGGCACCGTGGAACGCAAGGTCAACCTGGCCGAAGCCCTGGCCGGTTGTTGAGATGCCTCAGGCACGGATTGGATACAAACCGGCGTCGGATTGGATGCACCCGCACCACCGCAGAGCAGACCGCAACGCATGCGGGGCATGGCGCGGGCGTTCACGGTGCGCCGCAACAATGCAGGTGGCGGTGCGCGCGCCAGCCGCCAGAGTGAAGGTGCAGCGCCGCACGCTCTGGCCCGCTATTTGCTAACGAGACAAGCTGACGATTGCATGCGGCCGTCCACCCGGATCGGATGCAATCGCACCCTGCCGTGTTTCGTGTCTTGCCATACCTATTATTCCAATCTGAAAGGGACTTGCATGAAGCCTCACCCGTTCGTCCGCACCGCCCTGGCCGCCCTGCTCGCCACAGGGGCCGTCGCCGCCCACGCCGCCGACTGGAGCGACACCTCGCTCAGTTACCGCTACGGCAGCAAGTTCGCCGAGCCCTACAACAGCGAGGACATCAGCAAGCACGTCGTCAACTTCAGCCACGTCAGCGGCTACAAGTACGGCAAGAACTTCTTCAGTGTCGACTTCCTGCTGTCGGACGAGAACGACCCGTCGGCGGTGGGCGCGGACAGCGGCGCGCACGAGGCCTACGCGGTGTACCGCAACACCGTCGACCTGGGCAAGGTGACCGGCGCCAACCTGGCCTTCGGCCCGGTGCGCGGCGTCGGCGCGACCTTCGGCTTCGACGTCAACAGCAAGACCGACGCCGGCTACAACTCGAAAAAGCGCATGCTGGTGGTGGGTCCCACCCTGATGTTCGACGTGCCCGGCTTCCTCGACGTCGGCCTCTACGCCCTGCACGAGAGCAACGCACCCTTCAACGGCTTCACCCAGACCGCAACCAGGCGCTACACCTACGACACCCACGCGATGCTGGGCGCGGCCTGGGGCATCCCCTTCGACATCGGCATCCCGCTCTCCTTCGAGGGCTATGCCAACTACATCGGCACCAAGGGCAGGAACGAATTCGGCGGCCCGACCGCGGTCGAGATCAACGTCGACATGCAGATCATGTACGACCTGAGCCCGGCGGTCGGCGCGGCCAAGAACACCTTCAAGCTGGGCGTCGAATACCAGTACTGGAAGAACAAGTTCGGCAACCCGTCCAAGACCGTGCCCGGCGCCACCGCCAGGACGCCGATGGTGCGCGCCGAATATCACTTCTGAGCCACTTCTGAGCATCCGACTCCCTGCCTTCACACTGAAAGAGGAATATCATGAATCGTCGCACGCTGTTCGCCCTGGCCCTTGCCGCCGCCTCGCTCTCCCTCACCGCCGGCCTGCCCGCCCACGCCGCCGACCCGCTGAAGGTCGCCTTCGTCTACGTCGGCCCGGTCGGCGACGCCGGCTGGACCTACGCCCACGAGCAGGGCCGCCAGGCGCTGGAAAAATCGCTGGCCGGGAAGGTCAAGACGAGCTACGTCGAGAACGTGCCGGAAGGCGCGGACGCCGAGCGCGTGATCCGCAAGCTGGCCGCCGACGGCAACAAGCTGATCTTCACCACCTCGTTCGGCTTCATGAACCCGACCGAGAAGGTCGCCAAGGCCTACCCCAACGTGGTCTTCGAGCACGCCACCGGCTTCAAGACCAGCAAGAACATGGGCGTGTACGAAACCCGACAGTACGAAGGCACCTATCTGCAGGGCGTGATCGCCGCGAAGATGAGCAAGACCGGCACGATCGGCTTCGTCGGCTCGTTCGCGGTGCCGGAAGTGCTGCGCAACATCAACGCCTACACGCTGGGCGCGCAAAGCGTGAACCCGAAGATCAAGACCCGGGTCGTCTGGATCAACAGCTGGTACGACCCGGCCAAGGAGCGCCAGGCCGCCGAGACCCTGATCGCCCAGGGCGCCGACGTCCTGACCCAGAACACCGATTCGCCGGCCACGCTGCAGGTGGCCCAGGAGAAGGGCAAGTTCGCCTTCGGCTGGGATTCCGACATGGCGCGCTTCGCGCCCAAGGCCCACCTGACCGCCAGCACCAACAACTGGGGCGACTTCTACACCCGCACCGCGCAAGCCGTCATGGCCGGCACCTGGAAGACCGGCGAAGTGCGCGGCGGCCTGAATGAAGGCATGGTGAAAATGTCACCGCTGAACGCCGCCGTCCCCGCCGACGTGGCCAAGCTGTTCGAGCAGAAGAAAGCCGACATCATCGCCGGCAAGATCAAGCCCTTCCAGGGACCGATCAAGGACCAGTCGGGCGCGGTCCGCGTCGCGGCCGGGGCGCAGATGGCGGACAAGGAGGTGCACGGGATGAATTTCTATGTGCAGGGGGTGGAGGGGACGATTCCGAAGTAAGCCGAAGAATCGTATCGCTCGATACGTCGTCCCTGCGAAGGCAGGGACCCAAGTTCGTCGATATGTCGAAAAACTTGGGTTCCCGCCTCCGCGGGAACGACGAAGTGGAATGAATAAGGAAAGCTAATGCATCCAACCGAACAAGACCACACCCTGCTCACCCGCGTCTTCGCCCTCGCCCAGCGCTCGCGCGACGAAGGCCACCACCCCTTCGCCGCCATCGTGGCACACAGCGACGGCGAGATCATCGCCGAAGCCATGAACGCCTCCAGCCAGGACCGCACCGCGCACGCCGAAATGAACGCGCTGCGGCAAGCCTCGCAGCGCTTCAGCCCGCAAGAGCTGGCCGGCGCCACCCTGTACACCAATGCCGAACCCTGCGCCATGTGTGCCGGCGGCACCTACTGGAGCGGCGTCGGCCGCGTCGTGTACGGGATGTCCGAAAAGAGTTTGCTGGAATTGACGGGCAGCGATCCGGAGAACCCGACGCTGTCCCTGCCCTGCCGCCAGGTGTTCGCGGCGGGCCAGCGGCCGACGCAGGTCCTCGGACCGCTGCGCGAGGACGAAGCCCGGGTCGCGCACGCGGGCTTCTGGCACAAGGAATAAACGTTAGAGGAAGCGGTCCAGGATCTTGCGGCTGCCCTTGTCGATCCCGAACATGTCGCGGATCAGGAAGTGGATGCCGTGGCTGTCCGAGATCAGGAGTGAATACGCCCCCAGGCGGCGGATGTCTTCCTCGCCCTTGAGCACGAACTCGGTGTCGCCGCGGTCGGTTTTCACCGTCCACGTGCACGGCGTCGCAAAACTGGACACCGCACGGATCGACAGGATCTCGGGCATGAATTCGCGCCCGTCGAGTTCCTCGATCACCAGCGCCGCGACCTCGGCCGGGACCGCGGCGATGTCGTCGATCCAGCCCACTTCCTTGCCGCCCTCGCGCACCAGCGAAATGCCGCGCGTCGGCGCCTGCACCGGAAAGGCGCGCACCGGCGTCACGCCCGTGAATTCCTCGCCCTCGGCGTTGGTCAGCACCAGCTTGCCGAACGGGTCGCGGCGCAAATTGAATCGGGTCGTCATTTAATCATCCTCGCCGTTGTTGTCCGGATCCTGGTCCACGTTGCGCGCCTGCGCTTCGTACAGGCGGTAGTAGGCGCCTTCTTTCGCCATCAAGGCGTCGTGGCTGCCCTCTTCCACCACGGCGCCGCGGTCCAGCACCACCAGGCGGTCGGCGCGGTGCAACGTGGACAGGCGGTGCGCGATCGCGATCGTGGTGCGGCCCTGCACCAGGTTGTCGAGCGCCTTCTGGATTTCCTTCTCGGTTTCGGAGTCGACCGAGGAGGTCGCTTCGTCGAGGATCAGGATCGGCGGGTCGATCAGCAAGGCGCGCGCGATCGAGATGCGCTGGCGCTCGCCGCCGGACAGGCCCTGGCCGCGCTCGCCGACCATCGAATCGTAGCCCTGCGGCAGGCGCAGGATGAATTCATGGGCGTGGGCGGCGCGGGCGGCGGCGATGATGTCTTCGCGCGTCGCGTCGGGCTTGCCGTAGGCGATGTTCTCGGCGATCGTGCCGAAGAACAGGAAAGGCTCCTGCAGCACCAGGCCGATGTGGCGGCGGTAATCGGCCACCGCGAACGAGCGGATGTCGCGGCCGTCCAGCAGGATCGCGCCTTCGGCCACGTCGTAGAAGCGGCAGATCAGGTTGACCAGCGTGGATTTACCGGAACCCGAGTGGCCGACCAGGCCGACCATCTCGCCGGCCTTGATGTTCAGCGAAATCCCGCGGTTGACCGCGCGGTTGCCGTAGCGGAAACCGACTTCGCGCAGCTCGATGCTGCCTTCCACCTTGTCGACCTTGACCGGGTTGACCGGATCCGGCACGCTCGACACGTGGTCGAGGATGTCGAAGATGCGCTTGGCGGCCGAGGCCGACTTTTGCGTGACCGAGACGATGCGGCTCATCGAATCCAGGCGCGTGTAGAAACGGCCGCTGTAGGCGATGAACGAGGTCAGGGTGCCGACCGTGGTGTCGCCACGGCTGACTTGCCAGATGCCGAAGCACCAGATCACCAGCAGGCCCAGCTCGGTCAGGAAGGACACGGTCGGCGAGAACAGCGACCAAACCTTGTTCAGCTTGTCGTTGACGTCGAGGTTGTGCTTGTTGGCCGCGCGGAAGCGCGCCGCCTCGCGCTTTTCCTGGGCAAATGCCTTGACCACGCGGATGCCGGGGATGGTGTCGGCCAGCACGTTGGTGACCTCGCCCCACACGCGGTCGATCTTTTCGAAGCCGGTGCGCAGCTTGTCGCGCACCACGTGGATCATCCAGGCGATGAAGGGCAGCGGCAGCAGCGTGATCGCCGCCAGCTCGGCGTTCATCGAGAACAGGATCACGCCGGTCATGATGATCATCAGGACGTCGGACAGGAAGTCGAGCAGGTGCAGCGACAGGAACACGCAGATGCGGTCCGAACCGCTGCCGATACGGCTCATCAGGTCGCCGGTGCGCTTGCCGCCGAAGAATTCCAGCGACAGGCGCAGCAGGTGCTCATAGGTTTCCGAGCGCATGTCGGCGCCCATGCGTTCCGACACGATCGCCAGGATGTAGGTACGCCACCAGCCCAGCGCCCAGGCCAGGATGCTCGATGCGAGCAAGCCGCCCATGTAGGTGTAGACCAGGGCAGTATCGACGCCGCGGCCGTTCTGGTAGGGGATCAGGACATTGTCGGTCAAGGGCTTGGTCAGGTACGGCGGGATCATGTGTGCGCCAGTACTTGCAAACATCAGCAAGAATCCGAGAAACAGTTGTCCTTTGTATGGACGGGCGAAGCGCCACAAGCGGAACAGGGTCCAGGTCGAAGGTGGCGTGTGCAGGACCTTGGTGCAGATCGGGCAGTCTTCCTGGTCCGGCTCGAGCAGCGCCTTGCAGCTGGGGCAAGTGTGCTGTTCGGGCGGGGCGACGGCGACGCCGCTGACATGGCTGTCAACCTGGTCCTTGAACTGGTCGACCACGCGGATGGCTTGCAGGTTCTGGCCCAGGGTAAAGCGCCAGGCCGCCAGCAAGCCGTCCGCGTCGACGAGTTCGAGGTGGCCGACGCCGGCGTGGTCGTGGTGCTTCAGTTGCAGGCCGGCGCGGTAGGGCCAGTCGCGCCATTCGGTGTCCCCCGGGGCGCGGGCGATCAGGCGGCGGTTGGTGACGACCAGGATGCCCTTCGTGAAACGTAATTTCGCATCGAGGTCAACCTCGACGCTGCTTAAAACGTTTTCCCCTGGCGCAAGCTTTTTCTCGACGTCCGCCTGCCAGTGCTCGGGCAGGAAACTGGCGGCTACCGCCAGCGATGCGGAGGGAATAAGTTGTTGAGTTGTCATGGTCATGCCGTTTGTGACGGCTGGTTTTCCAGATTGTAAAAATGATGGGAAGCGAGCCGCAAGCGGCAGGTCGTGTACGATGGAACGCTGCGCCGGGCGCTACGGTTGACAGGCGCTCATCCGATGCGCTGGAGTTATTACGGTATTCTATCGGAGGGGCGAGGCTGGCAGAAATCGGGCTCGCACGGTAAGCTTCGTTTCGGCAAGTATACAACATGTGCGCTGCGGAAAAATCGCGTCAAGACGCCCGAATCGGGGCCAACTGTAACGCAGATTTAACAATGTAGCAGCGTGCACACTTAAGGCAACGCCAAGTGATGAGAGAGCGGTCATCACAGGGGCAAGATATTTTCATGATAAAGAAGAAAGACATCGACATCCTTCGTGTAACCCACCTGCGCGGGCCGAACATCTGGACCTACCGCCCCGTCATCGAAGCCTGGCTCGATATCGGCGAACTCGAAGAATGCCCCTCGAACACCCTCCCCGGCCTGTATGAACGCCTGACCGCCTGGCTCCCCGGCCTGATCGAGCACCGTTGCGGCGTCGGCGAGCGCGGCGGCTTCCTGGAGCGCCTGCGCGACGGCACCTGGCCGGGCCACATCCTCGAACACGTCGTGCTCGAGCTGCAGAACCTGGCCGGCATGAAGACCGGCTTCGGCAAGACCCGCTCCACGGCCGACCGCGGCATCTACAAGATGGCCTTCCGCACCCGCGACGACGTCGTCGGCCGCGCCGCCCTGCAAGCCGGCCACGCGCTCTTGATGGCGGCCATCAACGACACCCCCTTCGATTTGCAGGCCACGGTCGCGCAACTGACCGACCTGGTCGACCGCTGGTGCCTGGGCCCGTCCACCGCCCACATCGTCGATGCCGCCACCGAGCGCCGCATCCCGTCGATCCGCCTGACCGAAGGCAACCTGGTCCAGCTCGGCCACGGCGCCGCGCAGCGCCGCATCTGGACCGCCGAAACCGACCGCACCAGCGCCATCGGCGAAAGCATCGCCAGCGACAAGGATCTCACCAAGACCCTGCTCGCCTCCTGCGGCGTGCCGGTGCCGGAAGGCACGCTGGTGCGCAATGCCGCCGATGCCTGGGAAGAAGCCCAGGACATCGGCCTGCCGGTCGCCATCAAGCCGGTCGACGGCAACCATGGCCGCGGCGTCTCGCTGAACCTCATGACGGAGGCCGACGTGCACGCCGCCTACGCGATCGCGTCGGAAGAAGGCGATTCCAGCGCCGTGCTGGTCGAGCGTTTCATTCCCGGCAACGAACACCGCCTGCTGGTGGTCGGCCAGCAGGTGGTGGCGGCCGCGCGCGGCGAGTCGCTGTGGGTCACCGGCGACGGCCAATCGACCGTCACCCAGCTGTGCGACAGCCAGATCAATACCGACCCGCGCCGCGGCGAATCGGAAGAATTCCCGCTCGGCTCGGTCAAGCCGGCGGAATCCGATGAGATCAAGCTCGACCTGCAGCGCCAGGGCTTGAGCCCGGACGCGGTGCCGCAGGCCGGCCAGAAGGTGCTGATCCAGCTGAACGGCAACGTCGCCGACGACGTCACCGACCTGATCCACCCGGACGTGGCTTACGTCGCCGCGCTGGCCGCGCGCGTGGTCGGCCTGGACATCGCCGGCATCGACCTGGTCTGTGAAGACATCTCGCGTCCGCTGGAAGAGCAGCGCGGCGCCATCATCGAAGTCAATGCCAGCCCGGGCCTGCTGGCCCACATCAAGCCGGCCGCGGGCCAGCCGCGCCCGGTCGGCAAGGCCATCGTCGAGCACCTGTTCGGCGAAGGCGAGAGCGGCCGCATTCCGCTGGTCGGCGTAACCGGGACGCGGGATGCCACGCTGGTCACGCGCCTGGTCAGCACCGTGCTGCGCCTGGCCGGCAAATATACGGGGGTCGCCAACCGCAAGGGCATGTACCTCGACGGCCGCCAGGTCGCGAAAACCGACGGCACCCGCTTCGACGTCGGCCAGCGCCTCCTGATCAACCGTACCGTGCAGGCCGCCGTGTTCGAATCGAACGCGCGCACCATCCTCACCGAAGGCCTGCCCTACGATCGCTGCCTGGTCGGCATCGTCACCGACATGGGCGATGCCGCCGACGTGGCCGACCTGTACGTGCGCGGCCAGGACGCCCTGTTCAACGTGGTGCGCAGCCAGGTCGACGTGGTGCTGGCGCAGGGCGCGGCGGTGCTGAACGCGGACGATGCGGAAGTGGTCGAGCTGGCCGAGCTGAGCGACGGCGCCGTGGTGTTCTATGCGCGCGATGCCGCTAATCAAACGATCGAGCGGCACCGCTCGAATGGCGGGCGCGCCGTGTTCCTGAGCAACGGCCACATCGTGCTGGCCGACGGCGCCAACGAAACCTCCCTGCTGTCCCTGTCCAGGGTCAAGCCGGCTACGGCGAGCCAGCCGGAAGCGATGCTGGCCGCTGCCGCCGCGGGCTGGGCGATGGACGTGCCGCACGACCTGATCTGCGCCGGCCTGCGCACGTTCGACGCGGCCGCGCAGAAGGCTGACATTTAATACCAAAAGGCCCCGCCGCGCGGGGCCGCACAAAGGATCGAAGGTTTATGGAAGTATCACGCGTACGGGCCTTGCGCGGCCCCAACCTCTGGAGCCACCACACCTCGGTGGAGGCGATCGTCGCCTGCACCCCGGAGGAGGAGTCGATCGGCGCGCTGCCCGGTTTCGAAACCCGCCTGCGCGCCCTGTTCCCCGAAATCGGGCCGCTGCAGCCGACCGGCCATGACGACACCATCCCGCTGGCGCATGTGCTGGAAGTGGCGGCCCTCGCCCTACAGGCGCAGGCCGGCTGCCCGGTGACCTTTTCGCGCACCACGGCGACGCTGGAAACCGGCATCTACCAGGTGGTGGTCGAATACACCGAGGAAGACGTCGGCCGCCTGGCCTTGAGCCTGGCCGAACAGCTGTGCGAAGCCGCGCGCCGCGACCAGCCCTTCGACCTGGAGGGTGCGCTGGCCCAGCTGCGCGAGCTGGACGAGGACGTGCGCCTCGGCCCCTCGACCGGCTCGATCGTGCACGCCGCGGTGGCGCGCGGCATTCCCTACCGCCGCCTGACCGAGGGCAGCCTGGTGCAATTCGGCTGGGGCAGCCGCCAGCGCCGCATCCAGGCCGCCGAGATCGACGCCACCGGCGCCATCGCCGAGACCATCGCCCAGGACAAGGAGCTGACCAAGAAGCTGCTCGACGCCGCCGGCGTGCCGGTGCCGCTGGGCCGCGCCGTGAGCGACCCGGATGACGCCTGGGCCGCCGCGCTGGAAGTCGGCTTGCCAGTCGTGATCAAGCCGAAGGACGGCAACCAGGGCAAGGGCGTGACCGTCAACGTGACCACGCGCGCCCAGCTGGATGCGGGCTTTGCCGCCGCCTCCGAATTCCGCGACGACATCATGGTCGAGAAATACCTGCCGGGCCACGACTACCGCCTGCTGGTGATCGGCAACAAGCTGATCGCAGCGGCCCGGCGCGATCCGCCGCACGTGGTCGGCGACGGCAAAAATACGGTGCGCGAGCTGGTCGAGATCGTCAACCGCGACCCGCGCCGCGGCAGCGGCCACGGCACCGCGCTCACCAAGATCCGCTTCGACGACATCGCCCTGGCCTCGCTCGCCAAGCAGGGCTACGACGCCGATTCGGTCCCGCCGAAAGGCCAGCGCGTCACCTTGCGCAACAACGCCAACCTCTCCACCGGCGGCTCGGCCACCGACGTCACCGACGACGTGCACCCGGACGTCGCCGCGCGCGCCATCGCCGCCGCCCACATGGTCGGCCTGGACATCTGCGGCGTCGACCTGGTGTGCGACAGCGTGCACAAGCCGATCGAGGACCAGAACGGCGGCATCGTCGAAGTGAACGCCGCACCGGGCCTGCGCATGCACATCTCGCCCTCCTTCGGCAAGGGCCGCGCGGTCGGCGAAGCGATCATGGACACCCTGTACGGCCCCGGCGACGACGGCCGCATCCCGGTGGTGGCCGTGACCGGCACCAACGGCAAGACCACCACCGTGCGCCTGATCGCGCACCTGCTGGCCTCGAGCGGCCTGCGCACCGGCATGACCAACACCGACGGCGTCTACATCCAGGGCCGCCGCATCGACAGCGGCGACTGCAGCGGCCCGCGCAGCGCGCGCAACGTGCTGATGCACCCGGACGTGGACGCGGCCGTGTTCGAGACCGCGCGCGGCGGCATCCTGCGCGAAGGCCTGGCCTACGACCGCTGCCAGGTCGGCGTGGTCACCAACATCGGTTCGGGCGACCATTTGGGCCTCAATTACATCACCACGCTGGAAGACCTGGCGGTCCTGAAGCGCGTGATCGTGCAGAACGTGGCGCCGACCGGGATGGCCGTGCTGAACGCGGCCGACCCGATCGTGGCCGGCATGGCCGAGAACACGCGCGGCGACATCACCTACTTTGCCGCCGACTGCTCGCTGCCGGTCATGCAGAAGCACCGCGCCCAGGGCCGCCGCATCGTCTACGTCGACAAGGGCGAGCTGGTGGCCGCGCAAGGCAAGATCGAGGAACGCATTGCGCTGGCCGAGGTGCCCCTCACCCGCGGCGGCGTGGTCGGCTTCCAGGTCGAGAACACGATGGCCTCGGTGGCCGCCGCCTGGGCGGTGAACATCGGCTGGGACGCGATCCGCCTCGGCCTGAAGACCTTCGTGGGCGAAAGCGACAACGCGCCGGGCCGCTTCAACGTGTTCGATTACAAGGGCGCGACCGTGATCGCCGACTACGGCCACAACCCGGACGCGATCCAGGCCCTGGTCAACGCCGTCGAATCGATGCCGGCCAGGCGCCGCTCGGTGGTGATCTCCGGCGCCGGCGACCGCCGCGACGAGGACATCCGCGACCAGACCCGCATCCTGGGCCGCGCCTTCGACGACGTGCTGCTGTACGAAGACCAGTGCCAGCGCGGCCGCTCGGAGGGTGAAGTCGTCGCCCTGCTGCGCCAGGGCCTGCTGGAAGCCACGCGCACCGATCACATCGAGGAAATCAAGGGCGAATTCGTCGCCATCGACCGCGCGCTGGAGCGTTTGCAGCCGGGCGACCTGTCGCTGATCCTGATCGACCAGGTCGATGAGGCACTGGCGCACATTTCGAAGCGGGTGGCGGAGGCCTGAACGGCTCTCGCTTGAACCTTTCGACGGGCGCCGCGGCGCCCGTTTTCTTTTGTTGCACCCGTGCCTACGTGCAACAACAAGCTTCGATGCCGCTCATGAAGAGGGCCGCCGTTCGGGTGAAGAATGGAAAGGATGCCGCGCCGCGTCCAGTGCACTACGTTAGTCATCGCACGTGCTCGACACATCGAATGACGTAGGATGGACAATCGCGGCATTCAACCCCACTCCGGACACGATGCCGGCCATGCCATTCGACAAGCGGTGTGATCATGACAATCGAAGAGGAAACGCAGCCTTCCGCCCACGACGCGCCGGCACACGAGATGCCGTTCCGGCGCCTGCTCTACCGTTTCCTGTTCTTCGACTGGCTGTTCCGCGACGTCAGCGCCGCGCGCGACCGCATCGAGCGCCACGCCGCCCACCAGCACAACCGCAAGATGAGCCGCTACCTGCCGGTCTACCTGCGCCGCTGGTCCTTCCTCACCGCTTTCGA
>Ga0265780_10001681_pt1 | contig 30727 bp, 24 predicted proteins | sample P1T30metagenome_FD_192432 | JGI IMG/M metagenome (GOLD analysis project Ga0265780, IMG submission 192432) | Plant litter microbial communities from East Loma Ridge, Irvine, California - P1 T30 | ecosystem: Environmental > Terrestrial > Plant litter > Unclassified | place: USA: California... | reverse complement strand
GAGGTTTCGATGATGGGCCAAGTGAAGATGCAATATGTATATGTACACGACTATTTTGCAGACCCACATAGCTTGTTTACGGCGCCCATGGCATGGTGTTCTCGCAAGCATTTCTACGAATGGACAAGCTTGCCAGTGCACCGCCACTTCTGGTTCTAAGCGAAATTGCGGTGGTCCGAATAGTAGGCACCCGAATGTTTTCTTGAAAACGGCTTTCCACTCGACCAAATGAAGCACAGTGGTATCAGATTAATGCGAAAAATTCTTGAAAGTATTTACTGTTGGTAGTTCTTGCAGTCAAGCCGGAAATCTTAAGATACTCGTCATCTATCGCCCTGAGCACGCCTCTCTACCATTTCCCCCATAGTTCATCCTCTTTGGGTAATAACACCAGCATAGTTTTACCACTGAACGGTGGAGCAGCACTGGAACTTCCAGGATGTGGAGCGTGTCTGCACTTTGTGATCCTTGCCAGCGTAGCGTGAAAGCTTCAGTAAGAGCAGCCATGTGCCCAGTATGTTTTGCGTGCATTCCAAGAGAATGCTCGGCGCAAGCGTGTGCCTTCATTTGCATTGCCTTGTTGTCGTATGGCGCAACATTTCGAGCCTATGCTGAGTATGCAACAGCAGTAAGTCTGAACATGTCAGGCGGTGTGCGAGTGTGTTCGAGGCTGGGTCGATGTACGTGCAGATGTGAATGTAGGTTCTGAGGATCGAGGAGTCAAGTCGGGTATCTCGTCATTAAACAAGTTTCCGTAATGCTTTTCCTGTGCTTGGGAGCCTGTCAGCCATGCTTCTACAAGGATCGTGGTGTAACAGAATGTGACACCAAGCGCTCGAATAAAAAGCATATGTTTGTTCTGAGAGCTTTAAGAGAATCAAAATCGCACCAAAGGACATGTCCTCGAACGCCACCGCAGAAATTCGAGGTGGCACAAGAGCGCGAACTTTTCAAAACGAGATCCGGGAAAAAGTACCTTTGCCATTTTCGAGAAGGGATATATCCCGCGTTTCAAGTCGCAAGTAGATTGCTTCTATGGTTTAGATGTGGGTACTGAGGCTTGGGTTGAGCTTCGCGAAACCGAAGGTCGCGTGGGCGATCCCTTTGCTGCAAAAGTATCTTCCTTTTTGAACATTGTTTGCCACTTGGCCGTGGTCATTTTGAGCAAGTCCTTGAACAGAGTCTGATCGGAGGGCGATGGGTTGCCGTCAAGATGGTACATTGTTGGAGCTTGCAGGTGGTAGGCTTTTCGACTTTGGTGTTGTTGTGTGGAAGTCTCGGAAGGTGCAAGCACACGATGTTTTCCCCACTAACGGTAGTATCGGTGGCTAAAAGCCGACACCGCAACATCTCGTGCCACCGAATAGGGTGTCTGGGCGTTAGACAAAGACATGACCTGGAAAAAATCTCCCTCGATAAGCGGTGAACCCCGCAATACTGGTCGATGATGGTCCCACGTGGTGCAATCATGTCGCCGGGTGTCGAAAGTTATGTCCGCACTTAAACTTCCATGTTGACCACTGGCAGAGGAGCAACGGCAGGAGATACCAGAGACTTCCAGGTGATGGTGCAACAGCATCGAATCTGCAGAGGATCCTTGATTGAGGCGAGCCGGACTCTGGTCGAGACATGGCGTTCCAACGGTTGGCCGTGCTACTTTCCAGATTGGTATCGTGATTCAGCCGCACGCCGAGCGAGGCTTGTGCTACACTCGACCCATTCCTTCAATCTGCTAGTAAAGCTGGGTATGCCGGTTGGAAAGCTCATTTTAGCGGACCATGGCGCAAGGAGAGAAGGCCAGCTATGTGAGCTGAAGAGAAAAAGTATCGGAACGCCAGCAAACAATGTTCCAGCCTAGACGCCAGTCTGTTAGAGGCTTGCTCAGTGGAAAATGAGGCTGCCTGAGGCCATGATAGTAGTTTTGTGGCTGTAGAATCTGGATCATTGGTTGAGGCGATGGCTGACTTAATCATCTAGCGTTCCCCACGACCCGAAAGGCCTGCAGTGCAGTGCATCTCCAGCTGCGACCCCCACTAACTTCAGTTCCAGATCGTTACTACTTGCTTTCTTTGCACTTGTGTTAAGCTCGATGCTCATCTGTCTGTAAACATGCCTAGCAGGCTGCACACAGGCCGCAGTCCTCTTTCATGCGTGCGAAATGCCGCAAATCAAAACATACGGCACAATTTTGGTCACATATGACCAGTGCTTTACTCCAGTAGGAAGAGGATATACAGGAGTGCGCCTGGTTGAGACATCTGTGACCCCTAGATTCAAGAGTACGAGTAGGCAACGCTGCGTCGTACCCTTCGCTCTGCCACTTGCATATCCGGTCAGATGGGTTGAGTTAACCAGATACCCGCTGAAGCGGAACGTGTCATCCGAATACCAGGTATGACTACGCACGCATTTTGATGTAATAGAACGACCTCCGAAGCATCTATCGCCGCATTTGTTGCCGCTGCGGCTTGCCCAGCGCATCCTTTTCAGCCCTCTCGCGTATTATCTGACGCTAGTCGACCGCTGCTCTGGTCTGTGGGATTAGCCGTTCTAGATCTAGTTTTGTCTGCGATCGATTGATCGTACTTGGCGCGCAAATGTGGTAGCTGTACGACGTGGGCGCAGCCATTCATAGAATGGCCCAAACAGTTGGGAAAGATGCTGGTGCGCCTCGTTAGGTGACATGAGTTGTGCACCCGCTCATGGCGGCCGTGGGTGACCCGTAGTATTTTGGGGTAGCGAGTTCACACTACACGACAGAGCCATGATTCAAAGCGCCCAGTCAGCCACGGTACTGATGTCTTTAGGCTACCCTCGTTAAATATGGACACGAAACACTTTGCACGTACAAAAGCTCATACCTTTCACAGATGAAAACCTTTTAATCACAGAAACAAAAACGTTGTGGAGTACCGCAGCGGGAGCAGGCATCAAGCAAACGTACATACCTACCGTTTGTTATACTACTCACTGCCCGTCACGTCACGCAGCCTTCTTTGAACGAACGCCACTCTTTTCAGGAATCTCAAAACTCCCAGCGCCCACTGCCATTATATCAACTGAAATCCACAACCAACACGATGAGTCGACAAGTGGACTGTTCCGAAGTGAACACCGAAGGCTCAGGTTCAGATTTATCGAGCGTCACCAAACAAAATGTTGGTGAGCTACGAAGAGTAAGAGACAGTGTACCGTGGCGTCTTTGGGTTGTCGCCGTCATAGGTCTATGGGAGAAGGCCGCATTTTGGGGCATGCTTGCACCATGGCGTAAGTTTGCACCTCTTGGCAATACATGATGTGTCACAGTTGAGTAAGCTGACTCGGAATTTACAGAGAACTACATGGAGAATCCACCGCATTATGAGAAGAATCAGACTCCTGGAGCACTCGGGCTCGGGCAAGCAATCGCAACCCGGATCTACTGCTGCTTTTACATATTCTACTACGTCACCCCTATATTTGTCGCAATCGTGGCGGATGGCAAACTCGGGCAGTACAAATCGCTGATCATTAGTATCGTATTGTACTGCCTAGGTATTGTGGCACTGACGGCGAGTTCAATAACAGTCAACATTGACAAGGGATGGGGCGTCCCTGGGCTTGTGGTGGCTATGTTCCTGATTGGCTTAGGCGGTGGAGGAGTAAGGGCGATACTACCACCCTTCCTTGCCGACCAATACAAGAAGTCGGAGCCCCAAATCAAGACATTGAAGACTGGGGAGAGGGTCATCACAGACTACGAGTTGACTCTCCAGTACATCTACAGCCTCTACTTCTGGGTCGGAAACGTTGGTTCGCTATCCGCGTTCGGCACTGTCTTCATCGAGAAGAAGTATGGCTTCGCCGAAGCATACGGCCTCAGTCTCGGCTTCATGGTTCTTTCACTTATCATGCTCATTACAGGCAAGAACTGGTATGTACAGGTATCTCACAAAGACAACCTCATCGTACCACAAGCCACAAAGATTGTCGCGTGTGCTGCCAAGAATGGCTTCAAGATGAAGCGCGCAGGTCCGGACTACCAGCTCGAGCGCCACAGCAAGACCGTCTCATGGACCGAGAACATGGTCGACGAACTGACCCTCGGACTGCGCGGATGCCGGGTTCTGTTCACTTTCGTCATGTTCTGGGTATGCTTCGATCAAATGCAGAACAACCTCATTTCGCAAGCCGGACAAATGGACATGAGGGGCACACCAAACGATCTACTTCCTGGCCTCAATCAAGTCGGCTGCATCATCTTGGGCCCGGTGATCCAGATGGGCCTCTACCCACTCCTCCATCGGCGCAGAATCTACATCGGCCCAATAATGCGCATCACGATCGGCTTTGGCTTCATGATGCTGGCCATGTTGTATGCGACCATCGTGCAGCACGCCATCTACACTTCGTCAACATGCCTCGAAGGCTCTGGAGACTGCTCAAGTGCAGCCTTGGACAAACAAAGTCGGCCAAATGTCTGGCTACAAGCGCCCATCTACTTCTTCATCTCGGGAGGTGAGATCTTCGCCTACGTCACCGGCCTTGAGTATGCCTACGACCACTCGCCCAAAGACATGAAAGTCATTGTGCAGGCAATCAATTTGCTTGTTGCTGGTCTTGGTTCGGTAGTCGCTCTCGCTCTGACGCCTGTCGCCCACGATCCAAACCTGGTCATCTTCTACGCCTCACTAACGGGTGGAATGGCAGTCACAACCTTCTTCTTCTGGTTCATCTTCCGCAATTACGACAGGGATTCAGCCGATGCCACACCAAACCAGTCACTCAAAGATGACGCGGCTGATGTTGAGAGGGGCACGTCCGTCCAAGATGACCAAGAGACAGAGAAAGCGACACCTGGCACACTCCCGAACGAGCATGCGACCAAGGAACCCACAGTTTTCGATAAAGAAATCACCTCCAGCGATCGTACGCCAAGCCAGCGAAGCTCTTCGGACACGAGTCTAGAACCAAAACTGCACATAGGCGCTTGAGCAACTGCCTACGCCACACAGAGACTGCAGTTCGGCAGCACATGTCCAATGCTCCCGGAGCATCTAGCTCTTACCGCACGAACTTCATGCGCTCCCACGAAGTGCTCTTCACATCACCAGATCGCCGCTTCGCTGGTGGCGTTCACGAATTCAAAATTGTATATCAACCAGGACTGACACCATACTTGCATTTACATTTCGGCATGATGTTGGAATCCAGCTGTTTCTCATTCATGTACATCAAATTTTCCCTTGCAAAGTTCTCATTCTATATTGTTATTTCACACGCATCAAAAAGGGTATACCAGGCTCACGCGCCTGCACAGCATTCCCGGTGTCATCTCCACGATCTGTCCCGGCGAGGATAGACAAAAGTATAGCATATTACGTAGATTATGTAAAATCAATGGAAGAATACAAGCCAAAAAAATTATTTGCCCACAACAGCGTCCGGTCAAAGTGCATCGGCTGACCCAAGGGAAATCAAGTACCAGTAAGTCTATATTGGCAAAAAAATACATAATTGCCCTCTGCCCGAATCGAACGAGCGATCTTATCATAGCATGCAATACTAGTGATACGCTTTACCACTAAGCCAAGAGGGCGGATTCAACGCTGCTGTGCGCTGATTGGTGGAGGAGGACTTGAATTAGAACATTCATATACCACAGACAACAACAAAAGTGTATCTACAGCGTCGGAAACGTGAATTGAGAAATTTCAGTCCAGATGCGTACTCATGGCTCAAAAACGAGTCCTCTGCAGTCGAAAATTTGATGCGTGGTGGGGCTGATGTGGGGAAGCGACGGGTTCTCGACCACCTCCTGACTTGTCCAACTCGGAACATAGGCCTCAGAGGATTTTCATTGCAGATGTTGAATTTTTGTGCGTGATTCCGTGGCGCTGGATCGGGAGGTGTGGTATTGGTGCCTTCCAAAGTCATGGAAATACCTGAGAAGCACCATTGAAGAATCATCGGCCCCACAGCCCGACGCTCTATGCCTTTGGGGTTGCTAGAGAAGATTTAGGACCATCTCTGATCTGCAGATTCAAGCTCATCCACAATGTTTACGGTGCGATATTGAACAGTCCAATGTCGTTCGTGTAGCTGCTGGTAGACTCCTAGTCGAGCGCAAAAATTCGGGTACACTTGGTCACATTCGAAACTAAGAAAAGTAGGAACTTGTCTGCTACATACTTCGCCACAGGCCAACTGTTCATCGAGCGTTTTCTGTCGACCATGTCTATATTCCACCGTCTCCGGGTGTCTGCCATAGACCTCTCTGAGATGCTTGCTAGGTAACGTCTAAGATGCTTGACAGAACATCCTCGAGGTGTTTACCAGGTAACTTGCATTTAACATCATTATGGCCCGAGCCGATATTCAATCTGCCCTCAATCACTACCCTGTACAGGAAGAGGTCCCTAGACTCCCCTCAGTGCGCTTCGCAGGGACGCATAAGACATTCACTAGCGATCACTACACTGCGAAGCCCACACTAAAGTTCTCATCACATGAATATTCGCATGAGAACCCAAGTCTCGATATTGCATTCCTCTACGCTACATAACGTTTTGTTCCAGCCAAGTGTCGAGCAAGAGTTCCCAAAGCCTTCGCGATACACAAACCCCCCCAACACCAACGATGATCGCCGTCACCGATATATTTCTCCAACGCCGCCAAGAAACGCCTTACTCATCAAAACACTAAACAACGCCCTCCGCATACCGTTCTACGCCTCGCTTGATCTCGCGCACGATTTCCACCGCCTCGTCTGCCGTCTGAGCCACGAAGTCGTACCTCTTCGTCTCTCGCTCCTTGAATACGAGGAGGCGGAACATTTTGGGGTGTTTCTTGCTGACTTTGCTGCCTACTACGCTACTAAAGTGCACAGTCGTAGTCTTGCCGCCTTCGATTGCGAAGCCGCCGGGTCGTGCGTTGCCTTTGGTGGTTTCGCCGGGCATGATGTGGATGTACTCGTTGTCGAGGGCGAGAATGCGGGATGTTGAGGAGGCGAATGACATGGGTTGTTTGCGCATGACGGCGTAGCGGCGGTAGTAGTTTGTTGTGGTGAGCGCGAGGGCGGAGGATTCAGCGCGGGCGGCGAGGGGATGGATCAGGCCGTGCCCGGATACTGCGGCGTTGGTGCGTTCACCTTTCTTGGTCTTCTTGGGGGCGCCGCCGGTGCTGATGATGAGAGGGGCGTTTGGCGATGAGGAGCCGGGTGAGCCTGACAGTCCGAATACACCGTCACCTACAAACCGACGCCGTGATAGGTCGAGATCCATGCGGTTGCCGAGAGCTTCGACGGTACGATCGGTGGGCGCGACGGTGGTACTGCTGCTAACTTTGAGGATGTATAGTGCTTTGTCGAGGCGCAGCTCGTGACAGACTTGCTCAAAAACATCGGCGATGTAGGTGTCCGTCGTGCAGTTGATGGGTATATGTTTGATGTTGAAATGTTCGTCGGTGAAGTGTATGTTGACAGTCTTCGGAAGACCTGTCCGACTCGCTGCGTGGGATGCGTTGACTGTAGGAGCATCTGCGAGCGCACTCTTATCTCTGCGGGTCGCTGAAGGAGCAAATGATGGTCCAATAATTGGGTTGCGGAAGCTCTTTGCGCGACTCGGTATGGGCTTGACGGGCTTCTTCTCTGCCACGCCATCTGCTGCATTATTCTGAGTCTCAAGAGCGGCAGCTGCTTCGGTGCTATAGACGGGTGTCAACTTTTCGTTCTCGCCGATTTCTCGGGCACTCGCTTCGACAAGAGCAAATTCGTCCCACGGCTTTTCACGAGCCCGCGGACGCATACCACGAGCGTTGTTGGAGGCGAAGTCCTTGAGTGGTTTGTTTCTCGTCAGAGGTGGGAATTCATCATCAACCTCGCCATCATCATACATGCGCATTACCCAGTGATTAACGTTCATCTTCTCGGCAGATAGCGGAGGCTCGAGTTTCTCTTCCTGATAGCGGTGCAGTGCGTAGCCGATGGCCTCTGCCACGATTGGACCTTCGCCTTTGTCGTTGAACTTTCTGACTAGCAATTCAAGAGCCTTTGAAGGCTTCGAGGAGAATGGACAGTAGATCTTGAGGTAGATGGGATTTTGTTGAGCCTCGCTAGCTGCATTCCATCTGGCAAAGCGTTGTAGTGGATTCGAAGGCTTCTGTTCCTTGGCCTGCAGCGCTTGTGTAAGAGCACTGACAGGTAAAATGAAGCTGATGGGTCTTGGTGGTGGCAGGGCTTGGAGGGTCGGCTGAATCGACTCCTTTTTCTTTTTGGGTGACATGTTGAAAGAGGTGATGGCAGTCATGTTGTCGAGGGCAGCCGGAGGAGACGAGTCAAGCGCATCGCCTCCACCTCCCATAAGAGAACCGCTGTCGGCTGAGCCGGAGAACTCGGAGTCGAGTGAACTGTCAGACTCATCGCCCTCGTCCAGCGCCTCTAGACGAGTACTGCGCGCCTCGCCTTCATCTTCCTGGATGCGCTGGGCGAGCAGTTGCTTGTTAACAGCAGCTTTGCGCGGATTCAGCCTTCTCTTTCTGAAGGCCGAATTGTCGAATTCGTTTTCGGATGACATCTCGCTACTGGTAATGGTGTCTCTCCTGGGACGTTCTCTGACGGTCTCCAATGTGCCTAGCGAGCCCCGACGTAATTCGGTATCTGGTGGTCGTGAAGGCGATGTGATCATGACTGACGGGCCGTCGGCAGCCTCGGCAAGTTCGTTTCGCAGAGCAGACCCTCGTATAGGAGAAGAGTCAGAACGCGTCCGCAGTGGCATTTTAGTGAATTTGATCTGATTCGCAGGCCTGGAGAAGCAGAATTAGCATCGCCAATTGACACGTGACCGATGGACGTGCCTCTGCGAGTCTTCTTCTTCGTCGCTCTCATCACTCAGGTCACTACTGTCGTCCTCTTCGAGTATCTCTTTTCTCCGCCTGCGCTTCGCATTCAGTGTAGGGCCGACTGTGTCATTGCTGCCGCCTCCCGTGACCATGCCACCCTCTTCGTCATCGTCGCCAAATCCTTCTGGCGCTTTCAGACCAGCCGAACGAGGGGCTTGAAAGTACTCCGAGGTGATGGCAGTAGGAATGGGCGGGGAGTAGGTGCGCTTGATGTCGGCGGCGTTGGGCACCCATCCTGCGGCGCGAAATGCAGGGTTGTTCAAGACATTGGAGTTGACGTTGATCAGTCGCTCGCCCACGCCGTCTTTGATAGAAGAGAGGTAGGCGGTCCGTAGTTGGTAGAGGACGAAGCTGCGGAGGTTAGCTGCGGAGCTCGGAGGTGTCGCGGCGCGGGGCGTACTCTTCGTTCTGGAGGAGCGACATGGTGCTAATCCCAAGGTTTCTAGCGTGTCATAATCACGTGGGCATTCGTAAAAGGGTCAGACCAGCTGAGGAGGTGTCTTGAAGCTATGGCGCGCGTGGTGTCGTCAACGTGCGGGAGTAGTGAAGCGTGGGGATGGACCCTGAACTTGGCAACGGCGATCGCCATGCGAGTGATTTCATCGCCAACTTTATTTGCACCATCATCCACTCTCACCACACGACACCAACACGATGAACTTGATCGCGTACTCAGACTCCGAATCGGACGGCGAGGCGCCCGCAGCCCCGAAACCGGCACTCAAACAGGCCCCGAAGCCGTCCTTCCAGAAAGTCGTCGACCGCTCCAACCCCGGACGCATCAAGGTCAACCTGCCAGGCGCGTCACAGTCACGTGCCGAAAAAGACAATGTAGACGCAGATGCACCACCTGCGAAGAAGCCGCGTCTAGGCGGGGCGGCGGCGTTTGGCGGCTTCAACGCGATGCTGCCTGCGCCCAAGAAGCCAGCCGTGGCCGCCATCTCGGCGAGCGCAACACCAGGCAAGAGGGCGCTGGGCAAGGGTCTGGCCTCTGGAGTGAACCTGAGAACCGGCGCAGAGCCTGCGTTCAAGAGGGAGCCGCGACTAGAACTTGACGAGTTTGACGAGAATGGCAGCCCAATCAAGAAGGAGCCTATGAGGAAGGAAGACTTTAGAGCTTTGCTCAACCTGCCGACGCCCAAGACTGAGAAGAAGGAAGAAACCAAGGCAGAGGCACCTACAGATGCTCACCAGGAGCCGTCCGTCCCAATCCCAAAGGCTGCCGCACCACGATTCGTCCCCATGTCCGTAGGAAAAGGCAAGAGAAAGAAGCCCGTAGTGCCCAAATCTGCAGCTATACCAACTAGCGACGTAAATAGAACAGGTCCAAACACATCTTCATCTCAAGCAGCGGTTTTGCCTGCGCCTCCACCCCAGAAGCCGAAAGTATCGCTGTTCGGCGTCGCTCAAGAAGCTGATACCCCAGCGAGTGCGTCGCCAGGTGGAGTTTACGAACCCATGTTGTACGGCACAGAAGAAGGAGGAGATGCACTGGTTTCCGGAGAAGCTTTCAAGGAGCAACATCCACATCAGCCAACCCTACAAGCACAGGCTGGATCCAGCGCGTCAGCGTCACATGATCTGACGGGCATAGCTTCTGAGCTGAACTTGTCAGAAGCAGAGCGGCGCCAGCTTTTCGGCAAACGAGGGCAAGCAGACTTTTCTTCAGCAAAAATCGTCGAGTTCAGCACAGACACCGAGTATGCCTACAACGAGAAATTGCGTCAACAGGGTGAGCAGGTACAACACAACGCGCTTAAATCCATCTCTGGCACCGGCAAAAACAGTCTGCGGAGCTTGATCAATGTCGCCTCAACACAGAAGGATGCATTGGAAGAACACTTCGCCACTGGCTACAGGAACAAGAAAGAAGCCGGGAACAAGTATGGCTGGTAGTGCCGCAGCGGGCGGCATTTGGGTTTACGGGCGTTCAGTACACATAATACCACGTCATCAAGTCTCAATTGCAGAGACACGCCGGGTAACACGACCTGCTGTGGCTAAAAAATAGAGTAAGATAATGATTTCCCACTCGCTCTTCGCTTTACTACTCCTTGTGACGTTGATCCTCTCCGTTATTTTCAATTTCCTATGTGATTCTCAAGGTTTCATATCATGCCTACCCAGTGAACATCTCATGAGAACGGCAATGGGTTCATAACACATGTCATCACCTCGCCTGCCGCCCGCCCGCTCGCCGCATCTGTGCCTCGCGCCGAACGACAAACGCACCCGCACCCTCCTTCACCCAGAGTCCGCCAGAACTTCGGGGACGCTAGTGCGTTTGCCTTTGCGCTATTTAACTATCTCTCCGCTACCTCGCACTTCCTTTTTTCTTTTTCCTCAAGCAGCTACCGCCACACGTTGTCGTCTTTTGATAGCCAGAACACAGCTAACAGCCAGGAGATTCATATCTCCCTAGTACACGCGTCAGTATGGCAACGACAATGGCTCAATTGGTGCCCGTCCTCGCCCACTTCAAGATCAAGCATGTGCCTGGCACGCGCGAATACGGCGTCTACGCGACGCAGATGATCGCTGGAGGCGCCAGGATCATCTGTGAGGCGCCGCTCATCAGCCTGCCCGCCCCCGGGGATCAGGTGGATGGTTTGATGAGTGCCTTCGATGCGCTCTCCACTGAAGACCAAGACAAGTTCTTGAGCCTGAACCCAGCCAGGCCCTCCTCGTCCGCCATCCTCGCCGAAATGGAGCGAAAAATCATGCCAAAGCTCATGGCGCTCACCGAAGAAGCTCATACGGAAGAAGAGAAGCGGATTCTGGACGGCCGCTTTGCTGAGCTTGATAGGTCTGCTCAATGCTACCACATTGCCGGTTGCTGGGACAGCTCCCGATACCCCCTCATCTCCCACCTCTCCAATTCCTCCCCGCTCCCAGAAGGGATCCACGTCTACGGTCTCTTCATCGAGACCGCGCAGCTCCGCCACTCCTGCGTCCCCAACTGTTTCGCGACGATCAACCCAGACAGAGGCGTCATGACAGTGCACACCATACGACCGATCGACTTGGGCGAGCAGCTCACCATCGGCACCATCGACATCTACTACAACACCGCCAACGTCCGCGCTGCCAGTCTCCGGCGTCGATTCGGCACCACATGCACATGCGAGGCCTGCGTCCCCTCGCACCCCAAGTTCAAGAAGCACGAAGCCTGCCGCCTAGCCAACTTCACCCACGCCGTCCAAGTCGACGAATTCTATCCTTCCATCAACGACATCGACCACGCGTCCGTCTGCGTCGACCTGTGCCTGCGCGACTCGGACCTCCCCATCACCATCGACGACCTGCGCAACGCGGAACGCACCGCGCTCGCGCTCATCAAGAGCCTCAAGGACACGGGCTGCGGCTCCCCGGAGCTGGTGCGCTGGTACAACGTCCTGATCGACCGTGTGCAGCCGCGCATCGCACATGTTCTCGACGACGACGAGGAGCGCGTGCGTTATTGGCGTATCATGCTGTTTCGCGCCATCGAGTGCGAGAAGATTGTTGGCAAGTGCTTTGGCGCGGACTCTGCGGAGGTGCAGTGGGCTGCTGCGAGGAGGGCTAAGATGGAGGGTGTGATTGAGAGGGCGAAGAAGCATACGGAGTGGTTGAAGGAGAGCAAGAAGAAGGTTTTGGGATAAGGCTGGACGAGCTTGGGGCTTGGGCGTTACTTCACATCACACACTGCTGATGGAGTATTGAGGCTGTCCTGGATTGTATATTAGATTATGGTTGGTCTGTGATGGGACATGGAATGCAGACACGATACCCTCGAATTCTTGCTGTGTTTGCTTTCTTCGGTGATGATTCGTTTTTGAGGTTATCCAGGGTGGTATATTACATGACAGCGCAGCTCTAGTAGTGGTTGGAGGCCTAATCCAGTTAACGCACATTGCTCGATAATCGTTTATTACACCTCCCCACATGCCTTTTGTAATGATCCTTCCGCCTCCACGTGGTCCCGCAGCCATCATTCGGGCACCGAAACGACTGGACATGACGATACCTGTCGCTGTGGACTGTTTGAAGATGGCGCTTTAGGTCAGCTCGCAGACCGCATTTGTAGGAGCAGACGGAGCAGGAGAATCGAAGATTGTGTCTTCGGTTGACGTGTGAACTTTGCTGTTAGCAGCGCGAATGTAGTCAGGTATAGGTTTATGGGACTTACTTCACTTTGCCTCTAGTTGGGAACGGGAGATGACACTGGGCACATGTGAAAGGAGGTGTGATTTTCGAGCTCGAAGTTTTGAGCGGCTTCTTTTGTAGGATGTCCGGACTTGCCGCCGCCTCGTCTAACTTCAGTGGAGAATGTGACTCTGAGTGTCTTGCGTCCGAAGAGGCTGAGCTAGGCAGACTGCTTTCTGCGCAAGGCGGAGCTGCGTCTGTTGAGCTCGGCGTCGACGCCGGAAGACTCACTTCCGCATCAGTCTCTTCTATCATGACACTTTCGCAGTGAGCCTGCATGACTTGCAGGTCGTGCGAAAACGGCGTTGTGTTGTGCAAGTCTGGTTTGTTTGCATATACCTCGCACAGCAAACCTTCATCCAGGCTATCCGCTTCATCGAAGCTTGATGGCGGAGACGTCGTTGGGGTTCTACCTCCTTTTGATGTCGCGATTGAGTCGAGGGTGAAGAGATCCGTAAGCGGTGTGACTGGTTCAATCATGTGGATGTCGTCTGAGACTTTTCCGACAGACAGGGAGAGGTCGGGTATAGCGAGTGAATTCTGGTCCCGCTGGTCAGGGGATAGGAGGTCACTTTTATGCTCTGGCTTTCTATCGGACAATGAAGTGAGCTCTGTCGGTCGAAACTCTGTGATGAGTTCTGTATCAATGGTTAGGGCTGTTCCGAATCTCGTTCGGCTCTCGGAGCTCCCACCGGTGTTGCTAATGGTCTCACTAGTCATATTTATATGCTCCTAGGTGCAAGTAGATACAATCGAGCTCCTTGAACTGTTATCTGCATCCTGAATCATCGGTGACTCCGCTTGAGATTGTGCAAAATGCACAGGATTCAGTCGAATCTCTAGCTCCAGTGGGTCGATAACTCGCGCCGAATCTATCGTCCCAGGCTTTGTTGCGTCGAACGTATTCCTACCATATGATACTGTAAGATCTCGTGAGTGTGCAGCTGCAGATGTCAATTAGAGGTTTTCCCATCGAGACAGAGCACCAACCTTGCTCAGATATTTCAACAATCTGATTGCGCTTAGTTGTATGTAGAAGATTCTCGATGGTAAACAATTTTGGATCATAGCGGATTGACATCGGACTCGTGAAAATGGGCAACCGATCTAATGATGGCATACGAGACGGCTGCTTGAGCTGGTATAGAAATGTACTAGAGTTGACGGCTTGCGTTCTTTGCCCCGAAACAATGTAGTAGCAGGCTTCCGAGATTTGATCTTCGCGGAATGCGGTGCCGAGTGAGATCCTGCCCGGTGATGTGGATTGATTAGCAGCTGGAACAACATCGATAGAAGGCGGTGGTGACGGTGGTGGTGGGATATAGTGTGCGAAGCCTTCGTATACGACAATATGGCGGCTTCGCGATTGCGTCGACCTCGACGAAGTCGAAGAAGAAAGACTCTCATTGGACTTGGAAACGTTTGTGCCATTTTCCCGGCGTTCTACTGAAGAGGCTGACTATCAGCAATTGCGACGAGGGCTGCTCAAAGTTCCCACCAACCGTAGCGGTGCTCAAACACTGACAGTGCCGCCCATATGGTACTTCTCAGAGCATACAGGCTATAAAGAAGTATGGCTACAAAAATTGAACCAGCTACAGTGCAGCCAAGTGTGAGGCCGTTAATTTGGTTCTTGTCCAAGGGCGCCATCTGCGAATGTGCTAAATTGAGGCGTGGAACAGTAGAGTCACGAACAGTTCAAGTGGCTGACACCCGTCGAATAGGAGCCTTGAGGGAGAGTCCTTGTATAAGTGAGATACACAAGGCTGAACGTCGCTTGGGGGCATACCTCATATATGGCCGCTTTCTGATTGGCAGGTTACAGCTGGTGATGTAGCGAATGAGCAAGAACGGCCACAACACAATGCTGACGGGCAGTTCCATCACCTTACAAGGTTTCGGAAAGATGAAAGTACAGGTAAAGATTCATGCATCCAGGTTGGAATTGGCGACCCTGACCGCGTTATGCTACTCCCACCTCCAAGGCTACCCCCGAGATATGGTCTCATTTTCAATGACACTTATTCTTACCTCATCGCATGCTCAGTGCCTCTGGATTTCGATCACATACTCGCGAAATAGCTTTTTTCCATTCATATTGCCGTGTACTGTCGGGTAATATCTGCCAAAAGGCGACTGCAGTACGCGGTATGATGTCATCATCGCCCAGGTCAGCGCTCATGTCCTTCCTCTACGGCGCTTCAAATCCCAACCATTGTATTTTCAAATAACTTAACAACCTAGATCTATAGTCTGAAATACTCGACGTGTTGACGAAAATGGTCTCTATGAAGCTAATGAGGCGTCCCATTCGCATCGCGCCGTCTTCTAATGTCGCCAATGGTTAAGTTCCAGAACATGCATTGCAAATCCAAGTATGCAACAGCGTCCTAGTCATTCCATGGATACCACTTTTTCACGAAAGCAATATCGCCCGCAGACGGCACCACACTTCCGTGTATCCACGAGGTCCCTGTAACCTTCCCATCAACCCTATCAATCCCCACCATCGGACACTTCTCCATCTTTTCCGGCCCACACTCTGGATTCGAAAACGCGTTCGAAGGATACATCATAATGCTCCCCATATCGAATTCGGCTTCGTCCAAGATACCGGGTAAATCGGCGTATTGCGCATTCTTAGTAACCTGCGAGCCGTCGATGTTGTACTTCTCCGCGAAGATCTTATCCCCACAGAGTTTATTTTCGACGTCTGTTTCGCCGGCCATGATCGCGTCGGTCAGGGATTTGCCGTACCCGCGGATGTTTTGGCAGCGGTATTGGATGAAGGTGTCGCGGTCGTTGCGGCATTGTTCGTGGACCATGCCGAGGACGTGTCCGATCTGTTCAATATCAGTGTCCTGTTGTCTCCTCTCGATATCTTGGCCGCTTACTTCATGAACGACTTGATATAAGCCCGGGTTCTCCGGTAACACAATCTTGTGCCTGTCCGCCTCGCCATTCGTAATATATCCAATCGTAGCCTGAGGTGTGGCGCCTTTCTTCACCATGTGGACCGCCAACGTATCGCCGGGCACTTTCGGATTCCACTCGCCTTCGTCCATGAAGCAATACCTTGGCGTGTACTCTCCTTCTGCGTTCTTGATATCCATGAGCTCTTTCCAAGAGAGTGAGTGTCCATTTACTCCGTTTGGTACGGCGCCCAGCGCTTCGGCCCATACTGTGAATGCTTTTCGCATGCTAGAACATTCGAGTGCGTCGCAGGTGGCTTTGTTGATGTGCGCGGTATCTTTGTTTCAGGCCAAGGAAGACAGGCCAGGGTTGGCGGAAGGAGGGCTTGAGCATGTTTGCATTGCCCTGCGAGGGATCGAGGTTGGGGTCGTAGAGGGCGCCACCAGAACTTGTGGCGCAGAATCTCTCTGCGCTGACCGAAGCAAGTAGAATTAAGTATAGAAACAGCTGGCAGTATATAGAGACACAGTTCATGGTTAAAGGTTGGAAGTTCTTACGGTTAGGGTATATAGATTCCGTATATGGCATCCGGCACTACGATTGATTGAACAAATTCGCCCTTGCGAATCTACGAGAGCTACTGTACTACTAAAAGGTCGCTAATATAGTGGCTGTAGGCTGGGCCGTGTTGCTAGCCTTGTAGATAAGTAGCCATCCCTGACTGATGATCAATCTTTCCTGAACCCCTCATAGATCTCAGAGACCTTTAAGCGGTTGGTATTCATCCAGAGCTTCAACTTTTTGCGCGTCTCGTTGTTTAGTGATGACGTCGAACATGTCATAGCTTGGGTGAACAACAGTGACACGGTGATTGATTAAGAGCTAGAATGATCGGCAAACTTTCACATCTAATAACCTAGGGCGAGGTTTTAGAGCCGCGCTTTTTTTATTTTTACATCTCATTTGGCTAGCCCATCTAAGCACAGCCATCCACCAAAAGTCCCCATCCGCATGCGCCGCAAAGACCTTGTCACTGTCGTTTCGCGCACCTCTTCAAATGTCTCTCGAAATTGTCGCCCCTCAGAAAGACCTTGTCTGGAGTAGCACACTTCAAATTTGTACACACCAGCCCAGTCGCATTGCCCTCTTTGCGATGAACAGTGCGCTCATGCCGCTCGAGATCCGTGTTCAACGAGAACGCTGAGCCACAAGTTGTGCAAGAAAAGCGCCGCACATGTTTGCGATTAACATGTCTCCTGCTTCTCGGTCAGTGTTTGGTCGTCTTTGATGAAGTACATATGAACTCAGGAGTTCACAAACCTGAGCAACCCGCGCGTTCGAAACGCCAGGCCGCACTTGTCGCATGTCTCGGTGATTGCATGCTCTTCCACTTGCTCTTTGACAACTACTTGCGTATCGGAATTATCGTTGACATGCGTTCCAATCGCCGCTCGAACCACGTTGTATCCCGCGTACACGGCGAAAAGCGCGGGAAAGATTATCGGATTCGGAAGCTTTTCCACTGCCCAAGGACTCACAAACGAAGTATGCGAAGATACAGGCGTGGCCCCAAGAGCAGTCTCATATCGGCTGAGGTGTATTTTACTCCACGCCTCACCATGCAAGTGCGCGAGAAGAAATTGAAGAACAATGTATGCTACTGTCAGCTCAGCGCAAGTGATGAAATCAGCTGGGAAAGACATGATAAACCAGAAGTGTGAGGAATCAGAACCTTGGAGGTTGCAAGACAGCACGAAGAGATGGTGGCTGGTGGTAGGTGATTTGCTTCGTGGAGGCGCAGTCGTTTGGGGGCCGGAGGCAGACTTCCGCATAGCCACGGCATGATTTCGTAACACCTGAGTATATCTGGGTGCTGTGCAATGGTCCAGGAACTTGAGTGAAATTGCATCGGCATCTTTTGTCCAAGTTCAGACACTGCTTTTACTCCACACATGTCCTCAGATGTCTTCTGAAGTTGTCGAGCCTCCCAAATGGTCTACCCGATACTCTGCAACTCTCATTCGGACAGAAGTACAGTCCTGAAGTGTCCGCCGCGCTACGGTGTGCGCTGCGTTTGTGTCGCGCGAGGTCGGCGCTGAGGAAGAACTTCATGTTGCACATATCGCACTCGAAACGGCGAATGTGCTTGCGGTAAATGTGATCACTGTGGTTTATCAGCTGCTGGCAACTGCTTGGTCAGGGAGACTACATACTTCAATCTTCCTCGTGTCAAGAAGTCCAATCCGCACAATTCGCACCCAAAGGGCAGCTTGTTCGGTGGTAGTGGATTTATTTGTACTCCCACCATCATGATCATCTGAATCCTTTCACCATAGGGATAAGTTATGCCTGCTCGATCGACTCCCTGGTCCATCGGCATGGGTTCGTCGATAAGGTTTGTCGCTGCAGTTAAAGCATTCTCATTGTCGATATACATTAGGAATTTCAGCATCACCCTCCTCGTGCGCTTTCTGAGCTTCCTGATTCTACGCCATCGTAAACAACTTGTTTCACTTCTTGATGCACCGCACTCCAAGACTGTGTAGGTTTCGACTTCAATACGCATGATGTCGATAGGCATGTGCCGATAGCATTTGTCCACTGTGAGATCTTTTGTGAACGGCGTGATGTAATGGAACAACACCGGGTTTGGCTTCATCTCGAAGGCGAAAGGACTCTTCGCATATGCATCATCATCTCCCATCAAGCCAGACCACCCCACAAAGCTCCGCGAGTCTCTAAAGGCGATGGTAGTATCCAAGCCATTGTCGAAGCTGCGTTTTGTTCAACAATATCGCGAAAACACGACAACCACAAATACAGTGGGGCGGAAATAAATAGTAGTTTGGGGAGAAGAGGGAAGTATTAGTAGAAACCTTTACTTTATTCGTATGCTCCTCATACTGCCTAAGTAGCGTTGGAGATTTGTGCATGCGCCGCGCTCAGTGAGGCATATGTCCTACTAGTCGCCACTCATCTCTGCCTTGTCAACTGTTTCATTAGTACCGCAAACGAGTACGAGAGGCATGCTTCCATGAACGCGAACCACTTGCGACGTGTACATCAGACTTGCGGGAGCTGCTACACTACACATCACATTTCCAGAGATCTTGATATGCAGCATATTTGCGCTTCTCCAGACGTCCACAAACTCACGGCCATCCAAATCTCACACAGCATACATCTTAGCCCGCACCTCAATGAAAGAATTTACCTATGCAATTCGAGCTTTCGATGCTACGTCTACAAATACTCCTTTTCCCATCCTATCCCACCCCATCCTACCACCCATGCCCAAAAAGCCAGTCCTACTCGCTCGGAACTCTAATCTCATGAACGTCATCAACATCATCGACCTGCGTATCCTCTGCATCATTTACATCATCCCCAAAGTCCTCCATCATCCTCGAGCCAAGATCGTTGTGGCCCTCGCTGCCCAAATTCGGCGCATCAGAGGCCACGTCCGAGGAATCATGCATGCGATTCGACGACGCGCCCAGGGCCTCGAAACTCCACATTTGGTCATTAGAGGCGCCTTGAAAGCCACCAAAAGTAGTGTAGTCATCGCCATCGTCGGCGTCAACGAAGCCTTCGTCCGCGCTGCCGTCGACCATGGGCGGCATGTCTTCATCATCGCTCAGGTTCGCGACTGCGGCTCCGCTCTTTAGAAGGCTCCCGCGACCCGAATAGCCATGTCCGCGCTGGGCTAGGGCTCCCGCTGCGACTCCGATTCCAGCGCTCGACAACCCATTGCGGGACGAGCCGTCGAGGCGCTGGCCGTTTCCCGAATCCGAGTTGTCGGCGTCGCGGGCGCGTGAGCGGGTGTTCGCGTCGTCATCTTCAGCGTCAGAGTCGGCTGTGGCGTCGGTCTCCGCTGCTTGCACTATTTCGCGGAGGTGGTCCGGGCCTAAAGGGACAGGGGAACGGCGGCGGTAGAACAGGAGATACGCGTTACGTGTCACAGCTTTTTGGCCAGAATTGCACTTGGAGACAACGGAGTCTGGAGTGTTGTTAGCCTTGCTCATGGGGGAGAGAATATGGACATGAATACTGACCATTGTAGTCATACCACTGCTTGTCGTAGAAGTTCTGCGCAGTGGCTGTGTAATGTCCGCCTCCAAGTCCTCCAAAGTGGTTGTCTACAGCAAAGAGATCGTACGTGAGATCTTTGCCTTCGGGAAAGCCAACCTTCCCAGATAGATCAAGACCCTCCACTGGGAAGTCAATGAGCTCCTCGATCTTGTCTCGGAACGTCCGATGACCACTGAAACGCTTGAGGTGGATGATGAGAATATCGGGTACAGTCCAGATCTCAAGCGTCTTTTTAGCTCGCCGGAGTTCTTTGCATCGACTGCAATACCAAGCATTGTCTTCAGACAGGATCTCACTCTTTGATGTCTCGGTGAAACATTCATCGAGGGTGATGCCGTGCTCCCTACGCGCGGCCCGTCGTTCCTTCTTCGCCTGGATTTCTGGATCTTCGCGAGTCTCGAGCCACTTCATGGCCTCCATGCCACGGGCATCGTCGGCTGTGGTACCACCAAACAAGGCCTCAAAGGAGTTCGAATCCCAGTCAAGCACAAGACCCTCACCCATACGGACCAATCTGTCCTCTGATTCATCTTCAGGGTCGTCGGGATACTCGGGTTGATCTGGAACCCTGTTCTTCTTCGACTTGAAGTTCTTATTGTTCTTGTGTTTTCGCTCTTGCTTTTGCTCCCGTTTTCGCTGCTTTTTGCTCTTCATCTTGTTTTGTCGGCCGCCCCGCGACGCGACGGGGCCCTCGGGCTCAATCGACTGCATTTCATCGTCGCTGCTGACATTAGCCGCATCGATAGCAGCATCGACATCAATGGACTGAGGAGTTTCGGCGTCCTCATCACTGGATGATCCTTCACTACCATCTGGCGAAGACTGCACAGACTCCTCTCGTGACGGTGGAAGGCGGATACGTTTTGAGATGGGCTCGAGAGCCTTGGTCGGATCGACATTGCTCCAGCCGGTGGCGACGATATCGTTGCTCTTCTTGGTGTATTTGATCTCAAAGAGCGTTCTGAACTCAGGGTGGATGAAACTACCGGGCCTTAACACACTCGGAATCTTCTCATTGTCAGTGTTCTGGTCCATAGAAGTATCGACCGTGTCTGTCATGGTAACCTCTACGAGATCTTCCCCTTCTATGGATCCATCCTGAACTCGCGGGTCGCCATTTGGAGAGGCGTCTTCTTCGGTTGTGAGCACAACATCAGAGCCAGATCGAGATTGGGTCGAGGGTGAGTCACCAAGCTCGTTTAATATGTCCCGTGTGGTCATCTGAGCAACTTTGGCAAGAAGTTTTCGTAAAATGGTATCGGGATCCTTCGCCTCCTTACGAGTGAGCACGACGAAAAAGGGGGACAGTGCCATGGAGAAGTTGTTTGATCGGTACGAAGAGCTATTAGGTCCTCGATGAAAGACAGGAATGAGGACACGGTCATGTAGTGGCGATGCAGAATCTGGCACATCTTCGTCAGAGGATCCATGTGAGACAAAGACTTTAAAACCCGAACCCTTCTTCTTTGGCGCTGGCCAATTGCTCGGAGCAATGTCTAGTTCATAGATGAAGATGTCGTCCCGGACGCCAATGTTCGACTCTGCGATGGTGTTTTTATCGTCCAAATGGCGGTAGAACTTGTGGCTGTAAACTTCGGATGCCATCAGGCGGCTGGCGGGAACGCCCCCACCTCGCTTGCCGACATACTCTTTGAGGTTTCTGATCGTCGCGTTCTTATCCATGTCAACCTCGACCTGGTAAGGCTTTCCAAACAAGGGTATGTATGTGATAGTGTGGTTCCACGTTTGCTCAATCGGGAGTTGTAAAGTGAGCTGGCTGTAAGGGTCGAAAGTGATACTAACTTTTTCACAGTCAGGGCAGACCATGGTATTTTTGTAGAAGCCTGTACAGATGTTAGTATTGGAAATAAGAGTTGAACAAACATTCCGATGAACTCGTTGATACATACCACTGAAAAGATCCATGGACACAGAGTCGTTTCGCGCCTTGTGATTGTTTCTGTATATCTCGCCAAGCTTCCTGATCGCCTCTGGGTCACGAAAAGTGTTATCATCGGAATCAGGATTCTCCGTGTACGGCTTCTTGTGAATTCGATTCAAGTCTTCGTGGAGAGCGTCGACCAACCAGCTTACGAACTCCTGCGAGTCCTGCTGTCCATAGCCGGAGAACAGACTGTTGGCCTTACCTAGAGCGTTCTTGAAAGCCTTTGGCGAGAAAGACGACGAGGTGTTGATATCGTAAATACCAGACAACACAGTAGCGTAGTTCCGAGCGATGGTGCCCTTATGGCCGATAGGATTGTTGACATTGACATGTCCTTTCCACTTGCCACTCAGGAAGTACATACTCAGCTCCTCCACACTGCGTAGACACTGGAGGGCAGAGTTCATGTAGCACGTGTTTCCCAAGTTTGTCAAGCCGACATGGCCTCGCACTCTACCGTCGCGTCTTTTGCTTCGTGTCAGTGGACCGCCGGTCGGTGTGGATGTTCCACTGTTTGTAGTGCTTTGGATGCCTTTATTCGCCTGGGCGCCAGCCTTATTCTTCGCTGCGACTTTTGCAGCATCTGAAATGTATTCGCCCTTCTCGTCATGCTCCTCAAGAACGATGACCTGATCTTGAGACAGACCGGCAGCAGCCAAGGTCAACGATTCGTTGAAGACTTCGTTCGCCTGCTCGTCTTTGCCAGTGACAAGCTCGCGCTCGGTGCCATATGCGAGGTTGTTAAAGCTCGTTGCATCCATAATGAGTGTGGGTGATTGGTTGGGCGCAGGAACGACAGGTGAGCCATCGCGAGGCGACGCATCAGGAGTCAACATGCCGGACGGTTGCGCATCCTTGGGGATATCCGAGCCAGCGGCGGTGCTGAGAATTCTCCATACCCGGACCTTGTTCTTGATGTCGATACCGGCGGACTTCTTGGCAGCTTCGAGGAAAGTCAAATAGCTCTCGTACTTGCTGGCAACGATCTTTCCCGCGACCCTCGAAGTGTCCGCGGTCGGCGTCGGCGCCTGTCGTACTTTGCGGATGGTGAGGACGGGTGGGCGGAGCTCATACTCGAGGTTTTCGGTGCTTCTATCTGGTACCGTGTTGTAGGCGTATCGACGAATGGTAGGTGAGCCTACCTTGACACCATACCAGCCGACGACAAGCTCCCATGCTTTCAAGGGCAGGATCTCAAAGTCCTGGCCCATTGAAGCTCCTGCTTTGAGGGGCACGAAGTCTTCACCACGCTGGTCCATCAAGTCGTCCTGCACGGCATGGCTATCGACGAGACACGTGTTGTCCACTGGCCCAATGGGACCCTGGGTAGCTTCCTTGCTGAAGTCTTGCGGCCGGCCAACGTTCTCTGAGGTCCTCGCCCATACACGCTCCAGCCACTTCTCTGAGATGATGTAGCCCTCGTGGTGCTCCTCCAACGGCTTCTGCATCATGGTCATGACCTTGGTCACCTGCTCGTCCAGGCTGGGCAGGTCTGCTTGCTGCGTCGCGTCGATGCTCGTGGCGGACGAGTCTGCATTGTCGGAGCCGCTGTTGTTCGGCGCGTCTGCCATGTCGACCGACGTTGCGCGTGCACTACGCTGAGATGCTCCGACGGCGATGGGCTTGGTGTTGCGGGGGCTCGACTGTCCGCTGTTGCGGCGTGTGGTGGACGCCTGGCTGTCGACGTCCATGCTGTCGTCGGCCATGTCGGAGTGGAGTCGCTTGGCGGGCGACGACGACCGCGGTGCACGCCTCTGTGGTTGCGGCTCGGAGCCAGAAGTGCCCTCGTCAGCCATGGAGGCCTCGCCAAGGGTCAGACCAGCGTATGCCTCGCTGGGAGAGCTGCCTCCAGTGTGGTAGTCCCGTGACGTGCTCGTGGAGTCGATCTCGTTGAGCACTTCGTCGTGCAGGTGGGGTGGGAGAAATCGCGGCGGTGGTGGTGACGCTGAGGCCCTGGTGCTGGCGGCGGGGTGCGGGGAGGAGCGAGGGGCTGCGGCTTCCTCATTCGGGGACTGCGCAGAGGTTGGGTCCCGACTCGGGCTGGCTGGCTGTGCTGGCACAATCTTGCGTTTCTTGGTGGAGGCCGTTGTGGAGGTAGAGGGCCTGCCGTGAAGCCCGGTGGAGCTCCAGGACGAGGCGGACGGAGGAGCTTTCGGGCGGACAAATAGCGTGCCTACGCAAACCAGGAGTGCGACTTTTGCTCGGGGAAGCGACAGCTGGGCGGTGAGCAGTCGGGGTAAGCGCGCAATGGCCGCAGAAAAGAGTGTATGGCGGTGAATGCGCGCGGCTTGCTCACGTCGTCACCTTGGGTTTGCCTTCAGCCTTGCAAAAATACGCGAGGGCCTTGGCGCATGCAAGCATGGAGCCGGCGATCAAGCGGAGCCTTTACACCTCCATCTTTATTATTATTAGCCCGCTGACGGCGGATAGTCTAGCCTAAACCGCTGCACCTGGGCGAGTTCCTACAACTAGCGCCTCTCACTCGACACGTCTCTGAGTACCCGAGTCTATACAGCATGTGGCCAAGCCTGGACCGGCCGTCACAAACGCGTTCCGCAGACCAGGTCCTAGCGATACGCGAGCGCAAGCTAGGTTGCACTTAAATCAGTGTAGGGCTGTATATCAGTTTGACATGTGACAACAAGCTGAGCCTCTCCGCAATATATCAAATTGGTTGTTCTGGGCAATACGACCGCTGTTTGATGTTCACTTTTGTATTGATTCAGTAATGCATACATGAGGCGTCAAACCACAAGCTCTGCCTTCATCTCGAACCGCCGCTGTTGAGCCATGCAAACGCAGACGCACCGCCAACAGGATTGGCAGACCGCGATTTTGGCGCTGCATTCTCCGTCGACTTCTCGCCAGACACGCTGCCATGGAGAGATGGTATGGCTGTCGCTTCATCTTCGCCTCGCCTCTTGCCGTCGTCGAAGAAGCGCGATTGACTCGTTGCTGGCGATGACGTCCAAGTCGATAGAGTACGCGTACCTGCTCTCGTAGGCCTCAGCACCTTTATGCCTGTTTCACGAGGTTTGGTGCTCGAAGTCGTGGTTTTACCCACGTTGGCCCAGTCTAGAGCGCCGGTGTTGGTCTTCTCAGTCGAGTCTCGGCGCCAGTTGCTTAACATGGCTGGCGACGGCCCTGGACGAGGCACAGCACCCGTAGGCGACGTTTCCCGAGTCTCTTTGGTACTGCTCCGTATCGAGGTAGAAAGACCCAGGCGTGGCCGCTGCTCGAAGCTCCTGCGGCCGATCGAGCCCCCGTCGTCTGAACTCGCCGTGCCGGAGCCGTTCGACTTGGTTGTAGTATAGCGGCCATCGTTTGTACTTGACTCGTTTGTGGAGCCCGCATTGTAGGGTCCAATGACGGCACGGTTCGTTTCTAGGGCAGGACGATCAGATGTTGCTAGCGACTTGAACGTGCGCTCATCTTCGGGCCGCACAAGAGGAATCTGGAGCTTGCAACCATCATCGTCGTACAAGGTCAGCTGATTAGTCGAAAACAGTAGATCAGCGTTGTGCGTCCGTAGCATGTCGCTGCCCAAGAAGATCTGTATAGCTTTCGGATTCGCAGTTGTATCCTGCCCCTCATCAATGGTGAACTCTACAGCCACACACGGAAGCTGTGGAGCAGGACTGTTTGATCGAGACGACCCCATCACGGGTACCGCCTCAGGGAGGTACACAGAAATTTTAATCTTGCGAAGGCCCTCGTCAGTGCTTGTGACTTGGTCCTGCAATCCAAGCTGCTCAATCAGGCGGAGGTCGACGGTCGACGTGTAAGCTCCCGAACACACTGCTGCATAAAGCAGAGTATCGTGTTTGAAATTAGTGTCGAGCCAGCAACGGATAATGGCTGGTACAGAGCCGAGTATGAACAAGCCTGGGGCCAAGCCAGGAGGCTCCATGAGTGCACTAGGGCCTAAACCGGTGAGGCTGTTCGCCCGACCGGATGTCGCCGAGTGTACAGAGTGTCCCGCAGAGCTCTGTCGCCCGTCCGATTTGTGCGAGTAGCTTCGTTCGCTCATGGCGAGGCCGCCGAGACCGCTGCCCGTGCGGGGTATGAGATCCAGCGACGACCGTGAAGCTTGCGCCCAGTGTCCGTGATTGGCAGTCTCATCGAAGCGAACGCTGTTTGCGCGGGATGTAGCACCCACTCGCCGAGGCTCCTCTTCTGCATCTAGCTGGAGATTACCGATGAGGTTGTTCGGGTGGTCGTCGAAGTTGGAGAAGTGCTCTGCCGTCGGCTGTTGAAGAGGTACTGTCGTGTGTTAGCTGATTTATCCAGAGAACACAGCAGCATGGAAGCCCTCACCTTGCTGTGGTGTACCGCCCAATGCGGAGGGAAAGGGCGAAGACATGCCCCAGACGCTCTTAATGCGCGAGTCATCGTCTCTCTGGCGCTCCAGCCGGGACACGCGATCAGACAACTCGGCTTGGTTCTGCTGCACTCGAAGCATCTCGTCCTGGAATCGCCAAACTTCGTCGCGGGGCTGGAAGGCTACACTCTGTGGATCCATTCCCGTGGGCCTCTCATCCCTTGATGGGAGACTCAGCAAAGAGACCCCTCGACTCCCCGTACGCTCCCCGTCTGGGCAATGCGGGCGCCAGCGCCGCCAGTTCCCGCGTGCTTCCCCTCGTTATGCAGTGCAGTTTGGTGCGAGTATCTCGTTGTCGTTGAGCTTGGTGGGACGCGAAAGTTGGGACAGTGGGTGGAGTACGTGGGTGATGATTCTGAGCTGATGTGGCTGTTTCAAGCGAATCATCGAAATCGATATTGCGTTGCCTTGAAGCTCCCGGGGGAATGTAAGGTCTGGATGAGCCGCGGAAGAAGGTACGTTGGGCGCTGGCTGCTAGTTGTAGAAGGCGCAAGGGCAGGGGCGGAGCTAGTTATCTGGCTACCAGTGGTATTCTCCTTTTCCGTGTTTAGCGGACTGCTGCGTGAAAGGTAGTAGGATGCACGAAGCAACTGAATCGAGTGCTAGGCAGTGGTACAGCGGTGCTTCACAAGTCTCAATGTTTCTGACGGACGTTTCTGGCCCGCGAGGTTGCGCCACAGCTAGCGCCAGATGCTTCATGCTTGATTGGGCAAGAGCTCGGCCTTGGTCCCGTCTCCCCGCGTTCATGGGAGAATGGCTGTCGCGAAGCCGATATTTCGTATTGAGAGCGACACGTGTTCGTGCATTTGTATGTGCTGTACAAATAGACCGTGCAGCCGCTACCTCGCCTCACAAACTGGCTTCACTCTGCGCCCGCGTATTGCTTCTCCCATGCCGTCCAGGCTTCCGCATCATTCCATGGAGGTAATACCATGGGCAGCTTATCTGGCGACTGATCAGGCCAGCGCTCGCCGACTACTTTCATCAGCTCCTGGAACAGTATCTCGTAACCAGCAGGGCTGAGATGAAGACCTGCCGTTGTGTCAGTCGCGATACGGCACATTTTGGTGCAGGGGAGCCTGACCATCGTACATGAGTTCTACCAGGGCATCGTTTGGCGGAACACCCAGCGACCCGGGCAGTGGATCTCCAAGCTTCCATGCTCCCAGCTGGAAGCCGGCCTTTTCCATGAACTTTTCCCAAAGATTCACCACAGGAACACCAAGTCTTGCGCCAACTTCGCACACACCATCGGCATATTCTTTAGTCGTGCTGGCCACACGAGCGGGACTGGGATATCCAACGAGCTGGTCTTTTGCCCACGTCAGATGCTCATTGATTGGTGGCGGAGAAACCAGAAGAATCCGAGGGTCGTGCGCCGCGACTTGGGTATGGGCAACGATTTTTTCGATGTTGCTCTTGTACTCGTCTAACGGTATATGCTGCTTATTGGGGGCATCAGGCAGAGAAGCGTCATTGGCCCCGAAGAAGACAACCTGGGCGCGAGTTCAGCACATGCAGAAATTTACTCCAATCGCGAGATTCTCATACCAGAAATCGGATCCTTGCTTGCTCTGGCGAGGGAATGACGAATGGCAGTATTTGAAGTGCTTGGCGAGTATTGTAGCCGCTGACACGGCATTAGATCAGACGTTGAGGTAGAGTCTGGTCTTACTTACCTAAATCCACGATTGATTACATCTAGTCTCCTGATGTATGCTAGTAATCTGTGAGTGTTGGACTCAGCAGCGACCACTAATCCCACAGACATTCCAATTTATGATAGCTTGCAGAGATCAAGCCTACAAGAGTAAGTGCTAGGGGAGGCCACTCACCAGCCTGCAATGCTGCAGAGAACCCAAAACCCCTTGTCTGGTTGTAGGAGTCCTGGGTGATGGAATCGCCAAAAAGAAAGAACTGCTCGTACAGTGCAGACTACCTAGGTATTCAGAGACGGTTTCTTCCGATCTGCGTGGGTTTGACCGATCACTTACCATGTCGATCTGGGTAAAGACACGGCGTTCGTCAATCGTATCAAAGCCTCGTGTTCCGAGATATCTCCGTCACTTCTTGACCCTTCCCAACAGCGCGACCAGGCTTGCGATATTTACTGCAGACTTCGGGCAGACTAGTGCATCGGACGAAAGGCGAACAGCTTGGACGGTCGCTTCGAATTAGCTGAGGCTAACCCGGCAAACGTCGTGACGGTGGGGTTGTAGTCCCGTAGAGGGTGGATGGTAGGCCCGCGTTACCAATCTTGGGCATGGCGGCTTCCCGAGGTCGCGCCTGCCGCGTCGGACCCTTGAAATCGTCATGTGCGCTCGCGAGCACAAAGCGCATCACAAGACAAGGTCCCAAAACACTAGCGACAAAGTAATCTGTTCGCCCGACTTTCCTCATGGCCTCCCCAGATCGCCGCACGTTCGCTATATTAGAACAATGTGCTCCAGTTCCAATAGATAGAAATCCAGTTTCTCGTCGCTTCGTATCTGACGTGTCCAACGGTGCGTGCGTTCCCCAGACGGAGGGAGCAGTAGGCCGAAGTCATCCCGCGGCCTCCACTGGATCAGCCATGTCTTGCCCAGAGATCACACCTTGGTGACACTGCCCTGAACCTTCAGATGACCTTCCTGGAGGCTTTGACCCACTGCATGCTTTTGTTTCACCGCCCACTCGTAGCGGCTGTTCGCAGCCCATAGTTCTAACATAGACAGCACTGTGCCACCGCTCTCCTATTTCCACTTGCTCTGTTGCCCACCATGCCCAAGTCCTACCACTCGTATCGGAGTGTTGACGACTATGATGCCGATGCCGACGACGACGAACGCCTCGAGCGGCAGGAACGCAACGACACGGTCAGCAGCACCACGCCCACATCGCCCGTAGCCACCAGGGACGGCTTCCGTTTCCCCAGGCAGACACGCGGCTCTGAACAAGATCTCACGAGGTCACGCGAAAACCTCACCGAGCGCTCTCGCTTGCTAGGCCCCAACTATGGACAGACGTCGCGATCATACAGCAGCCTGCCCGCAACGACGCCCGGCACGCCCAAGCCCGGCCAGAAGAGACACAACGTGCAGCTCCCCACCAGCTCGCGGATGAAGCCTAGCAGAAACCACTCCACAACCTCGTTCAGTCAGCGGCTGGTGAATGCATTGGGTGAGAGGCGCGGGGGACTGGAGGAGAGTATGCATTCAGTCCACGCGTCTCTTTGGCAAGACAATCGCGTGTGGTACGACCAGTTCACCTCGACCGACTGGGTCCACGACAACATCGCCGACGCGTACCGAGTGCGAGCTCTCCGCAGTCGCAAGGACGTCAGAGGGCGCATATTGGCCTGGTTCGATGGCGCTCAGGGCTGGATCCTTGTCGCTCTCATTGGCGTGCTCACCGCTGTCTGTGCTTATTTCGTCAACACCACCGAGACGACCTTGTTTGACTGGAAGGAGGGCTATTGCACCAAACAGTGGAACCTGAGTCGCAAGCCATGCTGTGCCGGTGCCACAATCTGCCAAGACTGGGTGCACTGGTCCAAGGTCATTCGCAGTGATAGACTAGACCTCATCCAAACACAGTATGGCATGTTTGTACTCTCCGTCGTCGCGCTGTCCATGGCATCTTGCTTGTTGACACTGACTACCAAGACTGTCATCCCATCCACCATCTCTCTAGCCACGCTCGACGAAAACTTGGGTGCAGAAGCGGTACGCAACCAGCAGGACGACGACGATGATGATGAAGACAAACGCAATGCTAGCCCTGAAACCAGAGCACGCGAGCCTGAGGTCCGCCCTCCAATGGTCTACTATTCCGCTGCGGGTAGTGGTGTAGCTGAGGTCAAGGTTATCCTGAGCGGTTTCGTTCTCCACGGTTACCTTGGTCTACGCACACTAGTCATCAAAACCCTTGCTTTAATACTTTCTGTGGCATCTGGTCTGAGTCTCGGCAAAGAGGGTCCCTATGTGCATATCGCCACCTGCATCGGTAATATCGCGTGTCGCATCTTCTCCAAGTACAGTGACAACGATGGCAAGCGCAGGGAGATTCTGAGTGCCAGTGCTGCCAGCGGTGTCGCCGTCGCCTTTGGCGCGCCTATTGGTGGAGTTCTGTTCAGCTTGGAGGAAGTCAGCTACTACTTCCCCTCGAAGACTCTTTTCAGGACGTTCTTCTGCTGTATTGTAAGTTCATACAACGAGATTCTCATGCTGCGCTAACAAATCTGCAGGCGGCTGCGCTGTCCCTCAAATTTCTCGACCCATATGGCACCAAGAAGATTGTGCTATTCGAGGTCAGATACCATCTCGACTGGAAGTTCTTTGAACTCGTCACGTTCA
>Ga0265780_10001680_pt1 | contig 30751 bp, 28 predicted proteins | sample P1T30metagenome_FD_192432 | JGI IMG/M metagenome (GOLD analysis project Ga0265780, IMG submission 192432) | Plant litter microbial communities from East Loma Ridge, Irvine, California - P1 T30 | ecosystem: Environmental > Terrestrial > Plant litter > Unclassified | place: USA: California... | reverse complement strand
CTAGAGCTGATTAGAGATTATAGTTTAGAACAGTATAGTACTATATAAGCCGGTATAATACTATATAGGCCGGTACAGTATAGTATAGTACTATAGTATAGCGTAATATTAAAGTATAGTAGCTGCTACTTATATTAAGAGTAGTAGCAGTATTTGCATAGTAGCAGCATATAAATTAAGCCTAGAAGTTAGAGTTATTAAGCTCTAGATTATTAATTTTCTCTAGTAAAATTAGGTAGCTCGCTTATCTATAAGGTATATTATTAAGAATTTGCAAATTATTAATTTTTATATATTATTAAAGAGCTTATTTATTAAAGTATAGAGTTATTATCTATATTATAAGAAATAACTCTATAGAATATAGTATATAGCCTCTATATTATTTGCCTAGTTATATATAGTATAGATATTTAAATGCAAAATCTTAACTTAAATAAAAAGTATACTTCTATATATAAGCAAAATAGCTATATATATAGCATAGAAAGTTAATATATATAATATAAAAAGTTAATATACTATTATAGTAGAATATACTTAATATAGAAGTAATTAATTAAGTAATAAACTAACTGCTACTTCTATTACTCTTTATACCTCGCCTAATATTCTATTAGACTTAGGCCTAGTATTAGTATATATTGCTTTACTATAATACGTAGTATAGAAAGTTAATATGCGTAGTGCAGAAAGTTAATATACGTAATATAGAAAGTTAATATACGCAGCGTAGAAAGTTAATATATATAATATAGAAAGTTAATATATATAATATAGAAAGTTAATATGCGCAGTATAAAAAGTTAATATACGCAGCGCAAAAAGTTAATATACGCAATATAGAAAGTTAATATATATAGCGTAAAAAGTTAATATATATAATATAGAAAGTTAATATATATAATATAGAAAGTTAATATACGCAACGCAGAAAGTTAATATATGCAGCGCAGAAAGTTAATATACGCAGCGTAGAAAGTTAATATACGCAGCGTAGAAAGTTAATATACGCAGCGTAGAAAGTTAATATATATAACGCAGAAAGTTAATATACGTAATACAGAAAGTTAATATACGCAGCGTAGAAAGTTAATATACGCAGCGCATAGACTAGAAAAAAGTTAATATTAGTTTAATATTTATATTTCTAATACTAATAGAATTAGCTTATAAATTAGGCCTAAATATTACTATTTAAGAAAGAGAAAACTCTAACGTAATACCTATTTCAGCACAAATCGAGCCTAATTCGTCGCCACTTATTAGGTAGGAGCAACTTTTTAAGCCGAATTATTGATTTACTAGTATATATGTACGAACCTACAAAGGTCTCAGCGCACCGCCACGCTCATCCGCCCACCTTCCATGTATCGCCTGCCGTGCGTCCTTACCCCAGAATGAGATCGGCACGACCACCAAGCCAGTAAAGATCTGGAAGACCGCGAGCTCAATTCCAACCAGCTTGTAATCATGCGCGACAATCCAGGGACTCAAGCCAAAGCTCAGGCCGAAGCTCACCAAGAAGCTTGTGCCACTCATCGCAGCGAGCGCTGGAGCAGCCCAGCGAGGGAAGGCTTCCGTGACCCACATTGTCGTACCAATTGCGATTGTAACCCATGAGAAGCCGTTTAATCCACATGCGAAGTAGTACAAACTGGGGTGAAGGCTGTAGTGCACTGCGCAGCCATAGATCAGGGTGCTTGCAGCACCAGTGATGACTGGGAGAATGAGCACAAGGAGATAGTGCTCAGCTTCACGCACGCCGCGGTTGCGCTTCGCAAGATGGTCGAGAATTCTGTTCACCGGTTGCACAGCTCCGAGTGCGATGAGGCCGCCGACTGCGCTCGCTAGATTGACAAGGACGACAAGCTCGGTGGGTAAATTGTATGGCGCTTCGCCGAGCACGTGCGGGTAGGTCGCGCCAATGAACAGCATGGCTGCATAGTTGACAGCCACAGCAATAGCCATGAAGAAGATCATTGGATTGATGAGACAAAATGCGATCTGCGGGTAACAGCGAACCATGGCGGTCCACGAGGCAAATGGAGAAATCCAAACGCCGTATCGGCCCAACAACCCACCTTGTGTTGGCAGCTCCGGAAGGTCGCGGTAGATGTCAGAGTCGGCTTCGATGTCTTTGAACACTGTTGTCTTCTCCGTGCTACTTTGTAAGACAATGAGTCCATCAAAAGCAACTGTCGGGCGCTTGAAGTAGGTTTCCGGGAACAGGAAAAATGCAAGGAAGAAAGAAATTATCGCAGGGATTGACCAGTACCGATAGTAGGATCGCCACTGCGTTCCTTCATCCGATATGTATGGGGTGATTGCAACGAATCCAGTGCCAAAGAAGCCTGCCATAGACCAGAGCATGGCAATAGCCTTGGGTCGCTCATGGATGAAAGTCATGTCGATGACGATGAGGAGAGCCTAGAGTGCATCAGCCATTGTGTTCAGACTTTTGAGATACGAGGGAACATACGGCAGAGAGAGCAAAACCTTCGGCAAGGCCCAAGAAGCACATGCATAGCAGCAGTTGTGGGAAGGACTGCGAGTAGCTAGCCCCAATGCAAGCGACTATCAAAGTAACCGAAGCGATCAGGAAGACGGGACGACGCCCCATCCCAATGGTCAATGGAATCCATAAAAAAGTCCCAATTGCCATGAAAAGAGTAGGCATGGTGACTAAGGTGCCCATTTGCCATGCATCGATGTTCTTCTTAACGTTAGTGGGATACGGAAAGACCATGGACTGAACGACTCACATCGATCTTGAATTCGTAAGAGATGACGCTAAAGAAGACCGCCGCCGCTTGGGCGACAGCCAAAGCGACGATCGAGAACCAAGCTACCGCCAGAGCTGCGCCAGCTCTTTTCCATTTACTCCAGCCTAACGGGTCTGCCGGGCTTTCCGAAGGCGTGGGGAGGTTCAACGTCTTTCCATTATTAGTGATAAGGAACACGCTTCCAGCCAGTGTGTAGGACTCGTGCTTGCGACGCTGATCCGTGGCGCATGGATGCACAGGACTTGTCGATGAACAGCGCCCTGTCTCGCCGCAGAACTCGATTTCGTCTGTGGGTGAGAGTAACCTAGGCCCACTCAACGGCGTCGCGATGGGATCTGGTTCGAGCTCCCCCCTTGGATAGAAGGATGGGTTAGCCATCATGAGATGTAAAACAATTAAACAGGACGTTCAACGCCCAGAAACGAGCGACCCAGAACCTGCTGGTGAACCAACTCGAAAAGAGATATTAGTTGCGGGGTAATGAAGTGAACGCCTGCATTGTGCCTGGCGGGCCGTGGAGTGATATGCTCTCGATGGCGCGAGTCGGCCCGTCCAGCCCTGCTGCTCAGGTTGCGGCAGCTTCAATACCTTGGGCTCAAGTTACACCGAAGCTATCGCGTGTGAGGCGCATCGCCGTTTCGTTGAAGCCGAGCGCTAGGAATATGGTCGCAATCGACAAAATCGACACCTCAATCGTGACGCATGTCATCTTGGCATCTGCACAACGAATCTCACGCTTCACAAAGAGCGGAAGGTTTGTCTTCGGCGATGCGTGCGGGATGCGCGGTCGCGTAGTCCCGTGTTTCACAGTATTGCTTGGGTTTGAGAGTTGTTTGACTAAGTCGCAGAGCGGACGATCAGCGGGGGAAAATGAAGAAGCACTATTGGCTACTTTCCAACTTTTCTAGACTTTCTCATGATTTCTAATAGGCGCCGGCATGTTTGCAGAAGCTTAAGGTCAATGTTCTCTTGTCGTGTGCCAGGTGCTCGCATGTTGTTCTCTTCCGGCGTCGGCCCACACGACTTGAAGTAGGTAGGTACGCCTGTACGTTTCGAAACAATGATGCCCGCATGCAGTATGCCAGTTTCATTACGACCCAAGATGCGGTTGAGTCTTGACACCAACAGTGTGGAATTCAGTTGCCAGGGCTCACAGTGCCCAACTTCCAATGATGATATCGGCAGCCTGCTAAAGTCAGCATTTGGATGCACGAAAGTAAGCTTCTTATCTCAGTCTCACGTACCTTCTCGCCCAGCGCATATGCTGTCGAGCTTGTATGCGAACTCACTAAGAATGGTAAGATGCTTATATCAACTACGCGGAGGCAGTCTAGTCCGTGAACCCGCAGATCCGGACCGACCACGCCGCCGAGTTCTCGGGGGAGCATTGCGGCCGTACAGCACGGGTGCATGTACGAGAACTGCATGTGGGCCTTGATATGTTCACGAAGGGCATCGTCACTTTGAGAGCTTAGCCCAGGAAGTGTCTCAATCGCGCCGTATCGCAACATGGTCGGCGTGCGAAGAATGCGCCGGAGATACTTCAGATGCGCCAGGTGCAGATCAAAGTCGATTGGGTTCGAACCGCTGCGGTAATCAAGGATGGGCTGCGAGAGATGATCAGTTGAATTCAGTCGCACATTACCACGACTCAGTGGATGCAGCATGATTGCTACAGCGCGTGTCCCCGTTGCCCACGGAGTTTCGAGGCTTGGCGCCTTCGGATTTGCATAAAATTCGGCAAGAACTGATAATTGACGTTTATAGCCAGCGACAAGGGTGGAATCTCGTTTGTAGTCGCCTGGAAGATGCATGGCGGAGTCCCCAGCGGCCATGGAGCGGATTTGGTTGACGATCGACATGTACACGGTGGTCATGTTTGCAAGCGAGAGATAGATTCCGCTGTTAGACATGGCCAGCGTATACGGACCACGCGCCGGTGTCTCATGGAACCCTGCTGCCGCATCAGCGGCGAACGCAAGGTCGAGCATGTCAGATGGCATCGGGGTGAAGTTTCTGGGCATTGTATAGTTCCAGTTCAAGCCAGGGCCGGAATGGTCTTGTAAATTCACACCTACTCCAGGCAGGGGTTGAAGCAGTTGTATGCCGGCAGCCTCGAGGACATGTCGTGAGCCGATACCGCTCCGCTGTAGTATTGTTGGCGTATGAAGTGCACCTGCCGAGATGATAACCTCCGCGACCGCGGTTATATTGAAGAAGCTGTCAACCTCCAGCGACCGTACCTCGACTAGAGGAGGCCCAGAGTCGATGCCGTTCGGGTATAGCACGCGAACGACTTGATGCTTCACAAGCAGATGGTAGTTGGGCCTCGGTGGGAGTGCAGCATAATGTCCAAGACCAGCGTGAGACCGACGCGACGTCATGGTGTGTTCCGAGATAGGCATCCAGCAAAGGCCTTCCTTGTCGCCGCCAACACATTCTGTGGCAGCTTTTACACCAACTTCTTGGAAGGCTTCTCTCATAACGGTATAATCAGCCCACAAAAACGGCGGAAAGCTCGAATAGATTGGCGTCGAGCCATTGTAAGCTCCAGCCATGTCCCATGTGTAACCGTACTTGCGGACCGCTTCAGGCAGAGGCTCGATGAACGTGACACTCTGAGAAACTTTAGCTGTAAAATCGTCTGGGTAATGGCACCCACTCACCTTCTTGAAGTAGGGAAAGACTCCGTCCCAGTTCCATTTATGTTCGCTGGCATCGAATTCAGGACTACCAGCCTGCGCCCATGCCTCGAAGTCGAAGCGCGACGGTCGATCAAAAACCATGCCATTGACAGCGCTGCTTCCTCCAACAGTCTTTCCAACCATCAACGAACCGGTCTTGTTCTTCATTTCCGCGTTCGGCAGAGACTCGAAGTTGAACAGGCCAGGTCTTTGTGCTGTAGTTGCGGCACCGAATACAATGTCCGGTGGATCAAAAACGCCACGAGCGTATTCCAAGTCGCCATACTCGACGACTAGCACTGTTTCTAGGGTCGGTGTGAATATCAGTAGACCTCAAAGAGCTTGAACTTCGTACTGTTTGGAAAAGCGGCACTCAAACGATCGGCCACGGTGAGGCCTGTAGTGCCTCCACCTGCTATGATGAAATCGTAGTGGTTGAGAATCTGGGAGGTATCCCGCTTGGGAACAGCATTGGGTGTTGCTTCTCCCAACGCGACCGCCAAGCAAATAATACCATAGGCAAGAAAGAGATGCTGGTCCTATATGCTGCGCTGATCAAGAACCACAGAAGACTGTCACTCCATCCTGTGAGCAGTCGCGTTATTTATGATGTCCCATCTCGGGCGATAGCTGTCCGCATTAGACTGCTATGTGAAAGGAGATATGGTTGGTCCAAATGCAGGTGAGATGCCTTTTGCCGGCCTCTTTTGCCGGCCTCGGGGACAATCGAGCAAACGATGAAGGCGTTAGCTTATGTAGTGCAGAAATCCCGATGCGCATACACACCTTGGTATTTTTGATGACTTCAAGACATCTTCGCGTCTTGATCACGTGGCGGTAGATGTTACCTACATATGTATACTGTATACATGTAGCTCCCAAGGTCCACTTTCCGAGGTTGGGATGGAAACGACTCAGGCGCGAAAGAAGCTCGCCCATCCACTGCGAACTCGACTGGAAGATCCTGGTCAATCGTGCTCGTATAGGTATGACAGTCTGCAGCATTTGTGCATAGCGCTAGGTGAACAAGAGGTGTGGTGTGAACGGTCAAAGGAGTGATGTGCGGGGTACGTCATGCGGGCGGCTCGTCGCTTCGATTCCTCATCCTCCCGATGTCCATCTTGACACCTACACCTCACATGTGCAACCTCAACAGGTGCATCACGGGGCTTTTCTTGAAATTCAGATCGAGCGAATCAATTTAACTCTGCGGCCCTCACCTGGCGCTCAATCAATTGCTCAAGGACCAAAGGCGTTGGCTCTGAGTATATGCCCGCGGGCAGCACTCGACCGATTAGCAATCTTGAAACTGCGAGGCATGTACACCGTTGAGGTCCATACAGTCATCATCTCGTATGATTATGTCATTGCGGAGCTCCAACACCACACCTTATCTGTGTGTCGCGAGGCGTATCTGGACATCATCACCTCCAGACCCTGCCTGGATCACATGATGGAAATTGAAAGCCCGGACAGCATGCTCAAGAGGCTGAGCAACCCCAGGCTGTCCCGGTAGTACTTCTAGAATGATCATACTAACAGAGCTATATACGTGGACGTGGTTGCTCGCTTCGGCCGCGCCCTTGGTCTATGTGGCGGCCAAGATCCACGCATACCGACGCCTCTCAGCCTATAGAGGGCCATCCAGCACGAGCTGGTGTGAGGCATGACATTTGAGCCGCATCATTTGCGTGGACTCGCATTTTATATGTCAATCGGTCATCGACAAGTATTGCTAGTCTGCGCTCCAATCTATCGTTACATCACTACACTGCGGTTTACCGACAACGACGTAAATGAAGCAGGGGCATTTCATTGCCTGGAGCTGTTCGCGGTATTTTTGGGCCTCCCTAGCGACAGTGAGGTGTTGCGTATAGGTTCAGGCAACCCAGTCGCTTTCCACCGTGATTGATAAAGTGCAAAAATGCTAACGAATTCCGCAAAGTCCAATCGCGCGAGTTGGACCAAACGAGTTGATTACTCTCGTCGCCAGAGTTTGTCGCTCTCATCAATGGCGTTCAAACTCCTTACACCAGATTGCGGTGGTTCAATAAGGCAGCGAAAGTGGAGCCAAACAAGGGTCACATCTTCAGTGAGGTCGATGAGTCTAGGCACACCAGACGGCACGCGCAGATGGCTGCTGGTCATTCCAGTGGGGAGAATCTGACCTTGGAACACGACATCGACGCCTGCGTCCCGGAATCCTTGAGTCTTATCTCATCAAAGTACCTCCGCACTGAAGCTGGTGCGATAACTGTTGGTGTAGGCCACAAAATCTAGTTTTTCGCACTCGGCGTGAGCAGCACTATTGGATTCGGTGAGCCGTTCGGTTGAATCAGGGCTGATGGTTACTGAACAATTGCATCGAATCTATGGTGAGGGCCTTGCTGTGATGAAGTTTACAACGGCGCTTGGCTTGACCTCATACCTTCGATGGCCTGCAATCGCTCGCCTCCTCGGTCCAAAGGAAAGGGACAGATGTGGTTCTGGGAACGTGACGGGTACAACACGCGCGATCATTGATGCGTACATTAGAAAGTCGGTTGAAGGAAAAACATGCTCTCATCCTTTGTGCGGCATGGCTTGACCAAGGACGAAGTTTTCATCGAGGCGATGCTGCAGATTGTAGCTGGGAGCGACACAACTGCGATTGCACTACGGTGTATCATGGTTATACCTCAATATCCATCCACGCGTCTGCTCCAAGTTGCGCGCTGAGATCGATGCCAATGTGCTCTCCGAGACAGCGGCACCTGCTGGAAGCTATTTGAGACGATTGCCTGAAGAACATGCCATTTGTGCAAGGTGTTGCCCGGGAAGGATTGCGCATTCACCCTCCCGTCACGGCTGTCGCGCCGCGGGAGGACTGGTGATAAGTTTGAAAGAGGCGTGATCCATTGGCTTGCCCGTCAGGGGTTTACTGCCGACGTGATGGTGGCCGCGGTGGTTGGTGATTATGCTGATGGACCCCGCCCACGACGCCTGCTCAGCACGCCGCTGACCACGGTAGCCGTGTTTGACCTACTCGACGCCCCCTATTGACCTGCTTGATACTTCTACGATCGATGGCCATATACACACTACTTCCTGGGCGGCAGGAACATCGGGCACACCGCTTAGGCCGTGAATTGCGATAGGAATGTCTTTGGTGAAGATGCTGATACTTTCCGATCAGAGCGATGGTTGGTTGAGGGAAATGATGAAGTTAGCGTCCAGGTACTGGCTGCGATACGGCGGCGCACAACAAAGATGATTTACCGTGCGGACTGTGGCTGACAGATGTGTTAGTTTACACGACATTTCGACTGGACAGGCGCCCCTCCAGATAAGCCGTACCGTTCGCACGACTACAATGGCATCTTCATACGGGACCAAATGTGTATGACGATAACTAGACGACAATGTTGAAAGCTGCATATCCATCTGCCAGGGGCGTCGGGACAGACAGGAGGGTGTCGGTGGAGTATAAACCGAAATCGCATTGTTCTTCCGGAAGTCACGCCTTGTAATACCTACTAAAGATGAGATACTGCACGTTACCAGCTCCAGTGGGACACTTAGCAATAACTCAACCCTCATGAACAGCACAACTACTTAATTAATATATTTAAAAATAAATATACGCAATGCTCTAATTATTTAAAGCCTTGTTAGTTTTTAAAAAATTCTTTAGTTCTTTTAGTGGCTGACAAGAATTTCTGAAACAGATCTCCGCCAAGACTGTTTTATCCCACTGGAGTTGGTAACGTGCAGTATGTTGGCGCCACTGAAGTACCTATTTTGGTCGATATATTCTTGAAAGGCATTGCTCTTCCAAGCTGCATCCCTAACCGTAAGCAACGAAATAAAGCCGCAAGACCACCTGGGTACCTTTAAACTCAAAAGAGCGTGTGTACAAGGGTACAACCACCACAGATGCGCCGGTTCGTCTTGGCAACGCCTGTCAATCGTCGAGTTCCGCGATCACTGTACTCCCTTACTGACCTCAGCCCTACCGCAACATGCTCCGTGGCGGAGAGTTCCGGCCATCACCGCACCAAGAACGCACCGCCCAGTCGGAAAGTCAATCGGGTGTGGCGAGCGCATTATTTGACACCTTGGACAATCTCCATGAAACAAGGCTTAGCTAAGGGCCGACTACGTTTGCGCTAACCAATAAACTCTGCGCGAAGCCTCCGCGACCAACAAACACCCCGGATTCTTCGTCGCTTCTCTTGCTATGCTTGCAAGGAGAATTTCGCAATCAATGCCTCACGGATGCTGATGGAAGCTTTGCGGCCAAATGTACAGGCCGCGACTCAGTCACCGAACAATGGCCCGAACGCGTCTTGGGCTCACCATTGGCAAGTATATTAGATTGATGGAGACCTCGACAACAAAACTCATCACCGCTGCTCACTGCTCTCTCCTTTGACCTTCCATACCAATCTTTGGCTACCTGCCGTCCTCTCTTTTCAACATGCGTTTCTCCAGCGCCACCACGCTCTTTTCTCTGGCGTCCATCGCCCAGGCTGCTGCTCCCAAAGCGCACCCGCGCGACCATGTCATCGCCGCCCGCGAGAATGGTAACCAGTACCAAGTCCAGGTGTTCTATACTAATTGGGCCATGTACGGACGCAAACACTTCGTCACCGACCTCCCTGCCGACCATCTCACCAAGGTTAACTACGGTTTCGCCAATGTCAACAACGTGACTGGTGAGGTCTTTCTGTCCGACGAGTGGTCCGACATCCAGTTCCCGTACCCCGGAGATGTTGCAACCAACGGATCGCAGTTGCTCGGTAACTTCAACCAGTTGTACAAGCTGAAGCAGAAGAACCGTAATCTCAAGGTTATCCTTTCCGTCGGCGGCTGGTCCTGGAGGGCCAACTTCAAGCCCGCGCTTGCCACCGAGGCCGGAAGGCAGAAGTTCTGTGACAGCTCCCTCCAGCTGATCATGGACCTCGGACTTGACGGCTTCGACATTGATTGGGAGTATGCTGAGGATGAGACCGACGCGGCCAACTTCCTCGACACTGTCATCCGCTGTCGCAAGGTAAGAACAAAAAACTTAACTGTAATGTCCAAAGCTAATAGTCCAGGCCTATGACGAGTATTCTGCCGCAAACGCCCATGGCTACCATTTTGATCTGGGTATTTCCGCGCCCGCTGGACCCTCTCGCTACAACGTCTTGCGCGTTAAGGAGATGGACCAGTACGTCGACAACTGGAACTTGATGGCCTTCGACTACCAGGGTGGCGGCTTCTCCAACTTCACCGGTCACCAGAGCAATGTGTACCCCAGCACCACCGACTCCAAGACCACCAACGGCTGGGACAGCGTTACACAGAAATTCACGCCATTCAATACCAAGCAGGCCATCGACTACTTTAAGGCAAACGTTGCTAGTCCCTGCAAGATTGTTCTCGGTATGCCATTGTACGGACGCTCTTTCGGCAACGTCGTCGATCTCAGCAAGGACCAGCGCGGTCTCGGCCAGAAGTTCAACGGTTCCGGCGACGGTACCTGGGAGCCTGGCACACTCGACTACAAGGTCCTTCCCCTCAACGGCAGCAAGGTTTACCACGACCAAGAGACCCTCTCCAGCTGGAGCTGGGACCCCGTCAAGAAGGAGGTAGTCAGCTTCGACACTCCCAAGACCGCTATCTGGAAGACCGACTTCCTCAAGACTGAGCGTCTTGGTGGCGCATGGTGGTGGGACTCATCTAGCGATCTCCCCATCTCCAACGACAAGAGCATCATCTCGACCGTTGTGAAGCAGCTCGGTGGCTCTGCCGGCCTGAAGCAGAACAAGAACAACCTGTACTACCCCAAGTCTAAGTACTACAACATCGCTGGAGCCGCAAACTCTACCGTCTCCCAGTAGATGGAGCTGCTGTGATCACTTTTCTGTATATAAACCGACTTGTCAAGCCTTTCGCGTGGATCAGCTGATGCTGAGGGTCATCCTTTGAATACATAGTTAGCCAATTAATATCGCAGCCGCGGCCGTTCCATTCGAGACCACACTTCACCTCATGCAGTGCCACTTCCACGTGCTGAATCCTTCCTGGAATCAAAAGACTATTCTGCGTGCCTAGTTTCGTGGGCGTTCCGCTACGGGAATAAGCACTGCTGTATATTCCGTTCACCGCACGTATGCAGTTCAGAATAGCTCTACAATCAAAATAAAACTTTGAGTCCTGTCTACTAAGGCCGTGCAGCTCTAGAGGCGTTTTACACAGTCCGTGAATCCGACCCTTGCAACCAACGCTCTGAGAAATCAGCGGAGTAGCTTGAGTCGTATTCTCGTTGCAATACGCTTGATGGTCAATACGAGAAGTTATATTACCCATGCGCATCCAACACAAGCGGCAATGGCTTGGCATCCCTCCCGTCACTGCATTTCTCAGTGTGGATTGGCGCATCTACTTCGGCGATGTCACGACGAAGTGCCAAGCGCGAAAGGACAGGAGAAGTGCGGAACACGTGTTGGACATGGTCGCACATCAGCCACGTTTGGAATGCGCAATCTTTGTCTTGTTGAGAAAATATAACATAGATATTGAACCTTGTTTTGCATGAATGCTACAAATGCGAGCATCACCTGGCAAAGGCATGGTCTTGGTATTTTCCGGCATCGTGGCCTCAGTCTTCACGCACTTGGGTGATTGGCAGAGGGGAAGTCTGGAGTACCATGTTCAATACAAAGCTTATTCGTGCTTACGCCAATCTCCAGGCGATTATGAGAGTAGGCCGGAACTGTCAGATCCGCGCAGCATGAAGCTCTAAATATGCGCTTACTTCACATGCGCGACTTCGCTGTTCGACAAATATAGCTCTACACATACGGCGAATCCACACGGTACTTAGAAAGTTGCCAGGAAGATCTAGGGTAATATTGGCGAGATACGACCCTACGGAGGTTCAGGAGGTGATCGACAGACCAGGGATGCGCAGATACAATCTGAGATTTGTCAATTCCCACCAATCTTCACGTCGTAGACTCACTCGAATTGCGCATTGCCGGCAAGGTATTCCGGACTCTTGGCATTGGTCTTGCCGCGGTCGCCTTGTAGCTCGCCAGCAACCGCATCTGCGCAGGGATCCATATACACGCTCAGACTCAAACGGTCACATCTTGGTAAACAGCCCGTCCTGGTTGTATTTCAAGATTCAACGTTGAGAAATAATCGTAGTCTGCTTCCAACCTTGTTCGACATGGTTGAACTCCACGAGCAAACCTTCAGTTACCTAGGTACCCCCTCTCCTTGCAAGGTCTAAAGAAGCTCTCCGCGTTACCTGTTTCTATCAAACTAGCAATGATAGATATCTACAAGATACGCTTGACGAGTAAAGGACTTCGTATATCAGCTTCGCACTCATTCGTGCGCATTGTTTAGGGTATTCCTTGAGAATTAGGCTAAAAGCCTTTGAGCAACTTGGCTGCGCTCGTTGCGCTGCTCGATGTCTCCTAAATTTGACATGTATGCTGTTAAATACGCGCAAGATGTTTCTCTGTCTCGCCTTGATGCTCGAGCCTTTGCAAGTCAGTGAGCGATCTTATGTTGCGAAAGGAGGCAGATGACACATCTGATGGTTGCGACACCGCTAACGAGTCACCAGATCATACAGAGCACGCTTGTGGCTGCAAAAGTCAAAGACGTACTTGAAAACATCTTCTTCCCGGTATCAACTACGAGGCATTTACGGAACGCCACGGCAGGAGAGAGTCCTTCACCCAGCCAGAATATCCGAACCTGGAACATCATACCTTCGCGTTAAGATTTCAATACATATCTGACTGCCGAATCAAGACCCCAAATCTGACTTCTCTTCACGTGGTACTAGACGAATTTTATCACTTCTATGACTACTGGAGGTACTACAAGAAATCCACCCCCGATATTTGTCCCAGTCTGCGCCATTATACTCTCAGCGGAAAGAAAGACCGCATCACGGGCGATTTGCTCCTCAGATGCATCAACCCTGTACTAGAGCGAAACTGCACACTACCGCTTCTCACCATCGGAGACATGAAGCTTGTTATGAAGGCAAACGGTGGCTTCGAGTTAGAGGGTGACGGACGCTTTCATCAGCTTCTCTTTGAGAATATCCGACGATACTTCGAAATCGAGATAGATCACCGCAGCCCTACCAATCTCACCATGACAAGTGCCAAACATATGTAGAATTGCTCAAGCATTCCAACCAAGTCAAGGTCATTCCTGGTGCAGGTAATTTCGAGGTCGAGACACTACCAAGGGGGCTTTTACTTCTGTATCATGTGTGGATCTGGCACGAAGATACCGAATTATTGTTTGCGATCGATGGAAGATGAGTTTGTGTTGGCGGACGAGTGTTAGCTCAAATGTCCAAAGTCGTGCACAGAGATCCCAGTGTTGAGATTATGTGCATTGTTCGTGGCATTAATAGAGCCTGTACAGCCTAAGATTGTTGCTGAAGGCCCTGCATCTCGCATCTATTGGGTTGTTAGAAGCATGACCGATGGAAGAGCTGCTCCCGCACAAGAGGCGTCTGACGTACATTGCTACCATAGCATATACCAGTATTTGCATCCATTGCGCGGCCTTCGACTAGGATATTCCCCTTTTCCGGCAATCTCGAAACGTGAGTCTGGTGGACGCGTTCGGTAGAGGCCATTACTTGGAATAATGAGAGGTATGTCTTCGTCTGCTAGTCGCAAAAGATCGAGTTGTTAGCGTGGGTCCAGTTTACGCAGTGCTCTATGCATTTGGTGGAGCTACATACCCATCGAAGCCATTTTGATCTCTCGCTTGAGGCATCTGAAAGCGTTTGCCTGTCCCTCTCCATACACGAGCGGCATGTGAATATCGAAAATGCCAAGAAGTGAGTATGCGCGATCTTCTTCTTGTTTAGTACTGCAAGCATCTGCCCAGGATAATCGCTCTTCGATGCTCACGCTAGCTAGCGGGCTTCCTCCTAGAACTTGTTCTGGAATAGATGTTACTTCGCAAATGTCGTGCCGCAGCGACGTGCGATCACCTTAGTTGCGACCCTCCACTGAGAAGAAAGTGATGCTCCTTGGTGCTAAGAGCTCCTGTAAAGTCCACCCACGTGTGAACCATCGGCTTCTCTGGAAGGGCTTTCTCCAACATTCCTACTTAAACGAGACGTCCGATAGGTATGCGTAGCATCGAGCTGCGTTTCGGTAGTAGCGGAACATAGAGTTGATAGCCTCTGTAAGCTCAGCGCTACTAGATCTGTCAATACAGCATGTGTCTATCCAGAAGTATTGGAGCCCATCGCTGACTGCTTGATCGTTGCAAAATCGAATCTTTTGGTACCCTGCCTTGTTCCTGCCTTTTCCATCGACCATATCCTTGAAGGAGACTTCGTCTTCATATCTGCCCCAGGTATGCGATAATATAGCGTAGGATGGAAGTCGATCGCTGGCGTGGAAGAAAGTCAGGCTGAAGTTGCCAACTGGTTCACATCGTAGAAGATGCATGCGCGCCAGGTACGAGCGGTGTTCGCGACAAGCCGAGCAAACCGTGGGTCCTATGTTTCAGGCAGTTGCAAACGAAGTATGTGAGTGCTTGGGTGTAATATTTGCAGGAGCCAGAAGCTTTCAGTATCCGAAAGCCAGTGGCAAAGGCTGCTGACACCTACTTCGATACGCTGGGGGCTTAGGCTTGCTAGCGAACTCTCTCTTCAAATGCCACATTCTTCCTTGTTGAGGCCCGTTGCGCGACCTAGGTCCCACATTACGCAAATAGGATGTGGTGGGTTTTGCAAAAGCACACCATAAGCTGCATCAGTCCATTCCAACCACACATGTGAGAGGAAGAATACTGTGGCAGTTCAGACGGAGACACGAATACTGGTCACTTCCACAGAATGAAAAGCTGTACCCCGCACTGGATGCGAAAGCAGACTAGGTCCGATTTCACCATTCTATGTGCAAGAGCGACATGGTTAATAAGCATCAGATGTACAAGACACCGGTGCAGCCTACTCTGGCAGCATATTCACGTTTGTGTAGAGAAAGTAGCTTGGTGTGCGAAAATAAAATGAGAATAGGATGTTTCCTTGTGCCCTCCGCAGAACGCCCAACTTCATTCTAACGTTAGCACGAACTAGCTTACATCGGGTCCGGACCATACCGTCCGGTCTGCTTACTCGCTACGACGTGAAATCCCCGAGTTTGCCTGTTGAACTTCCTTTGCTATGATGTTACCAGTGTTTCCACTGATTCGTGCTGATCCAGAACCTTTGGAATTGATACCAGAGTTTGCGCTGCCAGTGTTTGTGTACCCTTTGGTATTGTCGAGGCTGATGTTGCCAGTAGTCGCGCCGAAAGCGATATCCAGAGACTCTTTGACCACCTCTGAGGCAGCTCCGTCGGTTCTCCTAGTCTCTTCATGATTCTCTGCGGCCGCCTGTGTCTTATTCAAATGATTCTGACGTCAAGTCAGCTTGCAGCACCCCTGCAGCCAATGAACGTATCGTTTACGTACCGAGCCCGGCTCAGATTGTCCGTGCCGAATCAAGCTCAATTCCATCTGTGGCATTTGAGCTTGTCCAGTGTTTGGTTTCAATGGCTCTAGAGTCTTGGGTGGATAGTTTTCGTCCATGATGAATGATTCGCGCCGGCAGAGGGAAATATGCAACACGGATTCAACTTGGGGCCGGTTGGGTATATGATAAGCTACCAGGCTCCGATGACACGTATCAAGGCATTCTAGGAGACGTCAGTACGATGAAAGGGCAACCTCCGAGCCCTTTGTGCAACGTAGCGACTCCATAATCTCGCGCATACAGTCTCAAGGCAAACTAGGCTAGGCTCAACGAATCAAGCCGACGGGCGGATATGCCCATATCAGGCTGAGCGACGGTCGGCAGCCGATCTATCGGGGGCCCACGATAAGCTCGTGAAGCATAAACGTGACTGAAACGAATGTTCCGTGGCAAGAGATACCGCCAACAAGGCTGAATTGAAACAACAGTCAGCCAGTAGCATCTGCCGTAGTTTTCGTGCCGGGTTCTTCAGCATGCCGACTTACGGTCAAAAGTAACGGCTTTTTAGTACACAAAAAGAATGGGCACAGAAATCAAATTTCGGGAGCCTCCTAGGTTAAACTGAGGGGAAGCATAATCTTTGAGTATTAAGGAAGTACATCAAATTCATTGAAGTATCTATTTCGCAAGTGGCCAGCGCTGGTCCATGATGGAGATGTCGTGCTCAGCCCGAATTTCGGCTTCTTGATGAACCACGTCTGACCCAAAAGCGTTATTATGCAAGCGCAACTATCTTCTCAATAAACAGCCTCCTCTCAACTGAAAGAACTAAAATGCTAGGTAACGTTATGGGATAGATCTAGTCTATCATAGTCGTGACAGGCCTGAAAGTACACATTATCAACGTCGGTTTACCGGTCAGTGAGATGGAGCAGGGCTATCACGGGCCGGTCAAAGGGGGCGCAATGCTCGGGCGGCTGCTATTAAGTGTCGCGTGCAGACTGAACAACAAAGCAGCTGATCATGAGAAGCCACACTCAGTAATTGTGGCGCTGTAACACCCCACATCTGGTCATTTTCCACTGCGCAAATCTGTGCCGCGTAGTTATAGTGCTATTTATGGATCAATTCTTACCGGCTCCTAAGTATGTGCTCTCGAGAAAGCGTCAAGAACTTGTGGTTCCGGTCAACAGGTTGAGTCTTCAGAACGTGGTCAAGACAAGTTAAGCTTCATCAGAAGGCGTGTGCGCAAAGGCGTATTGTCAAGACACAAGTAAAGGCATCACTGCCAACTCACTGCTCATACAATTTCGTTTGTTTGAACGCCATCTAAACCGCCTCTTGCCGGATGTTGCAAGTCCTTCTCCTTGTCCTGCTCGCACTTGCTGTTGCCTTCATCATGATTCTCTTATACAACCAGAGTATCATCGACAACACCTGGGATCTTTCTGGCCAGACTGGCTGGATAAGTGCCAAGAGCACAGATACAGTCAAAGCTGGACGCATGAATACAGGCATCTACGAGGAGCACGTCGTCAACATTACGAACATTTACATCAACTACGATACAAAGACTCATTTACCCGCGCTTGGTACATAGATCGTCGTGGTAGTCATAGCTGCGGATCATACACTAAGACACTCGTCCCGATAAGGTCGGTGCGAAGTGATCCTGGATTGCTTTGATAGTGCTAAGCTTTTGAACGCAGACTACACAGGATTTCTCTTCTCGCCATTTTTCATGGATAACCCAAAGGTTCAAGAGCGTGTGTCGGTCTAGAAATGATGTAGCTGGTCGCATTTTATTTGAAAGGGCATTCTCTTCCTTGTCAGCGCAAGTTTTTAGAAGGCCGCAAATCCATTCACCAGAACCATGTCTAGATAGCTTTTGAATGAATCGATACGTCCACCACTGTTACGCGCAAGTACCCAGGGCCGGTGTTCGGGATAGATCTTCGGGAAAAATGTGCCAGTGTGGTCAGGCAAGCCGACGATGACGGCAGTGGCGCGGCCCGCCTGTGAACATCTTGCTTACTGTGGCCCGGAACCTAAAACTCTGGCGATAAAGACCAGAACGCTTCGAGATTTCCACGATGGTTTTTGGAAATTGCAATTCAACACGCTCTCTTCTACCAGGACAACAAATCCAAAAATAGTCATAACGAAAGCCGTTAGTGTCTATTGACAGCGAGTGGCCATTTGGAGCGCATAGTATATCTTTAGACAGTATGCGGGGTGCTGAAGACTTTGGGGTGGGAGTACCCAAGCTGGAAAACTTGGACTTTGAAAATGAGTGGGACATAAATTCGAGTATCGGAGATGCTGAGGCTGATAAATAATGGCCGGAAGAGTTGAGTTTGCTCAAGCACTGTCGAAAACCGTAGCAAACTTCTTAACATCACTTGTGGGTTGAGAGCCTTCCAATAACATCCCCCGCCTCCCTTCTAAGTCTCTCCACCAACACGCCTGCATCCTCGACACCATTAATGAACCCAATACCCGCACCAGCATACGTAGCCAGTCGGCCTTCAATACCCCATCCCTCATCTCCGGCCTTCTCCGCAACATCATGCAGCTTTTTGAGTTGTTCGTATGGCACACCGGCTTCATGATCATGCCACGTCTTGTTCACGATCCCTCTCGGAGCATATCGATCCGGCCAGTTCGTACCTCGAAGCCGATTGTACAATGTCGTGCGCTTTGTAGATTTAGCGCCGTCGGTAGCTCTTACAATCTCAGCTTGATAGCCCTTTTTGATGCGTGCTTTGGTCGAGGCGAGGAAGCGAGTACCCAGCGCTACGCCATCGGCTCCAAGCGCAAGTGTGGCTGCGAAACCTCGACCGTTTGAGATATCTCCAGCTGCGAATAGCGACACGTTGGAGTCTTGAAGTGCGTCTTTGACCTCGGGGAGGAGCGTCATCAGGCCCATGCCGTCATGAGCTCTGCCGTGACCGCCTGCTTCAACGCCTTGAACGACAAGCACATCCAGTGGCGATGGGCTGTTTGCAGCTTCAATTGCCTCTGGTAATGTTCCGATTTGAACCCAGATATGAATGTCTGGAAAGGCTTTCCGTAAAGCACCAGTCCATTCATCCAGTTCCTGCTGTCCATCGCGAGGCGCAAACAGCCATGCCGCGCATGGATGATGCTCTTGAACAGCTCTGGTCACGGAGTTGATGTCGCCATTCCACAGTTGGAAGCCGACGCCGATAGGTAGTGACTTTGTGAGTGGTTGAAATGGTGTCATGTTCAGCAGCTGCTTGACCGTGACGAGATCTGTGATGGTGTCGTCTGGCTTTGCGCCTGGTCCAATGAAACCCAATCCGCCAGCGCGAGAGACGGCGATGGCGAGTTCAGGACCGGACATGATGCGCATTGGCGCACCAACGATGGAAGGCGACTTCATCCATGGGAAGTTTTGCATGATGTATTTTGTTATCTCTGTTAGAGATTGATGACTGCATGAATCTATGAAGTTTCTACACCGAGGTAGTCAGACTTTTGTTAAAACAGACTTAGTCTGTCGCGCGAGCCGTGTAAAGCGTCAGAGGTAAGCAGCTCTCCGCAAGTCGAAGTGCTAATGCATTGTTTTAGTGCGGTCAGCTACTTCTGCTGTCGCGCTGGAATGTTTCTAATGTGCGACTACGAAGTGCGGAAGAGTAGAAATTGCCTACCAAATGGATATATATATCATGGGTAATGGAAAGTTGTTGAAAACAGATTAAACATATATGTGAGATGCAGCTCGAAGCCACGGGTATCTATAACAACACAGAACGTAGACCTAATACAACAGCGAACGAAAAATATAACCAGCATCATTGACTCATTCTCCGATGCGCGACGAGGTGGACACAGGGGGCGATGGCGGATGCGATGCATCGAGATACTGCCTCTTCGCATCTGACATACCATCCAGACCATCATGCACACGCTTCAATGATGTGGAACTCAGGTCCATGGCCTCAGGAAAGGTGACTTCATCGATCGCTCTCTGCGATGCTAACTGCGACGCACGGTCTTGCTTCCTCTGCCGTATGACCTTCTTCCATTGCGTGGCCGCATACATGACCAATGCGACACGGTCAAAATGGGGCATTGGCGGTGCAGGCTTCATTTCAAGCCATTCAACCTTCCTCAGACCTACCAACGCTTTATTGAACAAGGCGTTGGACAGGGTCTTGGTCATAAATTCGATTTGTTCCTTATTCAAAGCTGCATCTCGAAGACCGAAGCGTAGAGTTAGGTAGCTGCCGGGAGCAGAGCGGAAAGTCGAGAGTTGCTTGATGTCTGGCTTGACTTGCTTCAACGGTGCAAGGAAGATGTGCTGATCGGTGTGCTGATTACGGGCCCAGACATGAGCTTGTTCGTCGCTACGGTGTGTGTTGAGGTTGATGCTCTGGACAAGGCGGAATGTCGAGATAGGGACCCTTTTTTCATCTAGTAGCTCCTTCAGGCTATCAATAAGAGCGCGTGTAAAGCTGTTTATGCCAGGTGAAGCGGTGGTTTGATTCATCGCAGATGCAGCCACCAGCTCGAACTTCTTAGTCTCTTGCTTCCCAGACTTCTTCACCAGATTGCTTGCGTAGCATGTATCGAGGATGGTGAGGACGTCGCCCTCAACCTCTTCATCTCGAAGCTTTTCCTCCACTTTGTTCCAGTTCGCTTTCGCATCTCTGCTGAAGCCTCGACCCAGGCCAGGGTTTATGCAAGCTGTCAGCTCCAGGAAGTTCTTGTCATCGTGGAAGAGCCCATGGCCAGTGTAGTAGACGATAAGCAGGTTATGAGGGCCGTCGTGATCGAGGAGGAAATTGCTGACGTGCTTGTCAAGCTGCAGCTGTGGCCTCTTGCGGACATTGAGCTCGATCGTCTGTGTCTCGTAATGGAATCGATCGCAGAAAATTTCTTCGAGCTCGACAGCCTGCGCGAACCGGTTAGTCAGTATGCCTTCATCGAGTTTTGAAGAGACCAACCTCGTCCTTGGTCTTGATGTCGTCGAGCTCATCTGCCCATTTTATCAACAGTACAGCAACCTTTGCGTAGCCCTCAGGCTGGTTCATGTGCTTCCGCATCTCATTGTTCCACCACATGCGCATCTCTTCGGCGCTTTCCTGGTCATCGATATCTTGGCTGCTTGGGTTTGGCTGTTCGACGAGCTGCACACCCATTGCGTCCTCTTCCGGCCCATTGGTGTCATCTTCGATACCTTGGACACGAATGTCGGCATGGACAACTTTGTTCTTGAGCAGGTTGGCGTTGCGTGGCACGAGGCTGCTTTCCATAGCGTCAATGATGCGTGCAGCGGTGATGTTGGTAAGAGCCATTGATCACGGAGGAAGTCGCAGGGCAATAAGGCTTGAGGTGTTCGCAGCAAAGGCCATGCTGACGAGAGTAATTCCCATCTTTCAGCCTTCTTTCGGCCCCCATCTCGTGTGGGACATGCAAACACGGGAGGGATGGTTCGGACTCAAGCGGACATCACCACGCCAATCGTTGGCGTGGCCAGGGGCGAACATCATTCTTTTTAGGGGCTGAAACCTGAGCTCCCACCACCCCATCACACTCTTTCGATATCAGTCACGTTAGGCGCCCCAAGGATACAGTAATCATGTCTTCGATTGCTCGTTCTGGGTGTCAGCACCGATGCGATTTTCGCGGACCCCATCGTGACATCGCTGAGCGTTCCCACCCATGCGGACAGCGACCAGGGTGCCTGAAGCTATACACAGTACACAGGGCATTGACATGGTGATCAAAGGCTAGTAATACTGTGTACGGCTTGGGGCGATGAGATGCCCTTGTCTTTTTTCTGTGGTAGTCGATAGCATGCAGTAAGCGGCTGTGCTGCGATATCAGCCCCCTCCCCCAACGCCTGTGATGCCTGGGGCTGTTGCACCTACTCTCAACAGGAGGCCTGCCACAACACTTGTATATCATAGATAGCCCGCCCGCACTTGAGGGCGTTCATCATCAGGCTGCCCAGTCCCTATTCGATATACACATTTCACGCCCTGTCCTCAGCAAAAATGTCGGCTAACGAGCTCGAGAACCAGCCAACTGTGGCTTTAGAGGTGAGGCGCCGTACCGAGTGAGACCTGTGCCTTGCAAGGCTCATGATGTTATTCAGACTGAATTTTTGGAGAACTCCGCAGACGAGACAGCTCCTAGCGTCAAATCCGGCGTCAGCCTAAAAAAAATTCCTGACAAGGTGAGTCCTCTTTGCAATTTCGTACACTTCACACAACATGCTGATTAGAACAGTCAGGACCTCGCTTTCATGAGGGCGACCAAGTCCATATGCAAGTAAAAATTGGGCCCACCAGGATGAAAGGCAGCTATCAGATTAGCAAGTCTCGTTTCAGTAGCTCCAAAGGTTACACTGAATACCAATTGCTCGAGCCACTCACACAGTCGCTTTACAATAAAGGCGCCTGGTATCGCGAGAGGGACCTAAAACAAGGGAGCTGAATTCAGCTGCAGTATCCTTCTTTCTGTGGCTGTGTTCACCGGAAATGTCTTCCCAGGCAGCAGAGTAATACGGTGCGACCAATGGTATACAGGCGTTAAGGCTGTGTCTCGGAGCAGGGCGATCGCGAACACATGCGTGCATGGCTTCGCTAGGTACATAGACACTTTTACCCGCCACAAATCTGTGAGCCACAACCTAGTTTTACGTGACCGGTCTATATTCCACTTGCGCAATATTCTCACTCGGTTTCTCTTACACTCACTTTTCTGACAATTTTGCCGGCGCAATGCCCACTCGCACATGGACCGGAGATACACTCAACTGCGTGGACGAAAAATCTCCACAATCCCCAACCTCACCCACGGACACGGATACTACATTTCTAGGAGATGCAATCATTGAGATCGCAGAAGACGATGAGTGCGCAGTTCGCCCCTCATCGCAGTCAAATCGCTCGTCAGCACAGAGTGCACAGCCTCGTAGGTCATCTCTGATTTCGCCCCCAAATGACCTCGCTTGGACTCAACACCCTGAAAATCATCACACGAGAATGCGACACAAGCGCTAGATCTCACTACCGGTTGTCGAGAACGACGGGAAGCGACCGAGTAGCAGTGGCCTGAAAGTACACAGTGCCTTTCCGTCAACCTCGCAACCTAATAGCAGTGTGTATAGCTTCGGGCTATGAAATGATACTGCCCACTTCCCGTCGTTGTTGATGGACCCCAGGAGATGTTGGTACTTCGGGGCCTCCAAGCTTCGTGTTCGTTGCTACAACAGCACGGATCAGTATGTATCCTGACTAATACCATATTTGAGTAGAAGATGAAAAGCGACCAAACATTCTGCGACGCATAACTGGTTCCTTCAAATCTACGCCAGATCCCTTGGACGTTGTCGAGACCAAGACACGCAAGCGTTAGTTACTTTGCTCTACGCAACTATTCGCTCGCTCACATGATCAGTTGAGGATACGCCTGCTGGGTTTCCGCGCCTTGCAGCTTTTCAGTCCAGCGAGGCGAATTTCTCACTATATCGATCATTCAGTTATCTCCACTCCCGTATACTGCTTGATTTGCAAGACGAGATCACTTCGCTGGAGAAAGAGCTCGACGAAATAGATGAAGACGACTACGAGGACAAACCCGAACGCTTGAGGTCAAGAGAGATCGATGTTGCCGATGCCACCCGCGAGGGTAGCACACGCAATCGCCGGATAATCTTGCGTGAGATCAGGGAGAAGCTGATGGAATATGGTAATTGCGCCTCGCCCGTTCTTTCCCAAAAGGCGTATGAGACTGACGGCAGGCACAGACGAAGTCCTCATCAAAGCTCGCAAACTAGAATCTTTCCAAAAGCCCTCTGACCGCAATTATCGCAGCGTCCGGCGCTATCATCATAATGCTAAACCGCTGATGGATGCGGAAACTGAATCCATCCGCAGCAAGGAAGATATCGTGTCGCTACACAACGGACGCGAATGGGCGAGCTTCGACGGCGGCGTAGAAACGATGATTGGCCAGGTCGACCGCGGGCTAAAAAAGGTGTTCGGGACGAAGAAGCCACCACTACAGGTATGTAGATCACTCTATCGAACTGTGAGTGCGAGCTGATAGTCACATCAGAAATACTTTCGCACACCAGAGCTCCAAGCGAAGACCGACTGCGAGGACATCTCCTTCTACAGCAGTTCGCGCATCGACAAGCTCGTCAACATACTCATCACCTTTGTCATCTTCATCCTGTTAGTCATCCCGGTGGTGACCTTGTATCATCTGACCAACACTTCCGCAATCTCGAACCTTGCGGACTTGAAGAGTAGCAATGCGACAATCCCGGCGTCGGCGGTGGATGACTACAATCGCGACACGTTCAATGCTGTGGGTGTTTTGATCGTGTTCACGTTGCTCTTCAGCGCGGCGATGAGTCTTTTGACGAAGGCGGCGAGGCATGAGTTGTTCGCGGCGAGTGCGGCGTACTGTGCCATTCTTGTAGTCTTCATAGGCAACTTCACGGGTCCGGGAAATTAGTCAATAAGAGCTCCAATCAATGACCTTGACGATCAACATCCCGACTTTGGTACTTTTCCTTTCTTTCGGGACGCCATCCGCCGAGGTACGCCTAGTATGGGATAGTATTGCGGATACCAGAACACAGAGCAATCTATTCTGCGTGGCGCAATGCCCAGGTGTCAACCAGGTTTCAGGACGGCTTGCGGGTGTCTGTGCTCAAGCCACCAGAAACAACCAGGCTCGCGGGACATGGCTGTCAGACACTTTCAATGGCAGATCGACAGTTTCCTCGCCACCTCATAAACAGAAACAATTGAGAGTGCATTTGTGGACCTCCAGGGCTGGGTTCGAGGCGAGTTGACCACGTGAAGACTTCTAGGACGCCGTGAAGCCTTGGCTTGTAACCGGATATTAGTACAGTGTTGGACTCCGGATATAGATTTTCGTACTCAATCAAAATCCAATGCGTGGAGCCCAAAAGTGTGACGCTGTGGTACCAATGTTGCGCGTGGTGGGAATAAGATGGGCATTCGAAGGCATAAGGAAACGAAAACCACGATGTTGGTTAGGCCGACCGGTAGATGCGTGTTAGCCGTGTTGTTGTGCATCCACGATGTCATGATGCCAGTAGTCGTCCATCAAACATTTGAGAGAGGAACTCATCACAACCTTGGAGCCTGCGACCTCGGAACAGCCATCAACGGCAATGGATGAATCCTATCAACACGCTGCATCGAAACGAAGCCTTTGAGTCGCTTCTACAGCCAGTGTCACCACCAGTCATCAATGTCTACTGCCAATTCATGAAATTGACGTTGTGCAAAACAGGACAATTTCCACCTCCCACCATCGACTAAGCGAGGCGCCGGCGTGTACGGGAATACTTCCACCACGCGCAAGCTAGACTGACGTCGCACCGGCTTCCGAGACTCTACATGCACGGGATAGAGATGAGCTACCTTCAGTACAGCGTGGGGCTACACGCTGCTCGCCGTTCTAGTCAGTGGAGATTCGACGTTTGACGCAGAGAGAGCCTCACGCGTGACGTGCGCCACGTCATCCCTGCAACAGGCGAGGAGGATTTCACATAGTATCGTGACGGCTACAGACGTGCCTTTGACATCCTGGCGAATCTTCTCGCCGTCGACGACCATGAAGAGGCGCCTGTGTGATGGCAAATGCGAACGGTCTTGTTCTACGCCAGTTTCAGTTTCATAAACACCTTGACTCGAGCTCCACGCAGAACAAACGTGCAAGCTCCAATCACTCAAGCATCGCTCCGCCATCGTTGACTTTCAGCCTATAAAACGCTTCGCTTGTACCGAATGGTAGCCTTGTTTCACAATCCAAGAGCGCCTCTTCCCCAATTTGTCCTACCACGATGCATCAGACATAGGACGCTACCTGCAGGCCGCAACCCACATGTGCCGCGGTGATGTTGGTCCTGATGCAGGACCAACCAGCAAGCGAGATACGGTAAAAGCATTCTAGACGTGAAGGGTAATGGGGATATAAAACTTCATCGTCTGCCGAACACTGGGAAGGCACGCTTGACACTCACTTCTTTTCTGACTACATTCGTTCACAGTCACGTCGATTCACTTCAACTCCCCTTCTTTCACACCCTTTCAACAACGTCTCTTTCTTCACACACCTCATTCAAAATGAAGTCCACCATCTTCGCCCTCGCCCTTGCCGGCGCAGCTTCTGCCCACACCACCGTCTGGAACGTCCTCGTTAACGGCAAAGACCAAGGCGTCGGCAACAAAGCCGGCGGCTACATCGACTCGCCCCCCAACAACAACCCAGTGCTCGACGTCTCCACCAAAGACATCGAGTGCAACGTTGCAGGCAGCAAGGCATCCAAGTCCATCTCCGCCAACCCCGGCGATGAGTTGGCGTTCCAGTGGTACCACGACACCAACAGTGCGGGCGACGACATCATTGCGTCGTCGCACAAGGGTCCCATCATGGTGTATGCCAGCAAAGCGGGCAGCTCGAGGAGCTGGACCAAGGTCTGGGAGGACAAGACGATTACCGGTGGAAAGTACGCTGTCGACCGCCTTCTCGCTGGAAGCTACACTGGCGTCAAGGGACAGCACAAGATGAAGGTAAGCCATACGCATCCCCCCTACTTTGACGCGAACATCACCAACTAATACAACATAGATCCCCGCTGGTCTCGCTGCCGGCGAGTACATCTTCCGCCCCGAGATCCTCGCTCTGCACGAGGGCACCCGAGCCAAGGGCGCGCAATTCTACATGGAGTGCGTGCACGTCAAGGTCGGCGGATCTGGCTCCACCGCTCTGCCCGCTGGCGTTTCCTTCCCCGGCGCCTACAAGCAGGACGAGGCCGGCGTCATGTTCAACATCTACGGCAGCGCTACCACCTACCCTGGCGTCGGACCGGCAGTCTGGTCTGGAGCTGCTAGCAGCGCTGCTGAGCCGGCCGCGCCCGCGACTACACCTTCTCCTGCACCTGTTGCTTCTTCGCCTGCTACCCAGCCGTCTACCATGGCGACTGTCGCTAAGCCTGCGGAGACGCCTGCCCCTGGTGCTGGTGCGGTTACTGCGCAGAAGTACGCTCAGTGCGGTGGAAATGGATACACTGGTGCCACTGCTTGTGCGAGTGGAGCTACTTGCACCAAGCAGAACGACTACTACTCGCAGTGCATTTAGAGAGTTTTCGATGATTGAGGAAAGGGGTTTAGATATTGGCATTTAGATGGTTTGACACATTGAACACAGGGTTGCTCTTATATTCTCTTGTATATATATATATATACATACAACAAGACTGTGCTCATTCGAGCGCAATTTCACTTCTGATAAGAGTTTCAATGCTGTGGGTGATGTTTGAAGGTGTTTTGAAGGTATATATCGTGGACTCAATACGGCGAGAACTTCAAGGCCAAGTGGCTCATGTCAGCAAAATCGCCCACCGGACGGCCTTGTTGTGTTGCATCTGGATGATTTGATTTTAGCAGTCATGCGGCATTGCACTGCAGCTTCAAGCGCATAAGAATGGATCATCATGATTCATTGAGTGTTGGCGGTAAGTACGACTCGTCCCACGCTCCACCACGCCATATCGGCGTACCCGCATCCTACATGTTCTTACGCCTGAAGTAGAGGCTGCGATCCGACCCCGGCGTCTTGAATGGCCAGTCCTTATACGCCTTTGCCATTTCGTAGATCATCTCCATAGTCAACAACTTGACCCTCAGGTGCTTGAGCTGCAACCTTCCTCCCTTGTCCGGATCCGTGAGACTCGGACAATCCTTGACGATGTCTGAGAGACCGTGCTGCATATTTTCCAGTGCCTCGAGGACTGATTTGTTCGCATGGCTATACAAGCCAAAGGTAAAGTCGATCACCTGTTCGTGCCATTCTGGGTCGTCGCTAACTGGTCTGGGAATGGGTGTGGCGGAGATGAGGGAGATGCGATTGCGAGGCCACACCTCGTCTTTGCGTGAAATCAGAGGGTCAAACTGCCGCTGGTCCCATTGGATCCGCGGGTGTGGTGGGTAGCGCAGGTTCATGCGATCGTCCAGCTCGGCGACGGGTGCCCACTCGAGGTTCCGGGATATCTGCGCGAGACGCCGATCCCACTCCTCTTCCAGTTGTTCGATTTGCTTGAGAATGTTGTCTCTCACAGGGCCTTCTGGCTTCTTCAGCGCCTTGCATTCAAGCTTATACATATCCTCGCCTATGTTCGCTATCTCTTCGAACGAGACTCGTTGCCTCAGCCGAGCAGCGACTAGCGCGCGTGTTTTCACGTACTCCCTGGATTTGTCACTAGCTGGGTGACCTTTGTTTGTCTTCAGAGGCGCGGGTTTTTTGCTTAGAGGAAAGATAGGTGTAAAGTTTAGGTCTGGATATTCCTCCAGCAATTTCTTTTCCATTTCGAAGCAGTCAAGGATAGACTGAGGAAGGAATTGAGTAGGCCTATTGCCCGCGCGATTCTGGGCGTACATAAGCTCCATCATAGTCTCACTGTCGATGATGCCAGACCCACCCGAAGCCTCTTCGATTAGCTCAGCATATCTGTGGGTCACATCTCGGCGATGCTCTGGAATCTCATAGCCGGCTTTCTTTGCGGAACGGATGGCACGAATGGTGCTTTCAATTTCGTACTGCGGCTCACGACCAATGGCACCTTTTCCTACCGGACGGCTGTCACGTTCCGAGGTAACCACGAGGTTCAAATTCTGCGTCATCTCCAGCAAGCGGTTCGACTTTATCATATATGTGGGGGATTTTGCCACTATAGTGTTGAAGTCATCGGTCTGGGCCCAGAACAGTGTGCGTACGGGCCCAAAGGCATGGAAGAGGTCGTTTGACCAAGCGGCAGGAGTAAAGTGGTGGTAGAGCTGTTTAGCCATAGAGTCGAAACTGAAGCCCGGAAGAAAAGGGTCCCATGCTAGAGAGCCCGTCACAAGCAGAGTCTGATTGAGGTCTTGGCCTTTGGGATCCTGCGGGTCTATCCGAGTCTGTTGTGGAAATGCGCCCTCGTCTACGAGTTCTCTGTATGACTCGACTTTTGTGGGATCCTTTTCCACGAGTTTGAATTTGGAGTCGGGTGCGTCCAGGAGAGGGTCGAGGAAGGGCCGAAAGAGATCGAGGCTCGGTTCGAGCAAAATGTGGTTTCGAGGCTTGAGGAACTCGTGAAGCTTCTGAGACCAGAGCCCGACACCGGGATTGATGTCGAGAATATCGCAGCCCTTGTAGGGTTCGAGCGTACGTGCCATGTACTTCAATACATCATCTGACCATATATCAGCGTCCGTGTGGACTTGGCTGTCTTCTTCATAGGTACGACATACCACACAGGTCGGGACTTACAATCTGCGTCCGAAGAACAACGCTCGAGGAGGTTTTGCGCTTGCCAAGCTTGGTTTTTACATTATCATAATACCGTCCTCGCTTCTCTACCAAAGACGGGTGCATGCATCTATTCAGATCCGCTGTGAGCGGATAGCGCTCGCTGGTGGCAAGCTTCTCGGGTGTCCAATGTAGCGTCAATCCATCTGTAGAATGTCGTACCTGTTGCCATGACAAGTATTTGCTCTCCAGTCGAGAGGGCAGACGCAGCGCGACAGTGTGTGTGCGGAACATCGTGTCGCGTGTGAAGAAGGCCTCAGTCTCCAAAGTTCGCGATGACGCCGCGCACAACCCGTGGACTCGGCCTAAGTTAGTACGTCCTGCACGTGCCCACGCGCGTCGCAGCTGAACACACCAACACAGCCGTATACCTGAGATGCCAGCAGCCAACATGACGTGTTTGATAACAATGTCCCGTGTGACATCCTTCGACGACCCTCTTTGCCGATATCAGTCATGTAAGGCGGCAATCGGTAGCCGACAGGGCGCTCGCCAAAGCCTGCAGACGGCACCACGCTCAATCTTACTGGTGGAAGGCTATACATAGCAGGACCAGAGACGTGAGAAAGTTGGGTATAAATCGCTACGTGGCCTCGTTGTTGCACGAGGAATCGCTTGAGCACTCCGTCAATCTCATAGCATTTCCGGTTGTCACTTTACCTGGACAACGCATCTGGGAACATGGCTCAGGACAACATCCTCATCATCGGGGCTGGGACTTGGGGATGTTCAATTGCCCTTGAGCTCGCCCGCAGAGGGCATACAGGCATTACTGTTCTCGATGGGAATGATTTTTCCACATCTACCTCCGCAGGGAACCATTGGAACATCATTGCAGAAGAAGGTACGGTACATCTTCTTGTAGTATTTCACTGTCACTCAGATTATTGAGCCTACATTGCTTGTACTTCCCTATTCTTGCATTCGCATCTCTACATTTCCTGAAGCCATCGACTGATCCCGCATCTCTACGCCACAATTGTTAGGCATCCCATGATAGCCTCCTCTAGCCCAGTAATTCATTCCTTGTGCACACGCCATGGGGGTCTTTTTATTTCAATCAATCTATCAGGCACGGCACGCTTTGTAATTTTTTTTAGCATCCAATGTCAAGTCTTCCACCTACAGTCATCTCAATTCCTCGACTTCGCGGCATTTGAGCAAAAGGATAAAGTTCCATCCACATCCACTCCGTTTCCGCGTATCCATACCACATCCATATAGCCGCCCCCATTCCCCTGCTAAACACCAACCTAGCAAACAAACTGACCACCCTCCAGGCATCTCGCCCTCTACCTCCACCTCCCAGAATAAACTACTCACCATCTCCCACCAAAAATGGCGTACCGACCCCCTTCTTTCCCCCGTCTACCACGGCACCACGCCCGCCCCCCCCCCCCCCCCCCACACCCCCACCACCCCCCCCCCCCCCC
>Ga0265780_10001678_pt1 | contig 30773 bp, 31 predicted proteins | sample P1T30metagenome_FD_192432 | JGI IMG/M metagenome (GOLD analysis project Ga0265780, IMG submission 192432) | Plant litter microbial communities from East Loma Ridge, Irvine, California - P1 T30 | ecosystem: Environmental > Terrestrial > Plant litter > Unclassified | place: USA: California... | reverse complement strand
TATGGGTCGATATGTGAACGAAGGTAGCGAAAGTTATTTGAATGTCGCCGAGTGTCGGCGAGAACTAGGTGTGTTTAGATGATGACCGATATGATCCCGTGACAGTTGACAACAATCAGAGATCGCTGAGATTTGACAAATCTTGGCGACAATTCTTATACTAAGTTTTACTACAGCACCACGCGTCCAGTTTCATTTAACCCATGTGTCCATCCTCCCTACTGAAACATTGTGTCTCACCGTGGTGGCCGCAAGAGGTATGGGGCATAATAAGTTGGCCGCAGTTGGTAGTGAATTAAGTTGAGAGCGATATAGATAATCGTACCGGCCACAACTGGAAGAACTTCTCTGAACTCTGGCAAATTTTGTCAAGTTTGGCCGGAGGTGGAAGTAGTCACTGGAAGCTCAAAGACTTTGTTGTCAAACTGTGCTGATGTCATGGAATCATATCGATCATCGTCGAAATCCCTCCAATTCTCGCCAACATCCAAACAACTTTCACTACCTTTGTTCACATATCGACCCGTATAAATTGAATCACTCCGGATATCGCGCCAAGCTAATTAATGCCAACTGATTTCACTATCGGCCACAAAGAGAACAATAAGAACTTATTGATAATTCACCTAATGTTCCTCAGGGTCAAATTCGCTTGGCAAAACCTAGTCCAAATGTCCTATTGTTCTCACCTTATTGTTTGATGAATGGAGCATATAGGTCAGCAAGTCACCGCATGCTACCAATGGACTCTGAAGGATATATAAGGAAGTCGGCAAGGCTCAAACAACCTCAGAGATCTCTGATTGTTGTCAACCGTAGTTACTTATAGTTACTTGTAGCTTAGTTCTATCCTCATATAGTATTGCTATACAATCATTATTGCCCACCTGTTTCTTACTTCATGACTTCCTTGAACGCTATTTTGCCTGACACTCAAACTAGCAGCATCTCAACGATCTTAGCTCATTCTTGCCAAAGCTTGCCAAAGATATTTCAATCTCTACAAGACAGATCTATCTGAGCCGCACCTATCCTTGAATTGGACGTTGACACCTATCGTTGGTCGACGTAGCTTAGTGACAGCTGATGTCTCGATTTTGGTACTCGGTAGTATGTCAACAGATGTTGGCAAGGAAATGTGAATTAGATATAATTCTGTGACAGTAACCTTGACCAAAGAGGGCACAAGCTACCAACTTGAATATGATTCCGTGACAAGGACTCAGTATAACACATGTTGCCAAGCTTTGTCCAAACTCAGCAATCTCTGATTGTTGTCAACTATAGTCATTGGTGTTAGTGAATCAAAAGCTAGCGGCGACTCGGTGCCCCTTGCTCTTTCTTGCCGAAGAATGACTGAGTTAGTACAAGTTCCCACAAAATAGTCTGACTCAAACTATGTTATTCCATGTTGGATGTCAACACCTGTTGCGACCCGTCCCTGTCAGACTATCAGAGACGGAGTAGAAGGTGAAGGTTTACGTGTGCTTGAGTCAAGACGGTCAAGGATGACTTGTGGTACTTGGCGTAGGTCGACGGTATGTGTACACAAGGTATTAGAAGGAGTAATGTATGGACTAGCTAGGAAGGATCCGGCAAGCAGGTCTGATGGGACTGGCAGTGATCTGTCCTGTAAGGATTGATCACTGAAGTCTGAAGAAGTAAAGGTGCAATGATGATATATTTGATCCTTGGGAAAGGATCCTACAATGCCATTTGGCTGGGTTTATATAGTTCTATAAGCGAGACACTTCAATTAAGTGAGTATCACGTGTCTAGCGTACTCAGCTGAGGTTCTTGTGTGCCTCTCCAAGAATCTCTGTTTGATAAGCGTACTCCTCTGAGATTCTTGTGTGCCTCTCTGAGATTCTCTGTTATCCGCCCGTGATTCTCTGTTGTCCACCCGTGATTCTCTGTTGTCTGTCCGTGATTCTCTGTTGTCCACCCGTGATTCTCTGTTGTCTGTCCGTGATTCTATGATGACAGACTATGTGCCTTGCTGAGGTTATTACCAATAAGCAGGGTCATAACATGATGTAACTAAAAGAAAGAGATAATTTGATCCTTGGGAAGAAGAATCACTGAGTGTCATGGCGGTTACGACGTCATACCTACGATCCACGTGACTTCGACTTTCCACGCAACTTTGGTCATCTAAACAACACGTCACTTCTACTTTGGTCATCTATTCTCTAGTCCTTCTCTAAGTGTCCTTTCTCAGTTTGAATAGAAGTTGAATCAACTCAAAGGAATTAGTACTGGAAGTATATAGTAGCTAGTTCGAATTCTAAGAGTTCCTTAAAATTCTTGTATCTAAAGTCAACCATTGTAATCTAAATCTAAACTTGCATCTATTCCTTCTACAGTACTCTCTTAGCTATCACTTTGATACCTATTAGAATCTAATCTACTTCTACCTATCTACCAATTCAAACTCTCTCTTCAAACTCTCTGTCACAGTGCTCTGACTGTCTACGGTATCGGATCCTTATAACCTTGAGATTACTTCGAGTCGAGTTCTTGAAGTTGGACTTGGATTAGATTAGTTCAAATTCAAGTTCGAGTTCGAATTTGAAGAGAGAGAGAGAGTTTGAAGAGAGACTTTGAATTGGTAGATAGGTAGAAGTAGATTAGATTCTAATAGGTATCGAAGTGATAGCTAAGAGAGTGCCGTAGAAGGAATAAAGGCAAGTTTAGATTTAGATTACGATGGTTGACTTTAGATACGAGAATTCTAAGGAGCTCTTAGAATTCGAACTAGCTACTATATACTTCCAGTACTAATTCCTTCAAGTTGATTCAACTTCTATTCAAACTGAGAAAGGACACTTAGAGAAGGACTAGAGAATAGATGACCGAAGTAGAAGTGACGTGTCGTTTAGATGACCGAAGTCGCGTGGAGAGTCAAAGTCACGTGGATCGTAGGTATGACGTCGTAACCGCCATGACACTCTCTCTCTCTCTCCTTGAATTTGAATTTGAATTCAAACTTGAAATTGAACTAATCTAATCCAAGTCAAACTTCGAGAACTTGACTCAAAGTAATCTCAAGGTTATAAGGATCCGATACCGTAGACGGTCAGAGCACTGTGACAATGAGTCTGAGATGGGCGTCCTTTTATGCCTTTCCAAGCCAGTGCCAGGTGGTGCCGGCCGGTAGGTTGTGATGTGGTTTACAACCCTTAGTGATGTATGCAGGATTGTATCCCTCATTGCTAATACCTTTGACACTCACATGTCCCCCATCAGCCCATCAACATCCTCCATCAGCCAATCAACATCCTCTGTCAGCCAACCACCCACCACTGTCAGCCTCGTCCCGGACATTGTAGATAGGTTGTATGTAGACCAGAATCTAGCCGTCCCTCTCATGTATATAAGCAGGGCCAGGAAAGCGCTTTCCAACTCATCCTTACTCTCCTCACTCACTCATCTCCTCTCTCTCCCTCTTACCTACTCTCTCTCACCCTTTACTCCTCACTCCTCACTAGTGCTACTCCTTGCCTTAGCTGTTTGGTAATTACTTATCATTGTCTGCTTGTATCCTCCTCTCATCACAAGGAATTGTTTCCAGTCACACAAGTCATCAGTCCCCCAGACCTTTACACATAACCATCTTCTGCTTATACGGCTAGTTACTACTAGACCTCTCAATCATCCTGGTCTGCTGAAATATAGGAACAGTTGCCTATAAACCGCATTGTAACAGCAGTGGCAAGGATGGGCACCAGTGTGGAAGCTGTAGTATAGACTAGAGGGGTGCATACTCTGTTCTGAACAGGCTAAGCATCTAAAAGGCTAAGCATTCAAAAGGGTTTATGTACGTGCAGGTATGACATGCATGGATGTATAGCTAGACAAAGTGAAATTGATGTATGAAAGAGGTGGGACTATTGCGCGCTAAGAGTACAGTCCACCAAAAAGTGCCACAATCAGTTCTTCCCCCACTTCCCTTTCGTCGACTCCGTTCTCTTCTCTCTTCTTTCCGTCGTACACTCTTTCTCTTTCGTCTACTGAACCCCCGGAGAATCACTCAGACCACGAGAATGACTGACAGAGGCAGTGCTTACTTTCATGCCGCCCAACTTCCTGCTCCAGAACACATTCAAATTGCTCACCCTTCAAGACCTCTGACTGCAAGAAGCTCCGCCAGAGATGAAGATACTGCCGACTACGTCGTCTCTGTAATACAAGGTCGTGGTAAGCGCCGTCGCTGATGTGTACATCTAGCTGAACGTCTTCAGGACCGGGAGTGGAGGTTGGTGTAGCGGCAATCAGCTTGACCACGGGACAGGTAGGGTTTTGACTAGGGTATGGATGCTGACAGGCAGACATACATCACTCAGGTACAGCTTCAATCTCATTCTAGAACGGATACACTGACACTGTAGATAGCAGACAGGCCAAGTTAGTTGTCCGTTCGAGTCCCGTGACTGATCCCATAGCCTTTGAGCGAACCATCCGACATATCTTTCTTCATTCTCCGCTCACGATCATCGTACCAGACTCAGCGATTGGTCCAGTCAGCATTCCCGATCCGAAGAGCGATGTAGAGACCGGATGCAGCGTTATGGTTGACAGGTTGGAACAGGTATTTGACCTGGAGTGCGTACCAGTGCCAAGATCGCAATGGAACAGGGAAGCCGGTACGTTATGTGTCGTCTCAAGACTGAAGATCAGGAATCACCGAGCTTCAGAGGCTCGCGCTCAACGATGACTCCAAGGCTCCGACCATCATGGCGGCCGCAGATAAGTGTGTTATCGGCCATAGATACGGGCTGACTAGAGGTATTACGCGCTCAGCGCTCTCTCGGCGGTGCTTCAATTCCTCGAGAGGGAACAGGGCTTTGGCTTCATGGCGGGATCTCTCCGCGTCAGCTATGTCGCCCTGGAAGGTGGGTGGAGTGAAGGATCAACTAATGGTAGGTACGCTTTTCGTCGATGTCGACTCTGCGAAGAACCTGGAGCTCGTGAAAAATAACATCTCCCACAAGACACACAATACACTCTATGGCACGTCGTCAGGCTGTGATGCGCTCACTATCTAGGTATCCTGAATCACTGCAAAACACCGGTGGGATCGCGAATGCTCATGATGACTATTTTACAACCTCCCAACTGTGCGTTGAAGTTCAGGACTCATGCGTCAGTCTAACTGTAGATCGGGACCTAATCGAATCGCGATTGGATGTAATTCAAGGTGGGTTCAGCTATTGACAGTCATATAATCAACAGAGTTCCGCCAATCCGAGGCTTTGATGGGTGCTGTACGACAAGCTTTGGGAGAACTATCCAAGGTATGCCGAACACGATTTTACGTGAACGTATTGACCAAGCAGATGGACGTCGAGAGCACCTTGGGTCTGGTAATACCCGATCTCGAGCTGAGCGGCTAATGGGTAGCTCTGCAGACGCAACGTCCACAATTCGTCTGTTTCGAGACTTACCAGCATCGACTCTCGCATTACGCTACTCCTAGACTTGAGGGCGTTTATCCGATGCACTCAACGGGTTCTAGAAGCCCTCGACGGCAGTCAAGCCTCCATCCTGAAAGACTGCATCAAAGTCAGTCGACTTGGCGGCTTTCATGGCTTGGCTCTGATGATTGCAGAAGCTTTCCGATAAAAGTCTCCCCGAGATCCAAGATGTGATTAGCCGTAGGTGCTAACAGGCCGGTGTCCTCTGATTCCAGGAAACCTCAACGACGACTTGAACACAAGCCGGTCGAACAAGGTCACACGGACCCGCAGGCTCTATGCGGTGAAAGCTCACTGCAATCCGATGCTGGATGTCGCCCGAGAGACGTATAAGGAGAACACGCACGACATCATGCAATGTAAGAGTTCCCGGCGGCTAGGCTAACAACAGGTGCCGATCGTCTCAAGGGTCAGATGCAGTGACGGATGTTTACAAAGCACTGACAGACAGAGAGGTACAAGCTCGATCTCAGTCTAGAATGGGATATACGGGGCTGCCACTTGAGTCTACCAAGAGACGAACAATTATCCCTTGATAGCTCGTTTATACGAGTCGAGAAAGCTAAGACCAAGTGAGGCATTTGTTCAACGGGCTTGGCTGACCATGAGGATCCATCTCAACCACCCGGACTTGGTATGTACTCCCAGAGCGCACAACTGAAAACCAGCGTCAGCCCAACCAGCGACTGGCTCAATCGCGAGAAGAGATCCTCCTGCTGAGCGAAAAGCATGTGGCGGATTTGATCGAGGACCTGGTTCCCAGGCTATGTGAATCGCCGCAAGCGTATCATGCTGATCGGTAGCCGACATTTGGGATTGTGCCGATGCTGTACGAGCAAGTCATGTCGATACTGTTGACGGTTAGATTGCAACGTTGGACGTTCTCGCCAGTCTGGCCTTCAGTTCAACCAGTATGAAAAAATTCAGGGGACATCGCTGACAGGCAGATGTACCCTGCGGTAAGGTCATCAAGTGGTGCCACTGACTTTCAGTGCGTCCAAAATTCGGCGAGCAGATCTTTGTCAGTGTGCTGGAGAGTTTGAGATCTTATGACTGACGCATCAGATCCGAAATGGCCGACATCCGATTCTCGAACGAACTCTTGGGAGCATCGACTGTATACCCAATGACACGTGAGTACATCCTCCGAGTGAGGCATACTGATTGTCTAGCTACATACACCCTTCCACCTCGCCTTTCCAGCTGATTCAGGGCCCCAAGTGGGTGCTATCGCTCATGACCATGTGCAATTCTAGCTTACCAAGCCAGCATGTCGGGCAAAAGCACCTTTCTGCGTCAAGTGGGTTTACTGTCCGTCATGGCGCATGTTGGCTGCTAGTACGCTCATACTCCCTTACAGCATCATGATGCTGATTTCCAGCATCCCCGCGGACTCGGCGACCTTTAGGTTACACGATGCGCTCCTCACGCGTCTCTCGAATGATGGTGCGTAGAAGCGTAAGATGTGAAGCTTACCTTGCAGACTCTATGGAAAAATCTTTATCAACCTTCGCTGCCGAGATGGCCACGTCTGCGATGGTGCTCGGTGAGTAATCCTCGAAGTGGAGCTCATCAACAGGAATGTCGACTTCGCAATCTCTCGTCCTGATCGATGAAGTAAACGTTGTACAACGAATTCTGCTGACTCATTTCAGCTCGGACGAGGCACCGCTCCTCAAGAGGGTGTCGGTCTTTCTCACGCCATCGCAGAATCACTAATTCAGCGCAAGGTGTGCAAAGTCAACAACTGTCAGCTGAACCTAGGCTTTCGTCCTGTTTGCAACTCACTTCCGAGATCTGGCACAGACCCTCAACACGCAGGCGGGTATCGTCAAGTAAGACATGAAAGTAGCGAATCATATGCTGATGGTAGTCTGCACCTCAAGACAGAGGTATGGCATGACCAAAAAGCAGTGCTAAAATTCTGGAAAAAGACATCGCAGCCGATTCCCCCGAGTTTGCGACCACATTCGTATACAAAGTCGTAGAAGGACCTTGCGAGGTCAATCACTATGGTGAGATCCTAAATCGCACCCAGACTCATAGCCAGGGCTTGAATTGGCCAAGTTGGCATCGCTGCCTGCTCAAGTAATGACAAAGGCCCGAGAAACGGCTGGGAAGCTCACCGAGCTGGAAGCCAAAGGCAAGTCGGATGCTCGGATCAGGACCTTACTGTCCAGGCCGGTCTTCAACTCTGGCGTATGCCATCGCTGCCCGACGAAAGACGATACTCGACGTAAGTTATGAGTCCCGCACATTCTGATTTATAGGTCTACGGACGACTGCGAGTGATCGCCAGTCTCGTTCACTCCAATGATCAGGTACTCGTAAAGAAGCTGTCCGACCTTCAAGCCAATGCTCTCGCCAGTCTGCGAGCGACATACGAGGCGCAGGCTACCATCGAAGCTAGAGAGGCTGAGTACAGAGGAGATCGATCACCCGCATAAAGGGCCGTAAATGAAAGTGTTATAAGAAGGTGAAGGCTGATGGGGGAGTTTAATGAGCAATCATGAATCGCGATCATTTCACACATCCAACGATACATACGGATGACAACTGCATAGCTGTCATCACGCCCAGTCTGACCATTCAACCCTGCTGCCGGGCCACCCTTCATTCTCTTGACTGATAAGCAATCTCTCCTGAATAATCCGTAGCTCCCGTTTCCGCAGGATCTCCGCTCTGCTTCTCACGTCGTCCGTCTTGCCAACATTGTCAGATGTCACTTCGGTCGACAGAGCATGCAAGTGGGTCTGAAGTAATATTTGCTGTACAGTCAAGAGTGCTTTCGAGACTGCCGACGCCAACGAAGACATCCCGTCTGTGGATACCGCGGAGTCGTACCAGGCTGCAACAAGAGCGCTGAGTAGGTCACCCGTGCCGGTAAAGGGGACGAGTATGGTCGGTAAAGCGAATGCCCAGGTCTCCATGCCGTTGTTGATCCACGAACTGGCGAAACAGACCAGAATCTCTTGATCCGGATTGTCCCATTTTACAGCATTGTAGGCTCCCGGCAAGTTCTCGGGTAGCAAGCGTGTATAAGACTGAGGAGGTGCAGGAAGTCCGAACCGTTGCACCGTCTCCTGTCGAAGAGGGATGGAGGAAAAAGCGATATGCGCGAGCGAGTTCTCGGTGTGGAGTCGATGGAGCGCTGTGTGCATCGTTGTCAAATCGGTGATGGTGGTGTCCGACAGCAGCCTGTGCTTTAATTGAGATTCACACAGCGAGCTGCTCATCGACACTTACTCGACCTCGAACTGATTGGGAGTGATGATGGTCGCCATCTTGAGCATCCGCTTATACACTGGGACCACCTCGGGTGAGACATAAAGACCCCGTCCAATGTCGCCCATGACCGCTGTAGATGAGCAACAATTCACACCGATATTGCTTACGGTCGAGGATATAGACTATATCTGGGCTCCTTTCCATCATGGCCTTGATACGCTTCTCAACCACCTCTAGAGCCTCTGCGCCGGGTACATACCCAGTAAGAATCTTGTCGTATTGTGCCAGACCGTTGGTTTCCAATCCCTCAAAAACGTCATGGAGCGTATCAGGCGTTGCCTTCTGACCTTTCACGCAAGCATAGCCTATGGATGTCAGGCGGTGGGTGACGGGGTTCAGATACGTACCGGTGTGATTGGAGAAGTGAACTGTGTTGACGACATCTACGTCGTAACCTAGAGTTTGTAGAGGAAATGTTGCAGCGCGATTGCCTAACCATTCTCAGCGGATTTCTCAGAAGCTCCTCTTACCTACGTATCCAGAGACAACGTGCGACTGTATCGACAATATTCTACGAAGATCAATAGTCATTGTTTGGTTTACTTTGACTGGTTCAAGGTTGAAGTATAAGTAACGAAAATACTGGTATAAGATTGATAAGATATTGGAGTGGAGTGCATCCGGTACAATTATGCAAATGTCTACTACTACTACTGCGGCCGTCTTGCACGCGTTGAATGTCGGATGCTCGATGCAATTACTTCAGCCTTTTAATTTTGGGTCTCTAGTTCTTCTTCTCGCCCTCAGAGGTCGACGACTCAGATGTAGAGCCAGACTCGGAAGATCCAGAAGACTCTTCGGATGCTCGGCCCTCGGCATTACGCTTCTCGTAGACCTGACTATTAGCATCGTTCACCGGTCGTAACATAGGACGTACCTTCTGGAAAAGACCCAAAGAAGCCTGCTGAGCGGCGTCGAGAGCAGACTTGATGTCTTCTGGCTTGACGGATGCGTCACCAGCAGCTCCCTTAGCAGCAACCTCCCTCAATGCGGTCAACTTCTCCTGGACGTTGGTCTTTTCGGCAGCATCAAGCTGAGCATCGAATTCGGCCATGGACTTTTCAGTGTCGGCACAGAAGCTCTCTCCCTTGTTGGCCTCCTCAATGACTTGTCGACGGACCTTGTCGGTCTCGGCGTACTTCTCGGCATCGGCAACCATGTTTTCGATCTCGTTGTCGGAAAGACCGGAAGAAGAAGCGATGGTCATGGACTGTTCTCGGTTGGTAGCCTTGTCAGTGGCGCCGACGTTCACGATACCATCAGCATCGATGTCGAAAGAGATCTGAATCTGGGGAACACCCTTGGGTGCTGGGGGTAGCCCGGTGAGCTGGAAGTTGCCGAGTAACTTGTTGTCTCGGACGAGTTCTCGCTCTCCCTGGTAGACCTTGACTTCGATAGCAGTCTGTCCGTCGGCAGCAGTGGAGAAAGTCTGGGACTTCTTGGTGGGAATGGTAGTGTTTCGGTTGATGAGTCGAGTGAATACACCACCGAGGGTCTCGATACCGAGAGAGAGAGGAGTGACATCGAGCAATAGGATGTCGGTAACGTTTCCGGCGAGAACACCAGCCTGGATAGAGGCACCGATAGCGACGGCCTCGTCGGGGTTGACACCCTTGGATGGCTCTCGGCCGAAGATGCCCTTGACGGTCTCGACGACTCGAGGCATTCGGGTCATACCTCCAACTAAGATAACCTCGTTGATCTCGGAGGGCTTGACACCGGCATCGGAAAGAGCCTTTTTACATGGCTCGACAGTCCTGTCGACAAGGCTCTTGACGATCGATTCTAGCGAAGCTCGAGTAAGCTTGAGGTTGATGTGCTGAGGGCCTTCGGCAGTAGCGGTGATGTATGGAAGCGAGACATCGGTAGATCCAGAGCTTGAGAGCTCAATCTTGGCCTTCTCGGCGGCCTCTCGAATTCGCTGAATAGCCATTCGATCCTGCGAGACATCGACACCAGACTCCTTCTTGAACTCGGACAAGATGTGGTTGACGAGAGCGATATCAAAGTCCTCTCCTCCGAGGTGAGTGTCTCCGTTGGTCGACTTGACCTCGAAGACACCCTTTTGCATCTCAAGAATCGAGACATCGAAAGTTCCTCCTCCTAAATCGTAAACGGCAATGACGGCAGAGTCTTGCTTGTCGAGACCGTAAGCAAGAGCGGCGGCAGTGGGCTCGTTAATGACTCGGAGGACATCAAGACCAGCAATGGAACCGGCATCCTTGGTGGCCTGTCGCTGGGAGTCGTTGAAGTATGCGGGAACGGTGATAACTGACATTAGTGATGGACGTAACAGAGCAAGACACCACTAACCGGCATGCTTGACGGGCTTGCCAAGGTAATTGGCGGCAGTATCCCTCATCTTTCCGACGACAAAGGCTCCAATCTGAGATGGGGAGTATTTCTGGCCTCGAGCTTCCATCCATGCGTCACCGTTGGTGTGGGCGACAATCTTGAATGGTACGTTGGCAATGTCCTTCTGGACCTCGGCGTCCTTGAACTTTCGTCCGATCAATCTGTACAATGAGCTCGTTCACAAGAAGTAGGATTTTGGTTACTCACCGCTTGGATGCGAAGATGGTGTTTTCTCCGTTGACGACAGCCTGTCGTCGAGCGGGCTGACCGACTAGTCGCTCACCATCTTTGGTAAAGGCGACGACGGAAGGTGTTGTACGTGCTCCCTCGGCGTTCTCCAAGACTTTAGGTGATCCTGCCTCGTAGATGCTGAAGGATTAGTGACAATTCGTCCATGTATATGCGGGTTGCTCACGAGACACAAGAGTTGGTTGTTCCGAGATCGATACTGATGAGGTTAGCACCTGCTTTCTACTGCGCCGACAGAACTTACCCGACAACAGGTCCAGATACTTTACCACCGCTGTTGAATCGCTTCGAGGTCAAAAGGGGAGAGGTAGTTCGCTGTCGATCGATGAGCGATCTGCTTTTACATGGTATTGGTTGAATGCGACTTACTGCTGCTTGACGCAGAGGGGATACAGCTGCATTGAGCCTTAATGATCGAGTGATACCGTACATGATGAATGTATAGGTAGGATATATGTGTGTTGATGTATATAGATGATCGACTGACTATACTACTTTTCTCCTTCGAGGTTCAACAATTGAAATTTGCCGCCGTCAATCTGGAGTATTCCATGAATGGTCATTGAGTAATTTATATACTCCCCCCCTTTTATCCTGTAACTACACTAGATTATACCTCCGATCACACCCGACACTACTACTCACTACTCGCTACTCACTACTATCTCACACATATGCATATAGACTTCTAACGGCCTTTCATCTCGGACCCATAGGATAGACTACGGGTACCGCCCATCCCACTACTTCTACCATTGCCATCATGATAGCTAAAGTAGTTGTTGCTGTTTTGTCCGCTCTGAGGCGGGGTTGCTAGCGAAGATGGAATGTATTCTTTCTTGTCTGCCACTACCTTTTTCACTTCACGATGTGCCCGATTGAATACACGCAAGCCAAATGACGCTACTGTCCAAACACCCCCTGGTCGTCAGATCACAATTCGATATATATCGACCCAAGTTATAGCACTTACCCACCACACCGACAAGTCGAATCAGGAATTGGTACAGACTTGTCGTCCGCTCACGAATAGTGAGGGCCATGCCTTCCAGGTCGAATTTGAAGAAGATCCCTGGGACTCCTTTGCCATGCTCAAAAGACCGCGAATAATCTGTCACGGCGTACTACATATTAGTTACGTTGCAAACAGGACGCTTACTTGGGACGTAATAAGCTTGCGCCGACTGGCATCGATATATGTGGTAGGCACGACTCGCAGGAAGTATTGGAATATCGTGAACGCTACATCATTAGCCGTGAATCCCAGCGGCAACGTACGATTAGGGGTGGATTCGATACTCATATCCAGGGGTTGCGATATGGCGGGAAAATAGGGACCGAAAGAAAACTCGTGTACCACATGCGTGAGGTTCATGACTGTTTGATCAGCATACATCATCTCGGCGTGACCTAGACTTACGTTGATGATCCGTGTGCTCATGACTCATGTAGCCATGCCCTAGAGTAGTGATGTGCAAGTTTGCAGTGACTTTCTTGACTTCGACACTGCCGTATATCCTGCATGCTGGCCCGTTGTCAACCTTGTCGTATGTCGGGCGGTAAGCAGCTTGGTGTTTCTTCGCCCTTCTCTTTTCTCGCCTAGTGAATAGTCTACGTATTCCAGCGAAAGCCTTCTTTTGATTCGGTGTACGTCTTTTGGCCGAGCTAATGATCTCCGATGCTGAGGGGTTCGTGGGCGACACCAATCTGGGATCAGCTTTGAAGCCTGGTAGTTCTCACCTGCTAGTGGTCGCTTTGCCAACTGCAAAGTTCGTCTGATATCAGTAGAGACCGGTGGTATCGACTTACTCCATCTTTCACAAACTGATCGCTCAAGTGCAGACGGTCACCCACGGCGTCGCGAAGGTCTATTGATAGGTCTGAGGTCAACTGCTTTCTGTGTTATAGGCTTACAATGGCAGGGCATAGCGACAGTCATGTCCACATTGAGCTGTAGATCCTTTTCAATCGTATGGTCCACCGTGAACGAATAGTCCGGTGCGCCATAAAGGAACTCTCCAAGGTCATTCTGTTGGTAAGTCTCTCGATCTCTGGCAAAAGTGGTCAACTCGCCAAGACCAGCAGGAAGATGACAGTTCCGACGAGTGCAGTCAATACTCCACCTCTTCGGGATTGGCTGATGTACGTAGATTGTACCTTCTACATTAGCGACTTGGCTACATTGTACGTTAGTCAACGTACTTTTGGGAAAGCGTCGAAGCGCTGAATAGGTGCCATCTTGTCCAATTCCTCGAGCAGGCTAGAGCCGCTGTCTCCACCAGAGTGCGAGCGGTCATTGTCGAAGCCATTGAGGTGAGGCTCGAACATGACGTGCTCGAGGATTACAAGCGTGAAGACAAGAAAGGAGGTTGATGGGTTTGGTTAAAGACGCGTGCAATGCAAGTCGACCGTGGCGTTTGAGCTTGGCGTTCTCTATCGCATGTATCCTCCGGGCGACTATATCAAGAGATGATGCAGAGAGATATGGGCAAGGTGAGGTGGTGATTGATAGCAGCACGTCACTTGTCCATGTGCATAGGGATCACTGCAAGACTCGAAGTCAATTGACTTCTTGATACATTCTTTATTGCCATAAACGTCCAATGGCTTCCCTTTGGGCGGATAGCAAGGGATCCAGTCTGGTATGTATCAGACCCTCGACCTCTTCTATTGTCCCCGACGCAGATATCTCGGTCCAGCTATCTTCCCCGTGTCGCTTCTTGACCTCAGCAGCGACTGCCGCGAACTGGTTCTTGACTTGCTCTTGCATCGTGACGGTCTCGTATCGCTCGACTCCGTAGGCCGCTCGAGCCGAAGCAATCTCGGGAGGAAGGGTGAGGTACAAGATCGCATCGGGCAGGGGGAGTCCTTTGTCGGGATTCAGACAGAAGTCGAATGGCAAGCCCTGGCGAGTGAGCACAGTCGACAGCTGCTTAACATACCTTTGCCGCAGAAAACGCGATTCCCGAGAAGGCGTAGCGGTCGGCGACAACTGTGATACCTGCTTGCAAGTCTCGCTCGATAGATGCACTGGTCATCAGATATACTGGTTATACTGTTGGACAGGCGGGCACCGCGACTCACGCACATTCCCACCTGTTTGCGCTGAACAACAGATGTATAGCTCGATCATCAAGCTCAGACTTGGACTGGAGATACGAGTCGATCATCTTGCCAATCGCAGTCGTACGGTCTACTTGGTCAGGTCTGCAGAGTCATATAGCTGATACACATACCGGGGAACTTTTGTAGTCGAGCTGGGCGCTCATTGCTGTCGAGATGCTTGACCAGTCGGTCTACCTGCGTCGACTTCCCGCACCGATCCAGGCCTTCCAGTACAATGAACAAACCTCTTGGCGCTGTTTTGGAGGTGGATGACTCTGCTTGCATGCTTGAGACTGATGCTAAATAGGTGTATGACGGGTAAAGTTGACTCCGGTTGACGTCAACTTTGTCTATGAAGATCCCAACTTTTGTCCTATTTACTTTACAATATATTCTTGTTCCAGCAGTTAACCTAACATAAGCATCTATACGAAATGTCAAGGAGAGGTCGCGGTGGTGGAGCAGTCCGAGGACCTGCATCGGCCCTTACGTCGTTTCTAGCAGTAAGCCATATGGCCCGCTTTCGTGACTGATCAGCAGGGCCTAGGAGTAGAACCCGCAAATCGATTGACTACATGGGGTAACTCGTCGTCTATCCCTTCCGGCGATAACGCTGCCCCAAATGATGGAGAACAACCTCTCGCGCATGATGGTCCTGTTCTTGTGGCAGGTGACGAGCTGGATCCAGCCGGAGCCGTAACTGCTCGAACCGTTGAAGCTGGACCGAGTCATGTAGGGGAAGGCACACCGTCTGATGAGGAGGGCCAATCATCGGGCCAACCAAGGGGCAACGGAGAACAGGACGAGCAGTCCAGTGAGCCAGAGCCGGCACGTAAACGCGGGAAGCGCAGTATATCTGTCGACTCCGACGAACTCGACCAGGACACCCCTGTGGCTCCAATCACCACTCCTCCTGCGAAGAAAAAGAAGAAGGCGAAGCCTGGCCCCCTCAAACCTATAGCTCAGAGCATGGTCTGTGGGGAGTGCGACAAGAATTTTACTGTCGTACGTCGAATTAGTGGGATGTGGATTGACCACAGACTGCATACACCAAAGAACATCCCCAAACTCCGGCTACCTACCTATGTGTTCCGTGTTGCTACGCTTTAGGCATCAATCCGTTCGAGAAGGCAAAGAAAGCAGCGGCCAAAAAGGCTGGAGGCAAGGATGATCGCGCGAAGATCGTCCATTACGAAGAGAGGAAAGGTGTAGTAGGGTTAGGGGATATGTGTATCGAGGTGAGTGCGACTCGACGACGAGATCTCATGAAAGATCATCGGAAAATACATCGAGGAGGTCGACAGACTTGGCGATATTGGATCAATTAATCTGGAAAAGGTCTGCAAGATCATCTCCAAAGGCCGAAAGTTGTGAGTTTCATGAGAAGAAGCATCTCTGATGGCAGAACACCCGAAACTGCATCTTTGCTTTACTCTGGTGATCGAGTGGATCTAGCCATGTATGACTGTACACGTGAGTACCGCCAAATGACTGAAGCTGACCAGCAGGACTTGTACACGAGTCGTACGTCACGATGGCGAACCTTTGCCCCAACCTGGAAAGACTCCACCTTCAGCTGTGTGGTCAGCTGATGGCCGCGACCTTGAAACATTGGAGTAAGGCACTCCAACATCTCAAGCGCATCGAATTGTATGCACCGTTCTTGGTCCGAAAGGATGGATGGGAGGATTTCATCGTTGCTGCTGGTGAGCGACTCGAAGGGTTTCTCATAACTCAATCTCCACGAATCGATTTAGAAACCATCAACAAGCTCGTCGATTCATGTCCGAACCTTACCGAACTTCGATTGTCCGAGATTGGGTTACTCGATGGCGAGTGTCTGGCGGCTATATCGAAACTCGAAAAGCTGAGACTACTGGATTTGTCGGCTCCTCCACATTCGCTGAAAGACGACGACGTGATTGCGCTGCTCGAGGCTGCGGGAGCGGAATTAGAGTCGCTAGATCTCTCGTCCAACCCAGACCTCAGCGATGCGACGCTGGACGCTGTAGCCCAATACTGCCCAAAACTACGTGATCTACATATGCGACATTTGGTGGAATTGACCAACGAAGGAGTCGCCAAGTTTTTCAAAACACTTCAGGACAAGGGACACGCGGGACTGCGTGTCGTTGACATGGAGAAGGGGCACGATCTCAAGGACGAAGCGCTGGAGGCCTTGCTCTCTCAATCCGGCAAGACAGTCGAGCAATTGTCGATACTCGGATGGCGTGATACGACATCGACTGCGCTCGAGGGTATCGCTCAATGTCTGAGCTTACGAGAACTCGATCTCGGGTGGTGCCGGAAACTCACCGACTTTGCTCTGAAGGATATATTGGATCAGTCGGAATCCATCAGGCTAATTCGAGTCTGGGGTGAGTCGAGATGCGGCTATGAGAGACTGGGCTAACGAATTGCAGGGTGTAATCAGTTGACGGATCGTGTACCTCGCAAGAAGGGAGTCAGGGTGATAGGTATCGAGTCGCATACCATTTGAGCTTGTAACCGTTGAATTGTAGCCTAAATGTAGCCACCAGACCCACCCTTGAATGTACCTCCACCGCACAAAGACTAGATGGTCGCGACTGACCTATATACACGATACACTTCATGTTGCATACTTAGATGCTGGCTGTACAGTCTCATGCTCATCGCCCATGGCATCTGAGCGCTGTCTTTGCGATCGCTGCTGCATTGCGACTCGCTGTGTTCGCCTTTACGACCCTGCCTAGCGTCCTGGAGACAAGGCCAGAGCTGTCGACACCCATCACCTCGTTCCGAAGTCGTGAGTAGACCCGACCTGGACCTGAAATCCTGACTGATGTTTGAGTTCGAGAAGGAGTATTTATACATGCTGGTGGAATGAATCCATACGCTGGAGGCGTATTTCACCATGTGGGTAAAGCTGTAACATTTTCTCGGCTCTAGGCTGATGCTCTAGTCTCCACTGTACCTTGGATGGTTTTCTGTCATCTTACCGGCATCATCGTATACCCTTACTGCCCTCTTTTGGACCATTGTCGATCTAGTAGGAGCATTGGCGCTGGTGGCATTGTGGTCCGCGAGGTCTGTTCGCCCAGAAAGTCGGAAGTCACTTGTCGCCCTGCTGTAGGTCAGTCTAATGAATTCGGCTGAGATCAGATACTTGTTCAATCCATACACCTTGATGACTTGTTTCTCTCGCTCCACAACAAGCATAGACGGTACACTTCTTGTCTTGGCTATATCACTGGCTGCAAATGGTGAGCACGTTTGAGGCATCGCTCATGAACAGGCTGTGCGGTTCAAGCTGGCGCCCTGTTAAGTTTTGCGGCACATACGTCCTTGTACCCTATCCTTGTACTGCCCGCTATGTGCATGGAGACCAGGCGTCATAGGGCTAGCCTCGGTCGTTCTGGTGAAATTCGGTCTGCACTCGTCGGATTTGTGGTCGGCGCTGGCTCATTGGCGACAGTCAATCAGCTCCTCTTTGGGAGCTCGTGGCTGAAGCGCACTTGGCTAGTCATGTGAGTGCCCTTCCCCCCGGATCTTGCTGACGATCAGCCTAGGAGTCTCGGATCTTACGCCAAATGTCGGGATGTGGTGGTATTTCGTCACCGAGATGTTCGACCATTTCAGACCTTTCTTCCTCGGGGTCTTTCATGTAAGATTGGGAACTTATGGAGCAATACTGATAAGCAGTTGCACAATGTAATCTATGTCGCACCCATATGTTTACGTATGCGTCACGACCCGGTGCTGGCCATGGTCATCATCACTGGTGTCTTCAGTACGTGGAAGAGCTATCCAGCTTTGGGCGATTTAGGGGTTTGGGCGGGACTTGTTGGCTGCTTCCCAGAGGTCATTGCTAGTGAGTCACGATGGTTGCTCCAGCTGACTGTAGATCTGCGACATCCCTTGTTCACCCTCACGGTCTATCTATACACGCTATTGCTACTGCCAATGCTACATTCGCTCTGGCTCTTGACTGGAACTGGAAACGCCAATTTCTTCTACGCGGCGACCATGGTTCACGGGCTCAATTCCAGTCTCGCCATTGTCGATATTGTCGGGGCGGCGATACGCTCTGATATCCAAGCGTCAGTGCGTGCCGAGGCGCAAGAGATAGATGGAAAGGGCATGCGGGTTGATCTAGAGCGGGAGGAGTGGCAGATCATCCAATTGAACAAGGTCGAATAGAATACAGTACATTGACTACAATTGTTCTACGTTCATTACATCATCGGCAGGTCCAGCCTTGCCTGCAGCGACCCAGGCATCGATCTTGGCCTTGAGCTCCGTATCTGCGATAAGCTCCTCGTACTTGAGGCTACAGGATCAGCGCGAAGGTCTGCTCACCGCCGAGAGAGCTTACGGCACGTTGTTGAAGGGGTCGAGCTCTTTCGACAGCAGGACCGTTCGGATAGTGGCTCGGTCGATGACGACTCGAGAGACGGGGAGGATGACAGGGTCCTTCATCACTGTCGTCAGCATATTTCGAAGGACAAACGTACGAGTGCTCATCAATGGGTCCAGGAATTCGTCGGGAATCTCGCGCTCATCTTCAATCATGATTGTAGCCTTCATATCTTCAACCTTTTGAGCGAAAGCCACCACACCGGCGACTTCGGCATCAGTCATGATGGCTCGATTTTTTAGCGTTCGAGCGAATCGCTCGAACAGTTGCTTTGAGTAACTTCGTCCATCGTTGGCTACGGCGCGTACGAAGTCACCTTCGGGAGCCAAGTTGAGGTAGACTTGAGCTAGGGCTGCGAGAAGCTTTTTTGGCTTGAACTTGAACCTGTCGGGATCAGCGACCTTGAGTTCGGCCATCTTAGGGCCGACCAAGGTGGCCAGATTCTCGTCAAGAGTCGCTGCTAGACGATCGACAATCTCGCCAGTGACGAATGGCTCTCTTGTGGTCGCTGTCAGGTCTCGCATGAGCTCAATATGATCGAGCCCCATGATGGTGTGAAAGGGGGTCGAGTTCTCGGTCTGTCGAAGCGTCTGTATGAGATCGTCTCGCTCAGGCTGAGGGAGAGCATTCCAAGACTCGACATTGGCTTTCTGACTCTCGATGCTGTTGATCTTGGCGAGACCGGTAAGCGATTCTTCGAGGTGGAAGGTCGTGTCGCTCATGAGCATGTTGGTGAAACGGATGAATTGGTCAAAATTGTCACTGTCGTGAGTGGTGATTACACAATCGACTCACTGTCTTGTCTGAATAAAGGCTTGACGATGTAGAGGATTACTCCACATGGCCTTGATGATACGACTGATATCTCGTCTGTAATTAAACTTGTCCCAGAACTGAGTATGACCACCAGTCACTTCGACGTCTAACATCAGCCTCAATCAGTGAAAATTACCCACCTATAAAAAAGCGGATCAATGTCGGCATGAGGTATTGCGTCGATAATGGATGAACGCTGAGCCGTTCGAAGAGCGGACCTTTGCGCCAGTAGCCCTGAGGGATGACTCCGTTCGAAAGTCCCTGCCTGTCAGGTCGAACGATACGATGTACTCACCGAGACCAATTTCGCCTTCATGAACGGGTTGTTCACGTATCCGGGCGAGAGGAAGACGATAGTGAAAGTGATGAGGATGTCTTTGTCTGCATCATCGAGAGCGTCGGCATTGTACCTGTAGAGTCAGTGACTGATCGGTCATTTCATATGATCTACCTTGACAGAAACTCGATATACTCCGCGACATTTTCGAAAAGGTACTCCGGAAGCATGCGGAAATCTTGAGGCGACTCGTCAGGAAGAGGTAGACTGTTATTAGCGTAGATTGTCAATGAGACTCACGATATCTGGTTCTGAGGGAAGGCATGTTTGGGATCAACTTGGCGAACCAGCCACGTCATAAGATAGCCCACAAAAGTGAGGTTTAAGCGCGTGAGACTGGGATCGAGCAGCTGAGTGTCGTATGCGTGGAGCGAAGCATGAAGTGTAGAGAGGTCCCCCTGGAATGAGCAAGTGTTCACATCCTGTCACGTACCTTGAGCTTCTTGACTTGCGCTTCCCCTTGAGCCTCCATAGCGGGATTCTGTTGTCAGCTAGCAGGTACTTCTGGTGACTATTACTCACTCCCTGCCAGTCTCCACGACTCGCCTCAGCACGCTTGAGCTCTTTCTCGATGTCGGACAGATTGCGTTCCGCCGTAGACCGATTGCCGATGGTCTTTACGAGGCCGAAGTGCTGATAGGCATTGAGGAGGAAGAAAAGATCAGAGACGAAATTTGGGGCCGTCTTGTCCACTGATTGTCAGCGAGAGCCGAGTCTTGAGCTTACCGTCCATTTTATCGGCTCCAAAGTAAGCATCGGCCTCTTCCTTGGTCGCTTTCACTTTAGTCTCGTCCTCGATGTCGACGCGGCTTGTATTTTGGAAGTATTTCGGATCAATCTTGTCAATCTGATATTAGCGGACCCATGACGTGAACGTGCCTTTGAAAAGCTAGTATCCATGACTGGCTCAAACAGCTTGAGCAAAATGATCTGGAGGTTGGTCATGAACCCGTCCGAAGAGACAGTCCTATGGTCCACCTATTGTCAATTCAGTCGCCATCAAGTCGCAAGCCATGCAGACGTACCCTCATCCCCGCTCGCTTTTTGTTGAGACGGACAATATGTGCAAAGTAGTCTAGAACCTTTTCACGAGATGCTGGAGAAGCGCGAACTATGGAGTTGTAGATACTGAACAATGATGACTGATATCAGCAAGCTATCCGAAGAAACAATGTACCTGTAAAGCGCCCAGGGTCTCGCTAAGATTGTCTTTATTGGCATCGATATCCTTGACGTTCCGCTCGGTTGGGTCTGAAAAGTAGGTTCGCCAGATTTCGGCCTGCGGTCAGCCGCGGCCGCACCTAATGACTCACAAATTCTCGAGGGTAGACGCTTTGGCGGACTAGGGGGCCCAGCAAAGACTGCCACTCTATACGAGAAGCGTCTGCCGATTTTGATAGCCATACGCCAAGGGTTGGAAGCTGGCATTAGCATCTACATTACAATGATGAGGAGGTGGTGACATACAGCCGCGGCGATGTCCTTGACTTGAACCAAGGTCAAGATGGCACCCATGTACCGCTGCCACTCGTTGCCGAGCAGATCGGGAGCCGGAGTTATGCTGAACCATTGTTGAAAGAACAGACTAAGGGTCGGGGTGAGCACATCGGCGAGGGTGTCATCTGAGAACCCAGCTGCGAGGTCGTTGAGGAAGGGGAGTAGGTCTGTTGACGACAAGCAGCTAGTCTGGCTCTGGCGCGATGGTTGTGCTGCAAGGCTGCCGGAAGAGCCGTCGGGCGTGATCGAAAGCAGTAGCGGCAAGAATTCGGCGGGGCCGAGCGGTTTACTGACGTCAGCGTTTGGCAAGACGATTACTCACCCGTCGGGCTGGGGGAACATCGAGGGATCCTCCAATGTCATTCCGATATAGGAGATGATGAGTCCTCGGCACTTGTCTGCTGCTGCTGTCCACGCATCTTTGTCTGCGGGGTCCAAAGACTGTCGTCAGCGCGAAACATTGATAAACCCACATGACGGTTCGTGTCCCGGATAGCCACATTCAGTCGTTTCCAGCACCCTGCCAGGTACTCGAAAGTCGTTTCATTCTGCGGCATACCAGCCAGAACGTTCAGCATATCCGGATCGGCACTAAAGTCAGCTTGGTGTTTGGGTCGACGCACGAGGTGGACATGGTCTTGGGATCCAAGGACAATCGCGCTATCAGCAGCCTGTCAGCGAGAGCGGCTGAGATTTGTGGACTTTCGCCTAGAGTCAGCTCGCGCGCACATGTAGACCTACCAGCATCCTCAAATTCGATCTCCTCGTTAAGCTCCTTGAGCCAGCAGAGCGTCCAGTCGCTCCTTTGGGCATCACCTCGCTGTCGTGAGCAGAGTATCTTTAGATAAACTTACGCTGAGGGTAACGGAGAAAACGCCTTGGATTCTTTGAGCCTCCCACTCCGAGTACGGGACCGGTAGACGAGCAGGTGGTGCCGGTTTTCTGGCAGCAGGTGCAGCGGCTGGCTCGACCCGAGTGGAGGTAGGAGAAGGTCGCTTGCTGGGTCGGGCAGCGGGAATCGAAGAGGTTGATGCTTTTGGAGCCGGGGACGGTTTAGGCGTAGTAGCCTGCACCGGAATGCTTGTGTTGAGAAGACGAGAAGCAGCGGAAGGTCCAGGTTGTGGCTGATGTGGCTCGGATGGTTGATCGGCTACGGGGGTGGGAGGAGCCTGTGTCGTAGTGGCGGGACCTCCTAGACGAGCCAGGCGTTTGAGTCTCATCTTCTCGGCATCGCTGACTTGTGGTTCGTTCTCTGACATGGTGAGTATGAACGATAGTGTAGTATGAGTAATATGGACTGAATGGCCAAGTTGGGTAGAGTGGGTAATCGTCCGCGATGTATACTTTCCCACGGTGTGAACCCAGACAGGTTGGTTCTCCATAGACCTGCAGAGCCCAACACTTGACTATACTCATCATGGCTCAGGTAGTACAGCTTTTGGACGCCCCCTCATCCTACAAGGATAGCAGATCAGAGGTGAGCACGAACACCGGAAGTAGTGTTGACGTCAGATTGATAGAGAGACCGAGCGTCGCCTGCTGTCTCACTCGACCACACTTTATGTTGGCAATCTCAGCTTCTACACGACGGAAGCCCAAATGTATGAATGTAGGTGACACAAAGATGATCCAATTGATGGCAGTATTTTCTACTTCTTCGCGGCCAGAAGAGGGTGGGGGCATCAAACGGTACTTTTGTCAATGTGGGGTCTAGCTAACGAGTAGTATAATCATGGGTCTGGATCGCAATAACAAATCGCCGTGCGGATTCGCATTTGTGGAATACTATCTGCATTCAGAAGCAGTGGCCTGCATGCGATATATCTCAGGAACAAAGTTGGACGAGCGTATAATACGTTGCGACCTGGACCCTGGGTACAAAGAAGGCAGACAATTTGGGCGTGGAAAGAGCGGAGGGCAGGTCAGGGACGAATTTAGGCAGGAGTATGACAGTGGAAGAGGTGAGTATAGCGCAGGGATCATGCTGACTTCAGGTGGCTGGGGGCATCAACGTCTGGAGGAAGAGCAGCGTCGGGAAGAACAGGATCGTCTGCGTTCACAGATGCAATTCGACACTTATGCTTCCTCAGCTGGTGGATTGGGTATGGCTGGCGCCGACGTACCCAAGGGAGAAGGACATGGGCACGAGGCCAGGATCAAACGAGGGAGGAGCGAGGATGACGACGAGGACGAGCGTGAACGACGTGTGGATGATGATGACCTCAAAAGATTTAGGGGTGGAGATGAGGAATGATGTGCATGTATCTGACGCAATCCAGCATGCCGCAGCGGCATTTGAGCGTCGCTACCTAATGAATCAGATGCATATGCTACTTCTGGACTCGTGTGAAGATTGGTGATTTCTTTTCGTGTACCTGCGCCTGTCCCTCCGGTGATCCTGGGATGTTCTTCGACAGGTTCTGTTCATCAGCTTGAGAACCATACACTTTGCGCTGCACATACCAATTTGCTGAAAACACAATCATTGAGTGTACGCTCGGGCTTCCTACATGCCTGGAAGTACTGTCGGGCGTCAGTTTTGGTTGTTTTTCTTCGTGTACAAACATCACTGACCTGGTTGTTCTTCTCCAAACACTGCCAATGAGCATCAAACTCTGCCAGACAACTCTCCCGCATTTTGGTGATACTGCAAATCAGCTCAAATCCCACGAGTTGAGCTCTGCAATAGACCTACAGCTCAGCCGCGCATCTTGTGACTTTGCGTCCTTCCTTTAGACAATGTTCCGGATCCCGGTTCTCGCTCTTGCATAGCATGAAGTCCTCTGTATGACATCAGCAGCTGTCCTTACATTGGAGGTAGATGCGTACCATTGACGGCCTTGCAGTGTTGTCCGATAAAGAAAGATGCCGACTTGAGCGGGGCAGAAGTTGTCCCAAGCTCATCGACATGAGGGACCGATGATGGCAAAGGGTTGGGATCCGTATAAGGCTGATCGGTGAGGACTGCTGCTCGATGACTGGACATGGTGAAGTATGTATGGGTAGTTTATAGGATTAACGAATAGCAGACTAGTTGAAACCAACGTCGCTGTCCGCGCCTTACAAATTACCGGAAAATACATGCACGCCTAACTTGGAATAACTATGTTGACAATATCTCTACCGCCCGGCCACTAACAACGTTTACACTGGGGCTATCTGTACAAGGGGCCGAGTCGCCTCGCCTTGATCTACGCTGAACCACCTGCCATTCTCCCTCATGCTCTGAAGACTCCTCCTTGACAGCTTCCAGACTGGTCCTTCTCATACCCTCATTTCGCTGTAGCGACGCGCTGTCCCGCTTGACCGGCCCAAGGGGGGAGACAAAGTCGAAGTGTCGCGAGCTGGGTACGGGCGATGGCGAGACTGCCATTTCATCCCCGGACGGTAGTACACGAGGCGGAGTGTATGACGCTCTCGGAGAGAACTCGCCGACACCAGTGTAGACGCGCTTCTTGTCGAGACGTCGAGGCGATATTGGCCGCTGAGGCGAGGCTACATGTTTTTGTATCACAGGATTGTTGGCGACAGAGAATATGCCGGCTTCCTTGTCGGTGCAGGTGCGTTTCCTCCTGCTTTCGGACGGTGCAGGCTCAGCCACCGTGGGTAGGGTGCTGCCTGCCATGAGCAGCTGTCGCTCACGCTGTTCGTTGACTGTCCTCATCTTTTCGACTCGGCGCTCATTCTGGATCCAATATACGTGATCATTCCACTCGACTTTCTGCTTTGTGATGTTCGGGTCCTTATTGTGCTTGTTGTCAACACGGGCCTTGGCGGCATCCCTTTCCCGCTGATCGGCGACCTTGTCGAACGATTCCGGATGTCGCGCGTGATTGTACGCATTGAGTAATCTGGTCGGGGCCAACAATGGCGGATCGGCACGCATATCAAAGGGTATTAAGCGGGATTTGATCGAAATGACACTGTCGTGAGCTATGTCCGCCTGACGAACATACGGTTCGAGCTCGGCGTCGTATACCCTGATGGGGTAGAAGTTGATACCCCTAGTAGCAGTCCGACCTTGGAAGCACCTTTGACGCTCGATGATCTAATGTCAGGGTCAAGCGTAGGATAGTATTCACCTTGCCGGGCCAGAGCTGCTCATTGGCGAGCTCGACGAGAACCACGTCCCCAACCTTTGGGATCCATTTCCTCCATTCTGTCTCTTCGGCAGCTGCCAGTTGGTGTCGTACCGGAGCGCCCGGATGTAGTTTTGATGGAAGTGGTCTCCCTTCATCTAAAATCAGCTTGACCATCAATCTTGACCCACCTTCAATCCGCATATCGCTGTCCCCGTTGACCTCTCTTGGGGCACAGCACAGATCTTCCATGGCCTTCATCACCGAGTGACGTTTACACGCTTCGTCCCAACGCTGCTGCATTGCTCTATCGCTCAGTACCATACCTGAAGCCTCTTCGAATTTGCTCTTGTACTCTCGCAACTTGTCAAAGACACTAGTGGCCAATATATCGAGCGCGGCGTCGAACGAGGAGATTGTGTGACATGAGCTCGACGAGGAGCCGTTGGTGTCTGGAGTCGGGAGCTTTCGTTTCGCCATGCTGGTGTTCGGCCTATAGAGGCGAGGTGAAAGCCATCGTGCAATGATACAGTGGCAGTGTCGAGTATTGGTAATGGATCAACATATCAGACAGGCTGACAAACGCGCGGAGACAGGCGATTTCTCACGGTCAATCGAGGGGCTCCGTTCAACATATCATTAATCTTACTTTCAAGTCTTCGTCCCATTGTCGATCTCGAACTGACATCAAGATGGCCAAAAAGAAGGCAGTCAAGCGTACGTAGAGTTTGCACAGTCACAAAACTAATGGTCAGCGCAGAGGGGCGTGGCGACGACCTCGGTAGCCTCGAAAAAGCAAGTCGAGGATGCGAAAGCAGTCAAGGAAGCCGAGGCCACAGCTCTTGCAGAGAAAGAGGCAGCTGCTGCAGCTCCGGTCCCAGCTGACCCTGCTCCGACCTCGGATGCTTCTCAGATAATGTCAACCTCTCAAGACTGGGAAGATGAGAATTACGTGGAACAGCAATCACTCCAGGCGCTCGTGGAACGTCTAAATGACAAAGGGGAAAAGGAGGCGACTCGGGTCGTCAAGGTGAGGCATTCCTGCGGGTCGTGTGCTGATGCTAGGCTATAGAATACGATAGACGTCTAGCCGCCACTCACCCAACCCTGCTTGTTCCAGAGTCCACGAGAGACGCGATCCTACATGAGGTACTCCAAGACAAGCAGGAGACTGGTATGTGAGACTTCAGTTGCTGAGCTCATGCTCATCCTCCAGTGACCTCTAGTCAGCAGGCTTTATCGGAGGATCAAGCCTTGTTGAGGGTGTACGTCGCGTACAAAGTCCTTCTGCGCCTGGGCTTCGCAGTCGGCCGAATCGAAGAATGCCTAACGAGGGGAACCAAGGAGACGGAAACATGGGAGGCAGCGATCGAATGGGTTAGTCGCGGTGTGGGAAATGGCTGACGGCAGATGTGGCTTCACCTTTCAGAGGAAGAGTGCCTCGCCAAAGGCGAATTTGCTGCATCTGCAGGTAGGTCTCGTGAGGCGACCTTTACTGAGGATAGAATCTGACTGGGCGTGCGACTCACCTCTTCTACCACCATCATTACCCTCGCCACCTATTCAACAGAACATCCCCGTCAAAGTCGTCACGACTCAGCCTGCAACAGAAGAGGCAATGCCCTTGTTTCGAGACAACGGGTCGGCTGACTCTGGATCAGATTCGGAAGACGTCGAGCCCAACATGGACAAGGCCAACCAAACTTGGGCCGAGCTCATGCTGAAATTAGATACTTTACGCTCAGGTCCCGAGGGCAAGAAAGGAAAAAAGAAAAAGGGTCCAGCTGTCGTTTTAGAGACTCCGGAAATGCGTCGAATCAAGAACGAGATGGCGAAGGTTGAGAAGGAGTACATGTTTAGTCGAAAAGAAGCAGGTAAGTTCGAGGAGTGATTTCGGCTTACAATAGATGTCATATTCAAGTCTCTCCAGGCGCAAGCTAGAGCCACAGCCCTCGAGTCCCGCTTAAAGGGAATGACGGTCGCTGAAGCAGCGGAACCAGAGGAGACCCCCGATGTTGTCCAAGCCGGAAATGGAAGCGAATCGGATGACGACCTATTCGGCAACATGCTTGAGGAGCCTGCTACCGACACGATAGATACAGAGACCCCTGACGAGAGCACCTCAATCCATATTCGCGCAATGCCCGTACCAAAGTCGTTTGCCTTTTCTGGCAACATTCCGAAAACGATGCTCAAGGCGGCCCTCGCCAAGTCCAGCAAACCAGCATCACTCTCGTATATCAAATTGTCGGGATATTCGCGTGCCGTGCGCGTCGGTCTAGAAATTGGCTGGACCAGCGAGCGTCGCAAGGTGTGGAAGATGGACGAGATTGCGTGTGACAATTTGATCGAGGCAGAAAATTATGTGGCTACGCTTGCTCTACATGCGCTGAGCGGCAGAGGAGAAATCGGCGGGGTCAACTGGAGAGCCATGCCTGCAGAGTATCGCGAACTATGGGAAGAGCTCGAGACGCAGCTAGGGGAGAGCGTCAAAGTCGAGAAGCGCCAATTTTGGGCCAAGGTCCGCGATATTGCGAATCAGCAGCACTCTGCACCTGTCACAATAGCTCCGACCGATAAGACGGGCAGACCTGCCCCAACTTCAGAGTCCGGATCATCAGTGCAATCAGTCATCGATACCTCGATCTCGGAACGCCTCCAAGCCGATTACGCCCGCCGGCAATCTGCACCTTCCTACCAGGCTATGCTCCCACATCGACAATCGCTACCGATCGCTTCTTTCCGACAGCAAATCATCGACGCCCTTGAGGAGTCCCAGTTCGTCGTCCTCAGTGGGGAGACTGGGTGTGGGAAATCAACTCAACTCCCCGCATACATTCTTGAGGATCAGCTAGCAAAAGGCAAGGCCTGCAAGATCTATGTTACGGAGCCACGTCGGATCAGTGCCATCTCTCTGGCACAGCGTGTATCACAAGAGCTTGGCGAAAGGAAAGGCTCGGTCGGGTCTGCAGACTCTCTAGTAGGTTATTCTATTCGAATGGAGGCCAAGGTCTCCACCAATACCCGGCTCGCCTTCGTCACGAATGGAATCGCTTTACGTATGCTCGAGAGTGGGTCAGCTGGACGCGGTACTGCATTCGACCAAGTCACCCATATCATTGTCGATGAGGTCCACGAGCGATCTATCGACTCAGATTTCTTGCTCATTGTCCTCAAGCAGCTTGTTCAGCAACGTCCCGATCTCAAGGTGGTCCTCATGTCTGCGACACTTGACGCCGAAAAGATATCTGCCTTTTTCGGCGGATGTCCCACTTTATCGGTCCCTGGACGTACGTTCCCGGTGACGGTCAATCATCTAGAAGACGCTGTCGAGTTGACTGGCTACAATATCGACGAGAACTCGCCTTATGCTGTCAGAAGGAGATTCGCCAAGTCAAATGCCAAACAGCTCGAGTTCAACGAGGACGCTGCGGACTCTGACGACTCTGAGTCAGATGGCGATGAAGATCCTACAAAGCTTTCTTCGACTAAGTATTCGGCGTCGACGGTATCTACCGTCAACTTGCTCGATTCCCGTCAAATACCCTACGACCTCATTGTTCGCCTGCTGGAAGCGGTATGTATCGAGAAGCCCGAGTACCGCCCGTTCTCTGCCGCCATCTTGGTCTTCATGCCGGGTCTTGCTGAGATTCGAAAGCTCAATGAACTGCTTCAATCCCATGGGCACTTTGGGAGTGCCGACTATGTTATCTTTCCTCTTCACTCGACAATTTCGAGTGAAGGACAGGGGGCTGTGTTCGAGATTCCACCTCGAGGCGTCAGGAAAATCGTAATTTGTGAGTCTCATTGAGCCGACATAGCTAACGACAGCCACCAATATCGCCGAGACAGGTGTCACGATTCCCGATGTCACATGTGTTATAGATACTGGTAAACATCGTGAAATGAGGTACGCCAGTCTCGTGATCCGGGCTGATAGCAGATATGACGAAAGACGCCAAATCTCTCGGTTGGTAGAGACATATATAGCACAAGATAATGCCAAGCAGAGGCGTGGTCGTGCGGGTCGAGTCCAGGAGGGCTTAGCGTTCCACCTTTTTACGAAAGCTCGTCACGATACTCAGATGGCACGTCACGCGATTCCCGAAATGCTACGACTCTCGCTTCAAGACCTGGCCCTGCGGATCAAGGTTCTCAAAGTCAAACTTGGGTCTTCCATCGAGGATGTATTGTCCAGAGCTCTCGATCCTCCTTCATCTATCAATATTCAAAGAGCAATTGCCTCGCTTGTAGAGGTCAAGGCTTTGACAATCAGCGAAGACATCACTGCAATGGGTCGTATACTATCCAAATTACCAATGGACGTGCACCTTGGCAAGTTCATCATAACAGCTGCCATCTTCAGATGTTTGGATCCTGCCTTGACCATCGCTGCCACGTTGAACGCCAAATCGCCATTCATCACTCCCTTTGGATTCGAGGCCCAAGCGGATTCCGCCAAAAAGGGATTTGCCATTGGCAACTCCGACTTCTTGACCATCGCCAATGTGTTCGCGAGCTGGAGGAGGGCGTCCGAGAATCCCAACTACGTCAGAGTCTACTGCAAGAAGAACTATCTCTCTCATCAGGTGAGTGTCTCATGGTCTGTTTCGTTGACGGATAGAACCTTCAACAAATCGAGGAGCTTCGACAGCAGCTACTGTCGTACCTCGTAGACTCCTCCTTGATCCATGTCACGCCGGTTCAGCGGCAGGAGATCAGCCAGTAAGCAGTAACAACTTTGTTTAGCTGAAACGTAGGGCCCGCTATTCTCGCGGGAATCGCACTCGCTTCGTGTCTGTACCTACAGAGTACGACGTCAACTCTGACAATGTCACTATACTCAATGCTGCTTTGGCTGCGGGCATGTACCCAAAGATCTTGACCCTGAACGCCAGCGGGCTTCAGACCATTACAAATCAGCAACCCGTCTCGATGGTAAGTATTTACGCGTTTACGCGCGTCCCTTGCTGATCAACCAGCATCCAAGTTCGATCAATTTCAGGACGCCTAAAGCCGACTACGGATCTAATTACCTTGTCTACTTCACCATCATGCAGTCAAAGAAGCTATACGCATGGGAGACTGGGCCGGTAGATGACCGCGCTTTGGCTTTGTTTTGCGGTGATAACCCAGATTTCAAGGTATGTCTGATCGAGACCAAGAGTTGA
>Ga0265780_10001677_pt1 | contig 30778 bp, 40 predicted proteins | sample P1T30metagenome_FD_192432 | JGI IMG/M metagenome (GOLD analysis project Ga0265780, IMG submission 192432) | Plant litter microbial communities from East Loma Ridge, Irvine, California - P1 T30 | ecosystem: Environmental > Terrestrial > Plant litter > Unclassified | place: USA: California... | reverse complement strand
ATTTGCTATTCTTTGCTATTCGAGATGGAGGCAAAACGCTCGCCTGGATTACCGACATCACCTATGCTTCTTTCGCCAGTCTGCCCGAAAACGTAAAGTCCTCGATCTTCACGATGGCCAATGACGCGTGGTATGTTGACAACAATCGTGGCGATGATCTCGGCAAGGTCACGTGGGATCTGAACGCGAAGACTATGACCGGAGTGTTGCCATACCAAGCCACGATCAATCAGGAGATGCGCCATTACTATGAAACCGACATCTGGGAGGGCCAACAGCACTGTCTGCGTTTGATAAACAACGGAGCTTCAATGGAGCCAGCAATGTTTCAGCCGCTTGAAGACTTTTTCATGTCCTGGGAAAGATCTCGATCCATTTGGTGCACCCAACCCCGTGCCCGTCCAGAAACTGAAAGTTCTCTTACAATCGAGATGAACTTCCGTGTCGCTTCGGAAACGAGTCTCGAAGATATCCGACTGAATGTCGCCGATCTTTTGCGTGTCAATGGAAGCAAGAAGGGCAGCACAAAACTAACAATATCAGTGACTTTGCAAGGACTTCGGTGTGTGTCTGCGCAGTCATGTGTACCCAAGGAGAAGACAATCTACTTGCAAGAGCTCAGAACTGCCGCCAATGCCAACCTCCTGGAGTATACGAACGAATACGCTTGGCTTTCGCTGCCAGATTCTTGCGCGCCGATGTATGTGAACGGGAACTTCAAGGTGGAAGACTTGGGCCACGAGCAAAGCGACCGATTCACCCAGATCGACGTAAGGACAAAACCCTAGACCCAAGTTTGTTTATAGGGACTGACCTGATCGGACTTTAGAAATACTGGTAGTGACCATGCTCAATGAGCACTTCGGAGTGAAAATTTCGAGGTATAAGTCTTGGACGTGCGGAATGACCTACTTCTTGGACAGGGCTACAGTATAGCCAAGTTGCCTTCTGGACTTATGTAAGCTAGAAATGTACTTGGGTATGCGACTAGAATGAACTCATAGCACCTGCGCTTCTGTTTCAAGTCAGCCATCAGAATGAATGAAGTCCCACGCTTAGACATCACTTAGGACTTCCTGGCTCTCACATAAGGAAGGTCGCATCATTCCCCGTCTGATCATGTGAGTACTGCAAATATGTTCATTACTTCTTGACCAGAGTCTACAGCTTCGCTTTGACAACCTGCCTCTCCAACCCAGGCCCGTCCCAGATATCCCTCTCCACCGCCCGTGTATTAATGTGTTGCATCCCCAACTGATCCACCCTTTCAACGCCCAAGAGGCGCATGCACGTCTCGGTCTCGGCTTTGAGAACTGCAGCACTGTTAGCATCGCACATCCAAACGTCAACGGAACAAGATTGCACGACTTACTCTCCAATACCCTAGCCACACCTTCCTTGCCTCCAGCCCCCAACCCAAACAACGCTGCTCTCCCGACACCCACGCCTCTGGCACCAAGACATAACGCTTTCACAACATCTGTGCCGCGCTTGATTCCGCCGTCAACATATACTTCAACGCGCTCAAAGACCTCAGGGCAGTACTTCCTGATCTCAAGCAACGTGTGCACCGCAGGCGGCGCAGTATCTAGCGCCCGTCCACCGTGATTCGATAGTATGATAGCCTTGACCTGTGGCGCGTGGAGCGAGGCTAAGTATGCGTCCTCGTGTGTCTGTATACCTTTCAGGACGATAGGCTTATTGGTGTGCTTCGCGAGCCAGGGGAGTGTAGCACGCCATGTGAGATCTGCGGCTGTACCCCAGAAAAGGCTTGCGCCCATACCCATGCTCTTCGGCTTCTTCGCGTCCGCGCTCGTCTTACTCACACTCTGATCCTCTTGCACCGCGGCTCGCACAGGCAGATTCGAACCGACGTTCTTGCTACGCTCGTCGTGCTCGCGTTTCCCAGGCACAGGCGCATCGAGCGTCAAGCAAATGAACTTTATGGCGTCGAGCTTGTTCATACGGGCGAGGATAGCTTCGCTTTTCGCGCGCTCGTTCTGCACATACAGCTGCCACCCGAAGACCTGATCGGGAGTGGCATCGGCGACGATTTGCTCGGGTGTCATGGATGCGTTCTGGGATATGATTTGCATTGCACCGAACTGTTCGCACGCGTGGGCGATGCCCCATTCGCCGTCTGCATGAGCGAGGCGCGCCATCGCGGCAGGCGAGACGTATATGGGCAGTTTGACATTGTGGCCGAGGAAGGTGGTGGATGTGTCGCAGCGGGTACAATCGACGAAGACGCGCGGGCGGAGGAGGATTTGGCGGTATACGGTATTGTTGAGGGATTTGGATGTCAGATCGTCGGAGGCGGAGTAGTAGTATGCCCAGCCTTTGTATGGTATCTTCTTTGTGGCTACTTCTTCTATCTCGTCGATATTAAGTATGGTGTCTAGGTCGACTGGGCCATCGTCTTTCGCCTCGCCTGTCTGCACAGGCGTCTTCTCTCCCTTGGGCAGTGTGTCTGGGTTGATGGTGCCGAGCTTATCTTCGGGCTTGAGGTTTTCTTCGAGAGTGCCGGGCGGGTGGACGGGATCGTATTCGTCGGTCGCATCGGTGCCAGCGAGCTGGAGGATGACTTTGCTGCCACCTGGGTGTTCAGGAAGGAAGCGAGTCACATCGTAGACGTTGCCGTAAAGGACTACCCAGCAGCTTTCGGCTGTGTTGTGCTTCGCGACTGGATAGATCAGTGCACTGTTGTTGCTCCACAGTAGACGACCACATACCTTCGGCATGATCAAAGACTTTCGCCATATTGCAAGACTGCCTCGTAAAGTGATAGGAATAGACGACTACGCTAGAGAAAAACACGCTTTCAGGGGAGAACAGTCGGAGCAGATATTGAAGCAGTATGAAGTAAAGAAGAAGCGACCATCGCAGCGGCACAAAAGCAGACGCCGCCGTCTAGCCCGCAAGCCACGACTCGCGCAAGCTCCAACGGCATGTTCTGTGGGGGACAAAAGTTCGGGGTATCGCCGTCCGGGTGAGGCAAGACGGCCCGTATTGCTCTTTTAGCCAGCTTCAACGGAGGTCATCGGGAAAGGCACGGCGATGATTGGTGCATGATCTTTCACGGAGCCGCAGAGCTCACACGGTGATATTGCTCGGCTCTATTGACTCTTCACTGAATTTGAGATTCGGATTGCGTTCAGAGGTGCCGTGCGTGTTATACTGTCGTTTGGTGGAGCCGATGTTGACAAGAACGAAGGGTGAGCTTTCAAACGCCGCGGCGACTGCAATGTCCTTCCTTCCTGTCCGTGCGCCAGTCTGTCTTCAAACTTCACCTTTACCCTCAAACACAAATATCGTAGCCGGAACATACGACGGAAGGTCGCTCAGATTTGCTAAAAAGATCCAGACCCAACAGGAGCTGCTGAAGAGCGTTCATGGAGCTTACTTGTTGTACACAAGCACTTGTCATCTTCTGAGCACTTCTACAGGTTCCCCTCGGATACATCAAGTCACAGTATACACACGGCTCTGGACGTCTAAATCGCCTCTCGATCTCGTTTTGGAGCATCTTAGGTCCATCTAGGTCCATCCGAAAAGCCAACGATTCATCGATAGTTCAGAACTCCCCACGAGACCATCGCTGGTGCATTGCATTAGACTCCATACTCAACCCGTATTTCGCCTTCGAGAACGAATAGCAATTGACCGAGGAAATCATGAGCGTCGCGGCGAGCTTATACACTATAAAAGTCTCGTCTAGCCAAGGAACGAAGGCAAACTTCTGAATAAGGTCTGATCGCGCAGGAGGCAGTGTAAACGACACACCCGGAGCCTCGTGCTAGAAAAGAACGAACGGCACTTTTGAATATCTCAAAATCCATGACAGCTTATAGTTACATGAGTGCGAGCTGTTTGCGACGTCTCTCATGGTAATGTCTACTCGGGTCATTGAAATGGCTTAGCAACCGCCTACATTCATACGTATGGTAGGTTGCCGCGCGCCCGTCGTTCACTGTGAGCGACGAACCTAGCGTGCAAAAGTTTCTGTGCAAACAAACGCTCACATGCGATGTCCGCACCTTCACCTCGCACGTCTCTCGTATTTGCGTCACTCGATAAACACCTCGCGCAGCTCACTTGAACGCTCGCAGAATTCATCTTTAACTACACGCTCTTACACCTCATTCGAGATACGTCAGTATATATTTCAAGTAAATTCCTCAATACATCAAGAAGTAGAACAAAAGCAATTTGGTCTGAGTAGTCGTTGTCGAATTACCTCTCAGAGGAGGCCTTCTAGCAACTTCTTTTTGCTCCTTCTAGGCTGAAGATTCGAATTGCACATGTGCCACGACCCCTTCACCCCAACCTACACCGCAACCCAAATCCTTTGGCCCCTCCAATGCCGCCACATCTTCGGCTACACCTGCCTTACAGCCTGGCTCGACTCGCCCTCCTCGCAATCAAACACATGCCCCATGTGCCGGGAAACGCTCTTCGCAAAAGGGCCCGTCCTCACGCCTGGCGCGCGTCCCGGCAACGCGAATTGGCGTATTCAAGGCCTGAGGAGCGCAGCGCATGCGTGGACGTTTGTTAATGTGCTGAGGCTGGTTACGACGCAGCTCGCGGCGAATCCGCGCGTGTATGATTCGGATATCGAGTACGTGATTAATCCGAGTATGCGGTATGTGTGTGATGCTTATGGGGCTGATTTTCAGGGCGGGTTGTGGGTTGATGATGAGGGTATGGCGGGTCTGGCGGGTCTGGCGAAGGAGATGGTGATGGCGCCGTTGGAGGAGGGGCTGGTGGTGGGTTCGGGGGATCGGGTGGTGAATGCGGAGTGGTTTGCGAAGATTGCTGGGGTGTTGGGGCGGGAGTTGGAGGGGGGCTGAATGGATGGTATAGGTTTGGTGGAGGGCTACAATGGAGTATGATGTTTGTAGGTATTCACTGCACATTACGCACCGTTTGCTCATCCTCAATACATCCTCGAATCTCTATTCTCACTTCTCTAACCACTCATCCCCACCACACCACCACAACCACCTCAAAAACGCCTCGCTTCATGCATGCATGCTTCCAACAATGGGTATACCAACCGATACAAAACGAAAAAAATGCCAGAAGCCATGCTACTATGTTATGCAATGTGTACACTCCTCCTCCTCCTCCTCCTCACTAACCCTTCTCCAAGACTCGTGGTTACCTTCGCCCCTAACTCATCAATCAGCAACATTCAAGATAAAAGTCATAGACGTAGTGTCAACATACCGCAATCCCCGCCCCAGCACCAGCAACAGCCAAACGTTGTTTCCCAAGCCAACTCTTCGGCTGCTCACTCCGGCGCTGCAATATAACCGTATTACTTTGTAAACGCGTCGTCATGTCGTACCACGCAGAAGTGATGAGAGCGTTTTCGCGGCGTAAGTTTTCGACTTCTTGCTGGAGTTCGATCTACGCTTTCGTTAATATTGCATACTTGTAGTGGCTGTGCGTGGAAATGACTTACCGAGCCCTTCTCCGCTGTTTCCAATTTAGCGGCATCGAGCTGCGCTTGGAGGGAAGTGTTGGCGGTGACTTGTGCTTGGAGGTCCTGGGTTGGATGTTAGTAAGATCATCTCGATGCTGGTTTGCCGATATGAAATTATGTAAAGGGAAATGTGCAAGATAAGTAATACTCCGCGCCGACCAAGCCAGCAGGGAAACAACTTGCCACACAGCCACCCTCATTCCCATTCGTCTCCGTCACAGCCTGCGTCGAATCCCTCCTCCTCCTCCTCGTCAAACCTCTTACCATCTTCCCCAGCGTACTGCGCCCCGTCGAAGTAGACATTTCAGAAAAGCTTTTCTTCGTGTCCTGCGACGGTGACGCCGGAGAAATCAACGTAGACGCTGAAAGAGACGGATCGAGACGCTGAGCCCGCATAGTAGAGACTGCGACGTCGGACGCGGATGAAGGCGATTTATGCTGGAAAATTTGCGTGCTGCTTACCTTCTTTGCCTTGTCCAGGGCTGCTTCAGACGATAGTACCGTCTCTGCGATCTCGGTACTAGTAGTGTCAAGTACACTTGGTTGTGCTTCAGACGGCGCGTCGATGACCGTTTGGATTTGCTCGCGGACCTGACGGAGTGTTTCGTCGCGCTTGAGTTCGAGGAGCTCGGGGGATAAGTTCTCGCGGTCGAGGAGCGCAGCTCGGAGTAAGCCTGCTTTTTCCTCGTTTGATAGTTCGAGGTCTCGTAACCGCTCGTTGGTCTTTTGCTGGAAAGCCAGCATGCGCTCGTGCTCGGCTTGGAGGCCTTCTGCTTTAGCTTCTTCGCCAATGTCTGCGCGCTTGTTGAGTTCATTGCGGAGCTCGGCGACCTGAAGGTCTTTCTCGCGTAGTCTGCGGTGAAGTTCTTCCAGTTCGGTCTCGGCGGTTTGGAGCTTTTCATTTTGCTCGAGAAAGGGCTTCTCGCTGTCTTCGTCCTTTTCGGCCATCATGTCGGATCTCAGACCTAGGTTCTCCTGCATCTGCTTCAATGTCTCGGTCTCCAATGACTTCAATCGAGCATTGAGTATGTCCACCTTCTGCTGCAGCGCAATCGCATCTGCACTGACCCGGGCATCCGTGGGCCTTGTGCTTCCCAGGTCATCTGCGCTTTTCGAAGTTTCGTCACGAGTGAGCTCATCTTCGAGGCTCCCACCACCGTCAGTGTGATTTGATGATTCCAAGTCTCGTATCCGGTCCTCCAACTCGTTCTTGGCGTCTTCGGCCTTGTACTGCAGCTCGCGTGTCTGTTCAAGCTGTTTCATAAGAAGCAGGTTCTCATGCTCCACTCTCGTCCGCTTGCCCTTTTCCTCAAAGATAGCTTGCTCGCAGTTGACCAGCGTCTGACTGTTCTCCTTGTTAACCTTCTCGAGAGCCTCGCACCGCTCCTCTGAGTTCTCCAGCGCCATCAATCGCTCCCGTGCTTCCTGGTAGTCCTCGCGCAGTGTTTCCAGCGTCTTTGTCTCCTTGGTCAGCGACTCGATCTTCTTCTTGAGATTCTCATTCGCCTTTGCTCTTTGATTCAGCTCGTCGCGCTCCGCTTTGATGAGTTGTAGCTGGTCGCGCAAGTCTTGCTTCGAACCCTCCTCGCCCTGGTACCGCTCTAGCCGCCGCTTCTGACTTTCCAATATGTCCCTAGCATTTGCAAGGTCCGTCTCGAGCTGGTCGATGTACTGCCGGTCGCGTGCGAGGTCGTTCCGCAGCTGTTCCACGTCTTCGGATTGGGCTCGTTGTGCCTGTGACTTTCGATCGTCCATGTACAGTGTTGCCTCGCCGAGCTCTTCTTCCAGCTGCGATATGCGAGCCCGAGACTGCTTCAGGTCCTCTTTCAGCGCCTCTGTCTGGCTCCGCAGCGCAGCTCTGTCCTTGTTCGCCTCGAACAGCAGCGCTTCCTGCTCCAGGTCGTTGTCCCTTCCCGTGAGTGGTATTTGCCCAGAGACAGCGCGTGTGGGCGTTCTGAAGCCTGCCAGATTCGGTTCTGCCGTCAGCTCAGAGTCTACGCCCAGGTCCGACATTCTCGTGTCCAGCGACTGCATGTCCTGTATGGCCTCCGCAATGGTCTCCGCCGTCTTGGTGCCCAGCTGAGCCATGACCTGCAGCATACGTTGGTTGCTCTTGGGCGAGAAGCATGCCGCGAGAAGCACGCCCATGGTGAGCTTTGCAATGAGCATGGTCGAGCCGTCTCGTGCGCCCGTCTTGAGATCTGGTACCATGCGCTTCGTAAGCACAGGCAGCTGTCCGCATTCCTCCCGTATGTATGTCGACACCGAGCGCTCGATGTGCTTGAGGTTCTGCCATTTCGGTATCCAGTCGGTCGAGGTGCGTCGATTGCCCTCGTCGAAGTTGGGGAGGGAGTCGTTGAAGTACTCGGCGTCGATGTTGGCGAGGATCTGCCACAGCACCTTGCCGTCTTCGAGCTGGCTCCATGCCGTGACGCGCCCGGGGAGGTCGAACGTGTTCACCCAGTCGAGGAGAGCTTGCAGCAGCTCCGGCTTGAAGTCGTCCATTGCGCAGGATGGCGGGGCTCACGACGCGGAGCCACGCGGTGATATACGAGGTTGGAGACGCGATTTTGGTGTAGAGAAGCTATGCATTATGAGCTGAGCGGGCTGGCATGGGCGACAGGCAGGATGCCTGCACAGAGTCGTGATTCGGCTCCACGCGGTGCTGGTCCTTCGATGGCGCGCTAACCGGAGCTCGAGCGTTCTCCGCAGGCCGGCAATGAGATGTCGCGATATATTGGTGTGTAGCAGGAGCAATCAATCAAGCGAGCGTGTAAATAAGCTTCCTGGCGGCGTCGCAAGATATTACGTGCATGAAGTCTTGGGCGCGTTGAAGCGAGTTGTTGCGATTTCTCTACCCGCCATCTCCGTCTCCATCGCCGCGGGGAAGCAGCGCCCGCCATCTGCAGCACCCACGACAGAGCCAATACATGTGGACAAGTCACCGTGAACAAGGAGCAAGCAGACATTATAGCATATAGAGTGATAGAAAGACGCATCCATAGTGTTCCAAACGCCTGTTCCGGGCCTAGCCATGCGCCATAATTCAATTCGTTCCAAATTCATGTCCATCGTAACCACCCTACACCATCCTGCACCGCCTACTCCTTATTCTCCTGCGTATACACAACCCCATCCTCCTCAATCTCCGGCTTGTGCTCCGCATTCATCGTCGCCACGAACTCAAAAGCCGACGCGGGGCCCGTACATGCGAAGCCCTTGATAATATCTGTCGTATCTATCAGCCACTGCACTGCAAGAGTCTTGTTCCCGAAGACTGCACTCACTGTACTCATGTGTGATTGTGCCCTTTGCGTCGATAATAGCCTTCTTCGCCGCCTCGACAACGCTGTCGGGCGTGTCGTTGGGCCAGCTCATGATGACTGACTTTTGTGGTGCCGAGGCCATGGCGAAAGTAGCAAGGAGCGCAACGACGAAGGTGGTGAGGACGAAGTGCATGTTTGTGGTTTAGGTGGATGTGTCAGGGTTGAGGCTGTGGTAGTGGAGGTTTGCGTGCGATATCAGGATTTCAGGCTGCAATAGTGTAACTCGTGAGTACAACTACGTAGGTGCAATGCTGTTGCCTATGTACTCCGGTCTGTGAGATGGCGCGTCACTTGGTGGTAGTGAGCGAGTCCGGCGAGTCGGCGGTTGCGGAAGGAAAGGTGCAGCGTCATCGCCGGCATGATACACGACCCTTCACAAAGACGCTTGGCGGTAATCCTGGGACAAGTCAATCACTTCACGGCAGCACATCACTTGCAGCAAATGTGACTATTGTGTTACGTTTCACAATTCATAACTTCTAAAGTACCTTTGGCAAATGACCTGAGGTTTCGTTCCGATACGATCCATGAGAAAATGAGCGCCCGTTGCCCGTAAGAAGCCGCCGTGCTCATGCTTAGCGTTTTGAGGGTCAGCGCACCATGTGTGGCCGCCCGATGTAAGACAATGGTAGAAAAGAATGTAGTGAGGAATAAAGTACAAAACAATGCAGGAATGAAGAAACAAAATGCGTTGTCGTGAACCGTGACTTGCAGTGCCATGAGATGCCGAAATATGCCTAGGCTCCACAAAGATGTTCATGCTCATGTCGTGACGATACTATACAAAGTGATCCATTACAATTGTCGACCATGTCGTCGAGATAAGCAACATCCAGGCTCATGGCAAGATCCAGAGATAGGGAAGAGATCGTGTCCTCAGATGTCCCAACACCAGCGCAAGTATGTCAAGTCGTAGAAATGTTGCGGTAGTGATGGCGGCTGCGGATACGTGCGCGATAGCGGCCGTTGCTCGTCAGATCATAAGTCGTCCAAACATGCAGGACTTTAAAAGTATCCCATGCCATTCTGGGCGACACCGTACTGTTGGTGTGCCTGTTGTACAGAGTGATGCAGCTGGTACGGAAGAGGTGGATTGCTCAAGCGATGCGGCTGGGGCGAAGCGATGTTGGCGCCATAGTTGGCAGCCGCGGTGTACACAGGGGGTTGGTAGGCAGACGAGCCATTAGTCGCGTAAGCGGCTGTGTTGAAAGGTTGCGACGGGTAGATTGTGTTCTGGGCACCAGCTTGAGTAGAGTTGCCACTATGGGGAGAACCATGGCCAGAAGAGACGCGACCAGTGTACGCCGCAAGGCGACCCTCGCGCTCTTGGACCTTGCTCTGGATGCGACGGCCGTAAGGAGTCTGGCGAATCGACGGCAGGATAGGACGCATGATGTCGATGAGGCTGATGCACATTTCCGGAGGCGCAAACTCGAGCGCAGTCTGCACGACATAGTTTCCGTATGAGTCGCGCATCAGCTGCTCAAGATCCTCGACGTTGACAAGGAGCTCCTCAATCATCATTGCCTTGGCAGACATCTCGGCGCATCGGATGCACTTCTCGATGACGTTGGAGCTGAACTTCTGCTTGGAGAGCTCAACGATCCTGCCTCGGAATCCCTCACACATAGGAGTAGTGAAGAGCGGCTCGTTGAGGTCTAAGATGTACTGAACGACGTAGTTGCCGAAAGGATCCTGCACGAGATTGATGCTGTGCGCCGTGATTTGGCGAATGAGATCGGACTTCTGGTAGCCAGAAGCATGATCGATGCAGCGCTGCAGAACGCAGCAGCCGTGGCGGTGAGTACCAACGACGACACAGTGCTCGCCTACCGCATCGAAGATGAATTGCGCCTCGGCTGACTTGAGGTGATTCAGGCATTTCTGAATGACGTGGTTACCGTTGAGGTCTTGGATGAGATCCACAACCTGGCCAGACAGTGCCTCAATAATCATGCCGGTCTAGAGCACGTTAGCATGTTGAGAAAAAAACCAGGACGTGCACTTACCTGTTCATCAGTGGAGATGAACTCGATCATCTTCTGCAGAGCGCGAGTGCCGTGCTGATTGAGCGCGATCTGGACCATGTTGCCAGTGGCGTTACGCACGAGCGTGTTGCGCTGCTCGTCGTTGGCGAACTCCAACAGCTTCTGGCAGAGGTAGTTGCCGAAAGGATCGGTCATGAGCTCGACGACGTGCGGAGCAGTCTCATCGAAAATGATCTGAATGTTCTCGGCGTGGCGCTCCTCAAGCTTCTTCTGGAGGAAGCGACAGCCATGCTGATCCTTGCAGAGGCTGTAGATTTCATGGCGAGGCATGGTCTTCAAGTCGTAGTTCATGAAGCGATTAGCATCGTTCTGAAGACGGCGGCTCTGAATGACGCGAGCTTGACTATCCTGGACACGACCACCTGGTCCATACGTCGCATAAGGGTTGTAGAATGAGCCGTTGTTGGGTCCTCCGTACATGCCGCCAGCATTGTAAGGGGACGCAGTACCCATCTGCGGGCCAGGTCCCATGGAAAGGCCATTCATGGCGCCGTTCAGCATCTGCATGCCATATCCGTAGTATTGGGCACTCGGGGCAGGTGTTGGGGCGTACTGAGACACAGTCGGAGAACCAATGGAGCTGGCGACGCTATGAGCTGGGGCAGCGGAAGTCATGGCAGGGCCGAACGAAGGCGCGCTGGCATGAAGAGCAGAGTACGTCGGGCGATACTCCTGATCTTTGACACCATTGGACATCTCACGGCTGTGGCGGTTGTTCATGGAGTTGAAAGGGATACGTCCCAGATTGGCGTTGTGGTTGTGCAGATGCTGCTCGGCATGCGTGTTGTAGGCACCACCGTTCACACCGTTCACTCCAGGGCCGTTTTTGAGGGTCGGAACGTCGCTGGCGGAGTAGGACTGAGTCAACTTGGGCATGCCGTTAGTCATGCTGGAAAAGCTGGAGCGCTTATGCTCTGGGCTGAGGTTGAACTCAACGGAGCGGCGATTGTTGGCCATGGCCTTGGTAGGGGTTGTGTCGCCATTGCCGTTGGTCTGGCCGTTGTCGTACTCGTCAACCTGGGAGGCTTTGCGCAAGGTGTTAGTAGGCAAAGACTGTTGAGATTGACGGTGACGATAGCCTTGCCATCCATTGGACTGGGCTTCCGGGCCGGGGGATTGGGAAAGAGCCAAATCAAGCGCAGCGGAGGAGGCAGAGAGTTTCGTACCATTACCAGCACCATCTCGTCGCACCAAAATGGGGAACTGGTCTCCCGTGTTGCTCATCTGGAGGTAGGCCTTGTGGTCCGGGGAAGCGACGGAGTTGTGCTCCTTATCCTCTTCGCCAAAGAGGTAGCCTGTAGTGTCGATGTGGCCCAGTACGGAAGCCAGGTCCGGCAGGTTGTCACGCCCACGAAGATCCAAGCCGGTGACTGGCATCGACATGCGGTTGTTCCTTGGTGGGTTAGCTACGGCCATATTTTTCACGAGCGGCTGTTTGATGGAAGGTGGGAGTGTGAGGACAGGAGAGTAAGGATAGGAGGTGCAGGCCATGGTAAGTCGAACCGAGCGTCAAAGCGCTAAGGCAAAGTAAAGGTGGATTGCAGCTGAACTTACTTGCGAGAGACGGGGCTCACGGGAGTGAAATCGTCGTTATCAAAGTCGTCGTTGTCCTCGTCAGAGTTGCGGCGCGTGCCTGGGACGGACTGCGAAGGCAGGCCATTGTTGCTGAAGAACGACGCCGGTGGAGATGTCACTTGGCTGTTCGCCCGGCTGCCACGAGGCGTGGTCATGCCGGGGTTGATCGAGGACATGCTGAAACGGTTCGGTCTTGAAAATGCGGAGGGAAAACCGTTGCCGTCGCTGTATTCAGGTGGTGTCGTTGGCTGGCTGTGGGCTGGCTGTTTACCGTATCGTAGATCGGTGGAAAGGCGGTGGATTTCCTCTTCGCCGCGACGAGACTGCAAATCAATGAGTTCCATTTCAGCTTCAAAGCGCCGGCGCTGCTCTTTCAAATATTCGTACTCAAGCTTCTTCTTTTCGAGCTGTCAAACAGCGTCAGCGTTTATTACACGCAACATTCGACGTCTTCTGGGTTACAACGACACTTGCGTGACCGCAGGTGGGGTAAGAGTAAAAATGAGAAAAGATGCTGTCGTAGATAGGAAGCTTTTGCCTCCGTGAAGACAAAGTGTACAGAATATTGGTAGCAATGAAGATAGAGAGCGAGTAGGAGGTGGGAGAGCAACTTTTGGAGCAGAAGTCGAGGGTCTTAAACGTCTAAAGCGCGGCGCTCTCACGACACCTGGACCCTTGCAATCTTACTCCCAACAGGAACCGTATGTGCGGGGTAAAATACAACAGCAAAGACGAGGTGAAGAAGAGTTCCTTACTACTTGAAGCTTGTGGTACGTCTGTATGATTGGTCGGTCAGCCCAAACTCTAGGTCACCTTCGAGTTCGCCGACATAGGCGCACAAATGAGACAAACGCACGAGAACGGCTGCATTAGGCTGGAAATAGCAGAGGTCTGAGTCTGCGACATCGCAGACATGCAGACATGGTATGCTTCATGTATGCCTGCTCCACCTCTTGCACTTTGGGTGTATGAGAGCGATATGTACGTACCGCCGTTGTGAATTCGGTCGGCTCAGCGGCCTGCCGGCGTTGCTGACCAATTGGCGAAAGCGGTGTGCTAACGGTGGGAATATTGTTCGTGGTGAAGCGGCGGTGCAGCTGGCCGCGCACGTCGTTGGATGCACTCATCTGCTGCTGGGAGCCGACATTGTTACGAAAAGCGAAAGATTCTTCGCGAGGAGAGCGGAGGCCCCCATTGCCTGCAGGGTAGGCCATTTTGAACTACACGGTAGAAATACACTGTGCACCACCAGCAGGTCAGCGTGGATGTTCGTCATGTGGGGTGCGGGCGGTGAGGAGGCGCGAAGCAGGAGCGCTGGTGGCCGCGACACGTTTTGGGGAGAGCGTGGTATGATGCATGCACTTGGACGGGAACTCACACAGTAACTCTTACACGGGGCAAATGCCCTCTCTGCCTCTGCCGGTGCGGAACTCGAAGGGAAAGACGTCGCTGGAGTTCGAGCACAGAGGCCAGGCGGAGGAGGGTTGGTAGGAGTAGTAGCGGTTGCTAGTGCTGTTCGTATGTGACACACTTCGGCCTGCGCGCATGGCCCGCGCGAATATCGAGGCCTGAGTCGGGCGCGAACAGCAAGGGACCGACCAGAGAGGTTCTCGGGAGCAAAGACTATCTTCAAGAACACAGTCTTTGTGTGCAGATAGGACTGAATATAGTTACAAAGTGGACAGAGGAACGCTTCTGCCGCCACGATGGACCCCTTCACGCTAACGTATGCGCCATCAAGGGTTCGAGTCTTGTCTCTCCCATCCACATCGAGACCAGCCTTGTGCTGGCCTGCGGCTACACACGTCGATTGGTTCTGATTTCGTGTCCATAGTCTTTGATCCACTTTGGCAGTTTTGAAGCAGGCCAGACCATCATCAATGTGATGACCGACCCTTGCCGCTCGACAAAACAATAGTGAGTAGACATGCAATGCTCAACACAGCCTTCCATAACGCCTCGGCTGGGGAATTCCCTCCTTCTATTACGATCAAAGGCCATGCGCCTAAAGTGCGCGGCTACCGTGGTTGACAGGCGAATTCTAGGCCTCAGGGGGACGTCGAGCATTGCCGGCGAATCAAGGGTCTCCTGCAGGGCTTACATCATTCACGGATTGCCATGTTGAACCACGAGCTGGATCGGCAGCAAGCAGATGAGGGGTCCAAATTCCAACTCCACGGCCAGTGGGTGCTGCTGGGTCCAGCGGGGCATCTTGTCTCTCGGCTTCCCACGCCGACGCATGCCGCCTCAAACGAAGGTTGATTTCGACCTGCGTGGCATCTTGAAGTGCTTCGAATCGCCGCTGCTTGCCTCTTCGCCTCTGTGCTGATGGGCAATTCTCACCCAAACCTGGTCGTCAGCCGTGACTGCGCTCGACCACTTCGCCACAATTGCCGTCCTCATTCTTGAGCCGCCGCCGCTCGCGCACATCCCACGGAAAGGTCGCGACGTACCGATACTGCTGCACGTTCACCGCCTTGAGCACCCAAAGCAGCAAGGCTAGCACTCAAATGGAAAAGCCCATCTCGCGTCGTGCTGTTTCATCTTTTCCCCCGCACTTGAGCCCACCAAATCAGGGAGGTCGGGACGTGATGGCGCAATAGTGGTGTAGCGTGGGGATAAGAAATCGAGGTGTTCAAAGGTGAGTGCTTCAACAGTCAGAACAATTGAAGTCAGAGTAAGAGATGATTCTTTTCCTCTGTTGTAATGTCGCAGCCAATTACAGCCATATACCAAGCAGCTGGATCTTCCGCCAAATTGACGCACTGCACTACAAAAGCCAACTGCACTCAATCACATTGGCGGGTCCAGTGCCCATTCGGCGCCCGCATTGCGGCTTCAGGACTCCATGCAAGCTGCCCGTGACAGCACGGAAACGTGCGTCAGCAACGTGGCATTGCGAAGAACTCTATTGACGCGAGAGTTTCTCACAAGAGACAGTTAACAAAAGGTCTGAATAGCTACGCAAATTTTCCAAGGACTATCCAAGCGGGGTGAACTGCTTGTTTATGGTTCTTTAGTGGCTCTCAAATGCTCATCATTTGCAACTCTTAACCTTGTCATCATCAGGGACACTTACGAGCCATGACCGGTACTCACGCACGGAAAGAGAGAGGCTGAACTTGGTGAACTTTTCGAAATCGTAGCCGCCACACCACGCTCTCAATCTCACCTACTCGTCAAACTTGGGCCACACACCGCTACCTATTTCATCGGCAGCTGCGAACGCTCGCTCTTGCGAACATGACGGCTCTGCGTGGTCCGGCGAGGCTTCACAACAGTCCTTCATCGCCATGATATTCCTAGCCGGAAACCCTTGCCAGGACAAGGCATACCTCGCCACCGAGTCTGCGATCGCCTTAGCATGCAGCTCGAAAGCCTCCAAATTCAGATTGGTGACGTTGTCACAGGGTGAGGGATAGCACTAATCCAGTGCGATACCTGTGGTTCCGCTAAATATCAACGCCTCTTCCCCGTCTTGTTCTCCTCGACACCTGTGAACAAGCCTCTAGAAGGAACACAAACGTCAAGAAATGGCCGCTCGTGGTCGGATCGACCGTCGAAAGCGCTTCGGAAGCATAGGCGAAGTCTTCGAGCTATTGCGAGCCTGCAACAAGATTCTCGATGATAATGCATGCCAGCCTTGAGGAGAGTTTATATGGACGTCAGCATTTAATCGTATCAGTGTACTAAGTTGCGTGGTCATACAGCGTTCACGATTGGCTTGCAGGTCTCATACTGGCGGTTCTGTTTCACACTTGGTGCGGCGTAGGCCGACGCCGCAAGTGCGCTGATCGCAAGAAGGTACTTCATGATTCTTATTGAGCTGATTCACGGATATTTGCGAAGCAACCGCACACACGCGAAATAATATTCTCTTATATGCTCTCCCCCACGCCCTTCTTCCTTGCGTGATTACCAACGCGTTTGTGTCCCTTATCTCAGTGGTGCTTTAGGAAGCTGCGAAAGATACAGATACACAGCCAGCCAGTCGAGAAGACGTGGCCGGGGTGATATAGGCTGATCATGAGCACAACTTCTTGATGACATATACAAGAAGCCCTTGCTTGGAGAGAGTGATGTTGGAAATTTTCGTGTAAGTAGATTTTCACTTTGCGCAGCAGTAAAAGCTGACAAGTTTTAAGAGGCAAGGATAGGACGCTGAGTGAATAATTGCTATGGGAAGCTTCATGGCCATCTCATTCAACCACAAGGCATGCCAAGTCAAGGCTACGTACAGTTTTTGATCAATCTGAAAGTGTATACGAAGCCCTTTTTCTTTGTTGTTGCGCCTTCTCAGTCCCATTCGGCCAAGTCTACTCATCAATCATCTCAAAATCTAATGCGCCGGAGTACAATGTCGTTCTACTAAAACGGTGCTTCAGACTTCCTCTAAATCGTTTTGTCTACCGTGCTACTCCTCCTGCAATGAACTCAACCTACCATTTAATCGCTTCCATCATCTTGCGCATCCACGTATCTTCAGCTCCGCCCATATCAAACCCACCATTCTCGTGCTCAAAGTGCCAGCGAAACATATCTTCCGCCACAACCTTCACTGCTGGCCAGTGTTCCGCCTTGATATGAAGACCAGCTGGGTAGTGACATGTGTCGGCGGTACGTTGGAGTGCAGAGTGCACCGTCACTTCGATATCAGAGTCGTAGAAATTGAGACTGCTAATCACGCGAACTTTCGACTTCAACCACAGGCTGCGGAGGAAGCTCTTGACATCTTTGCGGGGGACAGCGGTGTCTAGCCATACAGTGACGACTTCGTTTGAGCGGGCTGCTGGATCGTTGTTGAGGCGGAAACCTAGTTGGTCGTCGACACGGGTTCCGGAGCTGTCTTCGGGGCGGATTCCTGGAATGATGAAGAATGGCGGCGGTGGCTTTGCGAACATGGGCTCTCGGCACATGGGGCAGGTATGGGACTGGTCGTGGTTGGCGTCTATCCACGCTCGGAGACATGTCAAGCCGAAGACGTGATCGCACTTCGTACGCGACGGGAAGTGCGTCTCGTCGAACGGATCTTTACAGATGCTACAGTTTTCGAAGGTCTGAACATTGCGGAGAAAGTCTGCTTTGGTGGGGAGGTCTTGAAAGCTTGACATGATGAAGAGTTGCGTCTGCTCGATTGGGTCTTAGTTGATGAGCGAGTGGTTGAGGCGGGCTTTTGCAAGACACTGAGATAGTGAGAAAAGAGAGACTATCTGGGCAAATGAGAGGAATTTGACAGTGAAAGAACAGTGGTTACTCTCAAGTGAAGAACATGCACAATGTTGAATAACGGTCACTGGACAATGAAAATTCAGTGGGCTGAGCAGCTCTCGCGCGATTTGGCGGCATTCACTCGATCAAAGAGTTCCACCGGACCTCGAGGACTTTCACGCAGGTGCGTAGAGCCATTCTACCTCATCAAGATTGGTATGCATAAGAGACACCATTCGCGAAAGACCTACACTTTGCCTAAGTCCCAGAACCTCTACTCCACAGCAAAAGAAGCCTATGACCATAGACAGGCCCAAGAGGACCTCGAATTTATGCTCCAAAGCAGGAAAAAAATGCTATGCTAAGATAAGAGCGTGTGCAAGGGGTACTTGATAGCTTTCACTTTGTTCTCCTTGCGCTCGCCTCCTCTTCAGGCTATTGAACGAGTTCTCGGCGGGTATACCAATAAGCTTCAAACCTCGCCTACCTCAGCGTTCAGGTAATGAATCTCAACCACATGTGAGAATGTATGACATAAATGAATTGTCCGGCCTACTGCGTCGAGCCGATCGTACGCAGGAAAATTATTTCGTTTCCTACCAAGAAGAACGTCAAACTGGCGGCTGCAAAGTCAAGATGTTGTAAGTTTAGGAGGTCTTCAGCAACGACCAGACTTCCTTTGGTCCCATGTAATTGGCTGCAACATTCAAGTGGAAGTTCAATATAAATGAACAAGGCAGGTAAAGCAGAAAAGCAAAAACAAGCGCACGTTGTGGGGCAGGTTCCTGAACGGTCGTGAATAGCGTCAAATATGTGCGATAAGCTTCGTTACCTGCATGCGCGACTCGGCGCTCATGCACATGATGGTGAATTTGTCATGGATGGATGTTTGGTGTCCCTCGACAACTGCCTGGAGTTGCGCTGCGAAGCGCTCCATCTTGTATGTTGCCCCCTGGAGGTCGATGTCGAGATTTGCATGTGCGTCATCTTAATAAACCTTTGGCAGGTAAAGTTTCGAAGAATCTTATATCCCGATCCTGCGGATTCTGTCAATTGTCGTTCGTGTCAAACAAAATGGCAAATGTCATGCATCGCTCCTGCCGGCGATCATCGGGCGTGCGTGGGCAAAGATCGTCAGGAACTGCGTAGGGATTGCGACTTCCCCACAAACCTCGACGAACTCCCAACATCACAAATCATCAACCCAACTCCATTTCTCGACCAACATTCGAGGACCACGGCAATCTACCGTTTGCAGCGTATTCCCGGCGCGCGCGACGTTTTTGCAGGTACGCGCGAATCATAAAGCCTTGTGCCTGAGCGCGGCGGACATGGGATCCGTACCTCTCTTGAACAGCTGGGACCCAATGCCGGAGGATCTGGATTCCGCACATGGCTAAGGATACTGACAGCCGTCACAGCGGCATCACCTCCGTGCGTAGCCGATCACGGAGGCACCCGCTGAACGTGTTCGCATCATTTGACAAAACCAAGGACTTTTCGATATGAACGGCTCACGACTCGCGTGCCGGGGCAGAGTTCCCGCACCATTATACGATATGGAAAAAGAGAGAGGCATCGCGAGCGCAAACATGAAGATCTGCACTTGTATTGCAATGGTACGTTTCCTTAGTTGAGATTTAGCCTCTCTTCCTAGAGGCTTGTGCCCCTGCTTCCGACGATTAGTGCGTGCCTTGAGCCGATCTCCTTCCTCTCAATGCATGGCTAGCCTCACTGGTCCAGCAGCGGATCCTAGAGAGCAAACTCAATCGTCACTTAGATACACTTCATGGTGTCGTGATCTGCGGCGTGGTCACAAGTATTGGCCCATTTCCTCGCCGAGGTCCTGAGCCTCTACATATGATTGCGGAATCTGATATACTCCTCCTAGCCAGCTGCCACTTCGCGAAGGCGCGTTATTTCTTCAGGCTTTTGCGTCTCTTGTCACTCTCTTCTATTCATCTTCACGGTCCTCTGTACATTTTCTTTTTGTCTTCACGCAATGGATACCCCGGCGCCCAACATTTACAACTTTCCCCAAATGCCCCCAAGATGGGATGCGGTTGGAATCTTCTATGTCACATTCGCCGCGACATGGACCGCCATTGTGGTAGCGGGCATGTCTTTTTGCTGGTATAACAGAGCGCACCCTATAATGCGAATCAGAGGTCTCCCATGGGCATTTACCGGCATAATCCTACTACACGTTTACTGGACTCTCGCCCAAATCGTATATCCGGTAGGCGCAACGATGCCTGTTCTGGCCGCATACGATACTCAGTATTTCGTTATGGGTATCTGGTTTCCACTGGGTATCGCATTCTTCCACGCCGCCAATCTACGCTTTCTTCGTGTCGCAAAGCTACAGAGACGATTTACGCACCCTGAGATGAGGCGGATAACAGGTTGCGATGGTCGCAGGTCATCCTGGCTTTGCAGGCTGCGCAATATGAACTACGAGAGAAAGGTGTCAATCTTCATTGGCGTCGGTATGGTGATACAGGTGCGTCTAAGGAGTGGGTTCAATGCGTATGTTTGCTAATGTCAATATCAGACTCTGCTCTGTGTGGGTATGTGGCTTATCTGCAGGAAGTACCATCCCTCGTTTGGCGTTGCAGGCACAGAGATCCGTGGTGCCACACTCCCAGAGCAGCTCATCGACCTCGGTCGAGGCTGGGAGTGGTGGCCCAGCGTCGTCTGGCAGTTCATCTGGGCATGGGGCGTTGCACCGTACTTGATCTGGCAAGCCTGGGACATCCGCGACACCATGGGCTGGCGCACACAAACGATCGGAGCCTGTCTATCTGGTCTCCCTGCTACGCCTTTGTTCTTGATCGCATCCTACTCGCCAGCCTTTGAGAAAGTGAACGCGTACTTTTCTCCAACCCAATGGTATGTCTATGTCCAAGTCACACAGCATCTGGCGTCCTAACCTCCGTGCAGGATACAGGTCAACACAATGTGCATTGAAATCTTCCTCATCTTCGTGCCAGCCTACCAGCTCGTGCGCTGCTGGCACACAGCCCGGCGCGTCGCCTACTCCAACGAGAAGTGGGAAGTAGCCTCGCAAGCCAGCACCGTGCAAGTCAATCTCCCCTTCGAGAAGCGCTCCAACATCGAACTCGTCGAAAAGGACCAGATCTTCGGCTACGTCAACGCCCACTACGGCGACCGGCTCTTCACCATGACTGCGCTGAACCGCGTGCTAGACGAGCACCCGACGCCACTGCAGGAGTTTTCCGCGTATCACGACTTCAGCGGCGAGAACATTGCGTTTTTGACGAGCGTGGCCAAGTGGAAGCAGCAGTGGTCGCGCACGCTCGAAATTGCAGAGGAGCAGCGCATCGACATGTTCAACGCCGCACTCAAAATTTACATCGACTTCATCAGCCCGCGCGACGCAGAGTTTCCGCTCAATGTGTCTTCCTCGCAACTCCGCACCCTAGAATACATCTTCGAAGCATCCGCGCGCTCCGTATGCGGCGAGTCCCATGTCGACCCGGCGCTGCCATTTGCATCGCCGCTAGCCGCTACCCCGTCGCTGAGGTCTCACGACACGCACGGCTCCGAAGAGCAGCTGCGGCCGCGCTTCACGGGCGAGGTGTCGCGCCTCTTTGGGCTGTATGTGTTTGACGATGTGCAGCGGCACATCAAGCAGCTTGTGCTGACCAACACGTGGCCGAAGTTTGTGAAAGAGATGCAGAGTAAGAGGCGGAGGAGTGAGGATTCGGAGCGCAGTGGGGTTAGTGGCGTGAGTGAGGATAGTCAGGCGACGGTTGTGAGTCGGGTTACGAGGTTTATTAGGTCGTTGCAGTGAGGTGGTGGAGTAATGTTGAGATGTACTGGTAATGTTTGCTGGGCGTGGAATGCGTACGCCTTTTTGTAGTGTAATGTACAACATAGACTTTGACTTTTGGATACCCACGGCGGCCTGTCTTTCTATGGAGGAGTGGTTGGAGACCTACTTCTGTTACCACAATATCAATACACAATATATTTTATTCGGACATGTTACATCTTGAACCCGGCATCTCTTGATTCATAAGCGGTATCTCAACCACACTCTTCTATTTTGATTCAAGCTGGATGATGTAAGTCACATTTCCCACCCTTCCCTCCTATTTCACCCCCTCCACATCAACATACCTCCTCCAATCATGCTCCTCCCTAAACCCCAACACTTCCTTAATCTTCCGATTACTCAACGGCGCCTCCCACTCCCCCATCTCCCTCGTAACCGGCGTATCCGGCGCATACTCCCGCAAGAACTCCTTCGTCGGCACCGTCGCCGTAATCCCATCATTCGTCGCGTTGAAAACCTGGAATCCCAGCCCGTCCTTCTTCACGCACAAATCGCATATCTGGCCCAAGTCCCGCGCGTCAATGTAACTCCACGCATTGCGCTTCCTGCACGCTGGATCTTTAATATAGCCCGGAAAATTCTGCGCGTATTCGTGCGGCTCGATGACGTTGCCGATTCGGAGAGCGTATATGTCGCACCCAAAGCGGCGCGCGAAGCCGCGTGCTACGCGCTCGCCGCAGAGCTTGGAAATGGCGTATGTGTCCATGGGGTTTACGTCTAGGGCCTCGTCGAGTGGGAAGGAGGTGTAGGAGAGGTCGCCTTGGCCGAAGCAGACTTCGTAGGTTGTTTCGGAGGAGGCGATGACGATTTTGGGGACGGAGAGCTTGCAAGCTGCTTCGATTATGTTGTAGGTTGAGGTTACGTTTGCGGCGTAGCAGGCGTTGTCGGGGACTGTTTTCGAGAATGTTAGCATGGGGGTATGAAGGTGGATGGGAGGAGTGTGGTGGTGGGTGAAGGTACTTACCGAGCATGTTGCGTGCGTATGCGCCGAAGTGGATGACTGCATCCGGGGGGCCGGGGACGTTGGGGCCCTCGTAGCCTGCGAAGTTGAAGTGCGTTGTGAGGGCATTGAAGACTTGGCCGCTGTCTGTGAGGTCGGTTTTGAGAGTGAAGACACCAGCACTTGGGTCTGGGAAGTCTACCAGGTCGAGGTTCAGGACTTGATAGCCACGCTTGATGAGCTCTGGGATGACGTGGCGGCCTGCTTTGCCTGAGCCGCCGGTGAAGACAATCTTCTTGCCGTTGGTGGACATGTTGTGTGAGGAACGGGTGGTCGGTGAAAAGAGGATGTTGTGTGTGTCAATTGGTCTGATGGTATTTGTACTCTTCAAGTGAGGAATTGATTTCGATATAAGGGCGACTGGTCGAGTGCAGAATTTGAACATTGGGACTCCCCAGTGGGACACATCCTTCCTTCTTTATAGCGGTCATGATGTATGATGTCGATGTCTGCTGGCAGATGCATGGGTGCAATTGTCCCGGTGCATCTCCACGCGAGATGTTTGTACGCCTACGTCACAACAGCGTTAAGTCCACACGCGGATTCTTTCTCCGGCTAGTGCAGCAAACAATCCCATCTCGCCATCGCCATCCCCATCGTCCCGCGTATCGACACTCCACCTGCTGCATTCTCTATGGTTGCACACCGACGCCCGTACAGATGACCATCTGTCCCATGCGGAGGTTCTCGAGCTCTGCCCGCACACGTCTTCCCTTCCCCGCAGCGCGCTCGCTCACGGCGCCACGGCTCCTCGGGCTGCGGCAGTATCAGAGGAGTATCACGGATATACGGCCAAGACAGGCGTCGGTATCGCGCAGTTGGTTTACTAGCTCGTCGCCATGGCTTTCGCCGGAGCTGGATGAGCGCGAAAAGAAGCGGCTGGCGGAGCGCAACTTGAAGCTGGGTGACAGTATGGCTTCACTAGTGATCTGAGAATTGAGGTTTGGTCGCTAATATGTACAGCCATCCGAGCCCTGCACGAACGCCTTCCTACACTACTCCAGTCGCCGCTTCCACAAGACATCCTCTCGCCGCAGATCAGCCTGCACCTCTTCCCCTCCACGCACCCACACCTACCGACTGTTAGTGGCAAGATTGCATATACAGCAGCCCTATGGACAGCGCCGGTCGCATGGGGTAGGGTCCCAGTCCTCGGCAATGTGAAGCTGAAGATACTGTCCGAGCGCATGGTGAAGAACGGCTGCACATCCACGCCAGCGCATCTCCGCAGCGAGAAGCTGGTGGTCAAGTGGGAGACGTGCGGCAAATCAGAGAAGAAAGAGAGCGTGCACGTCAGCGACGTGGTGGAGAAGATTACGAGCATTGTCGCGGGGAAGAGGCGCGCGAATGAGGAGTTCACGGGCCTGTTCCTGTTCGAGTTTGACGAGCAAGGACGCATTGTGAGCCACACCATTGAGCACACTGAAGAGGGCCGGCATTGGGAGAAGACGGCGAAGGTGATTAGTGTTACGGATTGGCTGCTGGGACGGGCGTGGGGGAGGAGAGAAGAAGGGACTCCGAGTCTGGCGTATGCGCGGTGTGAGCGCGAGAAGAACTTCAGAGACCGTAACAAGCGGTGATGCTTGGATATTTCCTACACATTTGGACAGACTACGATACCCCTAGAACACCCAACTCATCGCAATCTCGATACCCCAGAAATTGCTTAGATTTGTACGACCGAGTGGCGTACCACCCTGAGCTGTCACAGCCCTATCTGCGCAAATGTGTAACCACGAAGTAATGATGTTTCTCTACAGTAGCAGATGACATGTCCACTCTCAGCCCTAATAAAAAAAAAATCTTCCCTTGAGAGTACAAGGCGGTACAAGTAATTGCCCGATTAGATCAAGGGTCCAGAGTGTCTCAGTTACAAGTTGCTGTTTTACTAACTAGTCGTGATGTGTTGTCGAGTCGCAGACGTCTGCCTCACGACAGTAAGCGGGGAAGCGTGGGAGACGCATCTCGCGGTCACATGCGGAGGGCTGACTGGCGCAATGGCATGGCCGCGGGACGACGTGCATACGGTCCCAGCAAACAGCGTGTCGATGCGGGTTGATGACAGCTGCGGTGCGTCCAATTACAGGTGTGCCAAGCGGTACGAGGATGATGCTAGGAGCTGCGCTGTACGCCATCCGGTTCCTGTTCCAACACCACACGCATTGCTATCACCATCACTTTCCCCCCGTCCCCTTCAGGAGCTGCGGCCGTCCATCGCTAGCTGTGCCCTCTCTTGCTGCCGCCAGCCCCCCGACTTTCTCGCCCGTCCGTCTCCGCTGGGAACACGCAGCTTCCCCGCGCTATTCCACTACACATAGTACAGTACACGACAGCTTCTAGCTTCAGCCTCGTTGCAGGCGTCGACCTTCACCTCCACGCGCCCCGGCATCCGAAGTAGCACAGCCATGGCCGACCTCGCAGCGAGCGACGAATTGAGTACGTCGATATTGCTGACACCATCTCAATTATACACAGTGAGGCTAACATGCGCGCAGACCAGCCAATCCTGAATCTCACGCCAGAGGAGAAGCGCATCTTCCAGTTCCTCTTCCAGCAGGCCGACAAGGAGAAGCTCGGCGTCATCACAGGCGAGATTGCCGTCAAGTTCTTCGAGCGCACCAAGCTTGCGCCCGCAATACTGGGCGAGATATGGCAAATTGCCGACACGGAGAACCGCGGCCTGCTGACCATGGCCGGCTTCTGCCAGGTCCTGCGGCTCATCGGCCACTACCAGGCCGGGAGAGACCCGGCGCCCGAGCTGGCTTTTAGGCGTATGCTACTACTTTACTGTGAAGCTGTAAGGAGGCCACGCGCTGACACTGTATAGCCGCGCCGCTGCCCAAATTCGAGGGCCTCAACATCCCGTCTGCGCCCACGGCCGCGCCCAGCTTCTCTCCCCAGACTACCGGCTCGATACAGCCCCAGAACAGCGGTAACGGCCCCATCCGCGTCCCTTCGCTCGTACCCGCCAAAGCCGCAGAGTATGCCGGCCTGTTTGAGAAGTCTGGCGCCATCAACGGCGTCCTCTCAGGTAACATATCACACACTGTCTACCAACCTTCCAACTGACCACACTTCAGGCGAAAATGCAAAGGAGATCTTCGAGAAGGCGCGGTTACCCAACGAAGTCCTCGGCCGCATCTGGAACCTCTCAGACACGGAGCAGCGTGGCGCCCTCAATGTCACAGAATTCATCATTGCCATGCACTTGCTGGCCTCGTACAGGACTGGCAACATGAAGGCGCTTCCCAATGCGTTGCCACAGGGCCTGTTCGAGGCGGCTTCGCGGAGAGGAACGCTACCACCGCCGCCAGGACGACCCGACCAGTCAGCCTCGATGCCTCGCCAGTTCAGCGGCGTGAACGCTCCACGAAACCAGAGCCCCCTCGCAAGACCCCCATTTGGTCCTCCTCCACCTCTCACGCAAGCTACCGGCAGCGATTGGCTCATCAGCCCACAAGAGAAGTCCTCGTATGACAACCTGTTCAAGACGGTCGACACAATCGGTCGTGGGTTCATAACGGGAGATCAGGCTGTGCGCTTTTTCAGCGACTCGGGTCTACCGGAAGACATCCTGGCTGGAATCTGGGACCTGGCAGACATCAACTCTGAGGGACAGCTTTCACGGGACGAGTTCGCTGTGGCCATGTACCTGATCCGGCAGCAGCGTAAAGGCGACCAGCTGCCGACGATACTGCCGCCAAACCTGATCCCGCCCGGTCTACGCAACGCCTCCAATCAAAACGTGTCTGTGCCTCCAGCGCCTATTCCTACAGCAGCCCAGCAGCAAAAGTCCGCGGCTGATGATCTTTTTGGATTGGATGCCTTCACATCGCCAGCTCCGGCACCCCAGCAGGCTCCTCAGTCTACTGGCGGCTCTAACTCGTTTAGCCGTCCATACGACAACGATCCCTTCGGCAGCAAAGCAACTTCGCCAACGTCTCCACATCCGTTCCAGCCCGTTCCACGGAACCCAGCTTCTACCTTCAAGCCATTCATGCCCAGCTCGTCGTTTGGTCAGGGTCTGACCTCGCAATCTACCGGTCAATCCGGAACCTCTCAAAGTCGTGGGCAACAACCTTCGGCTATGGACGACCTGCTTGGTGGCGAGAATGATGCTGAGATGAATAAGAAGCTTTCGCAAGACTCGACCGAGCTGGCCAACATGTCCAACCAAATGACAACTCTCCGCAACCAGATGCAAGAAGTACAGAACAAGAAGGTCACCACAGCAAGCGACCTGAACAGTGTCAACACCCAAAAGCGAGACCTCGAACTCCGATTGACCCAGTTTAAGAATCAGTACGAGCAGGAAGTCAAGGCAGTGAAGGAGTTGGAAGATCGTCTAGCCGGGTCACGTACCGAGACCCGCAAGCTGCAAGCAGATCTTGCCATGATTGAGGGCACTATCCAGGACCTTCAAAACCAGAATCGCCAGGTCGGAAGTGCACTTGAAGCCGACCAGCGCGAGAACAACAACCTCAAGGAGCGCATCCGCCAAATCAATGCTGAGATCGCATCGCTGCGACCTCAGCTGGACAAGATGAGGAACGATGCTCGCCAACAGAAGGGCATGGTCGCCATCAACAAGAAACAGATGGCTACAAACGAAAGCGATCGAGACAAGATCAAGAGCGAAATGAACGACCTAAGCAAAGCCCCAGAGGAGGGCTTCCGCAGTCCTCAAGGCCAGACATCCAATGTGGCCAGCCCGGCGTTATCCACCGCGAGTCAGAACACTAATCCGTTCTTCCGCAAGTCTCCTCAGCCCGCTGCTGAGAACACTATGTCGCCTTCGGGGTTTGCGCGGGACGGCCCGCACAAGGACTTTGACAGTGTCTTTGGCTCCTTCGCATCTCCTCAAAACACTGCGCCACCAGTGTCCTTCCGCTCCGACTCGCAAAACCAAGGACCGTCCTACTCTGCTCCATCTGGCCAGTCTGTTCGCTCATCTGAAGGTCCTGATGTACCCACACCGTCAACCTCGCCGCCTCTATCAGCGTACCAGGAGTCACCACGCGTCGCTGACCCACCAGCGCCACCTGAGTCCCGACAATTCGGATCAGCCTTCTTGCCTCTCCGTGATGGTGCTCCTCGCTCCGACTCCTTTAGCTCATCAGTCAGGGCTTCTGCACCAGCTAGCCGATATGGCGGCACTGGAAACGAGACCCCAACCATGTCGCAAGCATCGCCTGCGAGCACTCCCGTCCCTGAGAAGCCTTCTGTTGAGCGTAGTGATACTACTCGTACGGAGACTGACAATTTCAACTCCTCCCTCTTCGACAGAAACATGTCCACTGCGTCCCCAGTAGCCAGTGTGACTAGCGACGCTCAGCGATCTACTAAGCAGGAAGAACGCAAAGATCCCTACGCTAGCTTTGGGCAACCATCGCTCGGACAGGATATCCCTGGATCGTTCCCTCGCGAGAATGCCACTCCACTCCAGCAAATGCAGACTGGAGAAAGCAACCTGAGTGGTGGCAGTAAGACTAACAGCCGCGCTGATCCGTTCGGTCACGATCAATCCCGTGCAGGTGGCAAGGTGGACTTCGATGCCGCCTTCGCTGGCTTTACTCCTAGCCGTCAAAACACTGCTGGTGCACCCCCCGCAAATGCTCCTGTGGATAATGGGACCAGGTTCAACACGGAGTTTCCACCGATTGAAGATCTTGCCCACGACGATGATAGCGACAGCAACGATGAACGAGGCTTCGACGACAACTTCACTTCAGCGTCACCTCGAAACAAGCGCATCAGCGCCGGACCTGCTGAGCGTCCAGGCACATCCTCAACATCGGACGACCTCTACAGCCGCCCAGCACCTGCCAGCCGCTTGGATTCGACTCTGAGCGACTTGCCTACTCCCAGTGCGCAAAAGTCACCTCCGACATATGAATCTAGTGTCCCTAAGCGCAGTGGCTCTAATCAATTCCCGCCAGAGTTTGGCGGCCTTCTACCTTCGAGGGATGTACCTGGGTCGCCTGAAACCTCAGAGGGGCCTGGAAGGTCAGTCAACCCAGCTGGTGGACATGGTGCCGCGCTGTTTGGAGGACCATCAAAGTCTACTACTTCTCCGCCGCCGCTGGATACGCCATCGTCGACAGTGCCATCAGATGCCTACCACTCGGCTGTGTCGTATGGAACCAACGATACGAACAAGGGTCCTTCGCCGCCAAACAATGGGCCTCAGCTAGGCAGATCTGCATTCACCAACGATGACTTTGATGCTGGCTTTGACGATCTTACCGACGCCAAAGAGGACGATAAGACTGATGACGACTTCATGTTCTCGTCACAGCGGACCGAGGGACTTGATGAGTTCAACCCCGTCTTTGACTCGCCAGCGGCGTCCAAATCGAACACGATGGCCTCGCAGCAGACTCCGACTGGCAAGCAGCGCGCCGACGACAGCTTCAGCGACTTTGAGCACTTGTCGCAACACTTCGGCGGTCAAACGCAAGCACCACAACCCGCCGCCTCCAACCAGGACTGGGACGCCATCTTCTCCAACCTGGAGTCGTCTGGGACCGACAAAAACTCACACTCGCAACAAGCATCCACCGACTTTGGTAAGTCATCCGTCTTCGACACCTTGGATAAGGAAGAGGCGGCCGCGGCATCGAAATCAGGAAACCTGTCCCCCCAGTCGGCTCACGGTCAGATGCCACCTCTTGGACGCGCCATTAGCACTGGCACCGAGCACGACGATCCAATTTTGAAGAAATTGACGGGCATGGGATACGAGCGTAACGATGCGCTCGGCGCGCTGGAGAAATTTGATTACGACATCAACAAGGTAGGCTGAACGGTGTTACATTCTTCTCCGCGAGCGCTTGGCTGATCATGACTACAGGCTGCGGATTACTTGAGTGCTGGGCAGCGTTAAGTTTGCCTCTCACACAACACAACTCATTTGTTTTGACGATCTTTTGCGGCATGGCTTGCTTGCTTGCCTCATACCCTCAGCTTGGCTGTTGCGACAATATCACAGCGACGCGCTTCTTCTTTGTCTAACTTACGCACCTTCTTGTATCAAGGCCTTCATTTGGAGCGGTAATCTGGGCTGACGGCTGGACACATGGCCTTTTTCCTGTGGTTTGCACATACATTGCGAATAATTACCAATCAAGCCTTCTCTTCTGACCGGGACAGTCCACTTTTATGTCCCCTCTACCGGGATTGCATCCGTGGTTCATCCGGTCATATGTTTTGTGGGGTATGTGGCGCAGCTAACACGTGCAGCGGATAGTGTCGCCACAATGACGCGCTCTACCAAGCTCTTGATGGTGCACCATCTCTATCTTTATGAGCTCACTACCAACCCCGCTACTTTATCCCACACTCCGTCGCAATTCTTACAAACCTCACTACTGTCGCATAAGCGTACCCCAACTACTCAGCACACCTACTACAATCATAAACAAGCCATGTCAGAGTTCGCGCCTCCAACTGTGAGTACCTATGCAACACTCCCGCAGGGAGTCGGAACCAGGGCACATCATCTAACCTACAATCTCACAGGGCCCTCCTCCGCCTAAAGTCCCTGAGGGCTGGAAAGCCATCTGGAACGAGCAATACAGCGAATGGTTCTACGTAAACACCTACACCAAGCAATCCACCTGGGAGCGTCCCACCGAGCCCGTCTACCCGCCCGGCGAACACCCGCCTCCCTCCTACATTCCCGGCCAGAACACTGGCGCAACGGAAAAATCGAACCTCAGCTCAAACAACCCCTACGCTGCGCAGGGCAACATGAGCGAAGACGAGAAGTTCGCGCGCAAGCTACAAGAAGAAGAAGAGGCGCGGGCACGGGGCCATGGTGCCGGCGTAGCTGGCGCAGGCGCATCGAACGATTACTACGGCCAGCCGGGGCAGAATCAGTACGGCGCACCCGGAGCAGGCAGCCAGTACGGTGCGCCTGCTGGCGCATACCAACAAGACGGCGCACACAGCCAAGCAAGTAAAAGCAAAGGCCTCCTCGGCAAACTCAAAGACAAAGTCTCAGGCGCATCAGGCTCCTCGCACGGCGGACACGGATACGGCCCGCCCATGGGCGCGCCGGGCGGATACTACCAGCAGTCCGGCCACGGCGGAATGATGGGCGGGGGTCGGCCCATGGGCGGAGGCATGATGCCTATGGGCGGCGGTATGATGGGCGGTGGACGCCGACCTGGTGGTGGAATGGGACCCGGCGGTGCGATGGCGTTGGGTGCGGGTGGTGGGTTGTTGGGCGGTGCGATGCTTGGGAGCGCGCTGGGGGATGCGGGGGAT
>Ga0265780_10001676_pt1 | contig 30779 bp, 33 predicted proteins | sample P1T30metagenome_FD_192432 | JGI IMG/M metagenome (GOLD analysis project Ga0265780, IMG submission 192432) | Plant litter microbial communities from East Loma Ridge, Irvine, California - P1 T30 | ecosystem: Environmental > Terrestrial > Plant litter > Unclassified | place: USA: California... | reverse complement strand
CTGACCCCGACTGACTAAACGATCGCGGGTCGGAGCCCGGTTTTCACGGGTGGGCTCTGACCCCGACTGACCAAACGATCGCGGGTCGGAGCCCGGTTTTCACGGGTGGACTCTGACCCCGACTGACTATCGCTTTTCTGGCTGAACAGCCGGTACCGAACGCGTGGACGGGCTTCCGTCCACGCGTTCATTGCATTGCGCAAGCCCGCAATGCGACAATACCCGCACACCCCGTAACAAAAGGAATAAACATGCTCACGACCGCCTTCTCCGGCAGCCTGTTCGTCGTCGCCGCCCCGTCCGGCGCCGGCAAGTCGACCCTGGTCAATGCGCTGCTGGCGCAGGAGCCGGGTATCAAGCTGTCGATCTCGACCACGACGCGCCCGCCGCGTCCGGGCGAACAGGATGGCCGCGAATACCACTTCACCACCGCCGAGGATTTCGTCAACCGCGCCGAGCGCGGCGAATTCCTGGAATGGGCCGAGGTGCACGGTAATTACTACGGCACCAGCCGCCTGAGCGTGGAACAGGAAATGAAGACCGGCACCGACATCCTGCTGGAAATCGACTGGCAGGGCGCGCGCCAGGTGAAAAAGCAGTTCCCGGCCGCCGCCGGGATCTTTATCCTGCCGCCCTCGATCGCGGCCCTGGAAGAGCGCCTGAACAAGCGCGGCACCGACGAACCGCACATCATCACGCGTCGCCTGCTGGCCGCGGGCGGCGAGATCGCTCACGCTCCCGAGTTCGAATATGCTATCATCAACGAAGAGTTCAATGTCGCCCTGTCCGAGCTGAGGGCGATTGTCAAAGCGACACGTTCGCGTTTCGCCCAGCAGGCGGCCCGCAACGCCGCACTGTTTGCCCAGCTGGGTATCCACGCATTAGCACCAAACACCTGACATACCGGGGTCCGAGCCAATCGGCCCCGTTGCCGATTATTTCGATCAGTCCGTTCTAGGAGTAACACCATGGCCCGTATCACCATCGAAGATTGCCTGAAGCACATCCCGAACCGTTTCCAGCTGACCCTGTCCGCGACCTACCGCGCGCGCCAGCTGCTGCAAGGCCACACCCCGAAAGTCGAAGCCAAGGACAAGCCGACCGTCGTCGCCCTGCGTGAAATCGCTGCCGGCAAGGTTGGCATCGAAATGCTGAAAAAGGTGCCGATGTAAGTATGGCGACCGGGTCCGCTCAACGCGGCCTCGCCCATGCTTTCCAGCTTGAACACGTCGTCCCCGCGCAGGCGGGGCCCTGGCCTTCCGGTCCGGGCTCTCTCCACGCGGGGACGATGTGCGTTTGGCTGCCAGGATTTGCTCGCCGCCCCGATTGCTCGGTCGGTCCGTTATTCTGATATCCTGCTTCCACACAGCGGCTGATTCTCATAGAGTATGACTTTGTCTTCACCGGATTCCCTTCACTCAGGCACCACTTCCAAGGCAAACCGGCCTGGCCGCGCTGCCAACAAGCCCCAGGAAGCCGAAGCGGCGCCCGCGCCGGGCGTTGCCTCGATCACCCACCTGGCCAACAAGCTGGGTGAATACCTCACGCCCGTCGAACTCAAGCGCGTCAAGGAAGCCTACCGCTTCTCCGACGAGATGCACCTCGGCCAGGTCCGCAAGTCGGGCGAACCGTATATTTCCCACCCGATCGCCGTGGCCGAGATCTGCGCCGACTGGAAGCTCGACGCCCAGGCCATCATGGCCGCGCTGCTGCACGACGTGATCGAGGACCAGGACGTCAAGAAGGAAGAGCTGATCGAGCGCTTCGGCCCCCAGGTCGCCAACCTGGTCGACGGCCTGTCCAAGCTCGAAAAGATCGAATTCCAGAGCGTCGTCGAAGCGCAGGCGGAAAACTTCCGCAAGATGCTGCTGGCGATGGCCTCCGATGTGCGCGTGATCCTCATCAAGCTGGCCGACCGCCTGCACAATATGCGCACGCTCGGCGTCATGACGGCGGCGAAGAAGCGCCGCATCGCCGGCGAGACCATGGAAGTCTATGTGCCGATCGCGCACCGGCTCGGCCTGAACGATATCTACCGCGAGCTGCAGGACCTGTCCTTCTCGCACCTGTACCCGCTGCGCTACCAGACCCTGGCCAAGGCGATCAAGGCGGCGCGCGGCAACCGCCGCGAAGTGGTCAAGAAGATCCTCGACGCGGTCAAGACCACCCTGTCCGCGGCCGGCATCGAGGCCGAGGTCTACGGGCGCGAAAAGACCCTGTTCGGCATCTATAAAAAGATGCGCAACAAGCACCTGTCGTTCTCGCAGGTGCTGGACGTGTACGGTTTCCGCGTGGTGGTCGACTCGATCCCCAACTGTTACGTGGCGCTCGGCACCCTGCACGCCCTGTACAAGCCGATGCCCGGCAAGTTCAAGGACTACATCGCGATCCGCAAGATCAACGGCTACCAGTCGCTGCACACCAGCCTGATCGGCCCCTACGGCACCCCGGTCGAATTCCAGATCCGCACCCAGGAAATGCACCGCACCGCCGAATCCGGCGTGGCGGCGCACTGGCTGTACAAGACCGGCGACCAGAACATGTCGGACCTGCAGCAGCGCACCCATGCCTGGCTGCAGTCGCTGCTCGACATCCAGCAGCAGACCGGCGATTCGGCCGAGTTCCTCGAACACGTCAAGGTCGACCTGTTCCCGGATTCGGTCTATGTATTCACGCCGAAATCGAAGATCATCGCCCTGCCGCGCGGCGCCACCCCGCTCGATTTCGCCTACAGCATCCACACCGGCATCGGCGACCACACGGTCAGCGTCAAGATCAACCACGAGCCGGCCTCGCTGCGCACCGAACTGCGCAACGGCGACATCGTCGAGATCGAGACCGATCCTGAGTCGCGCCCGAGCCCGACCTGGCTGTCTTTCGTCCGCACCGGCAAGGCGCGTTCGGCGATCCGCCACCACCTGCGCACGATCAACCTGAACGAATCGGTCGAACTCGGCCAGGAACTGCTGGCCCAGTCGCTGTCCCAGCTCGGCATCCGCACCGAACTGGCGCAGTCGACCATCGAGCGCCTGCTGGCGGAATCGTCGGCCAAGTCGATGGAAGAGCTGTACGCCGACATCGGCATCGGCAAGCGCATGCCGGCGCTGGTGGCGCGCCATATCTTCGGCATGGTCGACGGCGACCCCGACGTGCTGCCGGCCCAGCCGAGCAGCGGCGGCGAGCTCGATCCGGTCACGATCTACGGCAGCGAAGGCGTGGCGGTGCAGCTGGCGCCCTGCTGCCTGCCGATCCCCGGCGACCAGATCATCGGCCAGCTGCGCCGCGACCAGGGCCTGGTGGTGCACACCGTCGACTGCTCGCAGGCCAAGCGCCTGCGCGCGAAGGAACCGGACCGCTGGATCGCGGTGCAGTGGGGCAGCGAGCTGAATCGCCGCTTCGATTGCCGCATCCGCCTGCTCATCAACAACGAGAAGGGCATCCTGGCCCGCGTGGCCGCCGAGATCGGCGAGTCCGACGCCAACATCACCTATGTCGGCATGGACGAGGACGACGAAGCCATGATGACCCAGCTGCGCTTCACCATCCAGGTGAAGGACCGGGTGCACCTGGCGCACCTGATCCGCAACCTGCGCCGCGTCGCCGGCGTCAATCGCGTGGAGCGCGAACGGGCCTGATGTCCGTTCGAGGCAATCCCCTCATGAGGCGCCGTTCGCAGGAACGGCGCCTTTTTTGTATCCGTTTTTTTTCGGCGGCCGGCGCCGACACATTTCGCTGCGCTGCGACATAAAGCGGAGATGTCCGGGACATACCGGCTTGGTTTAATCCTTGCATCGGCAACGCAATCAACCGAGTCAAGCAAATAACCAACCTGGAGAACTACCATGCACACCCTGAAAAACCTGTCGCTCGCTATCACCCTCGCCATCGCCGCCGCTTCCGCCGCCCACGCCGCCGCGCCCTCGGGCAGCGCCGCCGACTACGGCAGCGCCATCGCCGGCGGCGCCGGCGGCCGCGTGATCGAGCTCACCCCGCAGACCCGCCACATCAACGTCACCCAGGGCGAAGTCGTGACGCTCAGGATGGGCGGCGAGTCGCTGACCTGGCAGGTGCGGACCTTCCCCAACGTGAACGTGTTCCCGCTGTCGAAGATCGCGCCGCAGGGAGCGCTGCCGCAAGCGGTGTCGGTGTACGTGGCGGCGGATCCGGCTTACCAGAACGGCTGATCGCGCCCGTCTTCCCTTCCCCTCTCTCTTCGTCGTTCGTCGCCGCAGGCACGAACGACTTTTTTTTGTCCTTTGCCGTGGCCGCCTCCGGCGTTCGGTTTTTTGTGTCCGACTGTGTCAGCCCCCGGCCGCGACACAAACACTGGCATCCGTGACATGAGCCGGAGATTTCTTCGACATACCGGCTTGGTGTAATGCATGCATCGACATGCAACGCGAACCAACCGGAGAACTCCATGCACAAGCTGAAAAACATCTCGCTGGCCATCACCTTCGCAGCAACAGCAGCCGGCGCCGCCCACGCCGCCGACAGCGCCGCTGGCGCCACCGGCCGCGTGATCGAAGTCACGCCGCAGACCCGCAGCATCAACGTCACCCAGGGCGAACTGGTCACCCTGAAACTGGCCGGCCAGTCGCTGACCTGGCAGGTCGACACCAGTCCCAACCTGAACTCGGTCCCGCTGGCGCGCGTCGTTCCCTCGGCCGCGTTCGCGCAGCCGGTCACCGTCTACGTCGCGCCGGGCCAGAACGACCGGAACGGCTGATCCCGCCCCACCACTTCCACCACCACCGTCCACAGGAGACAAACATGAAATCGAACACCGCCGCCGCCGCCGCCCTCGCACTGAGCCTGTGCGCCGCCCTCGCCCACGCCGAAGATGCCAAGAAGCCGATGGAAAAATGCTACGGCGTCGCCAAGGCAGGCCAGAACGACTGCGCCGCCGGTCCGGGCACATCGTGCGCCGCGACCGCGAAGGCCGACTACGAAGGCGATGCCTGGACCCTGGTCGAAAAAGGCAGCTGCACCACCATCAAGACGCCGAAGGGTTTCGGCTCGCTGACCCCGCGTAAATAACGCGCCCGTCAGCCCACCGAACACTGAACGGAGCCATTCATGTCCCATCGCAGCACCGCGCTTGTTTCCGCCCTCGTCCTGGCCGCCGCCCTGCACGGCGCCGCTTGCGCCGCCCCCGCCGCAGCCGCGCCGGCCGCCAGGCAGCTTCGCAATATCGTGATCGTGCCCGGCGCCTTCGTCGACGGCTCCGGCTGGCATGTCGTGCACGACATCCTGATCCAGAAAGGCTACAAGGTCACGGTGGTCCAGACCCGCAACGATTCGCTCGACGAGGACATCGCCCTGACCCGCCGCACCCTGTTCCAGCAGTTCGGCAAGGTAGTCCTGGTCGGCAGCGGCGTCGGCGGCATGGTGATCACCCACGCGGGCACCGGCGCCAAGGTCAAGTCGCTGGTCTACGTGGCGGCGCTGGTGCCGGAAGTCGGCGAGACCTCGCGACAGCTGATCGATGCGAATCCGGCCGCGACCGGCGCGATCCAGGCCGACTTCTCGGGCTACCACTGGTTCGACCGCGCCCGCTTCCACGACGACTTCGCGGCCGACCTGACCGCCAACCGCGCCAACTACATGGCGGCCTCGCAGGCGCCGATCAGCCAGACCTACCTGGGCACCCCGGCCTATGCCGCGGTGTGGCACCAGAAGCCGAGCTACGCCATCGTCGCCGCCAAGGACCGCATCCTGAACCCGGATGCGCAGCGCATGATGTACCAGCGCGCCCATTCGAAGATCGTCGAAATGGACGGCAGCCACGTCGTCTACATGTCGCGCCCCGAGGAAGTCGCCGCCGTGATCGAACGCGCCGCCAGCGAGACCCTCTGATTTTTTTCCGGCAGGCGTCCAGGCGCCGCCTTTCCACCCCACCCCATCCCATCGAGGAGAACCACATGAACGTCAAATCCACCGCTACCCGCCGCGTCGCCCTGGCCGGCGCAGCCGCCCTGGTCGCCCTGGCCACCCTGGGCACCGCGACCCCGTCCTTCGCCGCCGACAAGGAAGCGCCGGGCCGCTGCTACGGCGTCAACAGCTGCAAGGGCGAGAGCCTGTGCGCCACCGCCAAGAACGACTGCAAGGGCCTGAACGAATGCAAGGGCACAGGTGTCGTGGTCAAGACCCCGACCGAGTGCAAGGCGCTCGGCGGCACCCTGACCGAAAAGGAATAAGCCGGCCCGGCCCGCCCGGCCATTTCCGGGCGGGCCTTCAATCCCTTCTTCATGAGGCCAGACATGCCAGCACTGCCTTCCCCTCCGCGCTTTTCCGGTTTCGGCCTCGGCTTGCGCCGCGAGCACTACCAGGACTTCCTGGGCACCCGGGTGCCGGTGGATTTCGTCGAAGTCATCTCCGAGAACTTCATGATCGACGGCGGCCAGCCACGCCACATCCTGCGCCAGGTGCGCGAGCGCCATCCGGTGATCCTGCACGGCGTCTCGATGTCGATCGGCTCGCACGACGGCCTGCGTCCGGATTACCTGCGGCGGCTGAAGGCGCTGGCCGACGAGATCGAGCCGCTGTACGTGTCCGACCACCTGAGCTGGTCGCGCATCGGCGATTTTTCCTCGCACGACCTGCTGCCCCTGCCCTACACCCTGGAGGCGCTCGACACCGTCTGCGACAACATCGACATGGCGCAGGAAGCGCTCGGCCGCAGCATGCTGTTCGAGAACCCGTCGAGCTACCTGGGCTTCGAGGGCGACATGAGCGAATGGGAATTCCTGGCGCAAATGGCGCGCCGCACCGGCTGCGGCCTGCTGCTCGACGTGAACAACGTCTACGTCAGCGCCGGCAACCACGGCTTCGACCCGCATGCCTTCCTCGACGGCATCCCGGCGGAGCACGTGCGCCAGATCCACCTTGCCGGCCACAGCCAGGGCAAGGAGCTGCTGATCGACACCCACGACCAGCCGGTGACCGACGGCGTCTGGGCCCTGTACGCCTACGCCGTGGCGCGCCTCGGCCCGGTGGCGACCATGATCGAGCGCGATGCCGACATTCCGCCGCTGGCCGAACTGCTGGCCGAACTGGACATGGCGCGCGGCCTGGCGTTGAAGGAGGCCGCATGAGCCTCCTCGCACTGCAAAGCGATTTCCGCAGCTGGCTGACCGGCGCCTCCGGGGATGCCGGCCGGCGCCTGGCCGGCGCATGCGACGCCGGCCTGCGCGTCTACCAGAACAATTACCGCGCCCAGCTGGTCGGCTGCCTGGAGCAGACTTTCCCCTGCCTGCGCGCCTTCGTCGGGCCGGATGCCTTTTTACGCGCCGCGGTCAGCCACATCGACCGCCGTCCGCCCAGCGCCTGGACCCTCGACGCCTATGGCGAGCGCTTCGGCGAGACCCTGGTCGCGCTGTATCCGGACAATCCCGACGTGCACGAACTGGCCTGGATCGAATGGGCCATGAACACCGCCTTCGTCGCCCATGACAGCCTGCCGCTCGACGCCGCCACCCTCGGCGCGGTCGAGTGGGACAGCGCGCGCCTGCTGTTCGCGCCCTCGCTGCGCCTGGCGCCGCTGACGACCAACGCGGTCGACATCTGGTCGGCCCTGAACGAAGGCCGCGAGGCGCCGGAAGCCCGCATGCTGGAACAGGCCGGCGCGATGCTGGTCTGGCGCCCGGCGCTGCTGGTGCGCATCCGCGTGCTCGACCGCGCCACCCACGAAGCGCTGTCGCACGCGCGCCAGCATGGCCGCTTCGACATGCTGTGCGCGCTGCTGGTCGAACGCCTGGGCGAACAAGCCGGCGTGGCCGAAGCCGGCGCCCTGCTGGCCGACTGGATCGGCAGCGAGGTGGTGGTCGGCCTGGCCCCGGGGGAGGACGACCATGCGTCCTGAACGCCGCGCCTTCCTGTCCAGCGGCGCCTCCGCCCTGGCCGTGGCCGCCGGCATGCGCGAGGCCCTGGCCGCCCCGCCCGAGCGCGCCGCGCCGCAGCCGGCGCCAACGCCGGCAAGTCCGCCGGAACCGGGGCTGCCGCAGGTCCGCACCGATGTGCTCGATATCGGCTATTTCAGCGCCGGCCCCGAAACCGGCCGTCCGGTCGTGCTGGCGCACGACCTCGGCTACGACATCCACAGCTTCCTCGACGCCGCCGCCATGCTGGCCCGGTCCGGCCTGCGCGTGCTGGCGCCGCACATGCGCGGCCACGGCGGCACCTTTTACCTGGAAGCGGACACGCCAAGGTCGGGCCAGCTGGCCGCGCTGGGCCAGGACCTGATCGACTTCATCGACGCCCTGCACATCCCGGAAGCCCTGTTCGCCGGCTTCGGCTGGGGCGCCAGCGCGGCCCGCGCCGCGGCGGCGATCCGCCCGACGCGCTGCGTCGGCCTGGTGCTGGCCAGCGACGAAGGCATCGACGATGCCGCAGGCCGCGCACGGCCGCTGGCGCCCGGCGCCGAAGCCGCGCTGTGGCACCAGTACTACCTGCAGACCGAACGTGGCCGCACTTCCCTGCGGCAGGACCGGCGCGCCTTCGTGCGCGAGATCTGGCGCCACGCCAGACTGGGCGCCGGCGAGGTCGACCAGGCCGCCTTCGTGCGCGCCGCGCCCAGCTTCGACCATCCCGACTGGGTCGAGACCGTGGTGCATGCCTACCGCTACCGCTTCGGCAACGCCGCCGCCGACCCGCGCTACGCCAGGGCCGAGGGCCTGCTGGCGGCGCGCCAACCCTTGAGCGTGCCGGTGCTGCGCCTGGAAGGCGGGCAAAGCGCGCGCCTGGCCTATGCCAGTGAAGACGGCGGCGCCGCGCCGCGCCGCATCGCCCACGCCGGCCACGAACTGCCGCGCGACGCCGCGCGCGCGTTCGCCGACGCCGTCGCCGCGACGGCCAGGGCAGCCAGGTGGCGCACCTAGCCGCCCGCCCTACCCATTTACGACAACCATGAGACCATCCGCCATGAACACCTCCACCCTCGGCCGGCAAGCCCTTTCCCGGCACCTTTCCCGCCTTCTGCCCGACTCCGCCCTGCTGCTGGTGTCGCGCCTGTCCGCCGCCGCGATCTTCTTCCTGTCCGGGCGCACCAAGGTCGAAGGCCTGTTCACCATCAAGCCCTCCACCTACGAGCTGTTCCGCTCCGAATACGCGCTGCCGCTGGTGCCGCCCGAGCTGGCCGCGCAACTGGCCACGCTGTCGGAACACCTGTTCCCGATCCTGCTGGTGCTGGGCCTGTTCACGCGCTGCGCCGCCTTCGGCCTGCTGGGCATGACGGCGGTGATCGAGATCTTCGTCTATCCGGACGCCTGGCCGACCCACCTGAGCTGGGCCGCGATCCTGCTGCCGCTGCTGGCGCGCGGCGGCGGCGCGTTCTCGCTCGACCGCCTGTTCGGCGGCGCCCGCGCGCTGCCTGCCGCGCCCAAGCGCGAGGTGGCCCCATGAACGCCGCCCCGCTGGTCCCGCTGCTGGCGGCGCTCGCCCTCTCCGGCGCCGACGCCGTCGCCGCCGAACCCGATGCGGCCTGCGCAAGGATCAGCTGCAGCGCCAGCGGCATCAATCCGGACCTGATCCGCGATGCGGCGCGCGCGCCCGCCGGCCAGCATCCGCGCCAGGTCCGGCAAAGCCAGCGCAGCGCGCCGGGCGAACTCCCGGTCGATCCCTGGAAACGCCAGCTCGGCGGCGGTCCGGAGCCGGAGGACGATCAGTGCATCCTGAACTTCGGCATCGGCGGGGCGCTCGGCCAGAAGGGCTACCTCGGTTCGCACGTGCTGGGCCGCAGCCAGACCTGGCGCGAGGATGCGGCGCCGTCGAAATAGCAGGAACAGGCACAAGAAAGCCGGGCCACGATGGCCCGGCTTTTTTTGCGTCGGCGCTCGCTCAGCCGAAGGTGAAGGAATAGGCTTCCGCGCCCTTGTCCAGGAAGCGGATCTCGAAGCGGCGCTCGCGCGCGTCGCCGCGCTGGCGCACCAGCTGGTACAGGCGGTTTTCGGTGATGGTGCCGTTGCCCTCGGCATCGATGTCGGCGCCGTGGTCGGCGCCGGGCGCGTGGCCGTCGATGCTTACCTTGAAGCGTATGCCGCGCCCGCGTTCTCCGCCGCCCAGCACGAGGTGCAGGTCGCGCGCGCTGAACTGGAAGGCGATGGCGGCATCCGGCTGCTCGGTCACGCCGCGTTCGGCGCCCACGACCCAGCGGCCCGACAGGCCCCACTGGTTCAGGTCGAGACTGCCGACCGAATACTGCTGCGGACGATCCGGCAGCAGCCGTTCGCGCGAACGGAAATCGGAGGGCTGGCCATAGCCGACATAGCTTTCGTCGGAACGGATACGCTCCAGGTCGGGCGCTTTCTGCTCGGCCGGACCGTCCGGATTGACCAGCGAAGTGTCGGGCGCGCGGCCGTTGGCCTCGAGCAGCAGCGACTGGATCGCCCGCTCCGCCTTGTCGTAGCCGCCTTCGCCGAACTGGTGGTAGCGCACCTTGCCGTTGGCGTCGATGAGGTAGTAGGCCGGCCAATAACGGTTACCCCAGGCCTGCCAGATGCTGCGGTTGCTGTCGACGGCGATGGGGAAGTCGAGCTTGAAGCGGGCCACGCCCATGTTGACGTTGACCAGGTCCTGCTCGAACTTGAACTCGGGCGTGTGCACGCCGATCACCACGAAGTTCTGGCTGCGGTATTTGTCGGCCCAGGCGCGGATATAGGGGAAGGTGCGGATGCAGTTGATGCAGGAATAGGTCCAGAAGTCGACCAGCACGACCTTGCCGCGCAGTTGCTGCGGGCTCAGGGGCGCCGAGTTCAGCCAGGTGGTGGCGCCGGGGAAGCCGGGGGCCGTGCCTTCGACCGGCAACTTGCCGGCCACGGGCGCGGCCTGGGCCGCCGGGGTGGCCGGCAGCATCGATAGTGCGAGCGTGGCGGTCACGGCGCCGGCGCTCATGAGTACCACGGGATGGATCTTCATTCCAGACTCCTTCGTCATAAGGCGCCATGGCAGGCGCGATGTCGCCATTAAAACGCCGCAATGTGTGCGCCTGATGTCGGCCATGGCCGGGTTTCGCCGGCTATTGTGTCCACGCCGTGCGCCGACACATCCCGACACAAATCCCCTGGCGCCGGGGTCGGCGTCAGGGCGCCGGCAGCACCAGTCTCGCCTCCAGTCCGCCCTCGGGACGGTTGTGCAGCGACAGCGTGCCTTGCATCGACAGCGCCAGCTGGCGCGCGATGGCCAGGCCCAGGCCGCTGCCGCCGGTATCGCGGTTGCGCGAAGCCTCCAGCCGGTAGAACGGTTCGAACACCGCCTCGAGCTTGTCCGGCGGGATGCCCGGACCGTCGTCGGACACGCGGATTTCCACCGTGCCGGCGCCGCGCGCCACCGCGATGGCGGCGCTGCCGCCGAACTTGAGCGCGTTGTCGACCAGGTTGCAGACGATGCGGCGCAGGGCGCGCGGCCGGGTCGCGACCGGAATCCCGGCGCGCCCCGCCAGGCTGACCTGGCGGCCGGCATCGTGGTAGTCCAGCACCAGGCTGTCGAGCCGGGCGTCGAGGTCGACCGTGCGCACTTCCTCGCCGGCGCCGTGCAGCGAGCGCGCGAAGCCGATCCCGTCGCGCACCAGGTCTTCCAGCTCGCGCAGGTCGGATTGCAGGCGTTCCTGGGCCACGCCCTCGGTCATGGTGTCGACGCGCAGGCGCATGCGCGTGATCGGCGTCTGCAGGTCGTGCGAGATGGCGGCCAGGATGCGCACGCGTTCGTCGACATAGCCGGCGATGCGGCCCTGCATGGCATTGAAGGCGCGCACCGAACGCAGCACCTCGGACGGGCCGCGCTCGGGCAGGCGCACCGGGCGCATGTCGGGGCCGAGCGCGTCGGCCGCCTCGGCCAGCGCGCGCAGCGGCCGGGTCGCCTGGCGCACCGCGAACCAGCAGCACAGTCCGAGCACGCTGAGCTGGGCCGCCAGCACCCAGGGCAGCCAGGGCGACAGCGGCAGGCCGCTCATGCGCTGCACCGCGATGGTCAGCGGCTGGCCGTCCGAGAGGCGCAGGTGCACCTGCAGGTGGCCCGGCTTATCCGGCTGCATGTCGACGGTCAAGGGGTAGCTGTGGCCGATGCCGTCGACGAAGGCGTCGGCCACCTGCTCGGCCAGGCGCGCGTCGCCTTCGCCCTGCGGCAGCGAGGTGTCGCCCGGGCCGAGCACGAAGTGGTAGCTGCGGCGCGCCAGGCGCGGCAGCCAGGCCGCGCGCGCGTCGGCCGGCAGCAGGTCGAGCAGGGCCACCGAGCTGGCCACCTCGCGCTCGATGTAGCCGGTCATCAGGCGCGCGGTGGCCTGGTCGCGCTCGGCGAAGGTCAGCGCCGACGACATCGACAGCGCCGTCGCCATGCCGGCGCACAGGATCAGCGCCAGGCGCGCGAACAGGCTGTCGGGCCACAGGCGCCGCACGACGCGCGGCCAGGCGAGCTTCATGCGCGGCTTTCCACGATCGAGACCGAGGCCGAGAACACATAGCCCTCGTTGCGCAGGGTCTTGATGTAGCGCGGCTCGCGCGGACCGTCGCCGAGGCGCTGGCGCAGGCGGCTGACCATCAGGTCGATCGAGCGGTCGTACTGGTCGGCGCCGTGGCCGTGGGTCAATGCCAGCAGCTGGTCGCGCGACAGCGCCCGATGCGGGTGGTCGAGGAAGACCCGCAGCAGGCGGTATTCGCCGCCGCTCATCGCGACCTCGATGCCGCCCGGGTCGAGCAGGTGGCGGCCGACGGTGTCGAGGCGCCAGTCGCCGAAGGCCAGCAGGCTGGCGGCCTCGGTGAGCTGCATGTTCGGCGGCAGCATGCGCGCGCGGCGCAGCACGGCGCGGATGCGCGCCAGCAGCTCGCGCACCGCGAAGGGCTTGGACATATAGTCGTCGGCGCCCATTTCCAGGCCGATCACGCGGTCGGTCTCGTCGTCGCGCGCGGTCAGCATCAGGATCGGGACCGCGCGGTGCTTGCCGGCGCGCAGGTCGCGACACAGGATCAGGCCGTCGTCGCCGGGCATCATGACGTCGAGCAGGATCAGGTCGGGCGTCCCCTGCTGCAGCGCCGCCCACATCTCGCGGCCGTTGGCGGCCAGGGTGCAGCGCAGGCCCTGCTTTTCGAGATAGGCGCCGGCCAGTTCGCGGATGTCGCGGTCGTCGTCGACGATCAGGATGTGGTCAAGTTGGGTAGTCATGCGTCTTTTACTTTGCTTATCGTGATAATTATTATCGAAATAATCCAGTCGGATGAAGTCTATCATCGCAATATGGATCGTTCAAGCACGATAATGCAGATCGCGGTGCGACTGGCTACCGCGTTTGGGAGAGTGAAAGGTCTGCAGGTCCGGAGAACTTCAAGGCTCGGGATCGGCCACGCAGGAAGTGAGTGCGCATGCCTGCACTATGCGTAAGCCCGGCCAGGCCCGGTGCGGGATGCCGAGCGAGTATGCGAACCGGCAGGCTGGAAAGCGGCATGCGCCGGTCAGCGGGGCGGATCGGGAATCTAGGGTTTCAAGAGCTTGATGACCGTATTGATCAAATACGGTTTTGTGACAAATGGAAACTGGCCATGCTGCTGTTTCCAATAAGCGGGGGTCGTGAATCCGGACGTCAAAACGATCCTGATACGAGGATAATTCGTGGCCACGGTTTCCGCCAGATCAAGCCCGGTCATACCAGGCATCATTATGTCGGAAAAGATCGCATCGATATCCGCATGGGCTGCAAGGAGCTTGAGCGCTTCAGGGGCGGAGTAAGCGACCACGGTGTCGATACCATGATAGGTCAGCAACTCCGCCGCCATATCCGCCAGGTCGGGCTCGTCGTCGACGACCAGTGTCTTGAATCGGCGTTCCGGAAGCCGGCCGCCATCGTCCATGCCGCCGGTGCTCGCCTGGTCAACCACGGCTCCTGCCTTCCGATCTCGTCCTGGGATGCGCCGCATTGTCCGAAGGGGAAAAACCGGCGGGCAGGCGCGGCATCGTCACCACGAAGGTCGTCCCCTCTTCCACGGTCGATTCGACGTGGATATCCCCGTCATGCGCATGGATGATTTCGCGGGAAATGTAGAGCCCGATGCCAAGGCTGGTGCGCTCCGTGTAGTCCTGGTCCATCTTGCTGGCGTGTGAAGCAATGCGCACCATCGGATCAAAAATGGTGGCGACCTGGTCCATCGGGATGAGCTCTCCCCGGTTGTTCACCGACATGGTCACCATGTCCTTGTCGCAGGCAAGCCGGACGCTCACAGGAAAGTCCGGGCTGCTGTACTGGATTGCGTTGCCGATCAAATTCGACAGCGCCTGCGCCAGGCGCCCCTCATCGAAGATGGCGTCGAGTTTCGCCGGAACCTGCAGATCGATCGAGCGCTCGGGATGGAAGGTGCGCGCCTCGTTGACGACCTCCTCGAACAGCTCGACGAGACTGCTTTGCTTGACGCGGATGGGGATCCCCGGGCCGAGGTGGGTGCGCGTGAAATCGATCAGGTCGTTGATCAACTTGCTCATGCGTTTGCCACTGTTGAACATCCGCGTCGCAACCAGGATGTACTTGGGCGGCAGGTCGACGGCCTGCATCAGGAAGCTCGACCCGGACACCACGGTGCCGAGCGGATTGCGCAAATCGTGCCCAAGGATGGCGAGGAACATGTTCTGCGATTGGGTGACCATGAATTCGTAGCGCGCAATCGACTCGGCCAGGGCCTGGTCGACCGCTTCGTTGAAGCGGGTGACGTCGGCGAGATCGCTGTGCTGATGACCTCCCGTACTGGCAGCCCACAGCATCAGCACGCTCGAACGCAAGGCACGGTATTCGGAAACGAGCTGGACGACGGTGTAGCCGGAAAGGAGCCGGGCCTCGGCATGCGTCTCGGCGGCGGTATCGTCAGGACCGCGCTTTCCGAGCCCCCGCGACTTGGCGACGCGCTCGTGCTCGGATTGCGCCGTCGCCAGGTCGGCAGCGAAGGCGTGCAGCATTTGCTTGGCATGGTCGCGCAGTTCGACATCGTCCATCGTCAGGGCGGGCGGCTCGATCGTTCGCGCAAAATCCTCCCACGCCTGCATGATGGGCTCCATGTTATCTTCGATGAAACGGCTTAGTCCATAATGGATCATATTTGTAGAAACCTTAATATTGCCGATTCAGCGAGATTCACTTAGAACGGAAATTCATACTAACACCTATCCGGTATATTTATCCCCTTATCCAGCGCCATTGAAAAGGCAAAGATCGAAGCATTTAAAAAGTGAAAAACCTGTATAATCCCGCTCCGAAAATTTCAATTGCGCCGCAATGATTTTTCCAGACTTTTCGGATAAGCCAGTTCCTCGAAAAGAAAACTTTCCCTACAGCTCGTGATGACGACGGATCTTTATGTATAAATGATGCGTGAACGTCCCTGATCGACCTGGAAAGGAAGCGGCGCGCGTATTGCGGCAGGGGCCGCTCAGGAGCCGCGCAAGGACAGGACGCGGTCGAAGGCCGCGCAGGCGCCGGCACAGGCGTCGGCGATCTGCGCCGGCGTGCGCACCTGCTCGCGCAATGCCAGCATGAAGGCGCGCCAGCGCGGCCCGGGTCCGGCCGCATCTCCCTTCAAATACCGCAGCGGATGCGGCGCCAGCTGCTTCTGCAGGCGCTGGTACAGCACCGCGCCGCCCAGCTGCGAACCCTCCACCACATAGCACACGCCCCAGCGCCAGGCCGCGCTGGCATCCGCCGGCCACGGTTCCTGCGGGCCGAAGGCGGCGGCGGATACAGGCATGCCCTGCTCGGCCAGGTCGGCATCGATCAGCGCCAGCCGCCCCGCCATGCGGGCGCGGGTATCGAGCCGGGGAGTCTCGCCATACGCGCGCAGCGCCGCATGCAGCGGCAGCAGCCAGGCGCGCAGCATGCGCAAATGGCGGGCATAGTCGTCCAGCGTCGCGTCGGGAGCGCCGATCGGCAGGCCGCTGTCGAGCAGCTCATGGCGGCTGGCGGTGGCGGCGCGCAGGGCCGCCAAGGCATCGGCGTGCGCTACGCCTTCGATGTCTCTGTCCATGAAAAACTCAGTCGGCTATTGGTTCGGGGTATTCGACGCCGACGATTTCCAGCTCGTCCACGCCCTGCGGGGTGTTCAGGGTGACCACCTCGCCCTCGCGCGCTTTGGTGAGTGCGCGCGCCACCGGCGACACCCAGCTGATGCGGCCCCTGAGCGGATCGAGTTCGTCGATGCCGACGATGGTGACCGTGTGCTCCTCGCCGGCCGCGTTGATATACGTGACGGTGGCCCCGAAGAAGACCTGGTCGTTGCCGTAGTGAACCGTGGGGTCGACCACGAAGGCGGAATCGAGTCGCTTGGTCAGGAAGCGGATGCGGCGGTCGATCTCGCGCAGGCGCCGCTTGCCGTAGATGTAGTCGCCGTTTTCCGAGCGGTCGCCATTCGAGGCGGCCCAGTGCACCACGCGCACGACCTCGGGACGGTCGACGTCGATCAGCTGCAGCAGCTCGTCCTTGATGGCCTGGTGGCCGGCCGGCGTGATGTAGTTCTTGGCGCCGGCCGGGATCGCCCGGGACAGTTCCAGCGCCTCGTCGTCGTCGTCGTTGTCCGACTCTTTTACAAATGCCTTGTTCATGGCGCCATTGTAGCGCCAGACACGGGAGCGCGACGCTGCGAACGGCTTTCACATTTACCCGTATCATTCGGACATGACGAGAACGCTGACGCGAAGCCGATTGCTGGCCCCGCTGGTGCACCTGGCGGCCCTGATACTGTTGCTGGAGCAATGGTGCTGGAATGCCGGCCTGCGCCTGGGCCGCGCGCTGTCGCGCTGGCCGCCGCTGGGCGCGCTGGAGCGGCGGGTATGCGCCCTGCCGCCCTGGGCCGCGCTGTGCGCCTTCGTGCTGCCAGGCCTGTTGCTGCTGCCGGTCAAGCTGCTGGCGCTGCTGGCGATCGCCAGGGGCCATCCGGCCTCCGGCATCGCCACCATCGTGCTGGCCAAGCTGGGCGGCGCGGCGGTGGTGGCGCGCCTGTATGCGCTGACCCTGCCGACGCTGCTGGCGCTGGGCTGGTTCGCGCGCTGCCACGGCTGCTTCATGCGCCTCAAGACGGCCTGCCTGGCGCGCCTGTTCGCCAGCCGCGCCTGGCGCCAGGCCGGCGTCATGCTGCGCGCCAGCCGGCGCGCCTGGCGCCGCCTGCGCCGGCGCCTGCGTCCGGCCGTGCCCTTCGGTAGCCGCCAGGCGAGCCATCTCTCGCGCGTGCTGCGCCGCTTCATCGTCCAGTGGCGCGCACGGCGCCGCTGAGCCACCGATCAACCCTCCATCCATCCGACCGAGAATCCTTCATGAGTTTATCCGTCCCCGTGACCGGCACCGCCCAGGAACCCACGCTCGCACCCGAGCTGCAGGATGCCGCCACCGCCATCTACCTGATCGACGCCGCCACCCTGCGCCTGGTCGACGCCAACCCCGGCGCGCTGCGCGCCAGCGGCCATACCCCGGCCGAACTGGCGGCGATGACCCTGTTCGATCTCGCGCCCGAACTGGAACAGGCGACGCTGGATACCCTGCTCGCCGAGCTCGGCCACGAAGCCGGCGCCCAGGCCAGCCTGCGCACCCGCTACCGCCACGCCGCCGACGGCAGCTATCCGGTCAAGCTGGTGTTCCTGCGCATCGTGCGCGACGGCCGCGCGCTGCTGCTGGCGGTGGCCGACGACCTCGCCCTGGCGCTCGAGATCAGCGTGGCGCTCGAGCAGTACCAGGCCGGCTTCGACGCGGTGGTCGACCACACCCCGGGCCTGGTCTACCAGTTCGCCCGCCATGCCGACGGCAGCGTCGACTTCCCCTACCTGAGCGAAGGCTGCGCCGCCCTGCTGGGCATCGGCGCGGCCGAGCTGCAGGCGGCGCCGGAACGCTTCCTGGAGATGGTGCTGCCGGAAGACCGCGGCGACTACCTCGATGCGATGGACGCCTCGCAGGCCGGCATGGGCGGCTGGAACTGGGAAGGCCGCATCTGGATCGAGTCGTGGAAGGACGTCAAGTGGATCAACTTGCGCGCCACCCCCTTCCCGCAGGAAGACGGCGGGGTGCGCTGGGACGGCATCATGACCAACATCACGGCCAGCAAGCTCGAACAGGAAGAGATCCGCGCCTCGCGCGCGCGCCTGGCCGAACTGGCCGACCACATGGAGCAGGTCAAGGAACAGGAGCGCGCCCGCATCGCGCGCGAGATCCACGACGACCTGGGCGGCAACCTCACCGCGATCAAGATGGCGCTGTCCATGCTGGCCGCGCGCCTGCCGGACGATCCGGCGCTGGCCGAGAAGGCAAGCTACCTGGACGACCTGGTCGACCGCACCATCGACGCCGTGCACCGCATCTCGCTCGACCTGCGCCCGCCCATGCTCGACCTGGGCATCGTCGCGGCGCTCGACTGGCAGGCGCGCGAATTCGCCCAGCGCATGGGCATCGAATGCGTGTTCCAGAGCCAGGAGGCCGACATCGCCCTCGACCCGGCCCAGGCCACCGCCTTGTTCCGCATCTTCCAGGAGGCGCTGACCAATATCGCCAAGCATGCCGGCGCCAGCCGCGTGACGGTCGACCTGCAGCGCCATGGACGGCAGCTGGTGCTGGCCATCTGCGATAATGGCCGCGGCATCGTCCCGGCCGACCGCATGAAGCCGCATTCCTTCGGCCTGCGCGGCATGAGCGAGCGCGCCCGCGCCCTGGGCGGCACCCTCGACTTGTCGCCGGCGCCCGGAGGTGGCACGATGGTCACCGTCAGAATCAGGCCGGGCGCCGCGGCGTCCGTCGAACCCTCCACCATCCGAGCATGAGCGACAAGACCAGCATCCGCGTTTTTATTGCCGACGATCACGCTATCGTCCGCGAAGGCCTGAAACAGATCCTCGCCGAACAGCGCGACATCGCCATCGTCGGCGAGGCTGAAACCGGGCTGGACGCCGTCAAGCTGTTCCGCAAGTCGCGCTGCAACCTGCTGCTGCTCGATATCTCGCTGCCCGACCGCAACGGCATCGAGGTGCTCAAGCAGATCAAGAAGGAAAAGCCGGAACTGGCCGTGCTGATGCTGTCGATGCACCGCGAAGACCAGTACGCGATCCGCGCCTTGAAGGCCGGCGCCGCCGGCTACCTGACCAAGCAGAGCGCGCCGCTGGAACTGGTCGGGGCGATCCGCCAGGTGGCGTCGGGCCAGCGCTACGTCAGCGCCCAGCTGGCCCAGGTGCTGGCCGCCCAGGTCGGCGAGGAGCACGAGGGCCCGGTCCACGAAGCCCTGTCCGACCGCGAATACCAGACCCTGACCATGATCGCCTCGGGCAAGACGGTCAGCGAGATCGCGCGCGAACTGTCGCTGTCGGTCAAGACGGTGAGCGAATACCGCTCGCGACTGTTGTCTAAAATGAAACTCAAGACCAGCGCCGAACTGACCCACTACGCCATCCGCAACCAGCTGATCGACTGACAAGCCGAGGACTGGACGGTAATCCGGCAGTTTTTCCTTCGATCGAATCCGTGAAAACTGGATAAGATGGGGGGAATAATTCCAGATAGCAAGTTTCTCCATGTCCAGTCCTAGTCTACCGTCAGGAAGCATGAACCCTGCGGATATTGCCCGCGAGGCTTTCCGACGCCTCGCCACGCGCCGCATCGCGCCCACGCCGGACGCCTACCGCGACATCTACCAGGAGATCGCCGGCCTGCCGCCGGCGCCGGCCGTGCCGCCGCCTGCCGCGCAGGCCGCGCAGCCCGACACCGGCGCCGAGCAGGTGCTGTCGAGCTTCGCCGTGCGCCTGGCCGAGACGCCGGGCGAACTGGCCGAGTTCGGCCAGCGCATGGGCCGTGCGCTCAAGGGGCGCGACTGGGACGGCTATGCGCGCGCGCTGGCGCAACTGGCCGAAAAACACCTCCGTCGCCACACCCACCCGGTGATGGCGCTGGGCGTCGAGGATGGCGAATCGAAGCATTTGCGCGAGCTGCTCAGCCGCACCCTCGGCTTCGCGGTCGCCTCGCTGCTGGCGGGCACGCCCAAGCTGGCCGCCGAGGCAGAGTCGCTGGGCGCCGCAGTGAAAGGCGCGCACGGCGAGGAAGCGCTGCACGAGATCGCCGGACGCCTGAAGGAACTGTGCTACCAGATCGAACTGAAGGGCGGCGACCTGGGCGAACAGCAGGAGCTGCTGCTGCGCCTGTTCAAACTGTTGCTGGAAAACATCAGCGAGCTGCTCGACGACGACAGCTGGATGCGCGGCCAGATCGCCGCCGTGCAGGACCTGATCGCCGGACCGCTCGACCAGCGCGCGCTGGAAGACGCCACGCGCAGCCTGAAGGACGTGATCTTCAAGCAGGGCCAGCTGCGCCACGGCATCGCCGACGTGCGCTCGACCGTCAAGAACATGATGATGACTTTCATCGACCGGCTCGGCACGGTGGCGGCATCGACCGGCGATTTCCAGGAAAAGATCGGCGGCTTCTCGGAACGCATCCGCGGCGCCGCCAACATCGAGGAACTGAACGAGGTGCTGGAGCAGGTGCTGCACGAGACCCGCAATGTGCAGGCCGAGGCGCTGGCCTCGCGCGACCGCATGCTGGCCGCGCACCAGGAAGTGCAGGAAGCCGAGGCGCGCATCCGCGAACTGGAAGTCAAGCTCCAGCATATGAGCGAACTGGTGCGCGAAGACCAGCTGACCGGCAGCCTGAACCGGCGCGGGCTGGACGATGTGTTCGAGCGCGAAAGCGCGCGCGCCGACCGCCGCAATATGCCGCTGTGCATCGCCCTGCTCGACCTGGACAATTTCAAGAAGCTCAACGACACCTACGGCCACCTGGTCGGCGACAACGCCCTGCGCCACCTGGTGAAGGTGGTGCGCGAGACCCTGCGCTCGATGGACGTGATCGCCCGCTTCGGCGGCGAGGAATTCCTGATCCTGCTGCCCGAGACCAATGTCGACGCCGCCTCCGCCGCGATGGTGCGGGTGCAGCGCGAGCTGACCCGCCACTTCTTCCTGCACGATAACGAGAAGACCCTGATCACGTTTTCCTGCGGGGTGGCGCTGCGCCACCCGAACGAAGAGCAGGCATCCCTGATGGCGCGCGCCGACCGCGCCATGTACCAGGCCAAGCAGAGCGGCAAGAACCGGGTGGTGATAGCGCCGTAGACGCCTGTCCCGGCGGGCCGCAAGCCCGCCGCCCGGTCCGACGCCGGGCGCTCCCTCCCCCTCACGCCACAACGAAACCCCAATCAGACCATGGCAATCCTGCATCGCACCCGCACGCTTCCCGCCCTCATGCCCCGCTACGTGGAGCGCTTCCGCTGCCTCGGGCCGACCTGCGAGGACACCTGCTGCGCCAGCTGGCCGATCCATATCGACAAGAAGACCTACAAGGCTTATCGGCGCGACTCGGCGCCGGAGCTGGGCCGGGCCTTGTCGCAACACCTGCTGCGCATCGACGGCGACCATGGCAGCAAGGCCTACGCCGTGATCCAGCCCCAGGGCGAGGAACAGCGCTGCCCGGTGATGCAGGATGGCCTGTGCTCGATCCACAAGCAGCTGGGCGAAACCTATATTTCCGACCTGTGCTTCACCTATCCGCGCCTGACCAACCAGTTCAACGGCCAGCTCGAGCAGGCGATGTCGCTCTCGTGCCCCGAAGCCGCGCGCCTGGCCCTGCTGGCCGAGGACGCCTTCGAATTCGTCGAGAGCGAGGTCGCCCTGCGCGAAGCGATGACGAACCCGATCGCACCCTACCAGGGCATGCCGCTGGAACTGATGAACGACATCCGCATCTTCTGCCTGAACCTGCTGCGCACCCGCGAGCTGGAACTATGGCAACGCCTGGCCCTGCTCGGCGTGTTTTGCGAAAGCCTGTCCAGGCATGTCGCCGCGCGCGACTACGACGCCGTTCCGGCGATGCTGGAGCGCTTCATCGGCGTGGTCGAATCGGGTGAACTGCTGGCCTCGCTCGACGGCATCCAGCCGAATCACCAGGCCCAGGCCATGGTGTTCGCCACGCTGTGGGGGGCCAAGGGCTTCGCCTCGCCTTCGCAGTTCCAGCAGGCCGTCATCCACCGGATCTCCGCCGGCCTGGGCGCCGACGAGAACGGCCAGGTGAGCAGCGCAGCCCTGGTGGCTGCCTACGGGCGCGGATTGGCGCGGCTGGACCAGGTGCTCGAGGACGCCCCCTTCCTGCTGGAGAACTACCTGGCCAACGAGATGTTCCTGCACCTGTTCCCCTTCAATGCACAGGACGTGTACGACAGCTACCTGCACCTGGTCGCCCGTTTCGGCCTGCTGCGCCTGCTGCTGGCGGCCCAGTGCGGCGCCGAAGAAGCGCTGCCGGGCATTCCGCTCCTGATCTCGACCGTGCACCTGCACTGCCGCCGCTTCCAGCACGACAACGATTACACGCGCCTGATCCACGCTTCCCTGCACGATAGCGGCTGGGCCAGCCTCGAAAAGCTGTACAGCCTGCTAAGAGCCTGAACATGTGATTGGCAACATGGCCATGAACCCGGCCGCCTGCCTGGCCGGGACTGCATCGAAATAAAGTTTTTTTTGTCCCTAAAGTTTCTGCAGTTCCTGTCGCTGAAGCGCGGCCCTTGCCACGGCCTCCCAAGATTCCATAAAAAAATTTTCGTAACAGCCCTAAATATTTTCCGTAGGGCACCGTTACCAGCAACAACAGCGGCGGTTTGAGTGTCACGGAACAGCGTGACAGACCAAAGTGAACCAGTGGCACGTCGCCACACCCTAGCAAGACCAAGTCTGGAGAAACACCATGGCATCCGTAATCAATACCAACGTTGCATCCCTGAACGCACAGCGTAACCTGTCGACCTCGCAGTCCTCGCTGAACACCTCGATCCAGCGCCTGTCGTCGGGCCTGCGCATCAACAGCGCCAAAGACGACGCCGCCGGCCTCGCCATCTCGGACCGCATGAGCTCGCAAATCCGCGGCATGAACCAGGCGACCCGCAACGCGAACGACGGCGTGTCGATGGCGCAGACCGCCGAAGGCGCTCTGTCGAGCTCGGGCGACATCCTGCAACGTATCCGCGAACTGGCCGTGCAATCGTCGAACTCGTCGAACTCGACCAGCGACCGCAAGGCACTGCAAACCGAAGTCACCCAGCTGACCTCGGAACTGAACCGCATCGCCGGCACCACCGAATTCAACGGCCAGAAGCTGCTCGACGGTACCTCGGGTACCTCCAACTTCCAGGTCGGCGCCAACGCCAACCAGCTGATCTCGATGTCGGGCGCTAACTTCTCGACCAGCGTCTACGGCAACAACAGCCTGCAGCAGAACGCTCCCGACCCGACCGCCACCGGCGCCGTCGCCGCCGGCAAGCTGGTCGTCAACGGCTTCCAGGGTTCGAAGACCGTCGAATTCGGCGCCGACATCACCGCCAAGGCAGCCGTCGCCAAGATCAACGAAGTCAGCGGCGACACCGGCGTGACCGCCAGCGCCAAGACCGACGCCAACCTGAAGGGCGTGGCCGGCAAGTCCTACACCTTCGACATCACGTCGGACAACGGCACCGCGGTGTCGGTCTCGTTCTCGGTCGGCAGTAAGAACACCTCGGACGACTACGCTTCGGCAATCAGCGCCTTCAACGCGCAGACCGCCAAGACCGGCGTCACCGCTTCGTACGACTCGGCCAACGGCGGCGTCAAGCTGACCAATGCCAACGGCGCGGACATCAAGCTGGAAAACAAGTCGGCCGACGTGACCGTCAGCACCGCCAACCTGGGCACCTACCAGAAAGACGGCAAGTCGCTGAACACGACGACCGTGCCGGTCGGCGCCGCCGCCGGTGTCGCCAAGGGCAATATCACGCTGGACTCGGAGCAGAGCTTCTCGACCGCCGACGTGACCGGCAGCGTCAGCGGCTGGTCCCTGGGCGGCAAGTCCTCGGCACTGAAATCGGTCGCCGACCTCGACATCAGCACCTTCGAAGGCGCCCAGGCTGCCATCAAGACCGCCGATGCCGCACTGTCGACCGTCAACAGCAAGCGCGCCGAATACGGTGCACTGCAATCGCGCTTCAGCTCGGCGATCTCGAACCTGCAATCGACCACCGAGAACCTGTCGGCATCGCGCAGCCGCATCGTCGACACCGACTTCGCTTCGGAAACCGCCAACATGACCCGCGGCCAGATCCTGCAGCAGGCCGGTACCTCGATGCTGGCCCAGGCCAACTCGCTGCCGAACGGCGTCCTGTCGCTGCTGCGTGGCTAATCGCTGAATCCAGCCACTCGCTAGCGCAGTAACCGGTTCCTCGGCTGAAGCAATTCGGCCGAGGAATTTTCGCTTAGGGAACTCATATGAATATCCTGCCCCTGGCTTCACCCCTCGCCGCCAAGTCCGACGACCGTCCGGTCGCGGCGCTCGAGCAGCAAGCCGCCTTGCCTGGCGCGACGGGCAAGGCCACGACCGATGGCGCCCCGCCGTCGCGCGAGGACGTGTCCGATGCGGTCAAGAAGATCAATGCCTCCATGTCGGTGTCGGCACAGAGCCTGGAATTCTCGATCGACGACGACAGCAAGGACATCGTGGTCAAGGTCATCGACCAGGACACCCGGGAAGTGGTGCGCCAGATCCCCTCCAAGGAAGCACTGGAAATCGCCAAATCCCTCGACAAGATGCGCGGCCTGCTGATCGACCAGACCGCCTGAACATCCACCGCAGCCTGCCTGCGCAAGAAGCCGCTGCCGCCGACCGGGCGCCAGCGGCTTCGTTTTTTTCGGCGCCAGGCCAGCTCGGCCGTTCGAATTTGAATTGAACGGGATTTCCTGCTCTCAAGTACGAATTGGCGCTGCCGTTAATGACTTACATTATTGCTTTACGGGAGAAAGACGTGGGACTCAGTTCATCTGGTATCGGCTCCGGCCTGGATGTGGAAGGCCTCATCGGCAAGCTGATGGCGGCCGAGTCCGCACCGCTCGACAATCTCGACAAGAAAACCGCCGCCTACCAGGAAAAGCTGGCGGCCTACGGCAAGGTCGGTTCGGCCGTGGCAAGCTTCCAGGGCAGCCTGACGACGCTCAATTCCTCGTCCACCTTCAGCGCGCTGTCGACCTCGTCCAGCAACAAGGACCTGCTGGGCGCCACCGCCAGCGCCGGCGCGGTACCGGGCAAGTACAAGATCAACGTCACCCAGATCGCCCAGGCCCAGAGCCTGGTCACCGGCGGCAGGACCAGCACCAGCGCCATGATCGGCGCCGGCGCCAAGACCACGCTCACCTTTTCCTTCGGCACCGTCAAGGGCGGCACCTTCGGCGCCGCAGGGACCGCGCTCGGCCTGGGCGTGGCCTCGGCCGGCATCGCCAACGGCTCCCTCACCGTCAACGGCACCGCGATCCCGACCAACGGCACCACCCGCAGCGCGCGCGACCTGGCGGCCGCGATCAACGACAAGAGCGACGATACCGGCGTGACCGCCAAGGCCAGCGCCGCCGCCACGGCGGACGACCTGTTCAAGAGCTTCACCGGCGCGACCGTCACCAGCGGCAGCTACAAGCTGTCGGTCAACGGCGTCGAGCTGGCCTCCGCCAACGCCGGCGGCAGCGTGTCGGCGGCATCGCTCGACACCGCGCTGGCCAGTACCGCCACCAAGAACGCACTGGCCGCGGCCAACATCACGGTGACCGGTTCGGCCGCCAACGGCGACCTGAAATTCACGGCCGCCGACGGCGCCAACGTGACCGTCAACGAAGACATCAGCGGCACCACCAGCGGCGGCCTGGCCCTGCCGGGCGGCAGCGTCACCGCGACCGCCGGCCTGACCCTGAGCTCGACCGACGGCAGCCAGATCGTCATCGGCGGCAACAATCCAGCCGCCGCCGGCTTCAAGGCGGGCAACGTCGGCAGCTATCTCGATGCCGGCTTCAGCCAGGACGGCGCGCAGAACATGGGCACGGTCACGCTGGACACCAAGGACCAGTCGCTGCAGGGCATCCGCGACGCCATCAACAAGGCCAACATCGGCGTCACCGCCACCATCGTGTCCGACGGCAGCGACAACCCCTATCACCTGGTGCTCACCTCGAACAAGACCGGCGCCAGCTCGACGATGAAGATCGGCGTCGACGGCGCCGACGGCCAGCCGCCCGACCCCGCCATCGCCAGCCTGCTCGGCTACGATCCGTCCGGCGTGCAGGGCCTGACCCAGACCAGCGGCGCCCAGGACACCAAGCTGACCATGAACGGGATCGAGGTCTCCAGCAAGGACACCTCGGTGAGCGATGCGATCCAGGGCATCAGCCTGGACGTGACCGGGATCGGCAGCAGCACGCTGACGGTGTCGAAGGACACCAAGTCGGTCTCGGACGCGGTGAATGCCTTCGTCAAGGCGTACAACGACCTGAACAAGACCATCTCCGGCCTGACCTCCTACGATGCCGCGAACAAGAAGGCCAGCGTGCTGGTGGGCGACTCCTCGGTGCGCTCGATCCAGTCGCAGCTGCGGCGCCAGCTGGGCGCGCAGGTCGAGGGCCTGGGCGGCAAGCTGACCAACCTCAGCCAGGTCGGCATCTCGTTCCAGAAGGACGGCAGCCTGGCGGTCGATTCGACCAAGCTGAACGACGCGATCACGAACAACTTCGCCGACATCGGCGGCCTGTTCGCGGCCATGGGCCAGGTCAGCGACGGCGGCATCACCTTCGACAAGTCGACCGCCGCCACCAAGGCCGGGGAATACCCGATCAACATCACCAAGATGGCGGCCCAGGGCGCGCTGACCAGCGCCGCGGCGCTCGGCGCCACGACCAAGATCGACTCGAACACCACCTGGACCGTGACCCTGAACCAGACCGACCCGGTGAGCGAGAAGAAAGTCCAGAACATCCAGATTCCGGCGGGTACCTACGACAAGACCCAGCTGGCCGCGGTGCTGCGCGCGGCGATCAACGGCAACTCGACCTTCGCCGGCGCCAGCGACGCGGTCGAGACCTCGGTCGATGCCTCGGGCAAGCTGAAGATCTCCTCGACCAAGTTCGGCGAGCTGTCGAACATTTCGCTCTCGAGCGTCACCGGCACCAGCGTCAACGACATCTTCGGCAGCGCCAGCCCGGTCAAGGGCAACGACGTCGAAGGCACGATCGGCGGCGTGGCCGCCACCGGCAACGGCCAGACCCTGACCGCCGCCGGCGGCTCGCCGGCCGAAGGCATCCAGCTGACGATCAAGAGCGGCGCCATCGGCGACCGCGGCAGCGTGACCTTCTCGCAGGGTTACGCCTACCAGCTGACCAACCTGGCGGCGACCTTCACCGGCAAGGACAGCCTCCTGCAAAACAAGACCGACGGCCTGAACGTCAACATCAAGTCGGTCGCCACCCAGGTCGACAAGCTCAACGAGCGCCTGGCGGCGACCGAAAAACGCTACCGCGCCCAATTTACCGCACTCGACAGCATGCTGTCGTCGATGCAAAGCACGCAGAACTACCTGACCCAGCAGCTCGCGGCGATCGCCGCGAACCGCTAACAACTGGATTTATTGGAGAACCAACGATGTTCGGAACCATGAAACGCGGCGTCAATGCGTACGCCAATGTGGGCCTAGAAACCGGCATTGCCGCAGCCTCGCCGCACCAGCTGATCGTCATGCTGTACGACGGCGCCCTGGTCGCCCTCTTGAGCGCGAAGACGAATATCGCGGCCAACAACATCGCCGCCAAGGGCACGGCGATCTCGAAGGCCATCACCATCATCGACAACGGCCTGCGCGCCTCGCTCGACAAGGATGCCGGCGGCGAGATCGCGGCCAACCTGGATGCGCTGTACGACTACATGAGCCGGCGCCTGCTGCACGCCAACATCAAGAACGACGTGGCCATCCTCGACGAGGTGCACCGCCTGCTGTCGGACCTGCGCGAAGCCTGGGTGCAAATCGGCGGCAAGGTCGGCCAGCAGGCCGCCCAGGCCGCGGCCGCGAGCCCGATGCCGAAGGCCGCCACGCTGGTGAGCGCATGATGGGCAGCGCGATCATGATGAGTGGACAGGAAGTCGTCTCCGTCTATGAAGCAATGGTCGGCATCACCGACCAGATGCTGGCGGCCGCGAATGCCAGCGACTGGGACCGCCTGGTCCAGCTCGAGCACCAGTGCGCCGCCTGCGTGCGCCAGCTCGAGAGCAGTGGCGACGGCCAGCCGCTGGCCGGCGCCGAGCGCGTGCGCAAGGTCGATGCGATCCGCCGCATGATGGCCTCGGACCGCCAGATCCGCGACCTGACCCAGCCCTGGATGGGCAAGCTGTCGGCCATGATCAACAATAACCAGACCGAACGCCGCATCGCGCGCGCCTACGGCGTCTGAGGCGGCGCATCCGCCTCCCGCCGCCCCTGACTGAACCATGCTGCCGCGCGACCAGCTGTCCCTGACCCCGGTCGCGCGCACCGCGCCGATCCAGTCGATCGGCGACCCGCGCCAGCAGGCCTTCCAGCGCGCCCTGGCCGGCATGGTCGGGCAGTCGATGCAGGCCGAGGTGCTGTCGAAACTCCCCGACGGCAGCTTCGTGGTGCGCGTGGCCGACATGGCGGCGCGCATGCCGCTGCCAGGCGGCGCCGAACCCGGCGCGCAAGTGCCGCTGACCCTGGTGGCACTGCATCCCCGCCCCACCTTCCAGGTCCAGACCGCGAACGGCGCCCCCGCCTTCGCCGAAGCCGCGCCGGCGGAAGGCGCTGCGACGGCGCTGACCTACCTCGAAGGCAAGGACGCCGCCGCCCTCACCCGCACCGCCGCCCTGCTGGCCAATGCCCAGTCGCTGGCCAGGCTGCCGGGCGGCGCCGTGGATGGCGCCAACGCTTCGATCAGCACGGCCGGCAAGGTGCTCGGCGACGTCATCGCCGCGGCGCAGAAAGCCGGGACCCAGGCCAGCGCCGCGCTCGGACGCATGCCGCTCCTGGCCGCGCCGGACGGCGACGCCGGGCGCATCGCCGCGGCCCTGCAGGAGGGGCTGGCCAAGAGCGGCCTGTTCTATGAATCGCATGTGGCCGAATGGGCGCGCGGCGCGCGCGCGCTGGGCGAGCTGGCGGGCGAACCGCAGGCGCGCGGCACGCCGGCGCCGACCGATCCGGCCACCGCCCAGTTCATCAACCTGCAATTGAACGCCCACGAGCAGGGCCGCGTCGCCTGGCAGGGCCAGTTGTGGCCGGGCCAGAACCTGCAATGGGAAATCGAGCGCGACGCGCCCGAGGCCGAGGGCCGCGCGTCCCCGGGCCAGGAGGATGGCGCGGCCTCGACCTGGCAGAGCCGCCTGCGCCTGCGCTTCGGCGCGCTGGGCGAGGTGGCGGCGCGCATCGTGCTGTCGGGCGACCAGCTGCACATCAGCCTCGACGGCGCCAGCGAGGATGCGGCGCGCGCCATGGAAGCCGGCCGCGCGCGCCTGGCGCAGGCGCTGGACGCGGCCGGCACGCCGCTGGCGACGCTGGCCATCCACGGTCTTGGAAAAAGCGATGGCCAAGCCTGAACGGGATGTCCAGGCGCGGCGCCAGAACGCCGTCGCGCTGGCCTATGCGGCCGGCGACCCGGCGCCCACGGTGGTGGCCAAGGGCAGCGGCCTGGTGGCCGAGCAGATCATCGGCCGCGCCAGGGAGGCCGGCGTGTTCGTGCACGAGTCGAAGGAACTGGTGGCCCTGCTCATGCAGGTCGACCTCGACCGCCAGATTCCGCCGGCGCTGTATCGCGCCATTGCCGAACTATTGGCATGGCTTTATTATATTGAGTCAGCGCAAGCCAATAACCAGGAAGTACCGGCTGCCCCGGCATTGGCGCAACTCCTGCCTCCACAAGAAGACTCACCGCCTGGAACAGATGCAAGCAATCACTGATGCCGAACTGGCAAACTGGCACGACTATGAAGTCGAGTCGCGCAGGGAGATCGTCGCGCTGTTGCGCCAGATCGCCGAAAAACACCAACTGATCCGCTTGCTGGTCAAGGGCGAGTCCGACGTCTGCGTGACCTCGCTGCTGCACGTCGATGCGGACAACGACACGATCATCCTCGACCGTTCGGTCAGCCGCGAGCAGAACGAACGCATCGCCGCCGCCAAGCAGGTGCGCTGCGAGACGTCGCTGGACAAGATCCGTATCTTGTTCGGCCTGGAAAACCTGGGCGAGACCAGCTTCGAAGGCGGCGCCGCGCTGCGCGCCAGCGTGCCGAAAAGCCTGATCCGCCTGCAGCGCCGCGAGTTCTACCGGATGCCGACGCCGCTGACCAACCCGGTGCGCGCGATGATCGCGCTGCCGGCCGAACTGGGCGGAGGCAGCGCCGAGTTCCCGCTGTCCGACATCAGCTGCGGCGGCATCGCCATCCTCGACAACCGCCAGCAGCTCGGCACGACGGTGGGCGCGACCTTCAACAATTGCCGCATCGAGTTGCCGGAAACCGGCATGGTCAGCTGCTCCCTGCAGATCCGCAACGCGCTCGACATGACCCTGCTGAACAACAAGACCACACGCCGCCTGGGCTGCCAGTTCGTCGACATCTCACGCGGCAACATGGCCGGCGTGCAGCGCTACATCACCAAGCTCGAGCGCGAACGCAACGCCCGCCTCGCCGGCCTGGCATAGCCCAAAATTCGGGGTCAGAGCACATTTATCTGGAAATTCGGGGTCAGAGCACATTTTTGTGCAATTTCCCCTGATGAAGAACATCGTGGGCGAAGGCCTGGCAGTCATCTCGTTGGCCCAGGACGCAAGCACTGCTCTTTCTTCAAAAAGATTTCTTAGAAAAGTGCTCTGACCCCGAATTACGCGAAAAATGGGCTCTGACCCCGAATTAGGTGGTGTCACACTTGCATGTTCATGATGTCGTGGTAGGCCGAGACCAGCTTGTTGCG